>Ga0123336_10000896_pt1 | contig 28613 bp, 24 predicted proteins | sample SSSSmetaG_FD_96466 | JGI IMG/M metagenome (GOLD analysis project Ga0123336, IMG submission 96466) | Glacier valley bacterial and archeal communities from Borup Fiord, Nunavut, Canada, to study Microbial Dark Matter (Phase II) - ​SSSS metaG | ecosystem: Environmental > Aquatic > Freshwater > Ice...
ACTATCAGCTGAGTGTGCAACAAACTTTCTGACCACATCATCAGGATAGTGCTTATAACCAAGTATGTTCTGACCTCTTAATAACATTTGCAGAGGTGTTCTCTTAACCTTGGATTTGATTTTTTTAAGTCTTTCCCAGGGGTCTTCATTGAGATATCTCAGACATGAGTCGAAGGTTGCACCACCCCAGCACTCAAGAGAGTAATAGCCTGCCTTGTCTAAAGTTTCGAGAATTCCTCCGAAATCTGAAAACGGCATTCTGGTTGCGATAAGAGACTGATTAGCATCTCGTAGAACAGTTTCAGTAATGTTGACTTTCATATCTCTATCATCTCCTTATATTATTTTGATTTAACTACAAAATAACTACTTAACAAAGCTTTAGGTAGTATGATATATATCTTTAATGGTATGTATTATGTCTTTAATTATTCAAAATGAAGTTCATTTAAAAGTAGCATATTTTTATTTTTGCGACCTTGCCAAACTACTTTGAATAAAAAATACAAAAAAGTGTGATAAACTCGAAAAAACAAGCTTACCACACTTAAAGCCTAAATCACTCTTAAAAGTGAGTATTAAACCCGCCCAACCGTATATTGACATTATTAAACTCAAAAAATTATAGCATGATTTCTGATTTTTTACAAGATAAAACCTCATGTTTTGGGATTTTTCTTCGAAAAAGAATACATACATGTTTTTGATGAATTGAAAATGAAAATTTACATTTGGAAGATGATTATTTAATTTACCAGTCTCTCAGGCAAAAGGACAGAGCTTCTTTAGCTTAAAGTCTTTCTCATATGAGAGCCAAAACAAATGTTTTGGCTTTTTTGTTTTCAAAATAAAAAAAAGGGACAGGTTAAAAATCATGTTAGAACAAATTAATAGTTTTATCTCTTGGGTTGACGGTATTGTATGGGGGCTACCGCTAATCATCTTAGTTTTGCTTGTGGGAATACTACTTACAATCCGCACTGGCTTATTACAGATATCTTTAATGGCTTAATGGCATTTCCAAATCTTATAGCATTATTAGCTCTTAATGGAGTTGTAGCAGCTGAAACTAAAAAATATTTTGACAAGGTGAAAAGCCTACAGTAATATAAATCTTTTTAATAGGAAGCAAAAAAGTCATAACCTCCACATTTCCATGTGAGGATTATGTCCTTTTACTTTTGAAATGTTATATATAACTTAAAGCTCAGGTTTTAGTTCCTTACTAAGTTTTTTTATGGCCTTTTTTTCAATTCTTGATACATAAGAACGGGATATTCCAAGCATTTTCGCAATTTCCCTCTGTGTTTTGCTGTTACCATTTGTAAGCCCATATCTAAGTTCAAGTACTGTTTTCTCTCTGGTTTAAGAACACATTTCATTTTACTATACAGCTTTTTAACCTGCATTTTAAGTTCAACTTCCTCAACAACTGATTCACAATCATTGCTGATAACGTCTATTAACATAATCTCATTGCCTTCTCTATCAACACCTATAGGATCCTGCAAAGATACTTCACTCTGTAATTTTTTGTTGGAACGAATTTGCATAAGTATCTCATTTTCTATACACCTTGCTGCATAGGTAGCTAGCCTGGTACCTTTTTCATTGTCAAAGGTTGTGATCGCCTTAATCAGGCCTATAGTGCCTATTGAAATAAGATCGTCACTGTCGTTACCACTTGAGGAGTATTTTTTCACAATATGAGCTACTAGTCTTAAATTCCTTTCAATTAATACATTTCTAGCATCTTCATCACCTTTTTTGTATTTTTCAAGGTATTCCTGTTCATCCTTCGGGCAAAGGGGCTGTGGAAAAGAATTTGCATTTGACACATATCCAACCAAAAAGTAAACTCCTGATAAAACGCCTGCAAACCCTGATAAAAATAAAGATAGCAAAAGGAGCACCCCCTAACAAATAGGCTACTTTATATTAATATTCAAGAACAACTTGTCAGGTGCGTGTCTAAATATAATTTTTTCTTTTTTTCTATATAAATGGAATTAAAATTTGTATTAAGAACTCAAAAAGCCTAATATTTTGTCCAATTAAGTATACATAAGGTATACTCATGGCTATAATTCTGATATAATGTGAGTATTATATTTTACTCGGAATCCTTTTAACCACTGTGTTTGGTGCTTTTATAGGAAGGATTTATATTAGAATTTTGCTATATTTTATAGAAATTTAAAAAGAGAATTATTTTAAGGAGTATTAATGAAGGAACAATCAGTCTCTAAGGGCTTTGCCATTTTATCAGCCGCCAATATTTTAGTTAAGATACTATCATTTTTATATATACCTTTTTTACTTGGGATACTAAAAGAAGAAGGTTATGGCATTTACATGGCCGCAAACAGTGTCTATGTTTTTATTTATGTTCTTGCCAACTCTGGGTTACCAGTTGCCATTTCAAAGCTTGTGGCGGAGTTAGTAGCTGAAGGGAACATTAAAGATGCTATAAGGAGCTTTAAAATAGCACGCTCTTATTTGATTATAGCAGGGATTGTTTTAGGCATACTCCTTGCTGCAACAGCTGACCCGATTTCCTATGCCATAAAGTATCCTCAGGCAAAGCTTGCTATTTTAGGTTTGGCACCAGCTCTTCTTTTTACCTCGATTTCTTCGGCATATAGAGGTCTTTTTCAAGGCTTTGGTAATATGACTCCAACAGCTGTTTCACAGGTTATTGAACAAATTGTGAATACGATTTGTACACTGCTATTCGCGTATCTTCTTTATAATAAATATAAACTTTTTGGATATTCCTATGCCATCGTATACGCCTGTGCAGGAGGTACCATCGGAACATCAGTTGCCGCATTCTCCTCTGCAGTATATCTACTCATTGCTAAAGCTCGTTTAAAGCTTGATTCAACATCAGGTACGGATTTTCCACAGACCATAAGACGAAGCTATGACTTGCTTGCAAAAAAAATAGTTGAATATAGCATACCTATAACAATGTCGGTAGGTCTTATCTACGCCGGAAATTTAATTGATACCTGGAATATAAAATCAAGGTTAATTGTGGCAGGCTTCACGCCAGAAAATGCGACTATTATGTTTGGACAGTTATCACGTTACATAAGTCTAATGAACGTACCAATTGCAATTATTACTTCTCTTTCAGCAGCAATTTTCCCAGCTATTGCAAGTGCGGTTGCTACAAAAAACCATAAGTTAGTACAGAACAGAATCAACTATACTTTCAAGGTATGCCTTATGATATCTATCCCAGCAGCTGTTGGGCTTTCACTTTTAAGCAAGCCGATATACGGAGTTTTGAAGTTTGGTAATGGCTATGAACTTATGATGTATGGGGCAATTGTTCTTATATTTATGTCTATTGTACAAATACAAAATAGTATTCTGCAAAGCTCTGGTAAGCTATTTCAAGTAGTTCCGAACCTTTTTATTGGAATATTAATAAAGATAGTTTCAAATTATGTGCTAATTGCGAGGCCTGAAATAAATATTTACGGTGCACTTATCGGTAGCAGTCTAGGATATATTGTGCCAATTATTTTAAACCATCTATTAATTAAGAATTCTTTGAAAATAAAAATTAAGATTAAAAGAAGTTTGTTTTCAACAATACTGGCCGCTATTGCAATGACACTCAGTGTTTCAATTGCCTATTTTGGTATGCAGGCTATATTTTATGCAAGTTCCACTAAGTACGTTTTTCTTTTGGTGTCCTTATTTATTTCTATAGCTGTGGGTGGTGCAACCTATCTAGTTGTTCTTCCAGCAACAGGTGGACTAACAGAAGAGGATCTTCGAATAGTGCCTAGTAGGATTAGAAAATACATAAAGGTCAGGCATAAAAAGGATTAAAGCCCTAGCTCCATAATCTTCTGAGCTATTTCGGCAAATATTGGTGCCGCATTTCTTCCACCTGAGTCTCCGCCCTCAACGAATACAGATATAGCATATTTTGGGGACTTTAGCGGGAAATATCCAGCAAACCAAGCGTGAGTCAGCTTTTTTTCACCTATCATTTGACCAGTTTCTGCACTTCCTGTTTTACCTGCTGCCCCACCATATTTTGAAAGGTTTGCCCTCGTTCCAGTGCCTGTTGTAGTGACTTGTTCCATCATAAACTTAATACTCTCTGCTATTTTTGCATCAATTACTCTGGTAGCACTGTCGTCTCTAATTATCTTCTGTTTTTTCATATTCAAATCAACAAAAGAATCTATTATGTTAACTTTGTTTTTTATTCCACCATTTGCTACTGTAGCAACCATATCCGCAACTTGAAGTGGTGTAGCCATTACATCACCTTGACCTATAGATACATTGGCTGCATTTCCATCCTTCAGGTTTTTGTTAAAATCCGGTAATTTTCCAGGTGATTCGTTTATTCCCTGCATATTAAGTCCCGTGTATGTCGCAAGTCCGAATCTTTTAGCCATGTCTGTAAGTGGCTTAGTTCCCATACGAATACCCATGTTAATGAAATAGGTGTTGCAGGATTCTGCAAATGCCCTTTCAAGGTCCACATAGCCATGTCCTCCAATAGAGTATGAGGAACATCGAAATTCTGTATCTCCTACAGTTGCATAACCAGGACAATAATAGACAGTTGAAGGATCACCGCCTTGTTGAAGAAAAGCTGCCACATCAATTATTTTAAAAATCGAACCAAGATTATAGGCAGCCACAGCCCTATTAAAGAGTGCACTGTTTGAGTTTTCTAAGAACTGCGCAATATTGTTTTGGTCATAGTCCGGCTTACTTGCCATAGCTACTACATCTCCATTATGTATGCTTTCCACCACAACAGCACCAGTCATATGGTAATTTTCCATAACACTCTCGACAATTTTCTGTATATCATAATCAAGAGTAGTTTTTATATTAGTTGTCTTTTCATCAATACCAGCTCCAATAAGTCTGTACCCATAGCCTTTAATAGTGTTAAAAAGGGCATCTGTTACAACCCCGACCTTAATCTCTTTATCCGTAATCAGATTTAAATCATAGGCCTTCTCAATACCTGACTCTCCAGTTTCATCAATCTTATTGATATAGCCTACCACATGCCTTGCAAGAGATGCCTCATCATATCGATTCAAAACTTCAATTGTAGATAATCCAGATATATTGAGTTCTTTTAGTCTTGTTTTCTTTTCTTCATTAATTTTTAAAAGTATTGGTTGATTCTTTATATTAAATTGTTTCTTAATATCCTCACCGTCAATTTCCAATATTGAAGTCACTTCCTCGAGTTCTTGATTCATATCCTTAAAAGTCTGTGGGAATAGAACGCAATAAGTTGAAGTTGACCTGTCTGTAAAAGGGACACCAAATCTATCTAAAATTTTACCACGCACCTTGTCAATTTCAATTTGAGAAACCCTTTGTGAACTAGCAGCCTTAGCAAGGCGACTTCCATTAATTATTTGCAGATAAAACAATCTAATAGTTAGTATACCTATAAGTATTGAAACAATTATTCGAATAGCCGTTAACTTTTTGAGCATAAAAAAGACCACCTACCTAAAATTAGTACTGTACTAATGTACTTAGGTGATAGTCTTTCCAATTTATGCTATTTGTATGCTTTATTTTGCTTCTTTCCTAAGGATTGTATATGGTGCTACTTCTTTCTCCATAGGTATATAAACAGTCATTTGTGCATTTGGAGCAACATCTATTTCCTCATTATTCTCATTTTTCATCCACTTTATTTCTTGAGTGAAAAATGGGCCATCTGGAGAAAAGACTTCAATATTGTCTCCTTTGAACATCCTGTTTCTTTGTTCGATTTTGGCAATTTTGGTCTCTTTATCATATTCTAAAACAACACCGATGAAATCATATTCCCTAATATATGTGCTGTTTTCATATATCTGTTCGTTTGCACCAGGCTTTGAAAAGAAGAAACCTGTAGTATATTCTCTGTGACTTGCTTTATTAAGCTCCATCAAAAGTTCTGGATCATAGATATAATTCTCAGGGTCTCTATAGTAAGTGTCAATGGCATCTCTGTAGGCCTTTACAATGGTTGCTACATAGTATGCGCTCTTCATTCTACCCTCTATTTTAAGGCTGGCAATACCGGCTTCTATTAGCTCATTTATATGAGCGATCATACAGAGGTCTTTTGAGTTATATATATATGTGCCCTTAGCATCTTCATAAACTGGCATGTATTGTCCAGGCCTTTTTTCTTCAACCAAATTATATTTCCATCTACATGGTTGGGCACATTCGCCATGGTTAGCATCTCTAGATGCCATGTAGTTACTTAACAGGCAACGTCCTGAATAAGAAATACACATTGCGCCGTGTACGAAACATTCAAAGTCTAAGTCAGTCGGTGCTTTAGCACGAATCTCGCTAATTTCCTTTAGAGAAAGTTCACGAGCTAGTACCACCCTCTTGACACCCATACTATGCCAAAAAGCAGCACTTCTATAGTTTGTGTTATTTGCCTGAGTACTAAGGTGAATCTCTAAATCAGGAGCAACTTCTTTAACAATACTAAGTATGCCTGGATCTGAAATTAGCACTGCATCTATACCTGTTGCAGCTGCTTCCTTGATGTATGCTTCTATTCCATCAAAATCTTCATTATGGGCAAAAACATTAAAAGCAAGATAGACTTTTTTGCCCATTTTGTGAGCGAAGTCTACTCCTTCTCTCATCTCATCAAGAGTAAAGTTATCTGCAGAAGCTCTAAGTCCTAGCTTCTTACCACCAATATATACCGCATCAGCTCCGTAGATCAAAGCGTAATGTAATTTCTCAAGGCTTCCAGCAGGAGCCAAAAGTTCAACTTTTTGCATTATTTATTCCTCCAACTTTTAAAGTTTATAGCTAAGGGCTACTCCATCACCAATAGGTATTATGCAGCTGTCCAAGTCATTTGTATTGCAAATATAATCCAAGTAACTTCTCATTCTAGTAACTATAGTCTTTTTTCTTCTTACCACTAACTCATCAGACGCTACCATTCCTTTATATAAAACATTGTCAGATACTAGTAAAGCTCCTTTCTTCATCATTCTTAGGCAATGTGGAAGAAACTCTAGATATTGACCCTTTGCAGCATCTACAAAAACAAAATCATATTCATTATTAAGACATTCTAAAACTTCTAAGGCATCTCCTGCAATAACATTTATAGTATCTTGAAGTCCTGCTTTTTTAATATTATCTCTCGCCTTCTCAACCATAACATCATATCTTTCAATGGTATCTATCTTACCACCTTCTTTTAAGAAGGAAGAAAAAAATATAGATGAATAACCAATAGCAGTACCTATCTCCAATATTCTCAGAGGCTTTATTGTAGTCCCCAGAACGCCAATCATCCTTGCTACCTCAGGGTGAATAATTGGGACATGATTTTCTACAGCGTATTCACGGAGCTCGCCAAGTAATCCAGAGTCTTTTTTAATAGTATTTCTAATATATTCATCAACATAATCATAGACAATCATTTTTTCACCTACTCTATATTCTTCACCACCTTAGGTGGAAATATGTGTGTTGGAGATGTCTGTTAACGGTTTGAGGGCCTCCCTCAATCTCCATTTTCTCCTGTATACGAAATAATAACAAATGTGAGGTATTTACCCCTCACATTTGTTATTATTTGATATACAGCCTTCACTTCGTTCAGGATGACAACCCTATTACTCTATCTTTGTGTCATTCTGAGCATAGTGGAGAATCTTATTTCTGATATTTTATCCTTTTTGCTTCATGTTCTGCATAAGTCTTAGAATAATCATTGGTTCCATCACCTTTTGCTACAAAGTAATAGTAACCATCATTCTTTGCCTCAATGTCAGGGTTAAGTGCTGCCTCAATAGATTCCATACTTGGAGAACATATTGGGCCTATTGGCAATCCAGTGATCTTATATGTATTATATGGGTCATCAACAGATGTATCTTTATCTGTCAATTTACCCTCAGAAATTCTCTTCAAATCCGCTTCAGGAACATTGGTCATCCTGTTAAAATAGATATACTGAACAGTTGCACAAGACTGAAGCTTATTTACCGTTTTGTCCTTACTATTCAACCTATTATAGAAAACCTGTGCAATCATTGACCTGTCTTTGAAGTTGTTTGCTTCCTTCTCAAGTATAGATGCAATTGTTATAACCTTGTCAATACTAAGTCCAAGATTTTTGGCTTTATCATAATATTCTGGCTTAAACTTATTGTTGAAATTCTCAAGCATAATTTTCATTATATCTTTTTCACTAACCTTCAAGCCAAGTTCATATGTATCAGGAAACAGATATCCTTCTAGTCTGTTATCCCTTTTTGGTAGATCTTCAAGAAATTTATAATTTACTGCTTCTTTATTTACAACGTCAATAAATTTTTCTGTACTTGATATTAGCTTTTTATTCAAAAGAACATCTGCTAATTGCTTTGTAGTGCTTCCTTCTATAATTCTAATCTTTACGCTAACTGGATTTGACGTTAAAACTTTCATAACATCCTCATAATCCAGTTCCTTTGAAAGTATATGAACTCCTGACTTATACATTCCATCATAACCATTAACCTTAGAAATTAGTTTAAAGTAGAAAGTAGATTTAATAATCTCCTTCTCCTTTAAAATGGCAGAAATTTTATCAGTATTTGCACCAAGGGGAATCTCTACGGGTACACCCTTATCCGGATCCACTGTAACAACTACGTTATTATCAGAACCTGACGAGCTTACGGCAAATCTATAAGAAAAGCCAAAACCCACCATAAAAATAACCATACAAATGGACATAACTATAAGAATTTTCGTACCTGGCGACCATCCTTGTTTAACCTTAGCCACTTACGCATTCCTCCGCCTCATAGTTTAATATTGTATAACTATTAGATATATAAGGGAGTGCCTCAAAACTATAAAATATACATTTTGAAACAATCCCTTATGCAACATATATAATTATGCAATATTCAGTGTTATTTATTCCTCTGTTTTGCCCTTACATTGTTATCAAGAACTCTTTTCCTGAGTCTGATACTTTTAGGAGTTACTTCCACAAGCTCATCATCAGAAATAAATTCCAAAGATTGTTCAAGACTCATTATAACATAAGGAGTAAGTCTCACAGTATCATCAGAACCTGAGGCTCTCATATTAGTAACATGTTTTTTCTTACATATGTTAATAACAATATCCTCAGCTCTAGCATTTTCGCCAATTATCATTCCTTCATAAACCTTAACACCTGGTCCAATAAATAGAGAACCTCTTTCCTGTGCATTGAAAAGTCCGTAAGTAATTGACTCACCATCTTCCCATGCAATCATTGATCCTCTTGTTCTGCTAGATATTTCGCCTTTATATGGTTCATAGCTGTCAAAGACATGATTCATAATACCATTGCCCTTTGTATCTGTCATAAATTCTGACCTATATCCAATAAGACCTCTTGCTGGTATTTTAAATTCTAATCTCATATAACCCAGATTAGCAGAATGCATGTTTACCATTTCTGCTTTTCTAGTTCCAAGCTTTTCCATAACCACACCCATGAAATCCTCAGGAACGTCGATTGTTAGGTATTCAATTGGTTCGTGGGTCTTTCCGTTAACCTCTCTGTATATAACGGTAGGTTTTGAAACCATGAACTCATATCCTTCTCTTCTCATTGTCTCTATAAGAATTGAAAGATGAAGCTCACCTCTACCTGACACCTCAAAAGAGTCAGTAGAATCAGTTTCTCTAACTCTCATACTAAGGTTTGTTTCAAGTTCTTTAAATAGTCTATCTCTAAGATGTCTTGAAGTAATATAAGTGCCTTCTCTGCCTGCAAGTGGGCCATTATTTACACTAAATGTCATATTAAGTGTTGGTTCATCTATGTTAACAAATGGAAGTGGTTCAGGAGCTTCTACATCACAAATAGTCTCTCCGATTGTAATATCTCCTACACCTGCAACACAACCGATATCTCCAAGACCAACGCTTTCACATTCGACCCTTTTCAAACCCTGGAAAGTAAACAACTTACTTATTCTAATATTTGTAACAGATCCATCAGTTCTGCAAATAACCGCTTGCTGGCCTAATTTTATAGAACCTCTATCAACTCTTCCAATAGCTATTCTTCCAACATAATCGTCAGAATCAATATTTGAAACCAACATTTGTAATGGTTGATCTGCATATCCTCTTGGTGCTGGTACCGCATTAACTATCATGTCAAAAAGTGGTTCTAAGTTTTTAGGCTCGTCACCTAATTGACTTAGGGCATATCCATTTTTACCTGAAGCATATACTACAGGGAACTCTAACTGTTCATCATCTGCACCTAACTCAATGAAAAGCTCAAGAATCTCATCAATTACTTCAACAGGCCTAGCTTCAGGTCTATCAACTTTATTTATAACAACGATTGGCTTCAAGTGAAGCTGGAGAGCTTTTCTTAGTACAAACCTTGTCTGTGGCATAGCACCTTCAAAGGCGTCGACCAAAAGCAAAACTCCATCAACCATTTTAAGAATACGTTCAACTTCGCCACCGAAATCAGCATGTCCTGGAGTATCAATAATGTTTATCTTAATATCCTTGTGTACTACTGCTGTGTTTTTAGCAAGAATTGTTATTCCTCTTTCTTTTTCTAAATCATTTGAGTCCATAGCTCTTTCTTCTATATGTTCGTTTTCCCTGTAAATACCGCTCTGTTTAAGCATTCCGTCAACGAGTGTGGTTTTTCCATGGTCAACGTGAGCAATTATGGCAATATTTCTTAAGTCCTCTCTGGTTATCATGTATAAAACTCCTTTTCTAAGCAAAACCTCAATACTATTTTTAGCTACAATTTTGCTAATTCATATATTATATTTTTTATATTTTGTCCGGCGAAAAAATTACTATATAATTTATTTTCATCCGTCTGAATATCTATATAAAAGTGAAAACTTATATTAATTTTTTTATTTAGAAAAAATAAATAAACTTTCGTTCTTTTACAGCCTTTATAATTCTAATTTATGGTTTTTAGATTGTCAATACATATAAGATGAAGAAAAGAACAAATTCACTTTAATTCTACCACAGTAACTCCTGTTTCACCCTCGCCAAATCTTCCCAATCTAAAGCTTTGAATATGTCCGTGGTTCTTCATAAACTGTTGGAGTCCAGCTCTTAAGGCGCCAGTTCCCTTACCATGAATTATAGTAACCTCATGCAAGCCTGATATTGCAGCATCATCTAAATATTTATCAACTACATCTATAGCTTGGTCAAGTAACATCCCTCTTATATCAACCTCAAGAGATATGCTCTTAGACTTATCAACTCTGATATTATTAGAGCTATAACGCTCAATAATTTTCTTCTGCTCGTCAACAACTTTTAAATTTGTTAACTTAACATTAATCTTCATGATGCCAGCCTGTACCAATGCTTCATCTTTTCCAGAAACATTTAGTACTGTGCCCTTTTGATTTAAGTTGATTATTATTACAGTATCTCCAGGTTTCAGATTTTTAGGTGGCTTAACAAAACCTTGATTCTTTAATACATTTTCAGAAAGCTTTTCCTCAAGTTCACCCTGCTTCCCCTTAAGCTTCGCTCGAAACTCTTCAGCAGCCCTGTTTCTTTCATCATTGGCAGTTTCAGCTTCAAGTTTCTTCATATGAGCAATTATCTCTTCAGCATCCTGTCTTGCCTCAATAACAATTTTCCTTGCCTTTTCTCTCGAATCTTTTAAAAATTGCTCTTTCTGCTCTTCCAGTTTCTTTTTCTGCTGTTCAAGTTGCTGCTTAAAGGTCTGAGCTTCCAGCCGGTATCTTTCGGCCTTAGCTCTTTCTTCCTCTGAAAGTCTTCTGTTTTTTTCTATTGAAGCCATCATATCTTCAAAATTAATATCTTCCTGCGTTAGAAATTCCTTGGCTCTGTCAATAATATTATCAGTTAGGCCTAATCTTTTAGAAATTGAAAAAGCATTACTTTTACCTGGTATTCCAATTAATAATCTATATGTTGGCCTTAAAGTTTCAACATCAAATTCACAACTTGCATTTTCTACGCCTTTAGTTGTTATAGCGAATACCTTTAGTTCGCTATAATGAGTCGTTGCAAGCGTAATAGTATCCGTCTGATGAAGGCACTCAAGTATTGACATAGCAAGAGCGGCTCCCTCTGTTGGGTCAGTTCCTGCTCCTAACTCATCAAAAAGCACTAGCGAAGTATCATTTGCCCTTTTCAGTATATCAACAATGTTCTTCATATGAGAGGAAAATGTGCTTAATGATTGTTCAATACTCTGCTCGTCCCCAATATCGGCAAAAACATCCTCAAAAACTGTCATCTCTGTTCCTTCATTTGCAGGAATATTAATACCAGCCTGAGTCAATAAAGTGAAAAGCCCTACAGTTTTAAGTGTAACAGTTTTACCACCAGTATTCGGGCCAGTTACCACTAAGGTTTTAAAGTCCTCACCAATCCAAATGTCAATAGGTACAACATCTTTAGAATCCAGGAGAGGATGCCTTCCCTTTCTGATGTTTATCCTATGTTCCTTATTTAGTTTAGGGCATATACCATTATATTGAATTCCAAGCTTTGCTCTTGCAAATATGAAATCCAACTTTTTTAACAAATTAAAATCTAAGTTAAGGCTCTCAGATATTTCTGCAACCATAGCCGACAGCTCATACATTATTCTCTCTATCTCAGCCTGTTCTTTGGAACGTAGTTCCTTAATTCCATTATTAGCCTCAACAACAGACATAGGTTCAATAAAAAGTGTTGCCCCACTTGATGAAGCATCATGGACTAAGCCAGGTACGTCACCTCTATGCTCCTGCTTTATTGGAATACAATACCTGTCTCCTCGCATAGTAACGATAGGGTCCTGCATGAATTTCTGATACCTTGTTGACTTAATAAGGTCATTTAGCTTGTCCTTAATTGAGTTCTGAGTATCCCTAATCTTTTTTCGAATGCTATATAAGGCAGAGCTTGCATTGTCAGCTATTTCGTCTTCACTTATTATGCACTGCCTTATTCTATCCTCTACCGGCTTATTCGGGACTAGGCTCTGGCACATGGTAACAATTATGTTCTCACTTTCGGCATCTTTATTACCACAGAAATTTTTCATATTTCTTGTTGCCATGAGAACATCTGCAACTTCTATAAGTTGATATGCAGAAAGCGCACTACCTAACTCAACCCTTTTAAAATAAACACTTATATCGTGAATACCTGATAAAGGGGGCGAACCTCTTCTTTTAACAAGGCTTTCTGCATCATTTGTTTCTTTTAGTAGAGCTAAAACCTTTTCAAAGTTAGTTTCTATATTAATCTCTGAAGCAAGCTTTTTTCCAGGATCAGATTCAGCAAGCTTTACAAGACTTTTTACCATTTTATCAAATTCAAGTACTCTTAGCGTTCTTTGGTCCATTTTTTTACCTCTTCATCAATACATCACTATATTATATACTAATTATGACTACCTTGCAAATTATTAGTATAGGTCAAAAGGTAATTGATAATATTTATTAATTTACTCTCATTTTACCCATCTTATTCTTTCGCGAAAATTGAAGATGGATAAACTGGGTGTCTTTTTGGCATAAACTCTTCTAAACTTAGTAAATAACTTTTCACCAGAAGCTTTCCCATTAAAAAATAGAATTCTTTTTTGAGCTTCATCAAGATCCATATCCAAAAATCCCACTGAGCTGCAATCAACTTCTCCTAAATAATCAGGGAGGACATTATCATTGGGTATACCCACGTCATGAACTGACATTAATAAGCTCTTATAAATGGACAAAGGAGTATCTAGACTAAGCAGCTTCTTTTGTCCACCTATTAATCTAAACCCAATAGTAGGTAACCTTTTTGTATTTTCTACAATCCATGTTGGGAAGTTATCTAAAACGCCCCCATCTACAATGTTATATGTATGTATTATTTTAGAATCCTTTGATATTAGCTTAACGGGTTTGAAGGCAAAAGGTACACTACAGCTCATTCTCACGGCTGTAGCTACTGAAAATTTATTAGGGTCATAACCATAAAATGCTAAATCATCTGGTAGAACTATAACCTTTTTTCGATCGGCATCAACAGCTGTCATTCTCATTTTATACCCTTTGGGATTTACCTTATCTTTAGCCCCATTTCTCAAGTCTCCGAAGGTAATAATACCTCTTTTCTTAAGGCATTTATGTACCCACTCTTCAAGTGCATCCCCATCGTAAAGGCACCCCTCTTTACTGTATTGGACAATATTTGAAAAAAAACCACGGTTATCAAAATCGGAAAGTTCGCTATCTGAAAAGTTTAATATGGTAGGTACCTGAAGAAATCTATCGATAGTATCTTGAGGTGATATCCTTGAATACCTTGAGAAGTCATAAAGTCTCTTGATTGCTGGAATTTTATTAGCAATTTCTGAAATTTTAAAATCTCCAAAATTGCATTCATCCATTAAATTTGATATTTCTCTAGCATTATATCCGGCAGCAACAAAAGAACCTGCTATGCTTCCAGCAGATACTCCAGCAATATTTTTAAAGTAAATGCTATATTTTTCGGCTGCAGAAAAAATCCCAGAGTAAGCAATGCCTCTAATTCCACCACCACTTAGCACAAGATTTGCATAAATAGGCTGTCTCATAGAAAAAACCCTCCTAAAAGACAAATGTAATAATAAGTTATCATCACATTTTATGCTTTAGGAAGGGTTTAAGTGACACTAATTGCTTAATTCATTTATTCTGTATTGAGCATTCTTTGCACTGTCAGAGTTGGGGAATTTGCCCTTAAGAGTATTATAAGTATTCAGAGCATTCTGTTTATCACCAATAAACTGGTAGGCTCTTCCAAGGTTATAATACGTGTCGGGGGTATAGTCCCAGGTTCCCCCATATGAAATAGATTTAGACAGCTTTTGTGCTGCATTCTTATAGTCCTGGGCATTAAACAAATTCATCCCATCTGAGTATACTCTCCAAGTGGCTTTAGGAAAAATATCATTGCTAAGTTTATTATAAATGTCCATATCAGCTCCATTTAATCCAACGTCCTTTAGAAGAAGAAGGAGATCTGCAGACTGTTCATAATTTTTTGCAGAAGCAAGACTTTCTGCTTCATTTAGTTTCTCTCCATATTTAGCTTTTTCTGTCTCAGCACTTTTGATATTGATTTGATCTTTAAGCGTAGTAATTTCATCATTTAAAGCTTTATTTTTATCTGTCAGATCCTTAATGCTGGCATTGAGAGTCGTAATAGTAGTAGTCATATCCTCATTACCATTGCTTTGAACTACTTCACTATTTTTAGAGGATCCACTAAAAATAACTGCACCAAGTGCAAATATAACAATATAAGGAATTATATGATATTTCAAAGTGACAATGTAGTTCTCAAGAATGCTACTGTTATTATTAATTTTTTTTACAGGCTCAGCCTTTTGCTTTTGCTTTTTCTTCGTTTCAGTCTTCTTCGGTGTTGTATTATTATCTACGTCAGTAAATACAAGGCTGGATGCAGCTGCAAGTCCATCGATTTTGCCTATATAATCCAAAGCCTTTATACTATTTTTTTCTGCAGAAATTACACCTTTAAAAATATCTACGGCCTTTTCTTCTTCCCCTGTATATGCAAATAATAGGCCAAGTAAGTTTAATGCCTCATTAAAATGAGGATTTAAATTGATTGATCTTTTGAGCTCTAAAATTGCAATATCCTCACTATTAGTCTTCATCAAATCAATTGCTTTATTATAATGAAGAATCGAATCTTTAATGGAACTATCAAGCTCTCCATTTATCTCTTCTAAAGCAAGGATATCCACATATGAAAATGTCTCAATTTCCTTTTTAATACCTAACACATTAATCCCCCTCATCATTAAAACAATTTCTACTTCTTTCTAATTAGGGATAAAATATTCTCTGACTTCTCCAATAAAGTAAAGAGAGCCGAAAGCACAGATAAGTTCATCAGCTTTTCTTTGAGATAGTGCTAGCTCAATTGCCCCTTTTATTGTATCACTTTTGTATACATTTCCACAATATTTTGTTATTTCTGTAAATAATTCTTCGGCTTCCAGAGTTCTGGCATTAGGAACTTTTATAGCAATAAACTTATCTGCAATTTCAGAGGCTAACTTAATAAGTTTGGTGTATTCTTTATCCCTCAAAACCCCCATAATAAAGGTAATTTTATAACCTGGAAAATACTTTTTAATAGCCTCTATCAAAGTTCTAGCTCCATCTTCATTGTGAGCTCCATCTATAAGGAAAAGTGGATCTTTAGATAAAAGTTCAAGCCGACCTATCCAAAGTGTATCCTTTAGGCCCTTTATAATCTGTTCATCATTTATTTTAAAGCCTTTCTGTTTTAAAATAAATGCCACCTCAATAGCTGTACAAGCGTTTTTTAATTGGTGATCACCTAGGAGACTTATACATAAATCTTCTAAATGCCCATAAGAAAAGCGTTGACCATCCATGGAAAAGATACCTAAGGATAACTTGTTAAAGTTAACTTTTGTCAGCCTGGCATTTCGTTCATTACAGGCGTCCTCAATTACCTTTGTAACCTCCTGTGATTGCTCATATAATACACAGTCACAGCCATCCTTTATTATTCCAGCCTTCTCAAATGCTATCTTCGGAAGTGTATCACCAAGTATAGCCATATGGTCATAGCTGATACTCGTTATTACCGCAATCTCTGGAGAACCTATTATATTTGTAGCGTCATATCTGCCACCTAATCCAACTTCAAGTACTACGATGTCACACTTCTCTTCGTAAAAGTACTCTAAGGCTACTGCAGTAACAACTTCAAATTCAGTGGGATGATTAAACCCTTCACTAATCATTGTTTTAATAGCGTTTTTTACCTTCAAAGTTATATCGGCCAATCTTCCCTGCCCAATTTCTACATTGTTTATTTTAATTCTCTCCGTGAATCGTTGGATAAAAGGAGATGTATATATACCGACCTTATAGTTTGCACTCATAAGTATACTTGATATAAATGCCGTTGTTGAGCCCTTTCCGTTAGTACCTGCAACATGAACAAATTTAAGCCTTTTATGTGGGTTGTCCAACAACTCCAATAATTTTCCTATGTTATGGAGACCAAGTTTGCTCCCAAATTTGTACGTACTATGAATAAATTCTAAAGCCTCTTCATAATTCATATTAAAAACCTCTTTTGTTATTCTGAAAAAGGGACAGACATGTTAGTCTGACCCTTTTAAAATATAAGCGAAAATATCCGAACTTATTTACCACAGCAATTCTTATATTTCTTTCCGCTCCCACAAGGGCACGAATCATTTCTTCCAACCTTTTTACTATTCTTAACTGGCTTCTTTTCTTCTATATCTCCATAAGACTCAGAAGTGGGTTCAGCAACTTTTTCTCTTTGAAGTGCTTGGTCTTTTTGAATATGAGTATTCAATATAAACTTAGTAGAATCTTCCTGAATACTTGCAGTCATTTCTTCAAACATTGCAAAGCCTTCAAATTTATATTCGATTACTGGGTCTCTCTGTCCATAAGCCCTAAGTCCAATACCATAGCGAAGCTGATCCATTGCATCAATGTGATCCATCCATTTTTGATCAACCACTCTTAAAAGAATTACTCTTTCAAGTTCACGCATAACGTCTTCGCCGATTTCTTCTTCCTGATTTTTGTAACGGTCCTGCATAAGTGCTATGAGTTTTTCCTTTAAATCATCCTTATTAAAGGATTCTATTTCTTCTTTAGTCAAATCTAGTGAGCCTTTAGGAACATAGACTCCTTCTGTTGCTAGTTTTAGAGCTGCCCAATCCCATGTATCCGCGTATTGGTCTTCTCCACAATAGGTTTTGACAAAAGCATCTGTAACGCCTTCTAACATCTTCATGTAGTTATCTCTCAAGTTTTCTCCATTAAGAACTCTACGTCTTTCTCCATAGATAACTTCTCTTTGCTTGTTCATAACGTCGTCATATTGGATAACATGCTTTCTTATATCAAAGTTCTTTCCTTCAACTCTCTTCTGAGCGTTCTCTATGGCATTTGAAAGCATTTTGTGTTCGATTGCGTCATTTTCTTCAAGTCCTAGTGTTTCAACTACCTTAGTAAGTCTGTCTGAGCCAAAGAGTCTCATTAAGTCATCCTCAAGAGAAATATAGAATCTAGATGCTCCAGGGTCACCTTGACGTCCAGAACGCCCTCTTAACTGGTTATCAATACGTCTGGATTCATGACGTTCAGTACCTATTATGAAAAGGCCTCCAACTTAACAACCTTATCATGTTCTATATTTGTAGTCTTTATAAAGTTCTCATTCAACTCTCTAAAAATCTTCCTTGCATTTATAATCTGCTCATCATCAGTTTCAGTAAAAGCAGCGGCCTCCAAAATTAGTTCTTCATCATAATCTAGCTTCCTGAGTTCATGTTTTGCCATAAATTCAGCATTACCACCAAGCATAATATCGGTACCACGACCAGCCATATTAGTAGCGATGGTAACTGCTCCATATTTACCTGCCTGTGCTATAATCTCAGCTTCCTTTTCATGATGCTTTGCATTCAACACCTGATGTGGTATTCCATGTTTTTTAAGCATTGAACTTAAAAGCTCTGATTTTTCAATTGAAATAGTACCAATAAGCACCGGCTGACCATTTTTATGGCATTCAATAACCTGATTTATAACAGAATTGAACTTGCCTTTCTCATTTTTATAAACTGCATCAGGATGATCAATTCTTATCATAGGCATATTTGTAGGAATAACTACAACGTCCAACTTATATATTGTTCTAAATTCCTGCTCCTCTGTAAGGGCAGTTCCTGTCATACCTGAAAGTTTAGTATACATTCTAAAATAGTTCTGGAAAGTAATTGTTGCAAGAGTCTTACTCTCGCGTTCAACCTTAACCCCTTCCTTTGCCTCAATAGCTTGGTGAAGGCCATCACTGTAACGTCTTCCATACATAAGTCGTCCAGTGAACTCGTCAACTATAATTATTTCGCCATCTTTTACTACATAATCCTTATCAATCTTCATTAATCCATGTGCTTTAAGCCCTTGATTAATATGATGAGAAAATGTCATGTTATCTGCATCTGAAAGATTCTCTATACCAAAAAATTGTTCTGCCTTTTTAACACCAATTGCAGATAGTGAAACTGTATGTGCTTTTTCATCTACAAGGTAATCTTCTTCTATATCATCATTACTTACCTTATCATCGGTCTGAGTAACCACTTTTGCCTTAAGTCTTGAAACAAAAGTATTTGCTATCTTATATAACTCTGTTGATTTATCTCCTGCACCTGAAATAATAAGAGGAGTTCTTGCTTCATCAATAAGTATACTATCAACCTCATCGACAATACCATAGCTTAAGTCTCTTTGAACCATTTCCTCTTTATAAGTAACCATGTTATCTCTAAGATAATCAAAACCGAACTCATTGTTAGTGCCATATGTTATATCACTATTGTAAGCTGCACGTCTCTGTTCATTATCTAGATCATGAACAATAATTCCAACTGAAAGTCCAAGGAAATTATATAGCTTTCCCATTAATTCTCCCTGGTACTTCGCCAAGTAGTCATTAACAGTTACGACGTGAACGCCTTTTCCATCAAGGGCATTTAAATATGCAGGCAAGGTAGCCAGCAAAGTCTTACCTTCACCAGTTTTCATTTCGGCAATTCTGCCCTGATGTAAAACAATACCACCAATCATCTGAACTCTAAATAATCTTTTACCAAAGACTCTTACTGAAGCCTCTCTCACCACTGCATAAGCCTCAGGAAGAATATCATCCAAGGTTTCGCCGTTTGCAAGTCTTTCTTTTAGCTCAGCCGTCTTACCCTTTAGCTCCATATCAGATAATGCTTTAATTGTAGGTTCAAACGAATCTATCTCATCTACAATAGGTATTATTCTTTTTACTTCACGTTCACTATAAGAACCCATTATCTTCTTAAGAAATTCTATCATTCAAGCTTACCTCCAAAAAATATATAAAAGAACAGAAAAACAATTAAATTTATTTTTCATCTTTCAATCTGTTTAAAATAGTTCTGTATCCGTCAGCTCCATAGATTAAAGACTTATTAACTCTGCTAATAGTCGCAGTACTAGCGCCCGTCTTTTGAGCAATCTCTGTATATGTCTGATTTTCATCCAACATTTTTGCAACCTCTAACCTTTGAGCCAGAGCCTTTATCTCAGAAACAGTGCAAATATCTTCAAAAAAGTTATAACACTCTTCAATATTATTAAGTTTTAAAATAGCAATAAAAAGGCTATCTGTCAATTCGTCCTTCAATTTTGCATTCACAAAAATCAACGCCTCGATTCTCCTTTACATTTTAATTCATAAGACAAAGAATGTCAAAGAATTTGATTTAGTCATTTTCTATTTTTACCGATAAAAATATATATTAACTTAACATAATTGAGATTCTGCACTATACTAATGTAAAGCTTATACAAATTTCTATTAATTGCTTGTTTGTTTATATAAAATACAAAACTTAGTCCGAGGTGTAAATATGTCGCAGAATTGTTTATGTAAGATATGTGGGCGTTTTTTTGAATCTGAAATTACAGCTGAATATTGTCCTGAATGCAGAAAAGTTGACGAAGAGATGTATACTTCTGTTCGAAATTATTTACTAGAAAAGCCCAGAGCATCAATTTTTGATGTTACAACAGAGTTAAAAATACCCATAAAAGCTATTAAGAGATTTTTAAGAGAAGACAGGCTTGAGGTAGTTGAAGCCCAGAACGGTTTTCTAAAATGTGAAAAATGTGGAAAGTCAGTTCATTCTGGATATTTTTGTAAAGATTGTAAATATGGAAGAAATGGGAATAATAATGAAACAGTTTCAAATGTCAATGAAAAATCAAGTGCTACAGATCAACTTGATGTTAAAAACGACAAAAAACTTAAGTATTTATAAACAAATTATTTCTTATTCCCATATAACCTTTTATAAACTTCATAATACTCATTAACCTTTTTGACGTACTTTTGAGTTTCATTGAATGGAATATCTATTAGATTTCCGCCATCCTGGCTATATCTTTTATCTTCTAGCCATTGGCTTACATTTCCACTACCTGCATTATACGCAGTCAATGTCAATTGAAGATCATTATTAAATTCTTTCATAAGGGTGCTTAAATACCAGCACCCTATCATTATATTTGTGTCTGGATTAAATAGGTACTCATGAGAGTAATTATCTATCTTTAATTCACTTGCGCCCCAGGCTCCTGTGGTCTTTGTAATCTGCATAAGGCCCAAAGCATTTTTCTTTGACACTGCATTTTCAGAAAACCCACTTTCAGCCTTAATAACTGCATAAACAAGATTCGAATCTACATCAAACCTTGTAGAATAAAGTTCAACAGTTTCCTTATATTTTGTTGGATAAGCCATCCTAATTATTGTGGTACTGTTATTTATAAGAAGCAGTATAGAGATAAATAACAGAGCTACAAGTATAAAAACCTTCTTTGAATTGAAGGCTTCAGTGAGCTTAAGCATCAATTGTTTTCCGCTCCTTCTGGTTTAGAATAGAACTGCTTAACTACTTTTTTCTCGAGTTCAGTTATATCACCATTGTTCTCAATTACAACGTCAGCAATACTAAGGTACTCTAATTCTGACATTTGAGAATTAATACGATAGATCGCCTCTTCTTTCGTCAAATTATTTCTAGCCATTATTCTTTCAATTTTTTTATCCTTCTCGGCTACTACCACCCAAATTTCTTCTACAACATCACGAAAGCCATGAACAAAAGGGATTGCAACATCTACAAGGATGGTATCTATTTCGTTATGCATCTTTTCCTCTTCAATAATCTCACATATCCTATCTCCGATAATGGGGTGAGTTATTGCATTAAGTTTTTCCAAAGCATCGCTATCTGTGAAAACTAATTCTGCAAGGGTACTTCTTATTAATTCGCCTTTTTCATTAATTACTTCATCTCCAAATATTTCTGATATTTTTTTCATTGCATAGCTGTCCTTAACGACTATTTGCCTGGAGATAATATCTGCATCAATTATTTTCGCGCCAAGATTATGCATTATAGAGGAAACTGTGCTTTTCCCAGCCCCAATGCCCCCTGTTATTCCAATTATTCTCAACCTTTATCCTCCACTGCTCCTGATGTAATAATTATTTTCTTCATCTTATCTAGCAGCTCTTATACATTTTATTTTGTTTCAAACCAATTAGAACCTGATTTTACTTCAGCGGTCAAAGGTACTTTAAGTGATACCGCCTGCTCCATACAATTCTTTAAAATTTCTTCGACTTGCTTCTCTTCTTCTCTAGCAGTTTCAATGATAAGTTCATCATGTACCTGTAAAATTAGCCTTGATTTGAAGCCACCTTTTTCAAGGGCTTCATAAACCTTTACCATAGCAATTTTAATTATATCAGCAGCACTTCCTTGAATAGGGGTATTCATTGCTATTCTCTCTCCAAAAGACCTGATATTGAAATTCGAGGAAGTTATCTCGGGAAGATACCTTCTGCGTTTAAAAAGAGTTGTTACAAAACCATTTTCTTTACCTTCGGCAACAATATTCTTCATATAATCACGTACGCCTGGGTATTTATCGAGATATCCATCAATATAGGCTCTTGCCTCTTTCCTTGTTATCCCAAGGTCTTTTGACAGACTAAAGTCCCCTATTCCGTAAACAATTCCAAAGTTAACAGCTTTTGCATTAGAACGCATTTTAGGCGTGACATCTTCTAGTGCTACTCCAAAAACGTTTGAAGCTGTAGCAGTATGAATATCCTCATTATCAGTAAATGCAGTAATCATATTGGCATCGTCAGCAATATGAGCTAGCACTCTAAGTTCAATCTGGGAATAATCCGCATCCAAAAGTAGAAAGCTGTCATCGCTTGGGACAAAAACCTTTCTTATCTTTCTCCCTAATTCAAGTCGTATAGGGATATTCTGCAGATTAGGCTCTGTACTGCTTATTCTACCAGTAGTTGTAACAGTTTGATTAAAGCTAGAATGGATTTTGCCTGTCTCAGGGTTAATAACAGCCATAAGACCTTCAACATAAGTGCTTTTTAACTTCATTAGCTGTCTAAAGTTCACAATATTTTCTACGATTTCGTGCTTATCCATAAGCTGCTCTAATACTTCAACATCAGTAGAATAACCTGTTTTAGTCTTTTTGACAACTGGAAGCCCTAATTTTTCAAACAGGATAACTCCAAGTTGCTTCGGAGAATTAATATTAAAATTCTCTCCAGACAGCTCATAAATTGTTTTTTCCAACACCTTGATTTTTTCATCCAACTCTTTTGAAAAATCTATAAGTTCATTTACATTAACTTTAAATCCATGGAATTCCATGTCTGCTAGTACCTTTGCGAGGGGAAGTTCAATACTAAAATATAGCTCGTGTTGATTTGTTTCTTCAATCTTTTTGGATAGTTCACCAGTAAGTAAGTATATGCTTTCAACATATGATGCTGCAAACTCAGCTCTTTCTCCAGGTTCAATATCTCTAAAGGACTTAACTCCCTTACCTTTGCCAAGAAGTTCCTCTAAAGATTTTAATTCTCTCCCTAGATAGACTCTAGCTAATCTGTCTACCCCATAAGAAGTATTTGAAGGATCAACCAGATATTCGGCAAGAAATGTATCAAAGTTAGCTGATTTTAGGAATATTCCTTTTTTATGGAGGTATAGATATAAACTTTTTACATCATGAGTGTATTTTATAATTCCCTCGTTTTCAAAGAAAGGCTTTAATATATTAATTACTTTATCTTCATCATTACTATCATCTATGGAAATGAAAACAACTTCTTTGCAATCAATTGTGATAGCAAAACCACTCATAACACTATTAAAACCACGCTTATCAAGCAGGGGGAAAATAGCAGCCTTATCATCAACTTTAAGCTTCGAAATATACTCAGAAAGTTCACTATTAGACTTTAAAATACGAAGTGTAAAGTCTTTTTCTGTAGTTGTAATTAATTCAGAGTCTACATCTACTTTATCTAGGCCATATTTTGCTATAAGAGTTCTAAATTCAAGTTTATTAAATAATACTCTAAGTTTATCTTTTTGAGGCTCAACAACTTTTAGCTCTTCTAAGCTACAAAGTTCCATATCTCTGAAAATTGTGGCAAGGCTTTTGCTCATGAAGGCCATGTCCTTACCCGCTATAAGCTTTTCCTTCACACCTTTTTTTTGAACTTCATCTATGTGATTATATATTTCTTCAATACTTCCAAATTCCTGAATAAGGCTAATAGCGGTCTTTTCACCAATTCCTGCAACACCAGGTATGTTGTCGGAGCTGTCTCCCATAAGTCCTTTAACATCAATAAACTTCAATGGTGTTACACCATACTTTTCTACAACGCCTTTATCGTCGAACTCTTCAGTAAGAGTGCTTCCACCTTTTGTAGTAGGTATTTTTATTCTAGTGGTCGGTGAAGCAAGCTGCAGTGAGTCTCTATCCCCGGTTATTAAAATAGCTTCCATGCCCTTGTCCTCTGCAGCCTTTGACAAAGAGCCAAGAATATCATCTGCTTCATAGCCTTCTTGCTCTAATATTTTAATATTCATAGCTTCTAATACTTCCTTCATTACAGGAAGTTGCACAGCAAGCTCAGGTGGCATTCCCTTTCTCTGTGCCTTGTAGCCTTCGAAGGCCTTATGTCTGAAAGTAGGAGCCTTTAAATCAAAGGCAACTGCCAAAAAATTAGGCCTCTCTTCAACCATAAATTTGTTTAATATATTTAAAAATCCGTATATGGCGTTGGTATACAGGCCATCTGCGTTAGAAAGCATATTGCGTCCTTGAAGGCCATAAAAAGCCCTATTTAGTATGCTGTTTCCATCAACAATCATTAATTTATCCATAAAAAGCCTCATTTCTAATATTAAATCAACTCAACCCACCGAGGTAGAGCTTTTACATATGTATTTTAACCACTTATTACATGCAATACAACCTTAGGTTAGACAAGGTATCAAAAGATTAAACTTTTAATTACTCTTATTCTACACAAATTTATATATAAGGTAAAGGAAAGTATTGTTAGATTAGAGAAAGTAAAATGCTGATAGAAAGTGGAAATTGCGGCTTTTTCATTATCTGTAAATTATGAAAACCACAATAAATATATGTATAATTTAAAAAATAAAAAAATGAAGGATAGCAATTATACCCTTCATTTTCTATGTAATATCAGCTTAAAATAGATATTTGAATTCTTTTATTTCAAAATAAGTTTAAGTATCTGCTGCCCCAGGGCTCATACCCATGTCAAGCCATGCCTTGAGAAGAGGAATAATACCTCCTCCACACAAATATACCGGTACACCTAAGGATGCCGCTCCATGAAAAGCTCTGATCTACAAATGATACCAGCATATTAAACATAGCATTAGAAAACACAAGGGGTAAAACATTCTCGTATGTCATTTCTACTGCAAGGAGTAGGAGCGCCAATGGAATAACTCCATATGTGCCCAATGGCAGTAGCAACCCCAGCAAGGATGACGCTACAATCACAAGCATACTGTATGGTGGGCACTCCTTAAAAACATGACACTTTCTGATAGAGAATTTATATATAATAGCCGCCAGAACGCTACCAACAGCTATCTGGATGACATTCGAAAACACAACCCAACCCACCTCAGTAATTAATTCAAACATAACCTCACTCCATATAAACATACTTCCATAAAAGTAATAATTATTTTATCAGTCCCTCACCGACAATAATCTTTCCATCATGAATCACCATCCGTGTTTTTGACAGTACGCTGATATCCTCCATTGGATTTCCTTCAACCACAAGGATATCGGCCTTCTTTCCTTCTTCTATAGTTCCCAACACCTTATCAAGCCCACATACAAAAGCAGCATTTTTTGTAGCAGAAACAATAATGTCCATATTGGAAATCCCGGCCTTTTGCATTAATGTAACCTCTGTTATAGGGAAGCCCTGATCAAATTCGCAGGTATATCCCTCATAGTCGGTACCGAAAGCAAACTTCCCTCCTGCTTTATAAAACCTTAACAGGTTATCCATAGCTGACTGATCCCACTTCAGTTTGTACATTTTGCTCACACCATGCCATAATTCCAATGTAGGAATAAAATAAATGTCCTTTTTGACAATTTCATCAATAAGCTTGTCATCCAGCTTATCCACGACCATATGCGCAAACTCATCTACCCCTGCATCAATTGCTGCACGAAGATTTCTGTTATGTGATATGTGAACAGATACTCTTTTATTTCTTACATGAGCCGCATCTGTAATTGCTTTAGCCATTTCTGGACTAAAAATAGGATATGTCCGACCTTGCAGGTCATCTTCAAGTGAGAATTTTATAATATCAACATTATTATCAATTAATTTATTAACTATTTCCTTCGCTGCTTCAGGTGAATCCACAGATAACCAGCCATATCCTCCAGGTGGCTTTAAAATAGGGTTGGCAGATACCAAACGAGTATTTGAAGGATTTTTATTATATTGATCTCTTTTTTGTATATAATCTGTAAGATCTCTTGCGGAGAGGTCTCTTACTGTGGTAACTCCAGCAGCCAGCCATTTCTGTAGTTGTTTCTCATCATAAGCCTTATGTACATGAGTGTTTATAAAGCCAGGCAGCAGCGTGTACCCTTTCAAGTCAACTCTTTTGCACGTGTCTGGAATTTGTACGTTTTGTTTATCATCTACTTTTATAATTCCATTATCTTTGATTAGTATTACTTTATCCTTGACTGGTTGAGCTCCAGTCCCATCTATTAATAGAAAATTTTCGAGCGCAATCATTTTTTCCTCCGTATCTGGTGATATTGTTTTTTCATTATTGCATGAACTCAAAAGTAACATCGTAAATATCATAAAAGCTATGAAAATAGGCAACACCTTATTCATATAATCAGCCTCCTAATCAATATTGAAGTTTAATAAATCACTGTAATGCTTTTCCATTTCAATAATCATTTCACTAATATAAGTTTGGACGTCCAACTCCTCATAGGAAATTTTAAAAGCGTTCAAGTTGAAAGTAATAATGGGATATGCATAGTCAACAAGGTTTGTTTTCCCCTCGCCCTGAAGCCAATCATCTATAACGCTGTACAGAGTACCATTGCAAAGAAGAGTTGCAATCCAAGGGTCTATGGTCTTTAAAGAACCCTTGCTATTCATCTTTACAAAACGCTTTACTATCCTTTCATGGGATTTTCTAAAAATTTCAGCACGTTTCAACTCGAAAGTGGGATTATGACCCACGGCTTCAATTATCATCGCTCTCGCCAGGCCTCTACAATGTTGAAAAAGCCAAAGTTCGGCCGTTTTACTCTTACTGAACCCGCTGACCAATCCTTCATGCTGGTTTAATGAATAGTCAGATACCTTTTCAAGTGTAGATATAAACCTGTCATATAAGGTTTCAAATAAGGCTTCCTTATTTTTAAAATAGAAATAAAAAGAACCGGTGGAAATATCAGCCGCTTTTACTATATCCTTCACCGTTGTTCTGGTATATCCATTTTTCTCAAAAAGATCAGCTGCTGTATTAATGATATGTTCCTTCTTTTCATCTTTCCGGTTCTGAGTTTCATTAGAAGTTCTGTAAACCATTTTAACCTCCCCAAGTATAGAATACATATTCTACACTTGGATAATATCATGACTTGTAATAATTTACAAGTTTTTTTAACGATTTCATGTTTGGAAAATATATATAGGTTGAACGAAAAACTAAATTTCATTATACAGAAGTGTCTAGTATTCTCTAATTTGGAGGGATCCCCTTGAAGGTATACATGAAACCCATAGAAATGATTGCAGTTTTTAATTGTGAAGGTAAGTCTAGGCCTTACCGGTTTAAGATGCCTGGAACTGAATGTGTGATAAAGGTTGACCGTGTGGATTATAGCCAAGAAGAGAAACTGGCTGGAAACAAAATGCTCGTTTTTAGATGTCGGAGCATAATAGATGGAACTGAAAGAATTTATGAGTTGAAATATGAATTAGGAACCTGTAAATGGTATCTGTTTAAGATGTAAAACGTTTTAATAAGCTTCTAAAATAAACTAAAATCTTATTCAAATTTAGTATTTTGCTTCAATATAGGTTTAACTAGATATCCATCAATACCTGACATTATAGCTTCTGCGACATACTCTCTGAATTCGTCCTTTTTAAGTAATTCTATTTCACGAGTATTTGTTAAGAAACCAATTTCCACTAGGACTCCAGGGATTTTGGCACGGTCGAGTATATAGTATTTCTCAGCAACAGGGTTATGTATTGTTCTTACCATTCCACCCATAGATATACTATTTAAAGCTCTTTGTATATTATAAGCAAGAAAGACATTTTGTTCATACCGCTTGTTATAAAATACAATAGATCCATTTGCTGATGATTTCTTTGGACTGTAATTGGTATGGATGCTGACAAACAACTGGGCGTTACTATTATTGACCATATTAACCCTTGCATTTAAGTCTTTTCTATGTCGATTACTGCCACTACCGTTTGCCTCCAGAGATATATCTTCCTCACGGGTCATTATGACCTTA
>Ga0123336_10000897_pt1 | contig 28603 bp, 26 predicted proteins | sample SSSSmetaG_FD_96466 | JGI IMG/M metagenome (GOLD analysis project Ga0123336, IMG submission 96466) | Glacier valley bacterial and archeal communities from Borup Fiord, Nunavut, Canada, to study Microbial Dark Matter (Phase II) - ​SSSS metaG | ecosystem: Environmental > Aquatic > Freshwater > Ice...
TCCGACGCGTCGCTGCGCGGCGACAGCAGCACCACCCCGCGCACCCTCGACGGCGCTGTCGCCTCCACCGACGGCACCCGCGTCCTCTACAGCAGCGGCGCCACCGCCACCACCACCGACGTCTACGTCGCCGATTTCGCCGGCACCAATGCCGTCAAGGTCCTCACCGCCATCCCCACCACCGGCGACTGCGAGCTCTCGGCTCAGTTTGCCGGCGGCAAGTTCATCGTCGGTTACTGCACCAGCAACGCCGCTGCCGACGGCGGCATCGCCGCCTCGAAGATCGTCGCCATCGACGCCGCCAACCCGGCCACCGTCACCGACCTCTTCACCAACGTGCGCAACTTCGCCAGCGTCGACACTGCCGGCACCAAGGTGGCTGCGGTCGACATCAACCAGCAGCTCAAGTGGGTCGGCATCGCCGGCGGTACCCCGGTCACCGTCGCCACTGGCGTGGTCTCGGGCCTCCTGGCGGTCGTGAACCCGGCCGGCACCAACCTCGTGTGGCTCAACAACTCCGACAACCTGATGCGCCTCGACATCTCCAGCGCGGCCCAGGCCCCGGTCCAGCTGCAGACTGGCATCAAACGCATCCTGCGCATCTCGCCGGACGGCGCCGTCGCCTTCCTCTCCAAGGTCGCCGACGAGACGGACCCGATGTTCCCCAAGTACGACGTCTATCTGGCGTCGCTGACCACCGCCAGCGCCGCCACCAGCCTCGTCGCCACGCCGACCGGCAACATCTTCGGTAGCGCCTTCTCGCTCGACAACTCCAAGGCCTACTACTACAGCGACTGCGCAGCCGGCTCGGGCACCCTGCACTCCCGCCCCGTCGCTGGCGGCGCCGACACCGTCATCGCCCCGAACGTCTGGAACGAGTACGCTGGCCCGGGCAACACGCTCGTCTACGCCGACAACTACCGCGCTGCCACCTCGTACGTCGACCTCAAGACCGTCGCCAACACCGGCGGCACCGCCACCACCATCGCCACCAACATCCGCGACGACGCGCAGTACCGCCACATCATCTCCAAGGACGGCACCAAGCTCATCTACAGCTACACCGGCAAGCCCACCACCGCCCAGGGCCTGTACGTCTACAACGTCCAGTAAGTAGCCACCATGCACCTCAGGCCCGGCGGCCCAAACCGCCGGGCCTTTTTTATTACTGCACCTCGTCGGCGCCCACGTCCCATGACAAGCCGCGCGGCCGGCCATCGCGCTCGAAATCCAAGCTCGGATTGGTCGAGCTGACGCCGATCTTGTCGATGCAACATGCGACGTTCTTGGTGAGGTCACCGCCGTTGAGCGACAGGCGAAAGTCGGTGGCGGAGACAAAGGCCGCGTCCCCACTGAGCTTGCCGGTGTTGCCGATGCCGTCAGCGCCCGTCACCACATTCGACAAGGTGCAGGCGGCGCCGGAGACCGCGAAAAACTGCGTCCCGCCCGCGCCAGCGGTTTTGGTGTTCGCGGTGATGATCGACGACTCGAGGGTGGTGTTCTTGCCGCAGTAGATTCCTCCGGCGGCGTTTTTGACGCCGTTGTTGGCGACGGTGTTGAACCGAAACGTCCCGGTACCCGACGCCGCATCGACGAACATGCCAAACGTGGCATTGCCGCTGATGATGTTGTTCGTCACCGTCCAGTTGCTGCCGACCTCGACGGAGACTCCGTCGCCGTTGTTGGCGGGCAAGCTCGCGTTGCGGATGATGTTCTGCACGAGGGTGAGCGTGCAGCTCAGCGCACGCACGCCGTTGGCGCCGTTTTCGATGAGCGAGTTGCGAACGCTCAGCGTCGCCGTCGAGCCGTTGGTCCCCTTGTTCGCTTCGCAATAGACGACGGTGTGGTCGACGGCGCTGAAGGTCAGCCCATCGATACCGACATTGACCGCCGCGTTCGTACCCGGCGTGAGATTGACGGCGTTGAGGCCAGCGGCTCCGACAACATGCGCCGGCGTCGCCACGTCCCGTCCTGGCCCGCTGATGAACACCGTCAAGTTGCTCGTCCCCGTGTAGCTGATCGGTTCGTAGTCCGTCGCCGAGCCGGCCACTTTCACGAAGTGCTTGCTGCCAAGGTTGGCGAGCGCGGTGTTGACCTGACAATACGGCGAGCCGCTGGTGCCGTTGCCGTCGACACAGGGTCCGCCCAGGGTGACGTTGCTGACATAGACGATGTCGCTCGCGTCCACGCACTGGCCCACGCTCGAGGTGCTGATCGGGCCACGCAGATCGCATACGCCGCTGGCACACTCCGAGGACGCGTTGCAAAGGCGGCAGCTCCCATTGGGATTGCAGACCGGGGCTGCCGCGCTGCACTCGCTGTTGCTGGTGCAAGCGCGACAGATTCCGAGCGCCGGATCACAATACGGCGCCGTCGGCACGGTGCAGGTCGTCGAGCTGGCGCACATCGGCATGAGGTCGGGCGGAGGGGTCAGATCCGGCGGCGGCATGGCCAGATCGACACCAGCCAGATCCACACTCACCGCCAGATCCGGCGGATTGGTCTCGGGCATCGACAGATCCAGCCCAGCGAGATCGCCAATCAACGACGGCATCGCCTCGCACTCGCTGGTCGCCTCGTCACAGAATGGAAATCCCGGGTCCTTACACGGCGTGGTCGCGTTGCAAAACCGCACGTCACTCCGCGACGGACAACCCGATAACAACAACAACAGGCCCAACAAGCTAGAGCGCATCGATTCCCCCCTTACGACAACGGACTACAAAGCTTCGTCGCCACCCACGTCCAGCGACGGGCCAATGGGCCGCGCATCGCGCTCGAAGTCGACGCCTGGATTCTTGACCGCGGTGGAGACCTGGTCGATGCAGCAGGCGCGATTGGCGGTGACGTCGGCCGGCGCGCTGATCTTGAGCCGCAGATCGACGGTGCCGGTGATCGACCGGAAGACCGGATCGCCGCTGAGCTTGCCAGTGGACACGATGGCATCGGTGCCGGTCGCCACATGATCGAGCGTGATTGCTCCACCTCCATCGAACTGGGTCGCACCCGGGCCCATCGTGCGGGTGTTGCCAGCGATGATCGACGAGCTCAAGGTGGTCGCCTTGGCGACGCTGACGCCACCAGCGACGGTGCCGTTGCCGTTGAGCGACAACGTATTGAACAGGAATGAGCCGGTACCGGAGTCATTGGTGATCTCGACGCCGCCATCGTGGTAGCCGCTCACCAGGTTGTTACGGAACACCCAATCGGCTTTGGTGCCGAACGTCACGCCGAAGCCGCTGCCGCCCTGAAAGACGTTCTCGGTCAACATCACCGACGCGTGATTGACATCGACGCCGGTGGTGCCGCCCTTGATGAGCGAGTTGCGGATGGTGAGCTTGGCCGGCGCCGCATCCGATCCACTGCACACGATGGTCCGGCGGTTGGAGCCGGAGAAGACGAATCCGTCGAACGTAAAGTCAACAGCGACGGTATCGACATCCGGCACGACGTAGATCGTATTGTCGTTGTTGGGCGCCTTGATCGTCGCTGGTGGCACTGCGTTGCGGCCGGGCCCCGTGATGGATACGGCGATGGCGGCAGTGTTGACGTAGTAGTCGACCTTGTCGTAGTCGGTCATCGAGCCGGCCACCTTGATGAAGTGCTTGGTGCCGAGGTTGGCCATCGCCGTCGAGATCTGGCAGTACGGCGTGGCGATGGAGCCGGTAGCGGTACCGCACTTCACGCTGGGGTCGTTGTCGACGTAGACGATGTCGCTGGCGGTCACGCACTGGCCGCTGGTGGGCGCCGTGCGTAGATCACACACGCCACTGGCGCACTCGGACGACGCCGTGCATGGGTGACAGGCGCCGTCGCTGCCGCAGAGCTGTTGACCGCAATCGGCGTCGACGTTGCAGGCGGTACAACGGCCGGCGTTGAGGCCCGCGAGACGACACACCAGCGCGCCATGCATCGCGCAGGCGGCGTTGTCGCCAGCGCCACTACAAGCCCGACACGTGGCGGTCGTCCCGTCGCACACGGGGCTCAGCGGATCGGCGCAGGTCGCCGAGCTGACGCACATCGGCGTCAGATCCGGCGGAATGGTCAGGTCGACAGGGAGGCTCATGTCGACATTCACCGCCAGGTCGACATCGACCGAAATCGGCATGGCCAGATCGACCACACCGACGATCGGGCTCGACTCACACTCGCTGGCGATCTCGTCGCAGAAAGGAAATGCGGGGTCCTTGCAAGGCGAGGTGGAGCTACAAAAGCGACTGTCGCTCCGCGAAGGACATCCCCCCAGCAGCAACAGCGACGACAACAGCCAAGCGGCACGCGTCACGTGATTCGCTCCTCGCTCAAAACACACCGGTCAGCGTCAACTCCGCTCCGCCGGAACCGATATGCAACGACGCATCGAGGCGTGGTGGCTTCCGCACCGCGTCGACCACCAGCGCGGTCACTCCGCCGATGATGGCCGCTGCACCAACGCCGACCAGCGCGCCGCCGATCACCGAGGTGTCGTAAACTTGTGGGCAACGCTTCTGTAGACCGCTGCGATCACACGTGCCCACTCCGTCGCGGCTCAGATCATAAGCGCCGATCCCGACGCCGACCACGCCGAGGCCAAGCAACACCGCACCCACGATCTTCAGCGCCGGCGACCGCCGCCCAGCGACGGCCGGCCCAGCGACGGGGACCAGTGTCACCACCACCTGCGCCTCACGCCCTGCCGGACAGTCGACCTCACGCTTGCCCGGCAAGGAACCCTCGCGCGTCACCGACACCACCCGCCTGCCCGAGGCGACGCCATGCGTGAACGGCGCGGTGCCGAGCACGACTCCGTCGATAGCGACCAACCCGCCCGGCGGCTCCGCTGACACATGCACCTTGCACACCGAGACCAAACCGCGTGCCGGCAACATCTTCTCGACGGCATGCGACAGATCGCCCGCCAACGACGCCGCCGTACACGACTTACAGCCCGCATCGCTCGACGGCAACACCTCGGCCGACTTCACCTCGAGCTGCTCGAGATGCGCCGCCCAATCCCCGCGCTCGGTGGGCCCACTGCGCACGATCGTCACCGACAGTACCCGATCCGCCGACAGCAGATCCCCGAGGCGCAACCTGCAGCGCACCTCGGTACAGCCGGACAGCTCACTCTCGGTGGTCACCGCGCGCTGCACATCCTCGATATGAATGAGCTCGTCGTTGGCCCCGGCCACCATCAGCTCGACCACACTCCACACGCGCTCGTCGAGAACCTGACGCTCGGCGGCAGTGACATTGCCCGAGACATGCAGCGGCTCGAGCGCGAAGCGTCGCGGCGCGGCCGAGGCAGAAGTGGCTACCAAACCAACCGAGAACGCGACCAAGCCAGCGTAGACAGTGCGCACGACTCCATCCTACCCCCCGCCCGAGAAACATGGGGTATTACCTCGGGTTCAGGCCAACGCCGCGCGCACGCGGGCTTCGAGATCCGGTCGCAGTGTAGGAGCGATGAACACCAGCCGGGGGGTGACGTGCGATGCTGGAGATGTGGAAGGCGTCAGCTCGACCTGATCGCCAACGGCATGCACCTCCATGAGGCCCGCTTCGGTGCGCACCAGGCCCTTCATCCGAAACACTTCGTGGGCCAGCGCGTCGAGCAGGTCCTCGAGCGCCGCCGCCCTGACAGGTGCTTCGAGCACCACCGTCAGCGACGAGAAGCCATGCGATCCCGGCTGATGCGCAGCCGGCACGGCCTTGCCCATCGGCACCAGTCCCAACAGCAACGCCGGATCCACCGCCGCGCGCACCGACTCGATGATCCCGGCCTGTGGCGCCAGCTCGCGCAGCCATTGCAACCGCTGCTGTCGCTGGTCCGCATCGACCAGATCGACCTTGTTGAGGATCAACAGATCCGCCGCACGCAGTTGATCCTCGAACAACGCCGCGTGCTCCAGCGCTTCTCGGGGTGCCAACCGCGCATCGATCAGCGTCACCACCGCCTCTGGCCGCACCGCAATCGGCAATCCCGCCACGCCGATCTGAAAGCGCACCTCGGACGCCATCGCCGCGCCGCTGGTCTCGATGAGGATGTGCGTCGGCGGCGAGCGCCCGTCGGTGGGCCGGGCGAGCTCGGCCAGCGCTGGCCCCAGCTCCCCTACCAGCGTGCAACACAGACAGCCCGACGACAGCTCCACCGTGCGTAGCTGGGCCGTCTCCCCCGCCGCCGCAATGAGGTCCCCGTCGAGCCCGAGCGCTCCCAGCTCGTTGACCAGCACCGCCAGGCCCGGTCCCACCGCCGGATCGGAGACGATGCGGCGCAAGAGGGTCGTCTTGCCGCTGCCGAGAAAACCGCTGACGACGGTTACCCCGATCGGGTCATTCGGCAACGACCGTCACCTCGGTCTTCACCGAATTGGCGATAAAGCAGCCTCGGTGCGCCTCATGATGCAGCGCGGCCAGCGCGGCCTGGTCAGGTCGCTCGCCGCCGAACACGACCTTGGGCCGCAACGTCACCCGCGTCACCCACAGGCGCCCGTCGGCGCCCTTCTCCAAAAACCCCTCGGCCTCGTCGACATAGCGATCCACGACCAGCTTCTTCTTGGTGCAGATGGCCATGAAGGTGAGCATGTGGCACGACGACAGCGACGCCACCAGCATGTCCTCCGGGTTGACCCGCTTGGGGCTGCCAAAATACGCCGGCGCCGCCGACGCCTCGATCACCACCCCGTCGCCCACGACGATACGATGGTCGCGCGAAAACGTCTTGTACTCGAACACGGCCTCACCGCGTTCCCAGCTCAATGAAGATCGGTGGCTCGACATGCGCCTATTGTAGCGCCATCATCCACGCATGGACGCACTTGCCCTCGCCGCGTTGCGCAAAGAATACGAGCGCGCCGGTCTCGACGAAGGCGACGTGCTCCCCGATCCGTTAGACGAGCTCGCCCGCTGGCTCAAGACCGCAGTCGATGCCGGCGTCCCCGAGCCGAGCGCCATGACCCTGGCCACCGTCAGCGACGACGGCCAACCCTCGGCACGCATCGTCCTCCTCAAAGATCTGTCGCCGCGCGGCCTCACGTTTTTCACCAACTACACCTCCGACAAAGGCCGCCAGCTCGAAAACGGCCGCGCCGCACTCTGCTTCTACTGGCCTGCCCTCGAGCGCCAGATCCGCATCGAGGGCCGATCGAGCCATCTCGGTCACGACGAGAACGAGGCCTATTTCCACAGCCGCCCACGCAACAGCCAGATCGCGGCCTGGGCCTCGCGACAAAGCACGGTCCTCCCCAACCGCGACGTGCTCGTCACCCGCATGGCCAAGCTCGAAGCCCGCTTCGCCGACCAGCCCGTCCCGCTACCCGACTTCTGGGGCGGCTACCTCATCACCCCGTCGCTGGTCGAGCTCTGGCAGGGCCGGGCCTCGCGCCTACACGACCGTCTTCGCTATCACCGGCCGTCGCCCACAGCCCCATGGATCCTCGAGCGTCTCAATCCCTAGCGACGGTGGTTTTCGGTTGGCTTCCATTTTCACAGGAGACGGATGGAGGTGGGAGACAGAGTTGGTTTGGTTTGGCTTGACTCCCACCTCCATCCGTCTCCTGTGAAAAGGAAGCGTTCGAACAACCACCGCCGCTAGCGGTGGGTCAGGCCGAGCTCGGTCAGGCGGCGGCCGAGGGTGCGAAAGCCTTCGCCGCGCCAGGTTTGCAAGAGGTGACCGCCCGGTAGACGCAGCTCTTCGCATGCGAAATGACGCGCCAGCCGCGTGCCGTGATCGGGCGGAGCGATGCGATCACCGTCGGCAGAGATGACCAGCGCCCGCCGACCGGTCACGCGCGGCGTGCGGTCGAGCGGCGTGTGCGCGCGCATGGCGTCGCGTAACATGGGCAGGGTCACCCCGTCGCGCTCCGCCCGTTGCCGCGTCTCGGATCGCTCACCGTGATCCCAGAACAGATCCGGAAACGACGCCACCGGGATCATCGGCACCACCAGCGCCACCTCATCCACCGTCGCGAACAGCGACGAGGAATAGCCACCGAGGCTCATCCCTGCCATCGCAAATTCTCCGCCGCCACGCGCTGCCAGGATGGCCCGTAGCGCGCGCAGATCCCACACTGTCTGGCCAAAGCCTTCGTTGGTCCGCGCCACGTTCACCGACGGCCACACCGCGCCTTCGGCCTTGCGCCGGCCATGAAACGGCAACACCGGCAGCGCCACATTGAGCCCGATCTTGTAAAGCCACCGCGCCGGAAACGCCCGTTCCTCGACGGCAAAATGCCCGCCGCCATAGCCATGCACACACACGATGCTCGGCGCGGTGCTCGGTTGCAGATACAACCGGGCGTAGGCGAATCGATTGGGCTCGAACGACAGATACTCGTCGCGCGCCCGCGACCACACCGGTTCCCAGCCGCTCGCCCACTTCACGTCGACGATCGTGCCGCCACCCGGCAACGCGCCACGCCGCTCCTCGGCCAAGATCCGCGGCGCCCGCGCCGGCACTGGAAACAGATCCAGCCCGGCGTAGGCCGCGGTCAGCTCGAGCAACAACGCGCGCCGATCATGCGGCGCGCGAAGGTCGGGTGTAGCGGAGTGGTTCGGAGCTTTGCGACGAGAAAAACGGTGGGTCACCGCCCCGAGTAGCGCGTCGTCGACGACCGCGCCGAGGCGACTGACCCAGGACATCAGCGCTTACTTGGCCTGCGGCGCACTCGGAGCATGCGCGGCATGCGAGGCACTCATGCGCCGCTCGACGGCGACATACTTGCGCTCGTCATAGCCGGTGTAGATCTGCCGCGGCCGGGCGATCTTCTGCTCGTTGTCGGCCAGGAGCTCCTCCCACTGCGCCAGCCACCCGACGGTGCGCGGGATGGCGAACAGCACCGGGAACATATCGACCGGAAAGCCGATGGCCTGGTAGATCAACCCAGAGTAGAAATCGACATTGGGGTACAGCTTGCGCTTCACGAAGTACTCGTCGTTGAGCGCGTATTTCTCGAGCTCGAGCGCAATGTCGAGGAGCGGACTGCGCCCCGTCACCTGGAACACCTCGTCGGCCAGTTTCTTGATCACCTTGGCGCGCGGATCGTAGCTCTTGTACACGCGGTGACCGAAGCCCATGAGGCGCTTGTCGTTGCCCGACTTCACCTCGGCAATGAAGTCCGGCACGTTCTTGACCGAGCCAATCTGCGACAGCATCCGCAACACCGCTTCGTTGGCGCCACCATGCAGCGGGCCATAGAGCGCAGCGGCCGCACCAGCGACGGCAGAATACGGATCGACCAGCGAGCTACCGACCGTCCGAATGGCCGTCGTCGAACAGTTCTGCTCGTGATCGGCGTGCATGATGAAGAGCACGTCGAGCGCACGCTCGATGATCGGGTTCGGCTCGTATTTCTCCTCGGCCATCTTCTTCATCATCGACAGCAGATTGCCGGGGTACGACAGCGAGTTGTCCGGGTAGACGAACGGGAAGCCCATCGAGTGCCGATACGACCAAGCGGCGATGGTCGGCATCTTGGCCATGAGGCGCACCACCTGCATGCGCCGAATGGTCGCGTCCTTGACCTCTTTCGACTCGGGATAGAACGTCGACAGCGCGCCACACGTCCCGATGAGCACGCCCATCGGATGCGCGTCATAGCGGAAGCCGCTGATGAAATTGCGCACGTTCTCGTGGAGGAAGGTGTGCGTCGTCACCTCGTTGGAGAACGACGTCAGCTCGGCCTTCGTCGGCAGCTCACCGTGCAGCACGAGGTACGCGACCTCGAGATAGGTCGACTTCTCCGCCAGCTCGGCCACGTCGTAGCCGCGATAACGCAAGATGCCCTTGTCGCCGTCGATGAAGGTGATCGACGAGCGACAGGCGGCCGTGTTCATGTAGGCCGGGTCGTATGACATCAGACCGAAATCCTGCTCGTCGACGCGCATCTGGCGAAGGTCCATGGCCCGGATGGTGCCGTCGGTGACGGGCACTTCGTAGGTCTTGCCGGTCCGATTGTCGGTGATCGTGAGCGAATCCTTGGGCATCCGTGGTCCTCTTCTCCCTGACTACGACAGACGACTACGACTGACTGTGACACGACGTGACAATGCAAAAGCGGTCGCAGTCTAGCCAATGAGGCCCATCATGAAAAGTGATACTGTGCATGCCAGTGAAGGCAGCAGCCGACCTCATCTCCGAGCTTCGCATCGATGAAGCCACCTGGGCTGCCGGCTCCGAGGCCCGTCAGATCGAATGGCGCCTGTTGTGCGCCGACGTCATCGAGGAGGGCCGCCTCGGCTGGGAACCGCCGAGCGAGGGCGCCCGAGACGTTCCCATCGATGCCAAGAGACGCGGCCGGGTACGCCTCGGGCCAGGCGACGTACGCCTCGAGCTCCTCGACCACAGTGCCGGCTGGGACGACGACGCCGCCGTGTCCGACGCGGTGCGCCTCCAGACCCTGGTCCCGCTCGTCGACGAATATCTCAATGTCTGTCGCGACATGACCAAAATGGGCCTCGCCCAAGGCACCCACTCGCCACGCCTCGAAGCCCTCGACATCGCCAAGCGCATCACCCACGACGAAGCCGCCGAGCTCATCCAGACCAGCCTGACCACGCTGCGCCCCGATCACGGCACCGCGCGCAGACTCTTCTCTCTGTTCGTCACGCTGTTACGAGACACCACCAAGCTCTCGGCGCGCCCGCACACCGTCCATCTCTGAGGTAAGAGGTGTTACGCCGTGCCCTTGCCGTTGGGCTCGAGCGACATGCCCTCGACGAAGAGGGTGGCTTTGACGCGGGCGATGCCTTCGCGCGAGCCTTCGGACTTGTCGAAGTCGAGCGACAACAGGCCCACGCCGGTGAAGTTGACTTGCAGAAGGACGGCGTTGGTGTTGGGCGCCAGATACGACAGCGACCCGCTGGTGGTCTCGTGGTGCCCCTCCATCGACGTCTTCTTGAACCACTCGAACCACTTCTTGCCCTGCGACTCCGGAAAGCTGACCTGAAGCTGCGGCAGCTCCAGGCGACCGACTTCTTTGCGCGCGTCCAGGTGCGAGCCGACGGGATTGGAGATCACGTTCTGCTTGATGGTGAACGCCTCGATCTTGGCCTGGCTCATCGCTGCGTCGCCGCCGACCTTGCCGAGCTCGAACTTGAACGAGCTCTGGGTCCAGCGCTTCTGCTTCTGCAGCTCGTTGAGCGCCTGGTCCATCTTGAGCGCCGAGTTGTCGCCCTCGGCATACTCCAGCGCCTCGGGGGAAATCTTCACCGTCAGGAGCTGGCCGCTCTTGGCCGCCGCATCACACGCCGGAAAGCCGATCTCGGCGAGGAGCGCGCGCTTGAAGGTACGGCGCAGCTTCTCTTTGCTGTTGAAGTCGTAGGTGACGAGCGCGCCGTCGCGACGTTCGGGCTTGTTGTCGACGGTGGCTTTGACCCAGCTCCAGAACTGCGGCGACATCGCCATACCGGCGGTGATGGTGATGTCGTCGTACTTGGGCTTGCCCGGGTAGCGCTGGATGAGAAAATCGCCGCCCTGCTGGCCGGGCCGTCCCCCGACAGGGCTCTGGATCATGTCGGACTTGAAGTGCCCGCCGTCGATGCTGGTCACGAACCCGACGGGCTTTTTGTCGTCGAGCTCCAGCGTAAATCGGCCACCGATGTACCCGCGTTCAGCCGTCATAAAGTCCCCGTTTTGCCCAGGTGTGGGAGCGTCAGCATTGTAGCAAGAGAGTTATCGGCAAAGGCCCCTCTTTGGTTGCGGACGTTTGCGCGATTTGAGGCCCGGCGTGTATGAAAAGAGTACGCAAAAGAGTCTGGATGCCGGAACATCTCTGGATTATTATGGAATTCATGCCTCGGTTGTTGTCGTTTGCGGCTGTCCCCATGGCTCTAATCGTTCTTGCCACCTCCGCTACACCGGTCTCGGCAGCGAAGAAGCGACACTTTGCGCCCGAACGGGCTGTGGCGACCTACAAAAAAGACGGATCTCCCAACATCCAAGCCCAATCGGCCGTGGTGGTCGATCTGACTTCCGGCGAAGAGCTGCTCACCAAGAATGCCGACGCCGTCCGGCCCATCGCCTCCATCTCCAAGCTGATGGCCACCCTCGTCTCCGTCGAAAACAACCTCGACCTCGATGGCGTCACCCAGATGACCGAGGATGATCGGCGCATCGCCTCTGGCGGCGCCCGCTCTCGTCTCCCCGTCGGCATGTCGTTCACCAACCGCGATCTGCTGCACGCCGCGCTCATGGCTTCCGACAACCGCGCCGTGCCCGCGCTCGGGCGCGCCGCCGGCTTCTCTCCCGCTCAGCTCGTCGCGGCCATGAACAAAAAAGCCGCCGTGCTGGGCCTCAAGAACACGCATTTCGAGGACCCGGTGGGCCTCTCGGCGCAGAATACCTCGACGGCGCGCGACCTCGTGGGCCTCTTGCGCGCGGTCATGAAGAACGCCACCATTCGCGAGATCACTCAGAAGGCCAAGTATGTCGCCCACCCCGTCGGCAAACCCGGCTGGGCCATCGAGTACAACAACACCGACGTCATCGCCCGCTCGGGAAAGTTCGAGGTTCTCACCGGCAAGACCGGCTACACCGACGTGGCGCTCTATTGTCTGGCCATCGCCGTGCGCATGGTCAACGACCGCCCGGTGGCCATGGTCTTCCTCGGCGCCGTCGGCAAGATGACCCGCTTCGCCGATTTCAGCCGCGCCGCCCAGTGGCTCCTGGAGCGCAAATGGGTGAAAGCGGGACTTTGAAGGTGGAGCTACAAATATCCTCGTAGACGCACGGCGACTTGCATCACGGGCAGCTCTTCGCCGACGGTCAAGTCGACCTCCAGCACCTCGCCGGCATGCGGCGCCTTCACCGCACCGTCGCTGTCGTCACCCGGCACGAAGCGAAACAGCACCTGTCCGGCTGCGACGGTCTGCCCAACCACCACGCACACCTCCGCCACCTTCACCGCCAGCGGCAACGCGACCTCCGACTCGACGGGATGCATGAGCCCGCGCAACATCCGCGCCGCCTGCCGCGCCCGCACCGCTAGATCGAGCAACAGCTGGTTGTGTGGCGCCACCGATGCCGCCTCCAACGCCGTCGCTGCACGTGGATCACCGAGCTCCGCCAGCGCCCAAACCACCGTGAGCCGCACCAAAGGATCCGGATCCGCCAGCGTCGCGATGAGCGCTTCCACCGCCGAGCCGCTGCCCAGCTCACCAAGCCCCCGAGCCGCCTCCCGCCGCACATACGGGCTCGGCCAAGCCAACGCAGAGATGAGGTCCTCCTCACTGGGCGAATTCACCAGATCAGCATACCGGATCACGCTCGGAGCGATCCCAACGACGCGTTGTTCGGCTGCGTCTTACGTCTGTCAGTAGGCCAACCAACTCCCGCCGTTTCAGCTTGACGATCGCAGGGACCAAGCGCGAAGGTTGCCGCCTTTTGAAGAATGGGAGCAATCGGATGAGGAACTCGCTCGCCTTGGTACTCGCAGTCGCAGCTGGCACGTTTGGCTGCAACAACAGCCCTATCACCACCGACGATATGTCTTTGCCGGATCTGTCGGTCGGCGACGCCTCCTCCAGAGCCGACCTCGCCGAGCCGCCGGCGGTCCTCAGTGGCACGCGCATCGCCTCGGGCACCAGCTACATCCTGCTCGGCGTCACCGATGACGGCTGGGTCATCTACTGGGACTCGACCTACAACACCATCGCCACCAAGCTCGACGGCAGCACCACTGTCACCGTCGCTGATTCCGACCACACCGACTCCGTCAAAGTCTTCGGCAACGTGGTCGTCGTCCAGGGCCCGCCCGACCAGACCACCAACCTCATCACCATCTCCACCTGGGTCAACAACGGCGGCCTCAAGACCATCACTACCAGCGCACCCTCATCGTCCGACTATGCCGTCGCTGGCACGCGCATCATCTTCGTCGGCGACTCCACGGATGACGAGACCGGCACGCTCAAGATTGCGGACCTCGACGGCACGACCAATGTGCTCCCGCTCAAAACCAACTTCCGGGCCTCGGGCGCGTGCGACATGATCGCCCGTTCGGCCGGCACCACCTTCTTCGTCGCCAACTGTGCGGCGGCCTCGCCGCCCGATGCTGGCAGCAACACCCTCGGCGACGTCAGCGCTTACGCCGCCAGCGCCGGCACCGCCAAGCTGCTCTTCACCAACGTGCTCCTCGACAATGGTCGCCGCACCTTCGATATCAGCAAGGACGGCTCCTACTTCGGCGACATCGTTGACGACGCTGGCACGTTGAAGATCATCACCTCGAGCGGCGTCGGCGCGGCCACCACCGCCGATACCGCTGTGCGCGACTTCTTCTTCACCGCTGACGACGGCACCAAGCTGGTCAGCATCGGCAACGACAGCTCGATCCGCAAGTGGGCGTCGGGCGTGGTCACTGCGCTGGCCCCGGCCAACACCGTCGCTGCCGCCGGCTCCACGCAAGACTCGGTCGCACGCATCTCGAACGACAAGAAGTGGGGCATCTACTACAAGGACTACAACGACGCCACCTACTCGGGCCCGCTCATCCTCGTGAACCACGAGACGCCTGCTGCGCCGGTGTCACTGACCACCGAGGGCTTCGCCATCGACTTCAGCTCCGATTCGACCCGCAGCTTGTTCTTGGACATGCCGGACAGCACCACGTATACAGGCCCGTTGACCTCTACGCCCGTCGCTGGCGGCGCTGGCACCGGCATCGACACCGACGTATGGGATGCGTTTAGCGTCGGCAGCTCCAAGGTCCTCACCATCACCAACGTGCCCAAAGACCAGAGCACCGCCGACTTCAAGCTCGTCCCGCAGGGCGGCGGCGCTGCCGTCACCATCGTGACCTCCGCCGACTATCTGCAGAGCAACTTCCCGCTCTACGTGTTGTCGTCGGATAAGACCAAGCTCGTCTACAGCTACCAGGCGTCGACTGCCAAAGCCGGCATCTACGTCTACAACATCCAGTAACGCCCGACCCGAGAGGCTCGACTATCGCCGATAGCCGAGCCTCAGCGTCGCCGCCCTCGCACCGTCGGCGGATCATCCACCGCAGTCCGCAACGCCGTCGCCACCACCCCCAAGAGCTCCAACGCCGTCGTTCGGCGCGGTCCGCCCAGCGTCGGATCGTCGGCGGCCAGATTGCCATCGAGATACGCCCACAGCTGCGGCTCTTCCTCGGCCAGCGTCCGATGATTGCGCGTGGCCCCGTCGAGCTGCGACGGCGTCACCGCCCCCAGCGCCCGCCCGATGGCAATCTCGACGGCACGGGCGACCACCGATGCATGCAACAGCACCAGCACCGTGCCTTCGAGCGACAGGTCGCGCGCATGGGCCTGCACATAGTGACCGATCATCGGCTGGCTCTGTAAAAACGAGCCAACCACCGTCGCCACATGACTCGGATCCTCGGCGCCGGCCGACGCCTCGGTCACGGCGCGGCCGACATGCTGAGCCTCGACCCGCGTCACTAGGGGCCCTCGTCGGAGAACGAGCCCATCGCGCGGTATTTGGCGTAACGCGCCTCCAGCCGCTCGTCGACGCTCAGCTTGTCGAGCACCGCCAGATCTTCCATGATCGCGTCGGCCACGCGTTCGGCGGCCAGCTCGGGATCGCGATGGGCGCCACCGGAAGGCTCAGGCAACGCGCGATCAGCCACCCCAAGCTCGACCAGATCGGCCGCCGTCATGCGCATCTCGCGCGCCGCCGTCTCGACCTGCTTCTGATCTTTCCACAAGATCGACGCACAGCCCTCGGGCGAAATGACCGAATACACGGCGTATTCCAGCATGTTGATGCGATCAGCGACGCTGAGGGCCAAGGCGCCGCCCGAGCCGCCTTCGCCGATCACCGTGGCGATGATCGGCACCGGTAGGCGCGACATGACCTCGAGGTTCTTGGCGATGGCCTCGGCCTGGCCGCGCTCCTCGGCATCGATGCCGGGATACGCGCCGGGCGTGTCGATGAAGGTCAAGATCGGTAGACCAAGACGTGCCGCCAGCTCCATCAGCCGGCGTGCCTTGCGATAGCCCTCTGGACGCGGCATGCCGAAGTTGCGGCGCACGTTTTCTTTGGTGCCGCGACCCTTCTGATGGCCGAGGATCATGACCGGCCGACCGCGCAGCCGACCCACGCCACCGACGATGGCTTCGTCGTCGCGAAAGGCTCGGTCGCCGTGCAGCTCGATGAACCCCTCGATGAGACGGCCGACATAGTCGAGCGTGAACGGCCTGAGTGGATGCCGCGACAACAGAACTTTTTGCCAGGGCGACATGTCGGCAAAAACCTCTTGTTGGAGCGCGCGCGCCTTGCGTTCGAGCCGCCGGATCTCGAGATCGAGCGTCGGTCCACCTAGCTGGCGCAGCTCGGCGATCTTGTTTTCGAGCTCGACGATGGGTCGTTCGAACTCGAGCGTCTGGCGCGGATCTAAGACAACGGCGGGCATGGGCCCGACATACTACACGAGGCCGCGGTCGACGAGGAGCTGGAGGCCGGCCTCGGCGCTCGGCGCCGTCAGCGCTGTCGGTTCCTTCTTGAACCACGTCCGCTGGCGACGGGCGAACTGATGATGGGCCTGGGTGACCGCCGCCGGCAGGTCAGCCAGCGGCAATTTGCCGTCGAGGACCAGGCCCGCTTCGTGATAGCCCACCGACGACAGCGGCGTGACCTGGCCCCAGCGAGCCCGAGCTTCCCCCGTCTCTTCGACCAGGCCCGCTTGCACCATGGCCGCGGCGCGGTCTGCCAGCCGGGCGTCGAGCACCGTGGCTGGCGGGTCGAGGTGCAGCACCGTCATCGGGTGTCGTTCGGTCGGCTGATGGGCGGCGTGAAACGAAGAGAGGGTCCTGCCGGTGAGCTGGAAGACCTCGAGCGCGCGCGTTACTCGTTGCAGGTCATTCCGGTGTAAACGCGCCGCAGCAACCGGATCCACCTCGGCGAGCCGGCGATGCAACACGCCGGGATCGGCCGACTCCGCCGCCAAAAGCGACTCCCGCAACGCATTGTCCCGCTCGGTGGTTTCGACCAGGCCCCAGCGCAGTGCACGCAGATAAAGCCCCGTCCCACCGACGACGATCGCCATCCGACCGCGCCCAGCGACGTCGGCCAACACCGCATCCGCCGCGTCCGCCCAGCGCTGGGCCGAAAACACCTCCGGCGGATCGACCAGATCGATCAGGTGATGCGGCACCTCGGCGCGCTCGGCGGCAGTGGGCTTGGCGGTCCCGATGTCGAGCCCGCGATAGATCTGCATCGAGTCGCAGGTGACAATTTCCGTCGGCTGGCGCGACGCCAGTGCGAGCGCCAACGCGCTTTTTCCCGACGCGGTGGGGCCAATCACCGCCAGAATCATCGACTAGGTCCGGCCGAAACGGCGCTCGAGCTCGCCGATGGAGATCCGCAACAACACGGGCCGGCCATGTGGGCAATGCGCGCGATAGTCGACGCCGTCCATCGACGTCAACAGCGCCCTCACTTCGGCCTCGCCCAGCGTATCGCCGGCGCGTACGACGGAATGGCAGGCCATGGTGGCGAACAGATGATCGAGGCGATCTTGCACGGCGCGCTCGGCGTCACCGTCGGCGAGCTCACCGAGCACCTCCTCCAGCACCGTCGCTGGCGCCCCGGCCCCGATGCTGCCGATGGTCTCTGGCACCGCCGACAGCGAGACCTTGTCGCCGACCACCTCGACCTCGAAGCCGAGCCCGAGCAACAACGCCCGATGCTCGACGGCGGCGGCGCGCAGCTTTTCCGACACCGCCAGCTCGGCCGGCAACAACAAACGCTGCGAGCGCACTTTTTGCCGCGAATGCGCCTCGCGCAAGCGCTGAAACGCCACCCGCTCATGCGCCGCATGCTGGTCGATCAAGACCAGCTCACCCGCCGCCTCGCAGACGAGATAGGTCCGATCGAGCTGGCCGAGATAGCTCAGCTGCGAGAAAAAGTTGGCCGGATCGGGGCGCTGCGCGGCAGCCGGCACCGACGGCGGCGGCGCACCTGGCCGCGGCGGCAGCGGCCCCGGCGGAAATGCTGGACGCCCGTCGCTGCGCATCGGAAACGGCAACGGCGGCAGGCCCTGCGCAGCGGGCCGCGCGCTTGGGCCTTCGAACCCCGGCAGGCTCTCCGGCGGCGCAAACAGCCTGAGGGCCTCGGCCGCCCGTCGCCGATGCTCGACATACCCGGCGCGTGGCTCGGCCGCGAACTGCGCGCCCGTCAAAGGCGGCAACGAGTACACCGTCATCGCCGAGCCCGGCGGCTCCGACAGCCACGGCGCCTTGGCAATCGCCGCGCGCAACGTGTGCCTGACTGCGCCGAACACTGCCTGAGGCTGCGAAAACCTGACCTCGAGCTTTTGCGGATGCACGTTGACGTCGACGGTGTCGGGCGGAACCGTGATGTGCACCACCGCCAGCGGATAACGCCCTTTGTCGAGCATCTCGCCGTAGCCCATGCAGATGGCCTGCAACAGACCCCGGTCCCGCACGAAGCGGCGATTCACCAGCGGATACACATTGCGTGACGTGCCGGTGCTCTCGGCCGGCGATCCGAGATACGCCTCGACATGGATGCCCTGCTCTTCAGCGACGGCAAGATGGAGCTCGAGCGGGGTCCGACTGCCGCGCGACAGCGCCGCACGCGCCCGCTCCATCCCGGTCGGATGCGGCGGCAGATCGAACACCATGCGGCCCTGCGATTTGAGCCTCATGTGAACGTGCGGATGGGCCAGCGCGAGCCGCAACACCGTCTCCGACACATGGGCGCTCTCGGTCGACTCCGCCTTCATGAACTTGAGCCGCGCCGGCTGATTGGACAGCAATTCCTCGACGACAAGCTCGGTGCCGACGGGGGCGCCGGCGGGGTGGCCTTCGCCCACCTGGCCATGGTCGACGACGATGCGATAGGCGGCGTCGGCCTCTGTGGTCCGGGTGGTGAGCGTCAGCCGCGACACCGACGCGATCGACGGCAGCGCCTCGCCGCGAAACCCCATGGTGTCGAGCCGGAAGAGATCTTCGACGACCCCGAGCTTGGAGGTCGCATGTCGCTTGAGCGCCAGGTGGGCCTCGTCGGGCAGCATGCCGCCGCCGTCGTCGCGCACGGTGATCTTGCCAAGGCCCCCGCCCTCGACGGAGATCTCGATCTTGTGGGCGCCAGCGTCGATGGCGTTTTCCACCAGCTCCTTGACCACCGACGCGGGACGCTCGATGACCTCGCCGGCGGCGATCTGGTCGACGAGCGCGTTGGGAAGGATCCGGATGCGTGACATGCGGGCGGATTCTACCCTGGTTGAACGCCAGAGGGCGTTGGACTACCGTCTCGCCATGCCGAAGCGCCCGCAGTCGTCGAGATCTCCGAAATCCGACAGCGCCATCACCACCACACCCCGCTTCGATCCCGAGCAGCGCGTCGTCGCTGTCACGGGTGCCTACAGCTTCATCGGCGCCGAGCTCATCAAGCGACTCGAGCGCGATCAGCGCTTCTACAAGATCCTCGCCTGCGACGTCCGCAAGCCGGCTTTTCCGCTGCACAAGACGCAATTTCACAAGATCGATCTGACCAACCCCACCGCGGACGCCGATCTGGCCGAGCTGTGGCGACGGGAGGGCGTGGACACGGTGGTGCATGCCGCGTTCTTGTCGGCGCCGACGCACGCCGCCGCCTGGGCCCACGAGCTCGAGTCCATCGGCACCATGCATGTCTTGAATGCCGCCGCCGAGTGCAACGTGCACAAGCTGGTGCAGTGGTCGCAGACGGTGGTCTACGGCGCCACCCCCAGCAACCCCAACTTTCTGTCGGAGGATCACGAGCTCGGTGGCGAACACTCGCGCTCGCGCTTCATCAAAGACAAAGTCGAGGCCGAGCGGCAGTTACGTCGCTTCTCGAAGGAGAACCCGTCGACGGTGGTGACCACGCTCAGGACGGCAGCGACGCTGGGGCCGACCATTCGCAACTTCGCCTCGCGCTTCTTCTCGCGGCCCGTTGCGCCGACGCTGATGGGCTTCGATCCGCTCATGCAACTGGTACACGAGCGCGATGTGACCGACGCCTTCGTGCTGGCGGTGACCACCGACTATCCGGGCGAGTTCAACATCGTCGGCGACGGGGTGTTGCCTTACTCGACCATCCTGGCGCTGATGGGCAAGGTGCCGTTGCCGCTGCCGCATTTCATCGCCTATCCGCTGTCGAAGGCGCTGTGGGCGGCGCAGATCTTCGATTCGCCGCCCAACTTTCTCGATCTGCTGCGCTACCTGTGTGTGGCCGACGGGGACAAGGCCAAGCGGGTGATGGGCTTCTCACCGAAATACGATTTGAAGCAGACCATCGCCGACTTTCTGGGGCTGCCGTCGGCGGCCGGCCACGAACATTTGCCGTCGGTGGGAGGGGTCTAGTGGCTACCAAGATTCTCGGAGACGATCCGTTCGGCGACGCGCCGGCTCCCAAGCCCGAGCCCAAAGTCGAGGCCAAGCCCGAGGCCAAAGTCGAGGCACAGCCTGAAGCAAAGCCTGAGGCAAAGAAAGAACCCAAGCCGCGCGCCAAGCCCGCCGAGCCCAAAGTCGCGGCACCGCCCGTCGCGGCACCGCCCGTCGCGGCACCGCCCGTCGCAGAGCCAGCCCCTCCGCCAGCCAAAGCCCGCCCCGAAACCCCGGGCAGCGCGTACGGCCCGTCCATCGATGCCCGCGATGCCTCCCGTCCATCGCCCCGCATCGCCGACGATCTGCGCGGCATCCAGGACGCCGTCAAACACCGCCTCGCCACCCGCGATGCCACCGGCGAGCACGCCGGCGAGCGCCAGAGCCTGCCGCTCGAGTTCCTCTGGCGTCGCTGGCAAAAAATTGCGATGCGCGACCGCTCCGACGTCGTCGACGAATTCGGCCGCGATCCCCACGTCGCCGCCCGCGTGGACCCCATCCTCTCCTTCCTCTACAAATCGTATTTCCGCGTCGAAGCGAGCGGCCTCGGCCACATCCCCGACGAGGGCCGCGCGCTCATCGTCGCCAACCACTCCGGCACCCTGCCCTACGACGGCGCGATGATCATGCACGCCGTCCGCTCCGAGCACGCCGCCCACCGCGACGTCCGCCCGCTCGTCGAGGATTTCGTCTTTCACTTCCCGTATCTCGGCACGCTCATGAACCGCATCGGCGGCGTGCGCGCCTGCCCCGAAAACGCGGCGCGCCTCCTCGAGAAAGATCAACTCGTCGCGGTCTTCCCCGAAGGCATCAAGGGCATCGGCAAGCTCTTCCGCGATCGCTATCAGCTACAGCGCTTCGGCCGCGGCGGTTTCATCAAGCTGGCGCTCAAGACGGACGCGCCAATCATCCCCACGGCCGTCGTCGGTGCCGAAGAAATCCACCCCATGCTACGCAAGCTCACCTGGCTCACGCGCACCATCGGCGTGCCCTACATTCCGATCACGCCGACCTTCCCCGCCTTGGGCCCTCTCGGCATGCTGCCCTTGCCATCCAAGTGGTACATCGTCTTCGGCGAGCCGCTCTACTTCAACGCCGAGTATGGCAAAGAGGGCGCCAACGACCGCATCTTGGTCAACCGCCTCGCCGAGCAAGTCCGTATCAAGATCCAGGACATGCTCGACGTGGTCCTCAACAAACGTCAGTCGGTGTTTTTCGGCTGAAGTCGGCCAAAAGGTCGAACCACCGTCACTGACAGTCGTCGCTGACGTCCGTCGGCGAAAAAGTCACTCAAAAGTCTTGTTGGTCGACGGTGGACTCGCCCATATTGCGCCCATGCAAAGTGCGCCGCGTCTCACCGATCTGGTCCAAACCTCACTCGATCACGACAAGGTCAAATCGGTCGTCGACGAATACAACGGCTTTCACGACGGCGACCTCGACGGTCGCAAGAGCCATTACACCCAGATGGTCAACGACTACTACGACCTCGTCACCGACTTCTACGAGTTCGGCTGGGGAGAGTCGTTCCATTTTGCGCCACGGCACCGCAACGAGTCGTTCGCCGCGTCGCTGGCCCGTCACGAGCACTACCTCGCCGCCCGCATCGGCCTCAGGCCCGGCATGCGCGCGCTCGACGTCGGCTGCGGCGTCGGCGGCCCGATGCGTGAAATCAGTCGGTTTTCCGGCGCTGACGTCGTCGGGGTCAACAACAACGCCTACCAGATCTCGCGCGGCAACAAGAAGAACGAGCGGGCGGGCCTCAGCCACCGCTGCAGCTTCTTGAAAGCCGACTTCATGCACCTGCCGGTCCCGGCCAACAGCTTCGACGCCGTCTACGCCATCGAGGCCACCTGCCACGCCCCCGACAAGACGGCGCTCTTCACCGAGCTCTTCCGCGTCATGAAGCCGGGCGCGCATTTCGCCGGCTACGAGTGGTGCCTCACCGATCGCTATGTGGCCTCGAACCTCGAGCACCGCGCCATCAAGAAAGGCATCGAGGTCGGCGACGGTCTGCCGGATCTGTGGCACACGCACGCCGTCGACAAGTCGCTCGTCGACGCCGGCTTCGAGCTGATCGAGGCCCGCGACACCGCCGGTGAATCCGATGCGGAAACGCCGTGGTACCTGCCGCTCTCCGCCGGCTGGACGCTCTCCGGCTGGAAGCACACCTCGGTCGGCCGCCTCGCGACCAACTACGGCGTACGCCTGCTCGAGACCATCCGCGTCGCCCCCAAGGGCTCGCACGCCGTCTCCACCCTGCTCAACAACGCGGCCACTGCGCTCGTCGCTGGCGGCACCACCGGCGTCTTCACGCCGATGTACTTCTTCCACGTCAAAAAGCCCGCCTAACAAGGTTCCATCGCTGCGGTCGTATACTGCGCCGCATGCGTTCGCTCATCATCGCCCTCTTCCCCAAACCCGCCGACGCCCATTCACTCGCCGAGCTAGACCCCGGCGAGCGCGCCGCCCAGGCCTCCTGGTCACGCGTGCTGCCGCTTTCGTGGGACCCTCCTCCCAACTACCTCTTCGATCGCGACACGCAGCTCCAGCTCGCCGAGCTCAGCCATTGCGTCCACGCCCCCGACGGCGAAATCAACGTCGTCGATCCCGATGCGCTGCGACTGCTGGAGTCGATACTCGATGGCGCCGTCCACTACGACACGGACGCCACCGCAGCACGCCTGGTCGAGATAGCGCAGCAAGCAGGCGCAATAGTCACCACTGCTGAAGTCACCTCGGCGTTATCGACGGGCACATGGCCCGAGGAGCGCGACGGCTTGCGCGGCGCCATCTTGCAAGCGGCAGGCTTCGCGCACCATCTTCGTGAAGCGGCAAAGCTGGCGATGGAACGCGACGAGGCCCTCGCGTGGATACAGACTGGCGGCCAGTGCGATCACGCCTATCCGCCGGGCCCTCGCGAGCTACCCGGCCTCGGCTTTCTCAATCAGCTGTCGGGCACGCTGCGCATCGAGCTGAGCGAACCGGCGCGCCCAGTGTCCGAACGCGTCATGAATCTCGTCGCTGACCAAACCGCAACCATCAAGTCGATGAGCCTCGCGCTGACGGTCTTTTTGCGCCCGTCGAAGACGTTTCGCGAGCTCACCGACGAAGAGTTGGCCTACGTGGTGGTAGCCGAGCCGCGCCTTCGTCTGTGTGGCGAAGGCAGCGACGAGCCCGTCGAGCACCAGGCGCCCAACGGCGTCGCCTTCACGGTGCGCGATCTGGTGGATGCCATCGTCACCACCGAGCGCCAGTCGCGCGCCGCCAGCAACTGGATGGGCGGAATCGACGTGCACCACATCTTCTTCGAGGGCATCGGCCGCAACGAAGACGGCACCTGGTCCATCAGCTGGGGCTCATGAGCCACGGCTCCGGGACGCTGGTGATGTTGCTGGCGATGCTGGCCAGCTGTCACCGCGCACCGACGGTGGTGGAGCTGTCCGTTCAGCAGGCGGGCACGCCGGCCACGGCGATCGACGAGCGCGTGGCCAGCCTCGAAAACGCGGTCGCCAACCTCCCGAAGCTGGTCGGCACCGAAAGCCGTTCGCGCGCTGGCGTGGCCTCGATGCGGCTGTCGTTCGCGCCTGGCACCGACCTATTGGAAGCGCGGGCAGCGACGATGGCGGCAATCGATCAACGGTCCGATCTCACCGTCGTCGCCCGCCCACCCCGACAGGCCCGACCGATCCGCTTTGCGCTCAAGAGCCGCCAGCTCGCCTACGGTGACGTACGCCAGCTGGCCGAGATGCTGCGTGTGCAACTATTGACCGTCGCTGGCGTGGCCGAGGTCGATCTATGCGCTGGCCCCGTCGACGAAATCCAGATACGCGTCGACCTCGCGCGCTGCGAGGCCATGGGGATTGGCCTCCTCGACATCGCGCGCATCTTTCCACGTCTCACCACGGCTCGCGCGTCGTCGGGCAACCCATCCGACTTCGTCGTCCGTGGCAAACGTCCCACCATGAACGAGCTCCGCGCCGCGGTCATCGTCGAGGGTTCGCCGACACGCCTGGCAGATGTGGCCACCATCACCGTCGGTGCTGCAGCGACGGGATGCCAGGCGTTCTTCGACGGTCAGCCTATGGCGGTGGTCGAGGTGGTCTTACGTCCGGATGGTGTGCGCGCCGACATCGAGAGCGCCGTGCGCGGCAAAGCGACGACGCTGCCCATCGGTGTCCAGCTCACACTGCTCGAAGATCCGGTGGCCACCTTCACCCTGCGCCTCCCGCCGGCCTCTCACGAGCTGCTCCGAGCGATCGCCGGCAAGCTGTCTCGCCTGGCCTCGGAGGTCCCAGAGGTGCGCCACGTGCTGGTCGAGGTCAGCGACGAACAGAGCAGTCACGCCCAAGAAGCCCTGGTCCAGGTCGCGGCCGATCCGTCGTCGCTGGAGATGATCGTGGCTCGCCTGCTTATGGCGCCGTCGGTGGCGTTGCTCGACGTCGACGGCCCAGCCGCGCTGCGCCCGCATTCGGTGACCATACGCGGGCCCGATCGCGAGGCGCTGTGTCGCCTGTGTCGCCCACTCACCGACGGAAGCGGCGTGTGGTCCGAGGGCCTCATCGACAGCGCTCCCCAGATCGTGCACGAGGTCGACACAGCGGCGGCGACCAAGCTCGGCGCCAGCGCCGATGACATCGAGGCGACCTACGGGCTCATCGACGGAGCGGTCGTCGCCACGATTCCCGATCGACAGCGTGTGCTCGACGTGGTGCTACGCGTCGGTGACGGCACGGTGCCGCCCTACAAGCTGTCGGTGCGCGGCACCGGCGGTGCCAAGGTGCCGTTGTCGCTGTTAGTACGACAAAAAACCGTGAACACACCGACGCTGCTCCTGCGCGATCACGGCCAGCCCGCCGTTCGCCTGTACTGGTTCGGCCCCGAACGGCCCAAGCTGCCGCCGCTACCGCCCGGCTTCAGCGCGGTCTGGCGTGACTAGAACGGCTAGAGACCGGGGGTCGGCTCGTGCAAGATCTTCACCCGACCAAGCACCCGCTTCGACATATGCACCTTGCCCGCAGCGTCGACGACCACGGCGCCGACATCGGGCAGGCTCTCCACCATCTCGATCCCTTTTTTCCAGCCCATGATGAACACCGCATCGTCGACGGCATCGGCCAAAAAGGCATTGGGCGCGTAGATGGTCACCGACTTCGACGCGCGCGCCGGCTGGCCGGTCTTGGGGTCGAGGATATGGTGATAGCGTTTGCCGCCGAGAAAGAAGAAGCGCTCGTAATCGCCCGCCGTCGAAAACGCGTGATCGTCGAGCTGCATGACCGCGAACACCGCATCACGTGGACCACGCGGATCGCGGATGCCAGTGGTCCACGGCTTACCGAGCTTGTTGCCGGCACACATGAGGTCGCCGCCGGCCTGGATGAGCCCGTCCTTGAAGCCCGCCCGACGCAAGATCTCGGTCGCTTTGTCGACGGCGTAGCCCTTGGCGATGCCGCCGAGGTTGATGGCCATGCCCTTGTCTTTGAGAAACACCGTGGATTTTCCGTGATCGATGATCACCTTGCGATAGTCGACGAGCGCGAGCCGCCGCTTGAGCTCGTCGGCGTCGGGCACTTTTTTGACCATGTCGTCGTCGAATTTCCACAGCCCATGCAGCGCATAAAAGGTGATGTCGAAAGCGCCACCTGACATCTTGCTGGCGCGATCGGACATCTCGATGACTTCCAGCGTCTCCGGTGAGACCTTCACCGGCTCCACGCCCGCGGCCGCATTGATGCGCGAGACCTCGGAGTCCGGCTTCCAGGTGGTCATCATCGCCTCGAGCCGGTGGAACTCGGCGAAGCCGGCTTCGAAGGCTCGCAATGCGCGGTCCTCGTCACTGGTGTAGACCACGAAGCGGATCTCGGTGCCCATGGCCTGCGTGGTGCGGGTGACGAGCGGCGGCAAACCCTGGGCCCTCGCAACATCCGAGCTTGCAAAAACGCCGCAAACCAAAGCGAAGCAGCTCGCTGCCACGAACACATTTTTGCGCGATCGCAAGAGGAACATGAGCGGAAGTTCTAGCATGGCTCCAGCGAGGGAGCGCGGCGCGAATCCTGTGCTACGCTCGGACTCAATCAGGCTCCTATGCGGAACGACGACTTCGACGACTGCATCGAGATGGCACGTGCGCTCCTCGGCGGATACGAGGGCGCTGGCGATCTCTGGGAAGCCAACGAGTACGTGAACCGCGGCCTCCGGGCCCGGCCCAACGAACCCGAGGCGTGGATCTTGAAGTCGCAGATCCTGTCGTCCCTCGACGACGATCCAGCGGCGCTGGCGGCGGCAGAGATGGCCGTCAAGCGGTCGCCGCGCGTGTCCGAAGCCCACTATGTGAAGGCCGCAGTGCTCGCCGATCTCGAGCGCTATCACGAGGCGCTCAAGGCCGTGGAACGTGCGTTCCGTCACATGGGCGCCGACGATGACTGGATCCTCGAAGACCTCTATTACGAGAAAGCGGCCATCCTCGATGCGCTCGATCGCGCCGACGAAGCCGAAGCCACGTTCGAGACCGGCCTCAAGCGCTGCCCAGAATCGTCGCTGTTGAAGTCAGGCCTCGAGCCACTCCGTCGCGAACGCGTCCGCCGCACCTTCAAAGTCATCCCCGGCGGCCGAGCGTAAGCAGGCAGTGAATGACGTGGCTGAGCGCCGCGTCAGTAGGCGATGCGGTCGTGGCAGGCGGTGTGCTCCCTTCTTTATCTCAGCCTGTATCTCGGTCTAGCGCTCGGTCTGCTCTTCGCTGGGTCCGGCTGTGCGACGGCACCGGTGGTCGCCAAGTCCCAGCCACGGTCTTGCTACGACGTGTATGTCGAGAAGCAGTGGATCGGTAAACGCTGCCATCCAACTCCCGTCGCCTGCGAATCCGCGCGCGCTGCCGACCCACATCACACGACGGCGTGTTTCCAGTTTCAGGTCGAGAAGCGTTTTTGTGCCGGTCATGCGGGCTGTTTCGAAACCCAGTCGTTGTGTCGCGCCATCCGTGACCAGAGCCCCGAACGGCAGCGACTGCCTGGCTGCCACCCGACCTACGACTGGATGGGCGACATCCACGACCTCCCGCCCGACGTCGCCTGGCAGTTCTGCCGACCACGACCGCAAGTGGACCCCTGTGGTTGCCGCCACAACCTCGGCTGCGAATGCCCTGCCCTGCCGCCCCCGCCGCACGACTGCTTCGTGCTCGCAACCGAGGCCGACTGTGTCGCTGCCAGCCACGGTCTTGTGTGCGAGCGGGTCCTCGGCTCCCCGATCTGGCCGCCGTGATGCGCGCCCTTTTTCTCATCTTGATCGCTCAGACCGGCTGCATGTCCACGACCTGGCGTCCCCACCACCGCCAGGTCGAGCTCGAGCTCAGCGACGGCAAAAAAGCGCGCGCGTGGCTGCCCGACGCCAAAACCGGCTGGCGCACCGACGCTCTGACTGCGAACTCCTACCGGGTGTGCCGCAACGAACATTGCGCGATCGTGGTGAGGGTCGAGAGCTGCACCCCGGGTTGCACCCACGGCGACTGCACTTTACGGCGCGAATGTCCTGACGACGGCGACCTCTTGCGGCTGGCCGATCCGCTCGCCTTCGCCGTTACCAAACACGCCGCACTAGAGCTCACCCCCGAGGTTGGCATCCGGGTCGCACTCGACGGGACGGGCACCGGCATCCATCCCGGCCTACGCCTCGGCGCGATCTTCCGCTAGGGCTCAGCTCTTGGTGCAGTTGCGGCCGGCATCTTTCGCTTCGTAGAGCTTGTCGTCGGCGCGCTTGATGATCGTCGAGCCGTCGTCGCCCTCTTCGCAGGCGGCGACGCCGACCGAGACGGTGACGGAGATGCGGGTGTCCTCGAACTTGAACGGCGCTTTCTCGACGATCTTGCGGACCTTTTCGCCGAAGGACACCGCGTTGCCGAGATCGATCTCCGGCAAGATGATGACGAACTCTTCGCCGCCATAGCGCGCAAGGATGTCTTCGCGGCGGATCTTGCCCTTGATCACCGTCGCCAGCTGCTTCAAGACATAGTCGCCGGCCAGGTGCCCGTAGGTATCGTTGATGTCCTTGAAGCGATCGATGTCGAACATGATCAGCGACAGGTGACGCCGATAGCGCTTCGAACGCGACACCTCGCGATCGAGCTGCTCGAGAAAATAGCGACGGTTGAAGATCTGCGTCAGGCCGTCGACGGTGGTGAGTCGATAGATCTCCTCGTGATAGGAGTTCTCGATGTTGCCGCCCGACAAGAACTTGAAGATGGTGCGGCCGATCTTGATGAAGTCGCCGTCGCGGAGCA
>Ga0123336_10000898_pt1 | contig 28592 bp, 27 predicted proteins | sample SSSSmetaG_FD_96466 | JGI IMG/M metagenome (GOLD analysis project Ga0123336, IMG submission 96466) | Glacier valley bacterial and archeal communities from Borup Fiord, Nunavut, Canada, to study Microbial Dark Matter (Phase II) - ​SSSS metaG | ecosystem: Environmental > Aquatic > Freshwater > Ice...
ACTTCTGAGCTATTGCCAGGTTGGGAAATTGTGCCGCGCTTGCGCCACTGATACAGCAACGCCTCGCTTATACCAAGACCCTGCGCCACAACTGAAACGCTCTGTCCATTTTCAATTTGCCTCGGGGCTTCCTCCTTGAATTGTGCATCATACTTCCGATGCCGTGTTTTTCCGATCTTCCTTTCCATAAGAACACAAAGTTAAGTTTAGTTTGTGTCCGGATTTAGTAGACCATCTCAAACCACCGCAACTCTCACTCCGCCGCCCGTGTAAACTGACGCAAGTCCCAGTCTTTTCCGTTGATTGATATTATTTCTTAAGTTGATTTGTTAATTAGTGATCCCGCGATTCGTGGATGTGGTTCCTTGCAATTAAATTAGCGATTGGGATGTTTAGTTCAGCAAAAACTTCTTCCATAAATTACAAACACTTTTCCATTTATGAATCCTGTTCGAATTCTTTTAGCTACTGTGTTGATTTTAAGCTTTGGAGAAGTTTTATGCCAGGAGCGCGTGCCTATTTTTAAGAATAAGCAGGATTCAGTTGCCTATTCTCACGTGACGAATTCCATACAGGAATTTTTTAAAAGGCCACGCGCCATTGTATTAATTGGGGACTCAACGCTGGATAGTTTGATGAATTTGCAACGAACTTTGCGAGATAAGAGCGTTGGATATAAAGACATCTATAAATCTAAAAGCTACTTCACGTTCTATGAAGATTTGAGGCTGGAGAAAATCGAGCCTGAGCAGGTGGTCCGTTTGTCATTTGACGACATGCGATTGAAAACTGTGCCGGAAGATATTTATTCGTGTATAAATCTCATAGAAGTAGAGTTTGTTAATACATCAATAAGAAAATTACCTGTCAGATTGAAATTGTTAAAAAAACTGAAATCAGTTTCGTTTTACAATAATATCTCAAAGGAGCGAATCAAATTATCCCGTAATGCGACCATACGACAATTAACAATTAAAGGGACCAATGCTAAAGTGCTTCCGAAAACCTATAGAAAATTAAAGGCACTTGATACACTTGATCTTTCAAAGAATATTGACATGGTTTTGTTCCCAGGAATTTCATCTAATAAGAATATTAGAAGAGTCGTTCTCGCAGAGAATAATCTTACTCTGAGAGATCTGAAAAAGGGGAATCCCTCATTGACTGATCTTAGCATGCAACGAAATAAAATTGAAACAATTCCGAAAGCGATCGGTCAGTTTCCCAATCTTAAGAATTTACAGTTAAGCTATAATAGCATCTATGAAATAGATCCGGCAATAGGCAAACTGAAAGAACTTGAATCGCTTGCGTTGTATGAAAATAGGCTAACAGCAATTCCCTCCGGCGTATTTCAATTAAAAAATCTTAGAATTGTTGATCTTTATTTTAATCGTATTGATGATGTAGATACGGGCATAGGAAGCCTGACCAATTTAAAAATCTTATATCTTTCGAATAATTTTATAAAGACATTACCAACTTCTCTCGGGAATTTAAAAAATCTGGGAAGACTTTATATTCATCATAATCAGCTGGATTCTTTGCCTCATTCATTAGGTCAGTTAAAACAATTGCAAATTGTCGGAATGAATAATAACCATTTGAAAAAACTTCCGGTTTACTTCTTTGATTTTACTTATTTGGAAGATCTAGATATGTCGGATAATGACATTAATTTTCTTCCACTTGAATGGGATAGGCTTCCCAGACTTCAGTTGCTGAATATAACCGGAAATCCTTTCAAGAATGAGAAGGATGTAAAGGCGATGGTTGAAAGTTTAAAGAAAAGAGGAGTTATTTGTAATTATTGAACGTGAAAACGCAATATCTAGATTTTGAAACTATTCTGAAATTATACTATTTCTCAAATAATGCTGTGTCAATTCCCGGTATCACGTTGATAGCATTCCTGTAGTACACTTTTTTCAAAACAGAATCAGGTAATTCCAATCCATACATTTTCCAATGAGCATGTCGCTTTCTGTAATAATCGAAATATTCATCGCCTGTTTCTAAAACTCTGAAATAGGTATAATATTCTTCCATCTTATACGTGTCCTTGCCAAACATTACTCTATCCTGATACTTGATCATAAATGCTCTCGCTGATTTTGGCTGACGACCAAGTTCCGCCAACACGGCGCCAAGCTCTGAATAAACATTAGGCATTTCTTCGAACAGTTTTCCAAGACGATCAAGATCATTTCCAAACCATCCCAAATGCGCATTAATAAATTTTGTTTCAGGGTGCTTGCGGAACACATTATGCTGTTCAGCTATAATTGTTTCGAATGGCGGAAATTTATCAGATGACCGATAGCGATCAGGTTCCTGTTTTAATTCAAGCCAACGTTCATTGTATTTATCTTTTGGTTTCCAGAAGGAGGAAGGTTCACCAGAATGGATCAATACTGGAATTCCCAATTGTCCACACTTTGCCCAGATTGGATCAAGGCGAGGATCATCCACTGCAATTCTTTTTCCATTATTATCTACATCTGTGAGTCCAAGTCCTTTATAAACTTTTAACCCTTTTGCTCCCTGCTTGTACGCTTCGTCCATCATTGCAAGTTGCTCCTCTGGCCAGCCTGCATCATCAACCTGTTCAAAATTTATATTTAGGAAAATGATGAAGCGATTGGGATAGTTCTTGTTTACGTTATCAAGAGACCATTCCAGAATTTTTCCACGAAAGCCGCTGAGGTTTACCATTACCCCCATATTCAGAGAATCCATTTCAATAATGAGCTTGTCAAGGTTTTGGACAGGCATTACCCATTGATGATTGTGAACATCGATGAATGGGAATTTGGAATAAGTCAACGGATGCTTCGGAACGACAAGCGTTGAAATCGGTTCGTAATCTTCAACGTCCATTACGTTACGACGGTATTCAATCTTGCCAACGGTCCAGTAAATGATTCCATAAACACCACCGGTGAAGATCAATACCGAGACCTCAAGAAGGATCCATTTCCTCAACGAGAATTTTGACATAGTACAAAACTTTAGTTGTCATAGAGTCCAAACTTTTGAAGTAAACAACATTTTAGCTTGAAAGGCTATAAATTTTAATACAAAAAATACCAGGATCGCAAAAAAATACGTAGCGAGCCTCTACAGTCTTTGCGGTAAAAGTCCAAAGCTTTCCTATTGGACCTGTATCGGAACAGTGATCTTTGTTGTATCCCAGATCAAATTCATCTTCATCATAGTAGAATCATTTTCAAACGTGACAGTAAATACTTCAGTTTCAGGTGCTTTTTCCACTGGTAAGATTACTTTAATAACATCTTTTGAGTAATCAGGCTCATTCACACCAAAAAAAACGCCCACTTCACTATTGAGTGAAATCTGAAAGTTCTCTGCCCCGGGCACAGCATACATTCTGTACGTGCCAGCATCAATTGGTTTCCCAACAAAGAGCACATTCTTGCTGAATGTAATTTCGGTTGCAGCATTTGCTCCAAGTCGCCAGTACTTACCGTACGGTTGTAAAGCACCATCTTTTTCTTCTCCAAAAATCAAACGCCCCCGTTTGGAGGGTTGACCGTAGACGACTTTTATATCGAGGCCATTGTATCCGTACACTGTTGTTTTTGCCGGACTCTTCGGATTAACGATGCCGTAGATAAATACTCCAATAAAGGCAAGCACTAGAATGCCAACGCCAATTAAGATTTTCTTTAACATAAGATTAGTTTTTTGGTTGAGCAGAAAATATTTGTCGAAGGTAAGGATTTTTGAATACATAAGAGGGCAAAAAGAGACATAGGTCATCCGGATGATGAAGCTGAGAAAAATTTAAGCAAATGCATACACAGGTCATATCGAATGCAATGATTTAAATGCATAAACGTGTATGTCTTCCAGCGATTTATGTAGTTAACAATTATTGAGCGCAGAAAACATCCTTAAAACAGAAAAGCTCCTGAGGGAGCCATTCTTAATGTGTATGTCGCATTTCTGCAATCATCTGCTTCTCACGTGGAGTAAGCTCTGTCTTTGGTTGTTGTGATTGCAAAAACTCTTCCAACGTTGGATAAAATCTCAACCTGTGTTTCCAGATAAGTTTGCCGCCAATGGCTTCTTTGAACTCACGAAGATCCGTGCGTCCATCAAGCCAGTATAAATCGTGCGTATTCTCTCCATTGCTGCTATCCACAAAGCCGGGCATGTAGCGCTGGCTGGAATGCTGCAATTTTCTGCTAACTTCTTCTCTGAAATCCGTCTTACCTACAATATATATGGTCTTCCAACTCATGTTTCCCAATAAAATGCGGGCAGCTCGCCGATGGTCTTCCTGAAAATTCTGTACTCTCATGGAACTGCCGTTTATTCTTCTTTTTACCATTATGTGTGAGAGCAAAGATACAATGTTAACATGTATTACATCACTTCAGTTCTTTACCAATACGAGCATAAATGAAAGTTGGTTGCGTTAAGTCTCAATTATAATTGAATAATTGAAGCTGTTGATTGCTGTTATCGTTTGCATTAAGTTTAAATCGCATAGAAAAATGATGAGTGTAATAAATGAAAAAAATGATGTAGGATAAACCAGTTTGAAGAACTCAGAATTTCACATCAGCCCACAATGTATTTCTGTAACTCCTTTGAAGAAAGTAGATTGCTATTAGTTGAAATGGCAAAACGACAAGCATGATCCATACTTTATTGGCCAATAAATAATGACCCAGTGCAGGCAAGCCAGTGCAAACAAGCAGCATTAGTCCTCTCAATAAATTCCCCGACTGACTTCTGGCATTTGGCGCCATGGAAAGCGGTAAGTATCGCGTGTTTATAGTTAATAGTATTAAGAAAATGAGATAGTTATTGATCAAACCGAAAAAGATGTCGTCAAAGACCATTGATTTCCAGAAAAAAAGAATTGCGATGCTTATTACCAGGTAAATGGGAATGAATAGTTGAAGAAATATAGCCTTTGCCATCCCTGTCAGCAGTTCACCGGGCTTTTCAATAGGAGTAGAATAATAAATCCAGCTTGCTTTGAAATCTTCCGTGAATGGGATTTCATACAAGGCGGTCTGTACTACCATGAAAGGAAGATAGATCAAAAGGATGTAATAATGAGTTGTTGAAAGATTTGACAGTGTTGAAGAGATGCTTTCTTTATTGTTAAATAGAAATAGGAATCCAAATACGAAAATCAATCCAAAGCCAGGATAGATCTTGAGTTTTATTTTATTGTCACGAAGTAACATTTTATAGACAAAAGAAAAAGTTCCTTCTTCCCTTGTGCCGTTTGTGATTAGTTTGCCGATCGAAGAGATAAAACTAGTTGAAGTTTTCTTCTCAATACCAGTATTAGAAATGATTGTTGTTTCCATCATCACAATTTTGCGATTGTAAAATGGAGTCAGGAATGTATTAGTAATGTATAACGATGCTAACGGGAAAATTACAGCGAGTATTGTTATTGTAATATGCTGAATGTCAAAGTTGGTAGCATAAAACGTATCCATCATTCCGGAAATCCAGATAGGAGGAATAAAATAACTCCACCATTTTATTTCTACGATCGTATTTGTATAGTCATAATGCGTTAACATCCGTGCACCGATCTGGTATCCGCCCATTACAAATATTGCCATGAAGATCTGGAAGTAGTTGATGACATTTTTTATTTTTTCCTCATTTGCAAATCTCAGGATAAGTAAATAGATGGTGTTTGTAAGGAAAACAGCAATTAATACTGTCAGGAAGATGCCAACGATAAAAGGAATTACTAGCCAGAATTTGTATTTCCAGATAATGGCAATACATGAGGCTGCTGAAAGGCATGTTGCAAGCTGGCTTAAGTACAACAATATATGTACGGTGCGTGCTGCGTAAAATGTTCTGTTGTCAATGGGACGAGGTAGTAGGATGGTATTATCGCTTGTATCAAGCAGGATGGAAGAGAAGTCAGTGATCAAAGTTACCGAAACCATCGCCATCAAAAAGCTGAAGAATATGGTCATGCCCAGCATAAAGTTTGAGGCTGCGATTCCGATGGCTATAAATCCCCCAAAGATTGTATAGACTATGAGCGTCCAAAGAAATACATTATTTTTTTCAGCCTGCTTTTTAGTGAAGCGAACGGTCTGCCGGCGATTGTCCATGATCAACTTGATCTCAATAATTGCCCGTAACTGAGGGTAATCAATATTCATGGATCTGAATACTGGTTTTAAAAGATCCAGAATAAAGAGAATGATCTTTGTCATTACTTGCTTTCAAGAATGTTAATAAATTCCCCGGCGGCAGATTCGTGTTCTTTGTTGCCGGTTAATTCAGTAAAAATTCTTTCAAGTGAACCGGACTGGGCCTGGGAGTTTAATTCTTCATACGTGCCATTGGCAATCATTTTTCCTTTATTAATGATAATAATGCGATCGGAGATTTTTTCAACAACATCCATGATGTGTGAGCTGTAGAAAATAGTCTTATCACTTTTCTTAAGTTGAGAAAGAATTTCTTTTACAAGAATTACAGCGTTGGCATCCAGTCCCGAAAGAGGCTCGTCGAGAAATAAAATGGATGGATTATGGATCATTCCGGCGATGAGCAATACTTTTTGCCGCATTCCTTTGGAAAAAGTTGTCATACGAGTTTCATCAAAGTTGCTCAACTCAAAAACATGAAGAAGTTCTTTTGCTTTTTTTGTTACCTGGGCTGAATCCATTCCATACAGTTGTCCAATGAAATTCAGATATTCCAATGGACTTAATGTTTCGTATAAGGAAGCGTTTTCTGGTATGTATCCTATTCTTCGTTTGATCTCCAATGAATCTTTGCGCACATCAAATCCTAACACCGATGCATCACCATCAAATTCAGGAATGATACCTGACAGGATTTTGATTGTTGTGCTTTTACCAGCGCCATTCGGGCCAATGTATCCGATGATCTCGCCTGATTTGATGGAGAGGTTAATGTCGTTGAGAACTTTCGTTGTATATGTTTTTGAAAGGTTATTGGTAATAATCACTTCTGTACCCGTTGTCATGCGAATGAGTTTTGAGAAGGGCTAATATAGTCAGAGAAGCTGAGAATTGAGGAGTTGAGGATAGCAGAATAGCCTCCGTTAGAATTGAAGATCCTGTTTCACTACCAGTAAAAGATAATTCTTCTCAATTGGTAGATATCCCTGTTCATAACAATAATAATATACCACACCGTCCCGGGTGGTGTAGGTGGTAGTGTGATAGCGAAAGTCAAATCCTTCTTCTTTTAATCGGCTGGCAGGGATCTTGATTTTTCCTCCCGGGTTGAGTGAATCAAGGATGCGCCTGTTCTTTCGTAGTACATTGTTAACATTCCGAATATAATTTGTAGCGTCGCTATTGAGTATATTATTATGAGAACTGCGGCATTGGTCAGAGCAGAATTTCTTATCTGCTCTGCCTTTAAATGAAATGCTGCATTCCAGGCATTTTTTCTCCGACATAATTCGAAGATAGATTGATATGGTTTCAGGCTAGTGTTTTTATTGAAAGGAAAACCTGATGATTTAAATTAAATGCAATTCCCGCAGATCCCGTGGATTTTTGCTGATCGAATACACGCAGGTCTCTTTATATTTCTTCGTGCGAATCTGCGAGTTAGATCTGCGTCATCTGTGGGAAAAGATTACAAACGACTACAATCGAAAGTAACCGGTTATCATACAACTGCAGGTTTTAGCTCGTACACCTTTGCAGTATGTTTAACTAAAAAAAACTATTATGAAAAGTTTAAGAAACAGTGTGCAGCTCATCGGACGATTGGGTAAAGACCCGGAAGTGAAAACATTTGAAAAGTCGAAGAAGGCTTCATTCTCTATTGCCACCACAGACTCCTACAAAAACCTGAAAGGCGAAAAAGTAGAAGATACACAGTGGCACAATGTTGTTATCTGGGGTAAGCTTGCCGATGTAGCAGGTAAGTACTTAAAGAAAGGAAGCGAGGTCTGTGTTGAAGGTAAGCTCGTGCATCGTGCGTATGACTCTGCGAAAGGTGACAAAAAGTATTACACAGAAGTAAATGTGAATGACATGGTAATGCTGGGAGGGAAACCCCAGGCTGCGTAATCTTTAAATAATAATGACGTTCCCGAAAGAGAACGTCATTATTATTCTTTTGATAGACTAAATTTTAAAACCGATATCGAATAGTTGTCCCAAACGTAAATTTTTTAAAGTCATCTGTTAAATAGAATTCCGGTACAATGCTGACGCCTTTTTCAAAGTCATGATTTATAAAAAACTTCATCGTCTTACCAGTGAAATAGTCGCCACTTTTGTTTGTTAATAAGCCAACACCAATCCCGGACCATTGCGCCCCCTTTGTCTTCCTGTTAAAATTCTTTTCAATGCTTAATGAAACGAACTGATTCGTGTTCATTTGAAATCCTTCGGTAGTTCTTTCGGTGAAGAATAGAAAGTCTATAGTTGCTGATGTGCGAATGTAAGGTCTGCTGAACCGATCATTAAATTTTAACGATACGGTAGCCGAGAGTTGCGGATATATTCTATCTCTGAAAACTCCCACGCCTCCCGAGACGCCAAGAGCAATTTGATCTCCTGGATATTTACGGACGAATTTTGCCTGTTCAATTTTATTGTTTTGATAGACCATTCTTGACTGGATACTACTTTTCCCAATCGACTTCAGATTGAACTCTTTTAGCAATCGGGCACAGATGCCTGCAAAGTCAAGAGTGTCAACGGCTGCCATGGATATAAATGATTCCGAATACATCGTTACCTTATTATTGTCCGACAAAATCGATAGTTCCCACCCTGGGGGAAGAAGCTCAATGATCTGTTTGTCTTTTATTGTCGCCTGGGTTTTAAGCTGATTAACTTTTTGGATCGTGATGATCGTTTTTTCTCCAATAGGAGCATACGTATGTTCTCCACCCATAGATAGGATTTGTTTTTCGCCTACAGGCACTAGCCGTACTTCAATACGGTGGGGTCCTTCCATAATAGGAGAACTTTTTTTAACGTAGGCTAGGATTTCCTTGAGATAGCCTGGAAAGTTCTTTATAAATAATGTGTCTTTCTTATACTCTTTCATTTCAAAAACCACTACTGATTTTTGTTTTGGTAGTTCAATCCGGACGGAATCAGGATAAAAATTAATTCGTTGTGCCGTGGCTGTGGCTCCGATAAATATTAACAATACAATTAAATATTTCATGACGATCTTTTAGCGTTGATATTAATTGAACTTTGACTGCAATGAAAGTGTCTCCGCTGCAGCAGGGACACTTTCAGTATTTTCCTCTGCTCTGAAAAATCTGAATTTGATTTTTTTATCTTTTGTTACTGGTGATACAGGAGTTTCATACCCACCACCAATGATCGCCTGAACCTGATTCGTTGATTGAGTAATAATGAATGGCTCCAAAACTTTTGTGGCGGCCTTATCTTCTTCTTTTATTTCAATTTGAGCAACTGTATTATTTAATATCTCTTTTTGTTTTTCTATCCGGATAATGGAAGGCAAGACGATTTTCTGACCACCAGATTTTTTGATCACGTGAGCCCGCACTATAATATCTTTTTCTACCTGATCAGCAACCTCATCTACACACACCATTGGTTCATGAATTGCATTCCGCCTGATCAAATTTGCCTGAACTAATTTGTTCTCTTCAATCGACAGTTCAATAGCTTTTAACGCAAGGTCAATGTGTTTTTGCTTTGTGGTTTCAAACGCATAGAAAAATATCGCGCTGGCAAGAAGGAAAGAAGCGGCTGCATAATAAAAGACAAAAGGTTTACCTGAACGCTCTTGATTTAGCTTCGACCATATCAATTCTTTTTCCCAGGCAACTGTATTTTGTTCGGCTGCCTTCACTTTGCTCCTGATTGTTTCAAATTCATGTTCCATAATGAAACCCCTCCTTTGTTAACATCTTTTTTAGTAATGCTTTTGCTTTAAATAATTGACTCCGTGATGTGCTCTCTGTGATATCCAATAACGTAGCTATCTCCTGGTGATCGTAACCTTCTACAACGCATAAATTAAAGACTGTACGATAACCAACTGGCAGCTCAGTAATGAGTCGATAGATATCTTCCATTTCTAAATTGCTGAACTGTTCCAGTGTTGGCGCCGGTGTGGATTCATCCAGCGATTCTGTCAGGTGAAAATTATGTCTACGCCTAAGCCACATCAGTGACTCGTTGATCATAATTTTTTTGATCCATCCCTTAAAGCTTCCTTCTCCGGCATAATTAAATCCGTTCACGTGATTATACACTTTCGTAAACGCAACGATCATGACATCTTCACAATCAGCTTGACTTTTTATATACCGAAAGCAAAGCCGAAACATACTATTACCGTATAGGTCAAAAAGGTGACGTTGCGCGATGCGGTCGCTTTTCTGACATTTTCGTACGAGCTCAATCTCCTGCAAGAGGTTTATGTTTCGATTCTGATATTAAAATGCGCGAAGTGGGGGATTCGTTGCCTGAAGGATTAAATAAATGTGGGAAAAGTTGAAGTGGCATTTTCATCCAAAATGGAATGTGCAAATTTTCGCAGAAGAAGCGCTTATCATCCTCTTTACATAGGGGCTTCTATGTGAAAGCTTAGGGGAAAATTTTTAAGCGTTTATTATCCGAACTTGCTTTCAGCTTTTAGCTTTTAGCTCCAGCCTTAACTAGCTTTGGATCCAATGAATTTTGCTTTTCCTCAGTTTTTGTGGGCCCTCACAGCACTTTTAGTCCCAATCATAATTCATCTTTTTAATTTCAGGAAGACTACCCGCATTTTTTTCTCAAATACCCGGTTTTTAAAGCAGGTTAGACAGGAAACAACACAAAAGCGCAAGCTGAAACAATACTTGGTCCTCGCTTCCAGACTTCTGTTCCTTTTTTTCCTGGTGATAGCATTTGCACAGCCTTTTCTCCCGGCAAAAGAGCAAATCACATCCGGTAGAGAGGTGACGCTTTATCTTGATAACTCGTATAGTATGCTCTCGCTTGTTGGCGAAAAGACACGCGCGCTTGATGCAGGAATTCGTTTCGGTCAGGAGGTGGTTTCAGCATTTCCGGCAGACACACGTTATAAACTTATTACCAACGATTTTGCGCCGTTCTCCAATTCATATAAAACAAAGACAGAAATCCTCGATTTGCTTGCGCAGATAAGATTGTCTCCAATATCGCGTTCATTCAAAGAGGTAAATGACAGAATTGATCATACTGGTCAGGAAATTTTTTGGCTATCAGATTTTCAGAAGTCAACAATGGGAATTGTAACGTCATCAATAATCGATAGCACTCAATCAATCAAGTTAGTTCCAATAAAACTTGAAGGTGCCACAAATGTACTTATAGATTCAGTTTATCTTGAAGATCCGTTTGTTGTCGGTGGCCAGCGCAATACATTAAATGTTCGATTGAGAAATATCGGCGCTCAGCCACGAGAAGGATTGGTTGTAAAGCTTACCATCAATGATATTCAATCAGGAACAGCTTCAGTTAATCTTGAATCAAATTCTTCTTCTATTGCAAAATTTGATCTTGCACTTGGACTTAAAGGATGGAATAAAGCCATTATCAGCTTTACTGATTTTCCGGTAAGCTTCGATAATGAATTTTATCTTTCCCTTAACTTCTCTGACAAGATCAGAGTTGTCGAAGTAAAGAAAGGAGATACGTTTGTTGAAAAGGTATTCGGAAATACGTCACTGTTTTCATATCAGGCCTTCGCCCCAGAAAATATTGATCTCGGTGTGTTGCTACAGGCAGATCTTGTCATCCTGAATAATATCGATCATGCTGACGCTTCTCTTATTGGTGCTGTACGCGAACACCAGCGCGGCATTGGTACTCTATTAATTATTCCGTCTCTGAAAAGTGATATTAATTCCTATCGCTCGCTGGCAGATGGATTCAGTCTGACGAAAGTTGAATCAAAAGAAATGTTAGAGATGGATAAGCCTGTTTTTCAGGACCCGTTCTTCGAAAATGTTTTTGAAGAGCGTACCACTTCTATTTCAATGCCAAAAGCCCGACCCATTCTTGATTGGGGTACTGACAGATCGGCTCTCTTAAAGTTTAAAGATGGCCGACCATTCCTGTCAAAGATCAAAAACATATTTCTGGTAGCAGCTCCACTTGATCCAGCGTATTCAGACTTTCAAAGTCATGGACTATTTGTTCCGGTAATGTATCGCATCGCTGCGTCAGGTCATCGTATAACACAAAAGCCCTATTATACTTTGTCAGAGAATACGGTCATGCTTCAGGCAGACAGTCTGAAAGTAGATATTCCTGTTGCACTTATTGGAAAACAAGAAGTTATTCCGGCACAGCGGAAAAATGGCAATGAGATAATGTTGGACATTCCTAAATTTTTTGTGGATCCGGGATTTTATTTTGCGATATCGAATAAAGACACACTTGGATTAGTAGCATTTGATCTTGACAAGCGCGAGTCATTATTGGAGCAATGGACTGGAGAAGAAGTAAAGGCCATGCTGGGCGGAAATAAAAACATATCATTGTTTGATTCTGCTTCAACAAGGTCTTTCAGCAACGAAATAAAAGAGAGATATTTGGGCACTTCACTATGGAAACTGGCGATTATACTGGCGCTGACCTTCTTATTGGCTGAAGTGTTCCTCATCCGCTTTCTAAAATAACGATTCGATTGAATTTTGAAATAGTTAGATACCTAAGAGTTTTTAAACAAATAGGACACATGGCTGACATAGAAAATGCTGAATAACCATGTTCCTATATGCTCTCCGATGTTTGATATCTTTAACATGTTTCTTTTTCCATCATTGAAATTGCCTTATTGTCAAGAGTAACAATGAAAATACTGATTCAATCTCCTACCATTCTCAATTCGAGTTCTCCTTTTCACAAGAAAAAGAAGAACGTACTTATTCAGAATGGTCGCATTGCAGAGATCGGCGATAAAAACTATGCTGCTGACAAAGTCATCAATGCAAAGAATATGATTTTGTCTGCCGGATGGTTTGATCTGGGAGCTTATGTTGGTGATCCTGGCAGTGAACAGCATGAAGACATTGAATCATTGATGAAGGCAGCAGCGGCAGGAGGTTTTACGGAAGTGGCTGTTCTGCCCAATACAAAGCCATCTGTTCAAAGCAAGAACGATATCAGTTATCTCATTAATAGTAACGATTCAAGGCTCGTGCAAATTCATGCACTTGCTTCTGTAACGCGCAATAATAAAGGTGAAGAGCTTACGGAGATGATCGATCTTCACGAAGCTGGTGCTATTGCTTTTACCGATGGATTAAAATCAGTGTGGCATACAGATATTTTTCTGAAATCGCTGCAATACCTTCAGAAATTTAATGGATTATTGATCGATCATCCGGAAGACACATGGCTGAATTTATTCGGTCAGATGCACGAAGGGATAAATAGTACCAAACTTGGCCTTAAGGGAATGCCAAGAATAGCTGAAGAGCTTCCATTGAGTCGCAACATTGAGCTTCTTAACTATGCTGGTGGTAAAGTTCACTTCTCGCGATTATCAACTGTGAAAAGTATTGATCTCGTGCGCGCTGCGAAAAAGAGAGGTTTAGCCGTAAGTTGTGATATCACGGGTTATCAATCACTGATGGATGACAGTGTGCTGGAAGATTTTGATACGAATTATAAAGTAAATCCACCGTTGCGTGAAAAGGCCGACAAGGATGCGCTGATCAAAGGGTTGAATGATGGAACAATTGACGTTCTCTGCTCAGGACATTTGCCTCATGATGAAGAAAGCAAGAACCTGGAATTTGATCTGGCTGATTTCGGAATAATCAATATTCAAACATTCGGATCAAATCTTACAACTTTATCCGAATTAGTTTCCTGGGAAGATCTTATTGAAAAAGTGACAACAGCACCGCGTTCTTTACTGGGTGTAGAAGTTCCTTTAATTGATCTCGATCAAAAAGCAAATCTCACTTTATTTGATCCTGAGTGTGAATGGACCCTGAATACCAAATCAAATTTATCAAAGTCAAAAAATTCCCCTTGGTTTGGCAAACAAGTAAAGGGAAAAGCCGTTGCGGTCTTTAATAACTCCAGGAGCTGGGTGGATGTTTAATAAAGTAATTTCTTCTCCGTTGGTAAAAGTCCCTGCGCGCTATGGTGCGATCGCCGGACTATTGTGCATCATTTGTTTGATCACACTATTTTACATTGGGAAGAGTCCATTCCTGATAGATCCGTATAAAGATTTCAGAATTCCATTGTTTGGAGTGCTCATCTTTTTCTGTATTAAAGAAATAAGAGATTTTTATACGGGAGGCATGTTGAAAATGTGGGAGGGAATGAGTGCGGGTATGTTGTTTCTGGCGGTGACGGCTATTGTCGCGGCAATAGGAATTTTAATTTTTGGTACAATAAAGCCAGCATTTGTTACTGATTATATCGCAGAGTTTACAGAACAAATTAGGGGCCTTGACGAAAGTTCTGTAAAACAAATTGGAAAGGATACTCTTGAAAGCAGTTTAAAGGCACTTCCTGGTACTACTATCGGTGATCTTGCCAGTTTATATGTCTGGCAAACCTTCGTCACCGGATTTTTCATAAGCGTAATAATCTCTGTAATTTTAAGACGTCAACCTAAACCTGAATAAAATGGAAGAAACAAACGAACGCCCGCCATTCTTGAATCACGCTGCTAAGTGGGGCGCCATACTTGCGGCAATTGGTATAGTCATGATCATACTGCTGTATGTGATTGATTATACGACCATGGTGCAGTTAAAATTCCTGGGAATTGTACTGCTTGTGGATATTGCCGTTATAATTTATGCAGGGATCGACTACAGAAATCTCGGTGGCCGTTACATTTCTTATGGAACTGTTTGGAAGCATGCTTTCGTACTGATTTTCGTATCCACTATTATCTATACGCTATTTAATATGTTACTCTATAAAGTCATAGACACGGAACTTCCTCAACGATTAACAGATGCCGCTGTGGAAAATCAGCGTACGATGATGCAGGGTTTTGGGGCGCCGGAAGATCAGATCGAACAAGGGATCCAGCAAGCAAAGGAAAGAATGGAAGATCAGTATACAATTTTTGGTATGATAAAAGGCGTAGGAATTTTCATGATTATCTGGGCTGTTATCATTTCTCTAACGTCCCTTATTGTGCGGAAGAATGAACCAATAGAAATGTAAAACAAACTATATGAGCGAGCAAGCATCTACCCTAAGCACCCGTTCGGCAGGAATAACCTTCGGACTTTATGCGGCACTAATTTCATCTGCTGTTTTCTTATTAACGTCCTATCTTGGATACAATCCGTTTGGCGGCGGACTCAATTACATCGGTACGGTAGCATCTATTGTGTTATTGGTACTTGCCCAGAAGAAATTCAAAGATTCCGGAGATGGATATATGTCTTTCGGACAGGGCTTCGGTATTGGATTCTGGTTCACAGTAGTATCGACAACTTTGACTTTAATCGTAATGTATGTCTACATAACGTATGTTGATTATGGTCCTCTTCAAATGATGCTGGATGAGAATACTGCAAAGATGCAGGAGTCCGGTCAGTCTGATGATCAGGTTCAGATCGCTATTGAATGGACGAATAAGTTGTTTTGGGTATTTGCAATATTCGGTGCGTTATTTATGGGGTTAATAATAGCATTGATTATCACGATTTTTACACAACGAAAAAATCCACAAGGAGAATTTAATTGAAAAGCTATCTCAATATATCTGTTGTAATCCCTGCAAAGGACGAAGAACAATCTATTTTAGAATTAAGTCAGTGGATAAGCCGTGTGATGGAAACGCACGGCTTATCCTATGAGGTTATTTTTGTAGACGATGGAAGTGAAGATGGAACGTGGGAACAGATCAGAAAAGTGAATCTTGCCAATTCCAACTTTAAAGGAATTCGCTTTAATAGAAATTTCGGAAAGTCTGCTGCACTGAACACGGCGTTTAAAACAACAGTTGGTGAGGTAGTGATCACAATGGATTCTGATTTACAGGATAGCCCAGAGGAAATTCCGGCGCTTTATAAAATGATCAAAGAAGACGGCTTCCAACTTGTTTCCGGTTGGAAGAAAAAACGTCATGATCCGATTAGCAAAACAATTCCCTCAAAGTTTTTCAATTTTATTACACGCAAGATATCAGGGATTGATTTGCATGACTTTAACTGTGGACTAAAAGCGTATAGCTCAGTGGTAGTAAAGAATATCACTATATATGGTGAAATGCATCGCTACATTCCGGTAATGGCAAAGTGGGCTGGATTTAAAAAAATTGGAGAGAAAGTAGTAGACCATCATGAACGCAAGTATGGTTATAGCAAGTTTGGTCTTGAGCGATTCATGCGCGGTTTCCTGGACCTGCTATCTATAACATTTATTGGAAGGTTTGCGCAGCGACCAATGCATTTCTTTGGTTTCTGGGGATTCGTTTCTTTCGTTGCCGGTTTTTTCTTTACCGCAAAAATTCTTTGGGATAAGGTAGACTCAATTTTCTTTTCAAAAATTCCACTCAAGCGCGATGTCACAGACCAGCCAATCTTTTACCTCGCGTTAGTTGCGTTGATACTAGGCACCCAGCTTTTTCTCACGGGTTTTCTGGCAGAGCTATTTGCCCGGCAATCAATTTCTAAAAAAGACTATCTCGTCATTGATAAAATTGGAATAGACCAGTGGACAACCGTTTCAGGATTCAGAGTTCCTGTTAGTGCTGCAGGTTCGGAATCCAATAAGTGAAATCAACTACACGCTGAGTCATGGCACGGCATTTGAAGTTCTCGGAAAACTTCTAAGATGAAACTCTTCAAGTGCCAGAACTGTCGCCAGCTTCTCTACTTTGAAAATACCATGTGTGAGAATTGCGGACATGATCTGGGATTTCTTTCATCAAAGACTGATTTATTAACGCTGAAGAAACGAGATCATGAGGCTTTCAGCGATGTTAAAAATCCGGAAAAGCATTATCGATTTTGCAGGAATTCCCGGAGCGAGGTGTGCAACTGGCTGATACCTGTCGATTTGCAAGATGAATATTGTATTGCGTGTAAACTGAATGCAGTAATTCCCAATTTAAATAAGGAAAGTAATTTAATGCAATGGCGAAAGCTTGAAATTGCCAAACATCGCCTTGTATATTCTTTTCTAAAGCTTAGACTTCCACTTTTTTCAAAATCCGAAGATTCTGAAAATGGTCTTGGGTTTGATTTCCTTTCAGAAGAAGATGCTCCTACTGGCGTTGTTATGGGTCATGCTGAAGGATTGATCACAATCAATTTAGCAGAAGCGGATGATGCGAAGCGCGAGGCGATGCGTGAAAAGTTAGGTGAGCCCTACAGGACGCTGATGGGTCATTTCAGGCATGAGTCAGGTCATTATTATTGGGACCGACTTATTAAAAACTCACCTGAGAATCTGAATAGTTTCAGGGATCTCTTCGGTAATGAAGGTATTGATTATAATGAGGCACTACAGAAGCATTACAAAAATGGTCCACCTCTCAATTGGGCTGATTCGTTTGTAAGCGCTTATGCAACAGCACACCCCTGGGAGGATTGGGCAGAAACCTGGGCACACTATTTACACATCATTGATACATTAGAGACAGCATATTATCATGGACTGAAAATCCACTCCATTGAAGAACCAAGAATTCAGCTTGTTGCCACCAATGAAAATGATCCGTTCAATGTCAACGACTTTAAAGAGTTGATCAACCTTTGGTATCCACTGACAGTGACAATAAATAATTTAAATCGCAGTATGGGACAGAGGGATTTTTATCCGTTTGTGATTGCGGGTCCGGTAGTAGAGAAGTTGAAATATATACATCATCTGTGTCAGCAACAAAATAACTTAAAGCAAGATCCACATTTACAAAACCCGTAAGATTCCCATCACATTTTGAATTTTTAACATCCTTCCAAACGCTTCATTTAAGGCTATACGCATACAATCTCAGGATTTACCCTCTCCCTTTTGATATTAAACGACTGCTATCCGTTAACCGAGCGGTTAGTATACTGATGTAGGATTTGACCCGTTTTTGGTGAATTACTTGTCTGGCGAACCGGCACCTTTATCCTACAGAACAGCAATCACATGAAACAATTCGCATCCAACAAAATCGTTCGCCAGGCACTCCGCCAGATTCTCGTTCTTATCATTGTGATCATTGCAGCAATGTTATTTGCAAAACCAGCGGAAGCTCAATCAGGTGGCAAAGGCAAGAGTAAGATAACTCGCCAGATTTCCTTAAAAAATAATCCAAACAAAGCATCTTACATTCTTTATAAGAAAAGAACATCAGGCCGTAATCGTAATGTAGTAGCCTCGGCCCGTCGCAAAAAACATCAACCAATGGCAGAGACAGATTTTCCGAAAGTGGCTTCAATGGAATAGCAGAAACATAGCATTTATTGTATGGCCTTTGCGGGAAACTTCATCGTTGACCAACCACCAAGACCCCAACTTTTCGTATCTTTGCATCCTCATTTAAAAATGGGGCTGACCGGTTTTGACAGGATGTGTGAATCCGTGCACCAGCATGCAAGCTTATGAGGGTAAAGCTTTAATCACTGCTCTCACAATTTACGTGGCGAAAATACTTACGCCATGGCTGCTTAATCTGACTCACGTTAGATAAGCTTATGCAGGGATAAGATCCCGCAGGCCATCGTCGCCTGACAACTCTGTTCTGTGGTTGTCAGATATGCGGCGTCGATCAGCAGAACTGGGCCGTCATGTGTTGCGCATGATTGTCGAGACAACAGCAACTAAGTAAATATTTAGGCTGTTGCCTGCCTTATGTTTGCCGACAATCAAAGTCAACTAAGCATGTAGAACGTACGCGTTTATCTTCTCTGGACCAGGGTTCGATTCCCTGCAGCTCCACATTTCACCAAGTAACAACAGACGAAAGCCCGAAATTCAAATGAATTCGGGCTTTTTGCTTTTTAAAGCCCACCGAATTGAATCATGTTTTGACGGTTTTTATACCTGAATTCGGTGCACCAGACGGAAAAATGAAAGTGGTGCACCGAATCGTTGCAAGTTTCTGATTTACAAGTAGTTCAAAGGCTAAACATCTTGATTTCAGACTGGCAAAAAATGATTTTCAACCTAAAATTCGGTGCACTATTATGGGAGACATGATCAAAGTTCTTTTCTATGTGAGAACTAACAAAATGAACCGGAAAGGCCTCATTCCGATCTATATGAGGGTCACTATTAGTGGGCGGCGGTTTAATGTCACCACTTCCCGTTATGTCGAGCCAGCCAAGTGGTCAGCCATCGGTGAAAAAATGGATTGTAAAACAGAAGAGAACCAGGAGGTAAATGACTACCTGGCGGTGCTTCGTAATAAAGCCTTTACCATCCAGAAGAAGCTTATGGCGGTTGACAAGCCAGTGACCATTCAAGAGTTTTCAAAACAATGGTATGGCGTGAAAGAAGCCGGTCGCATGCTGATCGAGATTTTCAAACACCACAACCAGCAGGTGAAAGATTTGGTCGGTCGTCAATATTCGCACGCTACCTGGAAGCGATACGAAACTTCACTGGAGCATACACAACACTTCATGGAAGACACCTATAAGATCTCCGATATTGATGTCAGCCAAATCAAATACAAGTTTATCACCGACTACGAATTCTGGTTAAAGACGAAGCGTAACTGTAATCAGAACAGCACGGTAAAGTATTTAACAAACTTTAAAAAGATCATTTTCATCTGCATCAAAAACTCCTGGCTGGATCGTGATCCATTTGTAGGATATAAAATGATCAAGCGCGAAGTTGAGAGAGAAGTGCTCAATGAGGAAGAATTGAAAGTAATGACCGAAAAGAAGCTGGTCATTGATCGAATAGCAATGGTGAGGGATACATTCCTTTTCTGTTGTTACACTGGGTTAGCCTACATCGACGTGAAACAACTTAAGCGGACGGAGATAGTTACCGGAATCGACGGCGCAAAATGGATTTTCACCCACCGTGAAAAAACAGAAACTCCTTCAAGAGTTCCATTGCTGCCGCCAGCCTTTGCAATCATTGAGAGATATAAAAACCATCCCTTGTGCGAGATAAATTTACTGCCAGTATTCAGCAATCAGCGTATGAACGCCTATCTGAAAGAAGTTGCCGATCTCTGCGGAATTACAAAGAAACTGACGACTCACATGGCAAGGCACACATTCGCCACAACAGTGACGTTAAATAATGGTGTGCCTATTGAAACAGTGAGTAAAATGTTGGGTCATAGAAATCTCAGGACTACGCAGCACTATGCAAAGGTGTTGGATAAAAAGGTGAGTGAGGATATGAATTTGCTCAAGGCAAAATTTGCAGTCATAGACCCTGCCGCCATTGTTTTACAATCGAACAGATGAATTTCATTTGATTAATAAATCTAGGATCAATTCATCATAAAATCGGATCTATGAAATTATTATCCAACTGTAGATATCAATATTCTAAAAAGACAGGCCTGCTATTCCCTTTTCGACTTAATGCGGCTACCGCATCTTTTTCTGTTCCTGATTAAAATACTCGATTACTTTTTTGTCAAGTGGGCTCTCTAAAATGGTGGTGTAAGAATCCCAAAAATTCTTATTGAATTTCCCTGGCTGGTTGGCAATTGATCCTTTATTGGATTTTTTAGATTTCAGCTGTTCGCGTTTCATATCAACGTCTTCGAGGATAACATTACTTATTAGCAACTCCCTTGAGTAGTCCTCGGTCTGCAATATTTTCTTTTTGAGCACATCAAGCTTTTTAACCGTATAAGTAAATCGAATATAATTCAAGTATACTTTATCTAGATACCGTTTGAATATGATTGATTTGTCAATCTTTTCAATGTGCCATTCACCACTGGAAAAGTCGATCTCTTTCGACTCACCTCGCAGATCGATCCTCAGAATCGCAAAGTCTTTATCACTTATATATACGTTGTAGTAAGCGGGGAGATTGCGCTTATTAGGAATCATTACTTTTATCACCGTCAGGCTTTCGCCATTGATGCTGGAAACCCCATCCCATTCATACATCAGTGAATTTGGAAAGTCGAGGAAATTCTTCAACCCTATAAATGCATCTTCCCGATTATTACGGACCGGATTTTTGTTCAATAGCTCTCTTAGTGCATTTCCATCGTAATTCCATCCATCTCGAAGAGCGCTTCGCTTCACTTCATTAATATAAATTTCCTCTTTCTTCCTAGTTCCGGCTTTCGTCACGGCATAGCCAGGATCGTAGACGGTTACCGCTGCTTCAATCAATGTACCAGGGTAACTAATACTATCTTGAAAATCCACTTTCTCCCAGCTTCGATGAAATCCTTCCATCAGATACGGCGTCATCGGATAAACAGATGGTATGGCATTTAATGCTTTCACCACTAGTTGTTTTGCTGCGTCATCGGACACGATCACTTCATTCAGCATGGTTGAGAACTCATCGAGACGGACTACGATATCACCATCCCAATTAGTCAGGCTCTTCTTAAATGATTTATAACCAATATAACTGACCACTATACTGTCAGCTTTCTCCGAAACCGGGATAAATAATTCGAACTCTCCTGTTGCCGCCGTGACAGTCCCATAAGATGAGGGTCGAATACTAACACTCGCGTAAGGTAATGGCTTGCCCGAATCGCTATCAAGAACTTTACCTTTTAGATTCAGATGGCCCTGACCAAACATATCAAGACCAAGCGCGCAAAGCATGACGACGACTAAACAACTCGATTTCATTTTGCTTTATTTTTTTTACGGGACCTTTTGGTCTTTGACGTTGAGTCGGGCCTTTGCCGAACGAACTGATCGTCAAGTTTTCCAATCGCCTCCAATGACTTCAACAGATCTTTGTTCACCGGCCTATCAAGAACAATATTAAACTCATCCCAGAATTTCTTATTGTAAGGCCGCACCTGCTTCTCAAGACTGAGTCCATAATTCATAGGAAACTTTAAACTATCTTTTGCAAGGGAAACGTTTTCTGTAATCACCTCGTTGATAAGCAATTCCTGGAATAATTCCCGCGTATCAGTCTGCTTTCCGTCGGTGTCACCAATCGTCCTAGTGGTCCAGTTTAGTTTCATATAGCTCATAAAATACAGGTTCTTATACTTTCGAAAGACAAGGGTATTGTCGACGGCCATCAAATGATGCGTTCTTTTCAAAGAAGGAACAGATTCCATCCCCAGAAAACTCTTTTCCGAAGAATGTCCTTTGAAATCGATTCTGATAAACGCATAGCGTTCTGCTTCTATATATATTTTATAAACTCCAAGTTTGCTAGACAGTGTCGCAGAAATCATATAAACCTTCGTTCCTTCCTGAATTAAGACATCTTCTATTGCATAATCCTTTAGGTGCTCGAAATCAAAGGGTGAATAAATATTACCGACATTTCTTGATTCTGTATGTCTTACAAAATCATGCGCAAGAATGAAATCAAGATAGTTGTAGAGATGTTTTCCGGTTGATAGACTTCGTCTCATCTCGGTGAGAAAAACCTGTTCTCGTTTTTTGCTGTTGACCCGGGAAAAACCCTTGTCATAGATCGACACGGCGGCCTCCATCAGGGATACCATAGACGAATCGGCATCAAGCGATTCCCGCCGCTTCCAGTCACGATAAAAAGCATTGGCGATGTAAGGTGATACCGGATAGTTCCGCTCTATATTCTGAATCGCCTTCCTTACGATTGCTTCTGCTGATACGTCAAGAATCTCAATCTCCTCAAGCTTAGTGCTTGTCGGCTCAAGAAAAAATGTTGTCCCGGCGACCGCCGATACTTTTGATACATAATTTTTAAAGCCCAGGTATGAAATGATAATCGTGTCCTGCGCAAATACTGACGGTACTTTGAAATCGAACTCACCGGCTTCATTTGAAACTGTCCCAATAGATTTATCTTTTATATAGATACTGGCGTAGGGTAATATTGTTTTTGATTCCCGGTCCACTACCTTTCCTTTAATCTCAATAAATCTTTGACCCATGCAGCAGGTTGTAGTTACTAATATAACTACTAGTGTCTTGAATTTAGTTTTCATTTATTGCTTTACATCGTGGTTCATTTTTTCAATGACCTGGAGATCAAATGAAGAGTGTTTAATGATATTAAAGTTATCCCAGAAGGATTTATTATATTTTCCTAAATGCGATTCGATTGGGTCATGTTTCCCTAGTTTTTCTTTAGCGCGTAAAGAAGGGAAATCATCAGTGACAATGTCATTAACCAGAAGTTCCATACAACTATTATCATTCCGTATTACTTTATTAGTCTTCTTATCCAACTTTGAAAAGAAGAAACAATAATTAGCGTAATGAAGATAAAGTTTGCCTTTATAATCCCGAAACTCGAGATTTTTTATAAAATAGTCCGTTCTGTTCCTTGTTGATTGATCTTCCTTTGAAATAAACATATCACCCAAATGTCTTTCTAGTCTGACTTTGAGTACTGAGTAATTTTTTACATCGACGATTACCTGATATATGGGCTCCTTCGAGTGCAACACGTAAACCAGGCGATCATTATAAGACTCCACCGTAAACGAATCATACTTCGAATCAAGGGCATTCTTGAAATAACGAATATCATTATTTATGAGGACCTGGAAGATTGAATTTACGTTATGCTTTTTTTGAGCTTTTTCCTCTGAAAATCTTCTTACCTCCCTGAGGTACACTGTTTCACCTCTTTTGCTTACAGAAACTTTACTTGTAGGATATCCCTCATCATGTATGGATATTGCTGCCTCCATCAGTTCAAAATACCTGTCGTTTCTTTTTGAAAATTGTCTGAAAAACCCCTCTAACACAAACGGATTTGTTGCATAATTTTTACCTATATTTTTCTTTACACTGTCCATGATTTCTGTGGATGTGATTCTTTTGTCTTCAATCGCTAATTCCTCAAGGAGGTGATTCTTGATTTTCATTTTAACGAGCAAGTTTCGATTGCTCTCAATATCCTTAACTGTCCCGTTGAAATTTTCAAAACCAAGAAATGAAATTCGAAGTGTATCAGATAAAAAATCCTTCGGAATGTTCAGCTTGAATTCACCGGAATCATTGCTGATGGTTCCTACAGATCGACCGATTACAGTTATGGTGGCATGCCTAAGTGCTTCACCAGCCTCGGTCATCACCTTGCCTTTTATTTGAATCTGTTGATCCTGACCAGAGCAAAACCTTGAGATTGCAAAAAATAGAATGATTGGCAAATAATCCTTCATTTTGTGATTTTGTAATTTCTTAGCGGTAATACAAATTGCGCATCAATTCGTCAGTTAGGGAAGACGAACAAAAACAGAACTTCACCGCGGAGATACTCATGGTCATCGTAAGAATACTATTCATGTTTTAACACATCGACAGGATTTATCAATGCACCTTTAAGTCCGTGATATAAGGAAGTTGCAATTGTTATCACAAACGCTATCGCCGTTGGGATAACAAAATGCCATCCATTCAAATCAATATGATAAACAAAGCTTTGCAGCCACTTTCCCGACAAATACCAAATGAAAGGGAAACTAACAACCATTGCCAGGACTAGAAACTGGATAAAGGTTTTGGAATGAATGAGAAGCAGCTGCATTGGATTGGCTCCGGAAATTTTCCGGATACCCATTTCCTTTGCACGGACGGTGATGAGCAATGCAGAAATACTGAAGATGCCCATCGCGGAAGTCAGTATGGAAATGATCAGGCCAACCTGAAAGATGCTTTTCAGCTCATAATCTTTAGCATACAGGTTCATGTACTTCGTATCAAGATATTCCCAGTCAAAGGGAAGGTCTTCCCACTGGGATCGAAATGTATCTTCAATCCGTCCAATAATCTCTCGTGATCGAAAAGCATCCGTCTTTATGTAAATGGTATTTGCGGCCCAATTCTCATCAGAGAGAAAAACAATCATCGGCTCAATTTTTTCATGGAGGGAAGCAAAATTAAAATCCCTGGCCACGCCGATCACTTCCCCTTGGCGATAGCTCTCGTTGCTTCCCGTGACTGGTCCGTCTATTTTCTTTCCGATCGCATCCTTCCAACCAAACTCCCTGGCGGCAGCCTCATTCACGATAAATGATGATGCCTGATCCTGAACATGATCGGGATCAAATCCCCTGCCCCTGTTCATTTTGACCTCTAGCAGGTTCAGATACTCGTACGTACAATTCATCATCGGGATAAGACGCTGCTCTCTGCCATTTTTCGTTTCAATCTCAAACACATACTTTGTTTCAATCACTCCCGGGTAGTAAGAACTCCCCGCCACCTCTTCAACGCCTCCAATTCGTTTCAATTCGTCACTAAACGTTTTTACGCTTTGATAGTCATATGATCTTACTTTCACCATGATAACGTTGCCAGCTTCGAAACCTTTATCGCTTTCACGAATGAAATTAAATTGATCAACGATAATCACGATCAGGGCGATCATGATCAATGAGAACGACAGTTGCGTTGCTACCAGCATCTTTCGGATTGGAAATGCGGTGCGAACTTTCGTCTTGACGCCATTAAAAAAATGACCTGCACGCGGTACCACCATTGCGTTGAGCCACGTTGAAATCAGAAGGAGAAACAAAAATCCTGCAAAGAGTCCCGCAACGATCGGAGAAAGAAATACATGATCATTGATATTAATCGACAGGTATTTAGCTCCAAGCCACGAGCCCGACAAAACGAAGAGTACTGCGAGCGAAACGAATAACAACGTGATGAGAACGTCGACGAAAATTATTTTACCAGTACCTTCCGACAGTCCTCCAAATACTTTTAAAATGCCAATGCGTTTCGCATAGGTAGTAAGTTCCGCCAGTGTTAAATTAAGATAGTTGATCAAACCGGTCATCATAAAAAGACCGACCACCGCCATCAGAATATACAGGTAACTGCTATTGCCCTTTTGTGCGACATCTTCATTTAGTGGTGAAGAAAAATGAATATCCGCGATGTTTTCAAATACTGTTTCAAACGTGCCATCATAATCACGCACGATGAGTTCGTGATAGGCCTCCATCATAGAAGGCGTCTTTTCACGGACAGCATCAATGCTTGCACCGGGTTTCAAAAGGATATAGGTATAAGAATTCAGATTCTCCCATCCATCCTCGCGATCAATCGTTTCCCAGGAGATGAGAGCGTCGAATTTAAGATGGGAGTTGGCCGGTACGTCTCTAATAACTGCTGTGACTTCCAGCGCCAGGTTGTCTCCAAGACCGATCGTTTTTCCTACTGCATCTTCTCCTCCAAAGAATTTACTGGCAAGCGATTCGGTCAAAACGATTTTATCGGGACCGGAAAGTGGATTGGGATCTCCACTGACGATGTCGAAGGTGAAGAGCTTGAAAAAATTACTGTCGGCCGAGAAAACGGTTTCTTCATAATAGATTTCTTCGTCAACCGACAAGGTTGGCTTCTCCTCATACATCAACCTTGTATAACATTCGACCTCCGGCACATCATTCACGAAAGCCTGACCGATCGGCAAAGGAACTACCGCGTAGTCAACAATATGATCTTTGAAATTAACTACCGATGTCACGCGAAAAATGCGTTCATGGTTTGCATGAGACATATCAAAGGTGGTTTCATTCACCATAAATCCCGCCAACAGCAAAGCGAAGGCAAGACATATCGAAAGCCCGAAGGTCTTTACGCAAAAGATTAGCTTATTTTTTTGAGCGTTGCGAATTGACATTTTCAAATTCAAATTCCATCGCCCACCAAGGCTGCCCGGAACATATTCGCCTTCCCGCTTTATGTTTGACCACCTGCAAAATCGCAGCACATCCCAGACATATTTAAAGTCTGCAGATTTTTTTCCTTCCTTCCTGAGGCGCTCAAAGTACAATTCGTGCGCATCACCTTGGATCTCTTCCAACAAATCAGGATTGCAGTACCACGAAAGAAACCTGTCAGCCCACGATGGAGGTCGATTTATCATATGGGCTTAAATGAAAAATTTGGAACGCGCCGGTACAGTTGAAGCTTGAGCTTCATGGTCTCGTCAAGCGTTTTTTTTCCAGCGTTAGTCAGAATGAAAAAGCGCTTCCTTCTTCCGCCCCGCTCGTTGGTGGCACCACCCATTTTTGATTTGAGATAGCCTTTCTGTTCGAGTCGCTTCAGCACCTCGTGTACGGCACTGATATTAACGTTGCGGCCTGTTTCCTTGATGATATCCTGCATAATGGACACGCCATACGCCTGATCGGTGAGTGAAGCGGCGGACAATAACACCAGTTCTTCGAACTCACCCAGATAGCTTCCTTTTTGATTCATATTTGTTATACAAACGTGAATGTAATTGATATATTTCAGTTTTGTATAATTAATCACAAATTATTTTTGAGCTAACTTGATCCAATACAGTTCACCACATAGATACCGGATCAGATTCGAACAAATTCGTACCCATCTTGGGCACAACATGTGAAATTCAAGTCATCAATGTTATCACATTTGAATTATTTCAAATGTGATTGAATGGAAAATACAGAACGACTCATCGGTTTTATTACAAGTCTGACAAAAGATGACCGTTTGAACCCGGTTCAAACAGCTCTTTTAATTGCGTTATGCAATTCATGGATTTCCGCAGGTTATGAACAAAGCTTTAAGACTTCAAGGCGGACGCTTATGAAAACGTCACACATTCAATCAAGGGCAAAGCATCGAACTCAATTATTTCAGCCTGGCACAAGCTGTGGCTAAGTTCAAAAAGAATAGGCCATCGGTTCGTACCGTCAAGGACGCTCATGAAAGCAAAGATCAATCTACCGCAGGTAAGTTCACGGTAGGCCAATCAAAGTAAACTTCATTTACGGATACTGAATGAACAGCAACTTAAATCAGCGAATCACAATTAATAGCAGACATCTACAACGCTTAGAACCCTTTCAAGTCCGGAGGAGCAAGCCATGTTTCCGCTACGCTCCAACGGCTTGCCGAGTAACAACCACTTCGTTCGACCTTAAAAGTTATGGCCAGACCGCCGGTAAACACTAGCGAAAAAAGAATTCATCAGGTGAATATCAGGCTCACCGACGATGAAAATGAAAAGGCTAACCAGTATGCTACAGCCAGCGGATTAAGTCCGGCTAACTGGATTCGGCAAAAAGTATTTACCGGGAAATTTCCAGCGGTTAAACTTGCACCGATAGATGCCGCGCTCTACATGGAGCTTAAAAAGATCGGGGTCAATCTCAACCAGGTGACACACAGGATTAATCAGGGGGATTTTCCAAAGGAGTACCTTTCTCACTTATTAGCCCTCACGTCCATGATCGATAAGATTCTTAAAATCATGACCGATGACCGGCAATCAGATCAAGGGTAAAGGCTTTCGTGGAGCGCTCCGGTATAATCTTGAAAAGGTCGACAAAGGAGTGGCCGAGCTACTGGATTCTTCCTTTGCCGGCAAGTCCGAAAATTCAATCTTAAAAGAAGTACAACTGATTCGCGTTCAAAAGCCGAACCTTCAGAAATACTTCTATCACACCTCGATCAATTTTCCACCAGAAGAGAACCTTTCCAGTGAAATGATGAAACAGATCGGCCACGATTATCTTCA
>Ga0123336_10000899_pt1 | contig 28566 bp, 32 predicted proteins | sample SSSSmetaG_FD_96466 | JGI IMG/M metagenome (GOLD analysis project Ga0123336, IMG submission 96466) | Glacier valley bacterial and archeal communities from Borup Fiord, Nunavut, Canada, to study Microbial Dark Matter (Phase II) - ​SSSS metaG | ecosystem: Environmental > Aquatic > Freshwater > Ice...
CGGTAGCGCGACGAGGCCGACGGTGAGTAGGCCGTTGAGGGTGGGGATGAGCGCGGCGCGGACGGCGGCGGTGACCTCGGGGCCGAGCGCTTGTCGCGAGGTGGCGCCGAGCGCGAGGAGCTGCTCGATCTGGGCCTGGGTGCCGTCGCGCGTCGTCGAGGCGAAGATGCGCTCTTGCACCTGCGCGACGACGTTCATGGCGTTGGCGACGATCATGCCGGACAGCGGCACCAGATAGCGGGCGTCGAACCAGGGCGACGGGTGCAACACCAACACGAAGATCGGCACCAGCGCCACCGACGAGCCGACGACGATGGCCCCGAGGGATCGCGGCAAAAGAACCCGCAGGCCGGGCCCGTGCTCGACGCGGCTGGCGCTGGTCCAGGCAGCGACGAAGAGCATGACGGCCAAGAGGCCCAACACCGACGCTGGCTGTTGATGTGCGAACAGCAGCACGAGGAGATAGCCGACCGCTAGCAACTGTACCGCGCCACGCACCGCACCGACGAGAAGCGCCCAGGTGAGGTGGAGGCCCATGCGCATCGAGACGAGGATGGCGACGAGGACCAGCGCAAAGGCGACGGCGAGGCGCGGTAGCGGGATGTCGAGGTAGGTCATGCGCGTAGGCTGCCGTCAGCGCAGACATAGGGAATGCCGCCCAGTGCCTTGAGATGCTCGACGACGTGGCAGACCACCACCACGGCGAGGCCGGCGGCGGCGCAGTCACGGGCGAGGCCAATCACATGCTCGGACGATTCGACGTCGAGGGAGGCGGTGGGCTCGTCGAGGAGCAGCACCGACGGCTGGTTGGCGAGGGCGCGGGCGATGGCCACCCGTTGGCGTTCTCCGCCGGAGAGCTCACCGGCGGCACGCTGGCCGAACGCGCCCGGCAGGCTGGCGCGCTCGAGGAGCTCGGCGACCGCGCCGTCGCTGATGGAGACTCCGCGCAGCGACGGGCCCATGGCGACATTGTCTTTGACGGTGCCGGGAAACATGGCCGGGAGCTGGGCGACGTAGGCGACGCGGATGCGGAAGTCGCGTGGCGCCAGCGCATGCGCGGTGACGCCGTCGAGGAGGATGTCGCCGGCACTCGGCTCGACCAACGTCGCCAGCGCACGGAGTAGCGTCGTCTTGCCGCCGCCTGATGGGCCGGAGATGGTCGACAGCGTGCCGCCGTCGGCGCTGAAGCCGACGTCGGACAGCACGCTGCGTGTGCCCAGTCGGACGGAGAGATGGCGCGCTTCGATCCTGGTGGGTCCCATTGCGTCCAAAGCGTATCGCGTATGATTGGGGGATGTGCCGAAACATCCGGGTGCTTCATCATTTTCAGCCGCCCACCACCGTCGACGAGATGCGCGATGCGGCGTTGCAGTATGTGCGCAAGGTGTCGGGAACGGTCAAGCCGTCGCAGGCGGATCTGGCGGCGTTCGAGCGTGCGGTGGAGGAGATCAGCGCCAGCACCGAGCGGCTCTTGACGTCGCTGTCGCCGCGCCCGGAGTTCCGCACGCGCGAGCACGAGAAAGAAAAGGCCAAGCTGCGCTGGAAGGCGCGCGAGGCCCGACTACCGCGTCCCTGAAAGCCGACGCCGGATCGGCTCGCCGCGAAGAACCGCAGCGACGTCAGCCCGGGAAGTTGCTTTCGCCTGCCTTCAACTATGACTGCACTTGGCGAGGGCGGCGCGGAGGGCGTCATCGAGGTGCGGGCTGGCGATCGCCTTTTGATATTCGGCAGCGAGCGCGGCGGGGACCTTGGCGGGTGTCGTGCCGAGGATGTCGCGGGCTTCGTTTTCGCGGGGTGGTGATCCGCCGTGAGCGACGATCAGCGCGGCGAGCTCGGCCTGATTGGCCCGGTGTCGCTTCGATGTCGCGTCGTCGGGCAGGGCGACGGCGGCGTTTTCTTCCGCCTCCCACAGCCGCGACAAGAGCGCGACGACTTGCGCGCCAGCGACGGGGACAGCGTCGGCGCCGGCCTGGGCACGCTCGTAAGACGGCGAGCGATCGGACATGAGGGGCTTGAGCGGTTTGTCGGTCATGTTATTTCCAGCGCCAGCCGGCACACTTGGCGCCGGGCAGCAGAGAGTGGACCTTGTCGGCGAACATTTGCAGGGCTTCGTCGACGCTGGCACCAGTGTAGTGGAGGTGTACGGTGAGGGCCGTTTCGTGGGCGGGTACCGAGTAAAGCGCGAGCGAGATGTCGAGGCCAGGCTCGGCGGCAGCCTTGGCGCTGCGGCCTTTGGAGGTGGATTTGCCGGTCGTCTTTTCCATGGTCTCGGCGCGGAACGAGCTGCCGCCGTGGACATGGCCGACGATGGTCATGGCAAGCAAGGCCTCGCCCCTGGCGCGGGTGGCGAATTGTTTGAAAAGATCGTCGGTGACGCCGTTTTCTTTGGTCTCGGCGTCGGCCTTGGAGAAGACGTCGGGCTCCTCGAGCTTGAGGCGCTCGGTGAAGCCAAGCTCGCAGGTGCCGCCGAGCGCGGGGGCGAGCGCCGTGCCCACGTCGTCCCAGTGGACCTCGTTCATACGGCCGTCCTTGAAGACGCCCAGCACCGAGATCTTGGACTGGTCGACGGCAGGATGACTGCGCGGATAGTCGACGCTGAAGGTCATGTTGCTGGCAGCGCAACCTGAGGCGAGCGTCAGGAGGAGAGCAATTCGGCCAAACATACGGCAGAGCATACGTCATGGACGGCCGTGTTAAACAAAGGGATGCCCGCCATCGAGTTGCTCTATGTCGACGAGGCGCTGGTGGTGGCCAACAAGCCATCCGGCCTGCTCGTACATCGGGGCTGGGACAACGACGATGATGTCGCCATGTTTCGCGTGCGCGACGCCATTGGGCAGCAGGTGGCGCCGGTGCACCGGCTCGATCGGGGGACCTCGGGGGCGTTGCTGTTTGCGCGTACGCCCGCGGCAGCGACGGCGCTGGGATGTGCTTTCGAGGCTGGGCGCGTCGAAAAGCGTTATCTGGCGCTGGTACGGGGCATGCCGCCCGACGAAGGCGTGATCGACCATCCGGTGCCGAAGAGAGAGCATGGCGACCGGGTGTCGGCGCTGACACGGTTTCGAACAATCGCCCGCTCGACGGTGGATCGTTGCTCGCTGGTGGAAGCGGCGCCAGAGACCGGCCGGCTGCATCAGATTCGCCGGCATCTGAAGCACATTCATCATCCGCTCGTCGGCGACGTCAACTATGGCTCGGGCGATATCAACCGGCATTACCGGGCCACGTACGGGCTGCATCGGCTGGCCTTGCACGCGTCGTGGATTCGGTTTGCTCATCCGGTGACCGGGGAGATGCTGGAAGTCTCGGCGCCCATGCCGGACGATCTGGGCTCGGTGCTGACGGTGCTGGGGCTATGAGACGGCATCCAGAGGCGCGCTGTGCGGCGTGTCGGATGTATGCCGAGCTGTGCATCTGCGCGCTGTTGCCTAGGCTGGAGACACGCACGCGGCTGGTCTTGGTGCTGCATCGCGACGAAGAGAGAAAGCCGACCAATACCGGCCAGTTGGCGGCCCGGTGCATGCTGAACAGTGACGTCATCGTGCGCGGTTTGGCCGTCGATGACGTGCCGCGCTTTGTCTGGGATCCGTCGCTGACGCAGCCGGTCTTGCTGTTTCCGCATGCCGACGCGCGGCCGGTGAGTGAGTTTGCCGGCTCGCCGCTGCCGGTGACGTTGGTGGTCCCCGATGGCACCTGGCGGCAAGCGGGCAAGATGCGGGCACGGATGCCGGGCCTGGCCGAGCTGCCGTGTGTGACGCTGGACGCGGCACTGGAGACGAATTATCGGCTGCGCGCCGAGACGCATGTCGACGGGCTGGCGACGCTGGAAGCGATTGCGGCGGCGTTGGGTGTGCTCGAGGGCGAGTCGGTGCGCACCGCGCTATTGCACATCTTTCGCATCATGGTCGAGCGGACGTTGTGGCTGCGGGGTCAGCTCCGCGCCGAGGACGTCACCGGCGGCATCCCAGATGCTGCGTCGACGCTGCGCAGCTCCATCAGCGCCACCAAGTCCTTGGCCAAGCGATAGCTGTCCCCGGGCCAGCGCCCCGACAGATATTTGCGATCGTGGACCACGAAGCTAGGTTTGTCGTCGCTGTCGGTGCCGCGTGCCGACAAGACGCGCGGGCCGCGCTCGAGCTGGGTCGGGTCGCCGAGCGCCGCGCGCACCTCTTCCTCGACGTACGCCGGGTAGGTCCGGTAATAGCGGCCGAGCTTCCAGGCCGTCAGAAAATAGGCCGAGCGCTCCATGTACTTTGGCAAACAGGTGGTCTTGTGCTCGTGGAGCACTGATTTACCGTCGGGGCCCAGGGTGCGCGCCAGCACCAGCGTGCCGTGACAGATGGCGGCGACTGGCCGCTCCAGCGCCCAGAACTGCGCCACCTTTTCCTGCAACACCGTCGACGCCAGATATTGCTTCATGCCGGGCGCGTGCCCGCCGGCCAGAAACAAGGCGTCGTAATCGGACGCGACCAGCTCGTCCCAGCGACGGGGTTTTTGAAAGCCGGGCGTCGCGGCCATCTCGGCGTAGAACGCTTTGGGCTCCTTGGCGGCGCCGAGCGCGCCGAAGATCACGCCAGAGAGCAACAACGGATCACAGGCCGGGGTCGCGCCCGCCTCGGTGGCGAAGACCACGTGATGGCCCGCGCGGGTCAGCACCTTCCATGGCACGGCGACCTCGGTCACGTCGAAATCGTGATCGGGCAACGGCATCAGAATCTGGGCCATCCCGCAGCATACCGCGTCCGCCGCCGCGCGGCACTCCTGCCAGGTGAGGCGCGATGCCCCACTTGCCAGCGACGGAAATCGGCGCCACGCGCCAAATCGGGGTGGCATGACGACTGCAATGAGCGCAGTCACAACAGGAGGCTCCCATGCTGTACTACGCCCTCGTATTTCTGGTGATTGCTCTCGTGGCAGCCGTGTTCGGCTTCGGCGGTATCGCAGCCTCGGCAGCCGGCATTTCCAAGATTCTCTTTTTCGTCTTCATCGTCCTGTTCATCGTCAGCGGCGTCTTCGGTCTTCTGCGCCGCGGCAAAGCCTGACCCAGCTCACCGACGGGACAAGAGGGCCGCCAGGTCCTCGTCGCCCAAGTTGCGGGATTGGCCAGGGCCGAGGTCGCCCAGCTGATACTTGCCGATGGCGGCGCGGCAGAGCCGGAGCGTGGGGTGACCCACTGCGGCGGTCATGCGACGGACCTGGCGGTTTTTACCCTCGGTGAGCTGGAGCTCGAGCCAGCAGTCGGGCACCGATTTGCGGACGCGTATGGGGGGCGTACGCGGCGGCAGCGACGGTGGATCGATGAGGCGGGCCCGGGCGGGTTGGGTGCGGATGCCATCGAGAACGACGCCGGTCTCGAGATGGACGAGCGCTTCTGCGGTTGGGATGCGCTCGATCTGCGCCCAGTAGGTCTTGTGGTGAATGCGCTTCGGCGACAAGAGACGATCGACCAGCGTTGGGTCGGATGACAAGATCAGTAAGCCTTCGCTGTCGGCGTCGAGCCGGCCGATGGGCCAGACATCGCGCGGCAGACCCAGCTCGGCCAGCGTGAGCCACTTGCTGCCGTCGCTGGTGAAGCGCGACAGCATGCCATAGGGCTTGTGTAAGGCGAGCGTCCTCACCAGTGCAGGATGGCGATGATCTCGCTACGGTGACTCGGTAGCTGGGTGTAGCGAACGCTGGCTGCGCCGAGGCTGGCGATGCGCTGCTTGAGGCGCGGCAAGGCTTCGAAGACGCCGTCGTCGTTGAGCTTGAGGGTGATGAATGCGCCGCGGAGCTGGCCTTTGCCGAGCGCGACAAACCGCTCGACATATTTGAGCGCGATCATCGGGGCCAGGTTCACGTCGCTGGCGAGCCAGTGGAGTGGGCGCGGCACCTGACGGCGCTCGACCTCGGCCGCAGGCATGTGCAGATGTACGAAGCGGTTGTGCTTGCGCCCGACATAGTCGACGACGCGTGGATCCATCGCGCCTGGATCGACGCCGTGGACGTTGAGGCCGCGCTCGAGGAGCGCGAAGCTGGCCCCGCCCGGCGCCGAGCCGACCTCCAGCGCGTTTTCACCCGGCCGCGGCACCAGCCCCGACCAGCGGATGGCTTCTTCGATCTTGGCCCAGGCCCGCGACGGCGCCTCGGGCGGAATGGTCACGTGCGGCACGCCACCCGGCAGCGGGCCATGCTGGCGATCTTGGCGATGCCAGCCGACGAACCAGCCGTCGTCGGGTAGCTCGGCGGCGGCGGTGATCACGGTCAAGACCAGATCGCCGTCGTGCGCCTCGATGCCGTCGAGAAAGCGGCCGGCCTGACGCAGCTCGGTGTCGAGCGCGTTGGCGCGCGTGTTGGCCACGTTGGGATCGCGCTCGTCGGCAGGACGATCCGGATCGCGCTCGACGACGTGCAAGCGCAACGCGGCACCGTCGTGAGACTTCGACAAGGTGTCGGCAAAGGCCAGCACCTCGGCCACGTTTTCGGCGCGCCCGAGTGAATGCCCCCAGGCACGGGCGAACGAGCTGCCGCCTGGGTCGACGACGTGCTCGGCGTCGACCTTGAACGTCGTCAGCCCCGGTCGCGAAAACGCAAACCGCAGCTCCGGCCGCTGGGCCAGGAGCTCTCGCTTCATCCAGCCGAACGAGGTCGGCTGATGCAGAAACCAGACGAAGCTGCTCATCGCGGCAAGCGCATTGGAAGGACCACGGCCTCGTCGCTGGCGGCTTCTCCGTCGAGGCTGCGGCCGAGAAAGATCGTGTGCCTCGGGCCGCCTTTCTTGAGCCGGCCGCGCACGTGTTCGGTCTCGACGGCAAACTGGTTGTAGCGCAGGCGATGCTCGAATTTCACGTCGTCCCAGGCCGACCACACCGCCAGCATGCCGCCGGGCTTGAGCGCCGCGCGCATGACCTGGAGGCCGTCGTCGCCGTAGAGCCCGGCATTGCCGACCTGGGCGAACGCAGCCGGCCCGTTGTCGACGTCGAGCAGGATGGCGTCGAAACGGCGCGGGCTGCGCCGGAGTGTGATGGCCACGTCACCGAGCTCGACCAGCACGCGTGGATCGTCGAGCGGCCGGTTGGCGAGGAGGCCGAGCGGGCCCTGGTTCCACTGCACGACCTCGGGCGCGATCTCCGCCAAGACCACTTGCGCACGCAGCGGCAGCACGTCGAGCGTGGCCCGGAGGGTGAAGCCCATGCCCATGCCACCGACGAGAACGCAGGGCTCATCGCACTGGCGCGCAGTGGCACAGCCGAAGGTGGCCAGCGCTTCTTCGGAGCCATGCATGCGGCTCGACATGAGGTCTTTGCCGTCGGCCAGGATGATGAACTCACTGCCACGGCGCATGAGCGTCATGTCGGTGCCGTCGGGCATGCGCGCCGATCCCAGGAGCTCCCAGGCGTTCATGTCTCGGCCTCGACTCGGTGCAGCACGAAGGCCAGCTCGCGCGTGTCGGGATTGTCCGAGGTGCGGCTCGGCACCCAACCGAGATCGGCGTGGACGATCACCTGCTCGCTGAACGGCAACGACCAGCGGAAGTTCTCGTCGGGAACGAGCGCGAGGCTCTGGTCACCGACGCGCAACACCTGACCGTGAATGTCGGGCGGGCACCAGCCGCACAGCGCGATGCCGGTGGGTGCCGTCGACGCCAGTCGGATCTGCAGACGTTTACCGACCCAGGAGTCGACGAACAGGCCGTCTTGCCCGAGGCAGATGAGGGGCGCGGTCACCTCGACGCGCGGCAGGACCGTCAGCGCATCGATCATCGCGTTGAGCTCGGGCTCGACCGAGTACAAGCCGGCCAGGCGGCGCTCCAGAAAATCCACCGGCTGGCGCAAGACGGCGAGCTGCGGCTCATCGAGACTGCGCAGGCCAAGCTCGAGGGTCTGGCCGAGACATTGGTCGAGGATGCCGAGCAGACGCTTTTCCTCGGCGACCAGGCGTTCGAGGTGCATCGTCCGTCGCTGCAACGCAAAGCGCAGCTCGCCGAGGGCCGCGGTGCCGGCTGGCAACGGCGCATCGATGTAGACGGTGGAATGCACCCGCCGGATCGCAACTGCGTCTCCGTCGGTGTAGAAATAGAAGGCCAGCGATCGTCGCGAGCCCTTCGGTGCCCGGATCTCGTCGAAGCCATGCCAGGACCGCTCGCTGGTCTCGAACAGCACCGCGCGGTTGAAGAGTGGGGTGATGCGTGTGCCGGCCTGACGCGGATCTTGGCGCAGCTCGAGGCAGCCGCCCCAGCTTTCGGACCATTCGGGATTCAGATACACGAGCAGGTTCAGCCGTCGCTGCCAGCCGCGCGGATGGCGGCTGAAGTCGATGTGAAAGTCGAGGCTCTGGCCGCTCAGGTTTTCGTGGGTCCCCCCGCCGAGATAGTCGGGATCGAAGAGCAAGCCGTGGATGCCGGTGACCTCGCCGAGCCAGGCCAAGAAGGCCTCCGAGCGCACCAGCTCGTCGACGGCGCGAAAGGCTCCGCCCAGCTCACCCAGCCGCTCGAACACCGCCTTGCGGCCGCGGCGCCGATTCTCGTCGAGGTTGTTGCCGCGCTCGAATGCCGGAAACTCCTCGACCAGCTTCGTCGCCAGCTCCGCCCCGAAGAACGACTCGATCACCAAATAAGGAAACGGCGACGCATCACGAAACGCAGTCGCCAGCGCGCTGGTGTGGTCGAGTGAAGGATCGAGAGCCGCCTGCATGACCCGTAGATTCTCCCACATCCAACCCCACAACTCACCTGGGTTGAGCGGCTGCGGCCGAGTCAACCCAGGTGCGCTGTGGGGTTAGCCGTTCCGCGACTGTGTTAACGTGATTGAGACATGCGGCTGCTCGTGGTGATCGCTGTGTGCGCCGTTGGCTGTTCGAGCACGGTCCGACCGCCTGCACCGTCACTCCTTTCCACCGTCGCTGTTGGTTCAGCGCGGGGGAATGCGCAGCTTCTCAGTGGGTTTTACGACGTCGAAGAGACCTGGCGTTGGGTAGGCGGCCGGTTCGTGGTCAAGCTGGCGGTGCCGGCCGACGCCGAGTGGCGCGCCGAGCTCGCTGTCGACGGCTTCTATCCCGACGTGCTGCTGCGCCATCATGCGCAGGCAATATTGCAGTGTGCTGTCGACGACGCGGCGCTGGCGCCTCTCGTGCTCGACAAAGCGGGTTTTGTGCACCTCGGCCGCGCGCTGCCGGCCATGCATGGAGAGACGGCGCTGGTGTCGTGCACCGTGTCGCCGACGCTGCAACCGGAGAACGATGCGCGGGAGCTGGGCATGGTGGTGTCGCTGGTAGGCCTTCGAGCGCACTGAAACCTTGCGAATCCCTGACCGCCGTTTCTCGAAGAACCTCAACGCGCTGCGTGCCCTCGGCTGCATCTTCGTGGCCATTGCGCACACCGGGCATATGCGGTTTGCCTGGTATTTCGTGCAGGCATTCTTCGTGCTCTCCAGCTACTTCATCAGCCAGGAGATCCTGTCGCCCGAGCCGTGGAAGTCGTATGCCTGGAAGCGCCTCGTGCGCGTGCTGCCCAGTTATCTTTTTTATCTGGCGCCGCTGGCCATTGCGTTTCCGGATCGGGTGGCGACCAAGCTGCCTTATCTGCTGACATTTACGTTCAATTATTATATTTCCGCGCATTACGATACCTACGATCCGCTGATCACCCATCTGTGGACCATCAGCGTCGATGTGCAGTTTTATGTGGTGTGGTTCATCGTATTGCGCCTGCTCGGGCCGCGTGCGCGGGTGGCGCTGATGCTGGCAGTCGTGGTCGCGTCTCCGCTGCTGCGGATGTGGTTCACCGACGCCATGCTGGCCCGCCAGATACCGGACTGGGGCGTGGGGCAGGTGGTGTACTGGCTCACGTTCTTGCATCTCGACGCGTTTGCGATGGCCACATTGGTGGTCATGTATCGCGACCGGATCTCGGTGCGAATGGCGCAAGTAACGCTGCTGATATCGCTCGGTTGTCTGTTGGCGATTGGAATCGACAATATTCTGGTCAATGACCAGCGCGTGGAAGATCTGGGTTTGCCAGCGGGTAAAATATACGGCGGAATGCATATCTGGGGATATACCGCCGCCGATATCAGCCTGGCCGCCCTGGTGCTGGTGTTGCGCGCCAAGGACGAAGACGGCTCGGTGTTCTCGCGTATGTTCGGGAGCTGGTATCTACAAAAACTGGGCCTCGCGTCGTATGTCTTCTATCTCATCCATTGGCCGCTCCTGCATCTGAAGATTCTTTGGTTCGGCAATCCGAGCATCTTCTCTCCCGTCGGTGCTGGCGGCTTCTTGATCTATCTGGCCGCGACCAGCCTGGCCGCGTTCTTGTTGTATGAGCTGGTCGAGAAACGCTTTGCCCGCTTCCGTCTTTTGGGTGCGACATGAAGCGCTGGCAGCGCATCGTCTTGCACGCCTTGCTGGTAGCGGCCTGGTTCGTCGCCAACGGATATTCGTTCGGCCTGGTCGACCATGTCTTGCATCTGCCGTTTCTGGATCTGGCCCGCAATCCCGGATTCTTGGCCCACGATTATTTGCTCGGCCATACCTCGCATCCGTCGCTGTTCTGGCTCTTGCAAGTTCCCTTGGTCGCCTGGTTTCGGATCGAATATGTCTACGTGGCCATCCATATCGTCTCGGTATGGACCCTCATCGGCGGCATGGTCGCCCTCACGCGCGCGCTCTATCCCGGTCCGTCCGAGGAGCAAGCCGGCTGGCTCGCCGCCAGCCTCGCCGTCGTCGGCTGCATGACCTTCGCCGGCATCCCCACGCTCGACGCCCTGGTCCTCAATCGCACCGTCGTCCTCGGGGCCGAGCTGTGGGCGCTGACCTGGGCAGTGCGTGGGCGAGCCGGATGGGCATTTCTGATCTGTGGTCTGGCCTTCGATATCCACCCGACCACGGCGGTGCATACGGCAATCTTGGTCTTCGCCATCGGCATGTGGCGGCCCCAGTCGAGGCGCCGGACGATCCTGGCGATGCCGTGGTTTATCGTCGCTGCGGCGCCGCTTTTGATCCACACCTGGCGAACCGGACACGGCTCGGTCCCCTGGCCGGCGCCGGCCGACTGGTTCACCATCGTCTCCACCGCATATCCGTTTCATCATTTCGCCCAGCTATTGTCGCCGTTTCAATATCTGTGCTTCGCGTTGCCTTTGGCAGTCATGCTGGTGGCCCGTCGTTTCCGGCCGCAGCCGATGCTCGACGCGCTGGCGGTCACCTGCATCGCGGTCAGCGTGATCCATGCGCTGGTGACTTCCGTCTTGCACTGGCCGATCTCGATCCAATTGCACCTCTTGGAGATCACGCGTTTCCTGCCGCTCATGGCCTGCGCTGCCGTCGGTGGGCTGCTGGTCGCCAACGGGCCAGCCGACACGCGCGCCCGTTGGGTGCTGGCCCTCGGCTTTGCCGCGTTCAGCGCTTGTTCCATGCGTGGCAGTGAAGACTTTGCGCTCTGGCGGGAATCGATCGTGCCGTGCGTGCTGTTGTTGATCTGCGCGCTCTTGCCCGCGCGTGCGGACGCAGAGCCAAATACGTGGCGCTGGTCCCATATCGCGATATGTGCGGTGGCGTTGGCCGGCGGCACATTCGCCATCCGATCCGATCTGACGTTCCACCTCGCTTTTTCACCCGGCAAAGACCGGGTCGGCGAATATGTCGGCTTCGCGCAACTTCCCGTCGACGAAGTATCCGGCGTGGCGGTCATGAAGTGGTCCAAGAGCCATCTGCCCCAAGACGCCATCGTGGCCACGCCGCCGTATTTCGACCACCCGCTGACCGCATTCCGCCACAACGCGGGCCTCAGCATGGTGGGCACGTTCAAAGACGGCGGCGAGGCCACCTTCGACTATGCCTTCGCCAAACAGTGGCAAGCGCGCATGCTCGCGCTGTGCGGGCTCAAAGATTTCTTTGATCGCATCGACCCTCCGGGCTGGTGGTGGTCGGTCAACAAAGAACGCTGTCTCAATGGTTGGCGCTGGGCAGACACGTCGCGGATCCGCGCGCTCAGAACCCGCTTCGACGCAACCCATGTGATCGTCGAAACCCAGCTCCATCATGGATCGATTGACCTGCCGGTGGTGTATGCCGATTCGGCGTTCATCATCTACCGGATCGAATTTTGACGCGCCGCTTTGCCGTCGCTGTGGTGCTGGTGCTGGTGCTGGTGGCCGTGTCGCTGCTGACCTTTGCCCGTGCCCATTCCGGTAATACCCAGCAGGACGACGCCTTTATTCTCATGGTGTATATCCGCCATGTCCTCGCGTCGGGATCGATCATCTGGAATCAAGCCGATGGTCCGGTCGACGGCTGCACCAGCATGCTCGATCTCCTGGTCAAAGCCCTGGCCGTGGCCATGTCTCATGGAGATATCGTGCGCGTCACGTTTTGGGTCACGTTATTTTTCCATGCGATCCTCGGCGTGGTCGGCATGGCCATCTCCTTTGCCGCCAGCCCGCATGCCAGGGGCCGATGGGCCTGGTCTTTCGTCGCTGGACTGCTTTTCGCGGCGAGCCCGGCCCTGGCTGATGGATCGTCTTATCTGCTCGAGACGCCCCTCTATGTCTGTGTTGGCCTCTTGCTGGTGGGCATGTTGCTCTGGTGTCGGAGTTACAGCGCCGGCAAGCGGGCGCTGTTGGTGGTCCTCGCCTGTCTGGTCACGCTGGCCAGGCCCGAGGGCTTGGCCTTGGCGTCGCTGGTGCTGGTGGTGTTTGCCGTCGAGCAGTACTCTCTGAGCTGGTCCGCCCGACTCTTCACCGTGGGCGCATTCGCCGCGCTGGCCGCCGCCTATCTGGTCTGGCACCGGAGTTATTTCGGCTACTGGGCGCCCAATTCCTATTACGCCAAAACCTCGGCGCTACGCTGGAACGAGGTCAAAGACGGATATTGGTACATCCGTCATTATCTCGAAGACGCGAGCGGCAGGGTCGGGCTCTTGCCGATCCTGGTATGCGCCGGCGCGGTCTTTGCGCGCGGCTTCGTCGATCGCGTTGCACGTTTCCGCTTCACTGCCGTCGCTGCCACGTCGGTGTTGATGCTGTTGGTGGTCGTCGTCTCTGGCGGAGATTCCTACCGAGGCGCGCGCTTTTTGGGCCTGCCCATCGCGCTTGCCCTGCTGGCGCTCGTGTACGGCTTCTTGCACGCGCTGGGGCGGCTGCGTCTCTTGTTCGGCGCGGTCATCGCGCTGGTGAGCGTGGTCCAGCTCGTTTCCGCCTTCGCCCATCTCCCCGATGCATATGCCCGTGCGCGTACCGAATGGCCGTTCAGCCAGGAGATGTTCTGGTGCGAATTACAGTCGGTGACCGCGCTGCAAAAAGCCATTCCGCGCGGCACGGTGGCGCAAAGCGACTTTCAGCGGCTCAAATATTTCGCAGACGAATTCACGGTGATCGACCTGCATGGTCTCAATGATCGAGAGATTGCCCATCAGCCCTGGACCGATTATGTCGGCTGGGGAAAATATGACGCGGCCAACGGGATTCGCCGTCACCCAGACGCCTGGTTTTGGGGCTACAAGTTTCGCCTCCATCATCTGAGCTTCGCCGATATCCCCATGCGCCGCCTGGTCAACGATGCCGATATCGAGTCGCAAGTGGTCGGCTACGCCGGCACGCCGTTCGCTGCCAAGCCCGACGCTGCCGCGGCGCTCGTCGACCAGTATCTACCGGCCACGTTTCCCGTCTGCGGCCGCTTCATAAACCTGATTGTTCGTAAAGAGCTGGCAGACAACTTTCGGCGCGCGGGATTTGTGGTGGGCTCCACGGATTGACGAGTCTGACAATGCTAGGGTGCGCTGATGCGATCCGCCTTGCTCTTTGTGATGACGATGATGATGGCTGCGTGCGCACCGATTCCGCGTGCGCCGCTGCGGGCTCCGGTCAATCTGGCCCATAAAGCCGACGGTCTCGTCGAGCACGGCCTCAAGGAGGCCTGTCGTCGCTACGCAGCCGGTCATTCGGACAAGCTGACCATGTTGGCCTGCGGCAAATGGATGTTCTTTTACGAATCGTTCGACACCAGCGGCGTGCCAGAAGCGCTGCCGTTTTTTCTGGTGCGGGCCTTTCCCAAGGAGATGGGCGCGGGCTTCGAGAAGCTGGGGATGATCGAAGATCCGTCGTCGCCGGATCACATGCCGTTTGGCCTGGCGCCCGGCAAGATGCTCGGCATGGCCAAGGCGCAGGTCTTTACCTGTGCCAGTTGCCATGTCGCCAGATTGCCCGACGGTCGCATCTCCATCGGTGCGCCCAATCATCGTTACGAGTACGGCAAGCACGTCCTCGCCATGATGACCTTTCCGTTCGTCGCCACGTCGAAGCCCGAGAGCCACGATCCCGACGCGGTGAAGTATCTGCAGCCCATGCTCGACGAGCTCAAGAAAGACCCTACCATCTGGGCCAAGCTCGGCGGCACGCTGATGCTGGCCATGGGCGCTTTCAAGATTCCGTCGGTGACGCCGGATATCGAGCACATGTACGCCAACTGGCCACCCGGCACGCAGGACTTCGTGCTGGCGCCGCTACCCGTCGACGATCACGCGCACATCGTCGGCAAGATTCCGCCGCTCTACGACCTGCCGCGCAACGAAGAAATCGCCTCCAGCCGTATGACGCACGGCATGTACGGCTGGACCGGCAACGCCCACAGCCTCCTCAGCTTCATGCACGGCTTCATCAATCTACTCGGTGGCCACGCCGACAAATGGCCCGAAGAACGACTGCGTCCGCTGCTCGAATATATCTACACGCTAGAGGCCCCGAAGAACCCCAACCCGCCACCCGCAGCGACGGTGGCCGCGGGTAAGGCCCTGTTCCGAGACAAGGCCTGCCTCGATTGCCATTCGGGTCCGCGCCACAGCGGTAAGCGCATTTACAAGACCAGCGAGATCGGTACCGACGACTCCTTGGTGCGCTGGATGGATTCGGAACGAAAGGGTAAGCCGTGCTGCGGGGTCGAATTCGAGGACCCGCTCACCGGCGGGATCAAATCGCCCCGCCTACAGGCGCTATGGCTCCAACGTCGCTTTCTGCACAACGGCTCTCTCTCGTCGCTGGAACAGCTCTTCTGTCTGGAGCCGCGCCCCAAATATCCAGCGCCGCTCAGCACGGAAGGCCACAAACAGACCTGCGACAACCTGACCGACGACGAAAAGAAGTCGCTCATCGGCTACCTACGCTCGCTATGACGGCCAAGTAAGGCGCTTAACACAGCCTAACCGCCTCACGGTGAGGGCCTCTCAGGGATAAAGCCGGCGCAGCTCATGTCCCAATCGTAACTCGGCGAGGCTGCAAGGCGACGTGAGCCAGACATAGGTCTTGGTGTCGCGCCGCGCTCCAAAGGATGAGCATAGTAAAAGGGCGTGCTCGCCCGACGCCGAGTAGCCGTCTTCGTCTCGATCGTGGCCGTGGATGATCAGGCGATAGGCCGGCCCAGCGACGGAGAGCGCGTCCAGTAAACGCCGATCCCCGCCGTGGACGTAGCCGTAAGCGACCATGCTGCGGGCGATCTCGTAGGCGTGCGCATCCATCTGGCCTTCCCAGCGGATCTGTTCGAGCTCGGCCACGTTGCGAATGGGGCCGCCGAGCGCGCCATGGGTGACCACCAGGCCCAGCGCTGGCACAGCGACTGCAATCGGCCAGCTTCGAAAGCGCCGTTTCATGTCGGCGATTTGATCCGCCGTCATCCGCGCCTCGAGCGCGACCGCTTCGTCGTCATGAAACTTGGACGTCCGCGGCCCACCAAGATGGGCGTGCTCGTGATTGCCGAGCACCGAAAAAATGCGGCCGGGGTGCGCGTCCATCAGCGCGAAAAGGCGCGTCAACACCTCTGGCGACTGGTCGGGATAATCGTAAAGCGGCTCACCATGCGCATCGGTCACCGTTGACGGCTCGTCGCTGTTGGGCCCGTGCAGCCAGTCGCCGACGCCGATCCAGACGGGGTCTTCGCCGCGCGCGTGCGAGGCGACAAACAACTCGGCCAGCCGCTCAAAATCGCCCAAATGACCGTGCAGATCTGCCGAAACGAGGACCGGGCCGTGCGGCGGCGGAACAAGAATCAGCTTCGGGGCTGCTAGGGATTCAGAGGACATCCCGTTCACCATGGCATTCACCGTACTGGATCTCCAGCGCATGCTCGTTTCCTGAGTGGTGGGGCCGGATGCCCCAACGCGACCTCTTGGCCGGTCCAAGATGACGAGGTCGCAAGCAAGACAGGCCGATCCAGCCGGGCCTCATTCTGGCCCCATTCTTGAAGAGGCCCCTGTCAAGGAGGTCGTCATGAAAAGTCCGGAGACGGTCGACGCGATTGCCCTTTTGGAGGAGCAACACCACGAGGTGGACGCGCTGTTCGAGGCGCTGGAGAAAAAGGGCGCCGACAAGCGCCTGATATTCAACCGCATCGCCGATGCGCTCGCAGTCCACGCCACCATCGAGGAGAAGATTTTTTACCCGATGGTGAAGGCCGCCAGCACCGAAGATATCCTGCTGGAGTCGCTGGAAGAGCATCTCGGCATCAAGCGCCTCATCGCCGACCTCTTGCGCATGTCGCCGTCGGACCAGATGTTCGAGGCCAAGTGCACGGTCCTCAAAGAGCAGGTCCAGCACCATGTCGGCGAAGAGCGCAGCGAGCTGTTCCCCAAGGTGCGTCGGCTCGTCGACAAAGCGCAACTGTTGGTCATCGGCGAACAGATGGCCGGCATGGCCCTCGAGACTGCCAGTACCAACCCGCGGCTCAAGGTTCCGTCGGAAACCGCCAAGGCACCGGCGTTGTAGTGCTTGAGCCACTGGGTGACGCCTCGCGCAGTGACCGCGCGCTCGACCGTTTGGTCAGCGAGCTCCGCGTGGCGTTGCCCGGTGTGCAGCTGTTGTTTGCCTTTCTGCTCATCGCACCATTCAACCAGCGCTTCGTGGAGCTCACGCATCTGCAGCGTGTGGTCTTCGGCGTCAATCTGTTGAGCGCGGCGGTGTCGTGTCTGTTTCTGATCGCGCCGTCGGTGTATCACCGGCTGCATCATCGTCGCAATTCTGCCGACGCGGGTGACCTCATCGTCATCTTCAGTCGGTTTGCGGTGATCGGCGCCGCGTCCCTGGCCGTAGCCATCAACGGCTCGGTGTGGCTGGTAACCAGCTTTCTGTTCGGGAATGTCCTCGGTGCGATCTCTGTGAGCGGCACCAGCGCCTTGTGCATCGCGCTGTGGTTCGTGCTGCCGCTCTATCGACGCTTTACAGCTTGAGGTCGGGAAAGATCGACGCGAGGATCTGCTGCGCCTGGCTGGCATTGCCTCGGTCCCGATCAGTGGTCGATCCACTCGACCGAATGACCGTCAGCGTGAGGCATCGTTGGCCCGGCGAACAGGTGGCCTTGAGCTGCTCTGCCGTCGGACAGATGGCATAGAGCGCGTTGGTGTGGCGCTGCTGATCGTCGCCGAAAATCTTCTTGGTTCGCTCGTCGGCCGACTCGGTGCGGTGATCGCTGATGCGGGCCACACCGCTGACCAGATCGAGCTCGAGCTCGAGGTAGTAGATCGCCGTGATTTCACTGCGCACCACAGCACGGGAGACGCCGCGCCAAAACGGACAGCTCGCCGACGGCGCCACCATCGGCGTGATCTCCGCGTGACCGATCCCGCTCAGCAACATCAACAAGGCGAGCACGCGCGTCATGGTGGCCACTAGTTACGACGAATGACTTCTTCGTTGAGCAGACCCGCAAAGCCGAGCCAGGCCAGATAGGGCGCCATCATCCACGCGGCGGACTTGTCGACCTTGCGCGCCTCGTTGGTGTAGGCGATGACGCTGGCGACCATGATGGCCATGTCGGCCATCGCCAGCTTGGGCTTGTGCGCGCCGAAAAACAGCGGCGACCAGGCGGCATTGGCGGCGAGCTGAATTCCCCACAGGGTCAGCGCCCGCGTGCGGGCTGGCGACGGCTCGGCCTTGTAGACGCGCGCAGCCGACAGCGACATCAAGGTGTAAAGGCCGGTCCAGACGGGGCCAAAGACCCACTCCGGCGGCTGAAATGCGGGCTTGTCGAGGCCGCGATACCAACCCATGTTGCGGGTGGTGATCCGACCCCCGATCGCCGCTGCCGCCGCCGACAATGCGCTGAACCCCGCCGTCGCCAACCATGATGATTTTTTCTGCATGAGAGGCACGTAAGCACTTTGCGCCGCCGCGCAAGCCGTGTTGCAACACGGCATCTGCGAGAGCTTTGCCTACGAAGTGCCGGCGCCGGATTTTGCGCTGGAGATCTTGAAAGGCCTCAGCCACATCGCGCCGCACGCGCATGTCCTCAAGCTCAACGACGAAGACTTCTCGCGCGATCCGAAGTTCGTCGATCAGATGAAGAACGATCCGCTGGTGCCGCACATTGGCTATCCGACGTCGACAGTGGCGGAGATGGTCCGCGCCGACGCACGGCTCAAGAAAGAGCTCGGCCACATCACGCTGCCGCTCCTCATCCTGCACGGCACCGCCGACAAAGCCACCAAGCCAAGCGGCAGTCAGCATTTCTTCGACAACGCCGGGTCCACCGACAAGACGCTCAAGCTCTACGAAGGCCACTTCCACGATCTACTGAACGACGTGGACAAAGAGAAAGTCATGGCCGACATCGCCGCCTGGATCCCAAAACACCTGGGTTAGGCATTACCCATTCCAGCTCACCACGACTTTTCGTTCACTGAAGTCTTCCATCGCGTAGCGGACGCCTTCTCTGCCGATGCCTGAGTCTTTGACGCCACCGTAGGGCATGTTGTCGGCTCGGTAGGTGGGGACGTCGTTGAGGATGATGCCGCCGGCCTCGAGCTCGGTGCCGAGGCTGCGTAGGACGCGCGCGCCGTCTCTGAAGACGCCGGCTTGCAGACCGAAGCGAGAGCGGTTGACCGCGGTGATGGCGTCGGCGAGGTCGGTGTAGGCGGTGGCCCGCATGCTCCCACTGTCCAAAACAAAAAGCTCCCATATCAACGGACCTCGGCAGAGGCGCAAATCGGTGATACCGTGCCGCGCATGAAAGCTCATTCTATCGTCGCTGGGTTATTGTTTTTCGTCGGGGTGGCTGGTGCCAAACCTGCTGCCAAGGTGGGGACGGCCAAGGAGGCCAAGGCGTTCATCGACAAGGTGAATACCGACCTCAAGAAGCTGTGGGTCAAGCAGGCGACGGCGGAGTGGATCAAGAGCACGTATATCACCGACGATACCGAGCGCAATGCGGCGACGGCCAACGAAGACGTGCTGGCTTACACGGCGACGGCCATCAAGGAGGCTTCGCGCTTTGTCGGCGTGAAGACCGATCCGGAGACGGCGCGATTCTTGTACCTCTTGCGGGTGTCGTCGTCGCTGGCGGCGCCGGACAACGACAAGAAGCGGGCCGAGTTGGCCGCCACGGCCGCCAAGCTCGAGGGCATGTACGGCAAGGGCAAGTGGTGTGGCGCCGACGGCAAAAAGCCTTGCCGCGATCTGCAGCAGCTCGACGATGTCATGGCCAAGAGCCGCAAGTACGAAGACCTCCTCGACGCCTGGGTCGGCTGGCACACCATTTCGCGCGAGATGCGTCCGCTTTACGAGCGCCTGGTGGCGCTGGCCAACGAAGGCGCCCGCGAGATCAAGTTCGCCAACCTCGGCGATCTGTGGCGCTCCGGATATGACATGAAACCGGAGGAATTCGAGAAAGAGACCGACCGGCTTTGGCAGCAGGTCAAGCCGCTTTACGACGATTTGCACTGCAAGGTGCGCGCCGAGCTGGCCAAGACCTACGGCGACGACAAAGTGCAGAAGGGCAAGCCCATTCCGGCGCACCTTCTCGGCAATATGTGGGCGCAAGAATGGGCCAATGTGTATCCACTGGTCGAGCCCTACAAAGGGCAGCCTTCACTCGATATCGAAAAAGAATTGATCGCGCAGAAGTACGACGAAGTGAAGATGGTCAAGCTCGGCGAGTCGTTCTTCACGTCGCTGGGGATGGATCCGCTGCCGGCCACCTTCTGGGAGCGGTCGCAGTTCAAGAAGCCGCGTGACCGCGAAGTGGTGTGTCATGCCAGCGCGTGGGACGTCACGTTCGACAACGATCTGCGCATCAAGATGTGCGTGAAGATCAACGAAGAAGACCTGGTGACGGTGCATCACGAGCTCGGCCACGATTACTATTTCCATCAATATTACAAGCTGCCGGCTTTGTTTCAGCAGGGCGCCAATGACGGATTTCACGAGGCCATTGGCGATGCTTTGGCGCTGTCGATTACGCCGGGCTATCTGAAGCAGCTCGGCCTCATCAAAGAGGTCCCCACCGACGAGAAAGGCCTCATCAATGTGCAGATGAAGTCGGCGCTGGAAAAGATCGCCTTTTTGCCTTTCGGTAAATTGATCGATCAATGGCGCTGGGATGTCTTTTCGGGCAAGACCAAGCCGGCCGATTACAACAAAGCCTGGTGGGAGCTGCGCCGCAAATATCAGGGTGTCGATGCACCGGTGGCACGTACCGAGGCGGACTTCGATCCAGGCGCGAAATATCACATCCCGGCCAATGTCCCATACACCCGCTATTTCATGGCGCGGATCCTCCAGTTCCAGTTTCACCGCGCGCTGTGCCAGGCGGCTGGCTGGAAGGGCCCGCTCCACCAGTGCTCGATCTACGGCAACAAAGCAGCCGGCGAGAAGCTCAAGGCGATGCTGGCCCTCGGCGCGTCCAAGCCCTGGCCCGAGGCGCTCTACGCGCTGACCGGCTCCCGCCAAATGGACGCCAGCGCCATCCTCGAGTATTTCGCCCCGCTACAAAAATGGCTGAAAGAGCAAAACAAAAACCAGCAGTGCGGCTGGTAGCCCGCACGTGCTCGTGCTCCACGCGTGCGCCGCTGCTCGCAGAATCGCTTCCATGTTCACAGGAGGTGGGAGGTAGGAGGTAGGACGCCAGAACAAAAATATTCTGTACGGACCTCTCCAACGAGAAGTGGTTGATTCCGTCCCATCATTTAGGCTCCCCAAACTCCCACCTCCTGTGAAAAACGGAAGCGCCCCGCAGCAAGCCACAGCCACGATTCAGGTCGGGTCGACCGCGTAATTGAACGTGTAGAAATGTTTGCTGTCGACGATGTCGATGACCATCGACCCGGTGAGGCCGAGAAGCCCACCGGTGCCCGAATCGGGGACCACGGTCACCGACAGCGACGGCACACCACGGCTCATGCTGCCCGCGTGCTGCAAGATGAACGTCCCCGGTCGACCCTGTAACGTCCCCACCACCCGCTCGATGGCCACGTAGCCGGCCGAGCCTTGCACGGGCGTGCCCGCCGCCAACATTTCCACCGTGCTCGTCGCTGTCAGGTCGCCGTGGAACTGCTTGGTGAGGCTCAGTCGTCCGAGCGAGACGCCGTCAGAGGTGTCATACGGCGGCTGCGGGGTGGCATTGACGTCAAAGGTGCCTTTGGCGTGCTCCATGTGTTCACCTTAGCAAACCTAGTTCGTCAGTGGCGTGCGCATACAGTCCCCCGTCCAGGTGAGGGGCGTGGCGTCGAGGATCTCGAAGTCGCCAGCGGTGAGCGAGCTGACGGTGCTGTTGCCGACGAGGCCGGCGAGATCGCTGGTGCCGGAGATAAACAGGCTACCGCCGTCTGCCATGAACATGCCGTAATCTTGCAGAGCCTTGACCACGATCTGGCCTTTGCCCGTGATCGACGGATAGGCGCCTGGTTTGAGTCGCAGCCGTGATCCATACGGCATGGTGTTGGAGCCGCCGCTGGCGCCGCCTGGTGCCGACGTCGAATGGGTCGCCGGATGGACATACGACGAGTCGCGGATGAGCGAGTTGTCGAGGGTGAAACGCAACGCGTGCTTGATGACGCCGGAGTTGATGTCTGCCGCGGTCAAGAGCAAAGGCGCCATCGGGAAGCCGGCAGCGTCGGCGCTGGTGCATTGCTCGCCGCGTGAATACGGCGTGGTGGCGGTCCAGTAGTCTTTGGTCAGGTCCCAGATGGCGAGGCAGCCGCCGGTGAAGGTGCCTCCAGTGGCCATCCCGCCGGTGATATTGGCCACCGACAGCTCGTAGAGTCGCGTGCCCTGAAAGACGATCAGATGGCAGTCGCCGCCACCGCACGTATAGCCGTTGAGCGGGTAGTTCTCGACGGCGCCGCCGACCGGGATGGGGACGGGCGCGTGGTCGCAGTCGGGGTCGTAATAGGCGCCGTTGGTGGTGTAGCTGCGTCGGGTGACCGAGGCGTCGGCATGCAAGATGGCGAACGAGACGTCGATGCCGAGTGAGCCCCAGCCGGCGCTGGTCAGGTGATCGGTGATGGTCTTCGAGGTGGCCAGCGCCGTGGCGCCGGTTACTTTTTGATACCAAGGCGCAGTTGAGGGAAACGAGTCCGAGCCGACGACAAAGGCCATGTCGGTCGATTGCGGCGTGCTCAGATCCGATCCTGGAGGCGCACTCAGATCCGACCCCGGTGGCGCGGCCATGTCACCGAGAGTCTGACTGCCGTCGGTGTTGCTGCCGGAATCGGCGCCGCAGCCTGCCAGCACGAGAAGCAATACCCATCGGATGGAGGTCATGCGGCAGATTGTAACCCCGCGCGGAAAAAGCAGGACTTCCCCGATTTTCAGCTTTGACAGACCGATCCTGCGACCTCGCCCGTATGTTGGGAGATGTTGACCACGATTGTGTTCGCGCTCAATTCCGCGGCCACGCCGGTTGCGGCTCCCATCACGTCGGTGACCGTCTACAGCGACCGCGCCCGCGTGATCCGCACCGCCGAGGTGCAGCTCTCGGGGACCAAGCCGATTCCTTTGCCGCTGCTCGTCGACCAGGCCGATTCCTCGAGCATCCAGGTCAGCGCCGACGGGGGCGACGTGGAGCGGGTCGACATCGCCTGGGTCCCGGCCAGTGGCTTCCCACGCGACAAAGCGCGCAGCGTCCTCGATGACCTCGAGGCCGTCGACACCGAGATCGCCAAGCTGACCCGCGAGCGCGAAGCCTGGCAGGCCATGGTCGACACCGTTCGCACCGTGCGCCCGACGACGCCGACCGGCGATCCGCTGCGGCCACCGCCCAAGCTCAACGCCGCCGGCTGGCCGATGGCGCTCGAGTTCGTCCGCGCCACCGCCCTGCGCGGCCAGGCCAAGGTCCGCGATCTCGACGCCAAGCTCGCCAAGCTCGTCAAGCGCCTCAACCAGCTCACCACCGACGCGCAGAAGCTCGGCGCCGGTCGTCATGCCGGCTATCAGGTGACGCCGATCGTGCACGGTCGCGGCACGGTCAAGCTGCGCCTCACCTACATGGTCTCGCGCGCGCGCTGGACTCCGACTTACGACGTCACCCTGCAGCCCGGCACCGGCAAGGTGCAGCTCCTGTTTGGCGGCTCGGTCAGTCAAGAGACGGGCGAAGACTGGGTCGACGCGCAGGTCACGTTGTCGACCGCGGTACCAGCGACGGCAACGCGGTATCCCAAGATCCCCACCTGGACCATCGGCGAGCGCGAGCGCTTCATTCCGACGGCGCGTGCGGTGGAGGAATATGTGCCGCCGCCACCGCCACGTGTGGCGCTGTTGCAGACCGCGCGCGGTGACGAAGGCGTGTGGCGCGCGCTGCAGAGCCGACTGGGCCTTGGCGACGCCACCATCGGCGGCTCCGCTGGCCGCGGCATGAAGGGCCGCGGGGATATGGACCGTGGCGGCTCGCAGAACGCTGCTGGGGATAGCGCTGGCGAGTTGGCCGACCGTGACGGCGACGGGATCCCCGACTCACAAGACCGCTGCCCCGACGAGCCCGAGACCTTCAACGGCATTCAAGACGACGATGGCTGCCCCGACGCGGGGCAGATCATGCTCGACGGCAAAGACGCCCGGACCCGAGACCAAGAGCAGGAGGAAACCCCGCGCGACGAATCGCGACGCCAGGTGACGAAGGCCCCGACGGTCGTGGCGACGCCGGCCGCGCAGGCCGAACCCTATCGCGTGCCGTCGTTCTCCCGTCGCGCACGGCTGAGTCCCGGCTCGTCGTCGTCATCTGAGCCGGCCGAGTCGCTGGGCCTCTTGCCAGCAGGGAGCTGGCAGCGTCCGGCCTATGCGGCCAACCTGCCCGCGTCGCTGGCTGGCGGCTATGATCTTTCCTACACCGCGCTGGCGCCCGAGACCGTCGAGAGCGGCAAGGGCAATCGCCGCGTGGCCCTCTTGTCGCGCAACTGGCCCGTCGCTGTGGAGCGCAAGCTGTTCCCGGCGCTGGCGCCCGACGCGTATCTGGTCGCCGAGCTCAAGAGCAACGAGAAGGAGCCGTTGCCGGGCGGGACGGCCAATCTCTTCGTCGGTGCCGATCCGGCTGGCGTGGCCACCTTGGGGCTTTTGGTCCCTGGTGAGACGGTGACGCTGCCGCTCGGCCTTGATCGCGCCATCCGCCCCATCCGCAACGTGGCCGTGGTCACGACGGAAAAAGGCCTCATCAACAAGGACGAGATTTCCCAGTACACGGTCACCATCGAGATCGCCAACCCCTACCCGACGGCGATCCCGCTGCGCGTGCTCGACCAGATTCCCGTCGCCCGCGACAGCAACGTGGAAGTGAAGCTGCTGCGCGCCGATCCAGGCCCAGCCACCCAGGACGCCAACAACGGCTCCATGGAATGGCGGCTCACCGTCGGTGCCAAGGCCAAGAGCACCATCACCTTCGTCTATTCGCTGAAGCGCAAAAAGGGCTTCCGGCTTCACCAGTAGTCTGGAGATCATGATGCTCATCTTGTCTACAGCCATGCTTCTGTCGTCGCTGGCGGTTCCCAGTAAAGTGGTCAAGGTCGTGGTCTTTCCCGACCGGGCCCAGGTGATCCGCCAGATCGACGTCTCGTGTGGCGCGCGCACCAAGGTCGACTTCGACGGCATCACACCCGCCGCCGACGGCAACAGCTTTCGCGCCACCACCAGCACTGGCACCGTCGACGGTCTGCGCGCCGAGAGTCACACCCGCACCGAGGCTTTCGCCGCCGACGCACAAAAGCTCGAAGACCAGCTCACGGCCATCGATGCCCAGTTGGCCGAGCTGCGCGACAATGAGCTACGCGAGGAGAACGCCGCCCGACTCGGTCGTGAGCTGGCCGGCGTGGCCACCACACTCATCGGACGCGAGCTCGCCGAAGCGGCCAATTCCAAGGCCTGGGCGCAGGCGCTGCAGTCTTCGGTCGACGCCCGCCTGGCGTCGGCGACCGAACAGTCCAAGCTGTCCATCAAGCGCCGCCAGCTGGGTCGCGAGCGCGACGAGATCCTGGTCAAGAAGTCGGGCCTGGTACAAGCCGGCCAGCGGCATCAGTGGCAGGCCGAGGTGCTGGTGAGCTGCGAGTCGGGAAAGACGGCCAAAGTTCAGCTCAGCTATTTCGTCGGTGGCGCGCGCTGGGCTCCGGCCTACGAAGCGCGCGCAGCCGAGAACGACAGCTCGGTGGAGCTGAGCACCTTTGCCACCGTCGTGCAGACCACGGGTGAAGACTGGGCCGGCGCAAAGCTGGTGTTATCGACGGCGCTGCCGCGTCAGAATGCCACGCCGCCGCAGTTGAGTGAGCTGAGCGTGTTTGCCGATGCGCGTGAGCCGCCGCGCAAGGTCCTCGTCAGCCGCGAAGGCTACAAGATGCACGCGGAGGTCAGCGGCAAGGAAGACAAGAACCTGTCGGGCCTCTTGCGCGTGGCCAACGAAGGCTTGTCGGTGCAGATCGAAGTGCCCGATGCCGTCGACGTCGTCGGCACGGGGACGCCGGCGCGGCTCTTCATCGGCAAAAGTCGCCTGCAGAGCCAGCTGCGGCTGCGTGCGGCGGCGCGGCTCATGCCGTATGTCTTTCGCGTCGCTGAGCTGACCAATGATGCGCCGTTCCCGTTGCTGCCGGGATCGATCGATGTCTTTCGTCATGGCGATCTGTTGGCGCGCTACGACCTCGACCGCGTCGCGACGGGCGGTCGCTTCACGCTGACCTTCGGCCTCGAAGAGCGCGTGCGCGTCAAGCGTGTGGTGCTGGCCGAGCTGGAGCGCGACAAGGGCGTGACGGGCTCCCTGTCCCGTAAGCGCCGCTTTTCTTATCGCCTCGAAGTGGCCAGCTACTTACCCAACCCCGAGACCGTAGAGCTCGTCGAGCAGATCCCGGTCTCCGAGCTCGACGACGTCAAAGTGGCCATCGAGCCCAAGACCACCGCCGGCTACGAGCTCCGCGCCACCGACGGCATCGTGACCTGGAAACAGCGCCTCAAGTCCGGCGAGCGCCAGAAGATCGAGCTGCACTTCACCGTCGACGCCCCAGCCAGCTACGACGCCAGCGGTACTTGACTGGTCCATCTGGTTAGTCCACCCTTACTACATGAAGTCCGTCACGTATCCGACGTACAACATCCACGAAGCCAAGACCAAGTTCTCCAAGCTGATGCGGGACGTCGAGCTCGGCGAGGACATCTTGATTGCGCGTGACGGAGTGGTCATCGCGCGCATCGTTCCCGAGCCGACGCGCAAGGGCATCCAGCTCGGTCGAGACGAGGGTCTCGGCTCGATCGGCGCCGACTTCGATGCGCCGCTTCCCGACTTCCGCAAATACGCCAAGTGAATGTCCTCATCGACACCCACGCCTGGCTCTGGATGATGCTGGAGCCGAAGCGCATCGGAAAAAAGACCCGCAAGCTCATCAGCGGCGACCACACCTTTCACCTGTCGGTCGCGTCGGTCTGGGAGCTGGCCATCAAGCACGCCGCGGGCCGGCTGGTGTTGCCGGAAGAGCCGCTCGCGTACGTCCGATCGCGGACTGCCGCCGACGGGATCGCAGTGTTGCCGATTCGCCTCGAGCACGCCTGCACGGCAGCGCGTCTGCCGCGACATCACGGGGATCCGTTCGACCGCATGCTGGTGGCTCAGGCGCAGACGGAGGATCTCGTCCTCCTCACCCACGACGAAGACATTCCGCGCTACCAGGTCGAGGTCCGCGACCCGACTGACTAGGGACCCCTCGAACCCCGAACGGTGTTCCAGGCACTATTGACTTCGGGTCAATATGTGGTCAGGTTAGGCCCATGTCGCAGGTCTTGATCATCGGCACCGGGTTTGCCGGCATTGGCATGGGGATTCGGCTCAAGCAGGCCGGCATCCACGACTTTGTCATTCTGGAACGGGCAGATGCCGTCGGTGGTACCTGGCGGGACAACCGTTATCCGGGCGCCGCCTGCGACATCGAGTCGCATCTGTATTCGTTCTCGTTCGAGCCCAACCCCGAGTGGTCGCGGCAGTTCGCGCCGCAGGCCGAGATCCTGGCCTATCTAGAGCACTGCGTCGAAAAGTATGGCCTTGGGCCGCACATTCGTTTTGGCGTGGAGGCTGCCAGCGCGGTATTTCACGAGGCCGACGGCGAATGGGAAGTGCAGACGCGTGGCGGCGGCAATCAGGTGCTACGCGCCCAGATCGTCGTCGCTGGTTGCGGGGGTCTCAGCAAGCCCGCGTTGCCGGATATCGCGGGCCTCGGGTCCTTTGCCGGCAAGACCATGCACACCGCGCGCTGGGACCAGACGTACTCGCTCGCCGGCAAGCGCGTCGGCATCATCGGCACCGGCGCCAGCGCAGTCCAGGTGGTGCCCAACATCGTCGGTGACGTCGGCCATCTCGATATCTTTCAGCGTACGGCGCCGTGGATCACGCCCAAGCCCGACCGTCCCATTCGGCCGCTGGCGCGTACGTTGTTTCGGCGCGCACCGTGGCTGCAGCAACTGGCGCGCACCTCGCTCTACTGGCGCCACGAGCTCCTGGCGCTGGGCTTTGTCGTCGAGCCGCGTCTCTTGCGGCTGGCCGAGCCCATCGTGCGCAAGTTCCTGAATCAGAGCGTGAGCGACCCGACGTTGCGCGACAAGCTCACGCCGCATTACGCGCTCGGCTGCAAGCGGGTGCTGCCGGCCAATGACTATTATGCTGCAGTGCAGCAAAGACACGTCGAGCTGATCACCGACGGCATCACCGCCGTCGAGCCCGCCGGTGTCCGGACGCAGGACGGCAAGCTCCATGCGCTCGACACGCTGATCTTGGCCACCGGCTTCGAAGCCGCCGAGGCCGTGGCGCCGTTTCCGGTGCGCGGGCGCAATGGGCGCGACCTGACCGAGACCTGGCGCGACGGCGCCGAAGCCTATCTCGGCACCGCCATTTCCGGCTTTCCCAACCTGTTCATGATCGTCGGCCCCAACAGCGGCCTCGGCCACAGCTCGATGATCTTCATGATCGAGGCCCAGATTCACTACATCCTCGGCGCCCTGCGTACGCTGACGCAGAAAAAAGCGCGCTTCGTGGACCTACGCGCCGAGCGCCAGCAGACCTACAACCGCCGTCTCCACCAGCGCCTCGGCAAGACCGTCTGGGCCTCGGGCTGCCAGAGCTGGTACCAAACCAAGAGCGGCAAAAACACGACGCTGTGGCCCGGCTTCACCGTCGAGTTCCACCTGAAAACCCGGCGCTTCCAAGCCGCCGACTACGAAGTCGTCTAGGCCGAACCGAACCGCGGCGTCCCTTAGTTAGAGCTTGACCGGATATTCCGGGGTTCTCGACGGAAAATATCCGCCAGGGGATCGACACCGCGTCGCTGCGTGACTATTGTGGGCCTCGTGGTTCGACGGGAGACCCAGCATGCAGCGACGA
>Ga0123336_10000900_pt1 | contig 28531 bp, 22 predicted proteins | sample SSSSmetaG_FD_96466 | JGI IMG/M metagenome (GOLD analysis project Ga0123336, IMG submission 96466) | Glacier valley bacterial and archeal communities from Borup Fiord, Nunavut, Canada, to study Microbial Dark Matter (Phase II) - ​SSSS metaG | ecosystem: Environmental > Aquatic > Freshwater > Ice...
GAAAAAGAAAATCCTAAAACACTCGAATACCTAAACACCGAGAATCAATACCTGGACGCTATCATGTCTGCTACCGAAGAAATGCAGTCGCAACTATTTCTTGAAATGAAAGGCCGGATCAAAGAGAAAGATGAATCCGTACCTGTCTATAAAAACGGTTATTTATATTACACCCGCTCAGAAGAAGGAAGACAATATTATAAATACTGCCGTAAAAAATCCAACCCGGAGGCAGCCGAAGAAATATTATTAGATGTAGACGAAATGGGTGACAAACATTCCTATCTTTCTGTTAACGGTTTCAATATCAGTCCTGATAATAACCTGCTTGCCTATGGCATAGACACTACCGGGAGGCGTCAGTATATCATCCGGATAAAAAATCTTACTACCGGCGAAACACTTGCTGACAGCATGTTTCCGACCAGCGGAAATTCTGTATGGGCCAACGATAATAAAACACTATTTTATGCTGAAAGCAATCCCGTCACTTTGTTATCGGAAAAAATCAATAAACATATCCTTGGCGCGGCAGGTAATGCGGATATGCTGGTTTATGAAGAAAGCGATAAGTCGAATTATATCGGTGTCACTAAAACCAGGTCCAGGAAATACATTCTTATTATTTCATCAGCTACGTTATCGTCAGAAGTCAGGATCATAGATGCAGATCTTCCCGACGAATCTTTCCGGGTGTTCCAGCCACGCGTGAAGGACATGTTGTACAGTGTGGAACATTCAGGTGATTCGTTCCTGGTGCTGACTAATTGGGATGCGACAAATTTCCGGTTAATGGAAACCAATGTTGAGACAACACTGCGGGAAAATTGGAAAGAAAAAATAGCTCACCGTTCGGATGTGTTATTACAAAGCGTTGAACCATTTAAAGATTTCCTTGCCATTACAGAACGCAGTAAAGGACTGCTCCATATCCGGATTAATAATATCACTACCGGTATTGAACACTATCTAGGGTTTGAAGAACCGGCCTATACCGTCTTCATAGGTGCCAACCTGGAATATAATACAACAACGCTTCGTTATCATTATACCTCTCTGAGTACGCCCGCCTCTACCTATGATTACAACATGGATACCAAAGAAAAGATTTTGCTTAAACAACAGGAAGTGGTCGGCGGTTACATTATACAAGATTATGTAACGGAAAGATTATATGCCACAGCAAACGATGGCATCAGGGTGCCCATTTCAATTGTTTACAAAGCAGGGTTTAATAAAGATGGCAATGCGCCATTGCTGTTGTATGGATATGGTTCTTATGGCGTGAGCATGGACGCATCATTTTCATCAGCACGACTCAGTTTGCTAAACAGGGGATTTGCCTTTGCCATAGCGCATATCCGTGGAGGTCAGGAGATGGGTCGTTCCTGGTACGAAGATGGAAAGTTGATGAAGAAGAAAAATACTTTTACAGACTTTATCAACTGCGCGGAATATCTGATGCAGGAGAAATATACTTCACAAAAACATTGCTATGCTTTAGGAGGAAGTGCCGGGGGATTGCTGATAGGCGCTGTTGCCACCATGCGTCCTGATCTTTGGAACGGGATGATAGCGGCTGTTCCGTTCGTTGATGTAGTAACTACTATGCTCGATGAAAGTATTCCCTTAACAACAAATGAATTTGATGAATGGGGCAATCCGGCAAACAGAGAATATTATGATTACATAAAATCGTACTCTCCTTATGATAATATTATTACCAACTATCCGAATATCCTGGTGACTACCGGGTTACATGACAGCCAGGTACAATATTTTGAACCTGCCAAATGGGTGGCGGCAATGAGGGTAAAAAAAGCAAATGACAATGTCCTGCTTTTTCATATTAATATGGAAGCCGGTCATGGCGGTGCTTCCGGCCGGTTTGATTACCTGAAAGAAGTAGCAAGGGAGTACGCCTTTTTATTTTTACTAGAAGGCAGAAATCAGTTATAATGAAAAGACTGTTGGAAAGGATATTATACAGCTGGGGGGTTTTAAAAACGTCTGCCGCAAACCTTTCACTTTCAATAATGAATTTCGTACATTTGCGGCTTCAAAAATCAATTCTTTAAATAAATAATATTAAAGAATTATAAAATCAGGGTTGTATGATTGCAGTGAATAACGTTACATTATCTTTTGGAAAACGCGTTTTGTTTGATGAAGTGAACCTCACTTTCAACAAAGGAAATTGCTACGGCGTAATTGGCGCCAACGGAGCGGGTAAGTCTACTTTTTTAAAAATACTCGCTGGCGAAATAGAACCTAATAAAGGTTCTGTTGACATTACTCCCGGCGAACGCATGGCGGTGTTAAGTCAAAATCACTTTGCGTTTGATGAGTTTTCTGTACTGCATACCGTTATGATGGGGCATAAAAAAATGTGGGAAGTGAGTAAAGAAAGAGATACCATTTATGCCCTGGCAGACTTTACGGAAGAAGATGGAATGCGGGCCGGCGAACTGGAAGCTGAATTTGGTGAGATGGGTGGCTACACATCGGAAAGTGACGCTGCAACATTGTTGAGCGAATTAGGGGTGGAAGAAGCGTTGCACCAAACGCCGCTAAAAGAATTGCATGGTCCGATGAAGATAAGGGTATTGCTGGCGCAGGCATTGTTTGGTAACCCCGATGTGCTTATACTCGATGAACCTACCAACGACCTTGATGTGGAAACGATCAACTGGCTGGAAGGATTCCTCGGCGATTTTGAGAATGTAGTAATCGTAGTTTCGCATGATCGCCACTTCCTGGACTCTGTTTGTACACATGTCGCCGATGTTGATCGTCATAAGATTAAAATATACTCCGGTAACTATACTTTCTGGTATGAAAGCAGCCAGCTTGCTTCCCGCCAGATGACAGATAAAAACAAGAAGACAGAAGATAAACGCAAAGATCTGTTAGATTTCATCGCCCGTTTCAGCGCCAATGCATCAAAATCTAAACAGGCCACCGCCCGTAAAAAAGCTTTGGAAAAACTTGTGATAGAAGATATCCAGCCTTCCAACCGCAAGTATCCCGGTATCATTTACAAACAGGAACGCGAAGTAGGGAACCAGGTTTTAAATATAGAGAAGCTTGAGAAATCTATTGACGGCAGGTTCTTATTTAAGAATGTAACTTTCTCTGTTAATAAAGGTGATAAAATAGCCTTCTTCTCCCGGGATCATTTTGCCCTTACAACTTTGTTTGAAATTCTGAATGGTGAAGCAAAAGCAGATGGCGGCAAATATGAATGGGGTACCACTATAACAAAAGCATACCTCCCTAACGACAATACACAATTCTTTCCAGATCCTTCCATCAACCTGATGGACTGGCTCAGGCAATATGTGCCGCCAACAGTTACCGATGTTGATGAACCATTTCTCAGGGGATTTTTAGGTAAGATGTTATTCAGCGGTGATGAAACATTTAAGAAAGTAGGAGTGCTGAGTGGTGGTGAAAAAGTACGTTGTATGATCAGTAGGATGATGTTACAGAATCCTAACCTTGTAATTCTTGATGAGCCCACAAACCATCTTGACCTGGAGAGTATCCAGTCATTTAATGAAAGCATGGTAAATTTTAAAGGGGTGGTATTGCTAACATCTCATGACCATACTTTCATGCAAACTGTTGCCAACAGGGTTATTGAACTAACACCTAAAGGTATCATCGACCGCCTGATGACCTTCGATGAATACCTGGCTGATGACCGTGTTAAGCAGATGAGGGAAGATATGTATTCTTGAAAAAGGGATAAATTTCAGGGTGGTTGGTTCCCTTCTCTTGGAGGGAGTTATGCATGAGTTTGAGGCTTAACACAGCCAGGCAAAAGTACCCTTTGCGCAAAGCCATCCCAGCATACTTGCGCCAGACACGCTAGCCTTGAGTAAAGGAAGGAACGCACCTCGCGCATTCGAAAATCTAAATCAGTATTGACGTCCTATCAACGTTCCCGTTATTCCTTAAATATCTAATAGAGTCTAAGTTCTTAAAGTCGCTAACTTTGAATTTAAACTTTTTATTTGAAGCTGGCGGTCTTTTATATCCTGTGTATTCTTACCTTTTCATCGTTGGCTCAGTCGCCGGTAAAAGATAGAAATGCATCTAATCTCCGTAAGAAGCTGGTTTCTACGCATGCAACAATTATAGATATCGATACACTTAGTATCCTTCCAAACAGCGTTTCAATTCCAGGTGTCTCCGCTACCATATATAATGTAGATTACGTAAATGCACGTCTAACCTGGAATCAACAGTTACCTTTTGACAGTATCGTGATAACCTATCGTGTTTTCTCCATGAAATTAAATGCGGTTACCAAACGATTAAACTTTGATAGTATTAGTAATAATTTCCTGTTGAGTCCGTCAGTGTATAACAAAGGTTCAAGACAGAATGATGATCGCTTTTTTAATTTTGGTAATATCAATTACAATGGCAGCTTCGGGCGTGGCATCTCATTTGGTAACAGCCAGGATGCGGTGGTTACTTCTAATCTTAACCTGCAGATGAATGGATTTTTAGCTGATAGCATCGAAATAGCAGCGGCGATTACCGATAATAATATACCCATTCAACCCGACGGCACCACCCAGCAATTGAATGAATTCGACCGGATCTTTTTACAATTTAAAAAGCGTGACTGGAAGCTAAGCCTGGGAGATATCGACCTTCGCCAGGACAAAAATTACTTTCTTAATTTTTATAAGCGACTACAGGGAGCGTCATTTGAAACCATTACGCATGTTGCGCCTGGTATCAATAATTCAGCTCTTGTAAGCGGATCAATCGCGAAGGGTAAATTTACCCGCAATATTTTTCAGGGACTGGAAGGCAACCAGGGTCCCTATCGTTTAACAGGTGCTAATAACGAATTATTTTTTGTGGTGCTGGCAAATACCGAAAGGGTTTTTATAGACGGACAATCTATGCAGCGTGGGGAAGACCAGGATTACGTGATCAATTATAATACCGCTGAAATAAGTTTTACCCCCAAAAGAATGATCACTAAAGACAGCCGGATACAGGTTGAGTTCGAATATGCGGATAGAAATTTCCTGAATACTAATCTATATTTCTCTGATGAAGTGAGCCTGCATGACAAATTAAAAGTTCGTTTTAGTATTTTCAATAACGGTGACGCACGTAATTCTCCAATCAACCAGACACTGGATACTCCTCAAAAACTCTTCTTAAATAAGTTAGGTGATAGTGTCAGCAATGCTTTCTATCCAGTTGCAACAAGGGATACTTTTTCTGTTAGTAAAATACTCTATAAAAAAGTTGATACTATTTATAACGGCGCCGTTATGAGAGATACGGTATTCGTTTATTCGGTTAACCCGGATAGTGCAATGTATAAGGTATCATTCCTGGAGGTAGGACAAGGTTATGGAGATTATATTCCTGATCTAAGCGCGGCTAATGGAAAAGTTTACAAATGGGTGGAACCTTCTAACAGTGTAAAGCAGGGAAGATTTTCTGCTGCTACTTTCCTGGTCACACCAAAAAAACAACAGGTAATTAGTGTTGGAATAGATTATAAAATAAGTAAGCAAACTTTCCTAAGCGCTGAATTTGGTTCCAGCGATTATAACGTAAATACTTTTTCTCAAAAAGATAAAGGCAATGATAGAGGCAACGCTATAAAAATTCAATTAAAAAATGTCACGCCGGTTGGTATACCTGCAAAGCGACTGCAATTACAGACAGACGCAGGCTATGAATATGTAGATGCCAGGTTCCGGCCATTGGAAAGATTGCGCAACGTAGAATTTACACGTGATTGGGGCCTCCCGCTTATAGTTTTCCCTAAAGATGAAACAATATACAACGCCGGCATACAGCTTTCAGACGGAGCAAAAAATTCCTTAAAATACCAGTATACTGGTTATCTCCGTGGCAATGATTTTAAGGGTTTTCGTAATAGTATATCACAGATGCAAAAGATAAAAGGCTGGCGGTTTAATAACCAGTTTAATCTTACCAACACTAGCAGCGCTATTGACAAAGGATTATTTTTTCGTCCCGCAATTGATGTCTCAAGAGAATTGACGCGGCTGAGAAACTTTGTTATAGGAACATCATTCATACTAGAAAACAATGAAACACATAATAAATTTACAGACAGCGTTTCTTTAACAAGCTTTAGTTTCCAGACCCTGCAGGCATATCTTAAATCACCAGAAAAAAAATTAGATAAATGGGGAATAACCTGGTTCACACGAACTAATAAATATCCTTCAGGCAAAAGTCTTATTAAGACTGACAGAAGTGAGAACATAAACTTATCAACGGAATTACTAAAAAATCAACACCATCAGTTTCGATTAAATGTTACTTACCGGGACCTGGTTATATTGCAAAGAAACATAACTACCCAGCGGGCAGATAGAAGTTTGCTGGCAAGGACGGAATACCAGGTGAATGAATGGAAGGGATTGTTAACAGGAAATATTTTATATGAAACAGGCGCAGGGCAGGAACAAAAAAAAGATTTTACCTTCCTGGAAGTGCCGGCAGGGCAGGGTCAGTACGTTTGGATAGATTACAACAACGATGGCCAGCAAAGCCTTAATGAATTTGAGCTGGCTCAATTTCAGGATCAGGCTAAATACATAAGAATATATACTCCTACCAATGAATTCGTTAAAGCTGACTACAACACTTTTAATTACAGTATCAGTCTGAACCCGAGAACGGTTATAGATGTTTACAAATCCACCAGGATAAAAAAATTGCTGGCGAAAATAAATCTGCAATCTTCCCTCCAGCTATTCAAGAAAGAAGTTGCTAAAGGTTTTATAAAATTAAATCCTTTTAAAAGTACGCTCAATGATACTTCACTGATATCGTTGAACGCTATTTTAATAAACTCGTTTTCATTCAACAGGTTCAGTACAAAATGGGGCATCGATCTTAATAACGCACGTAACCATGGCAAAGCCTTACTGACATATGGTTATGAAAGCAGACGGTTTGAAGAGTGGTCTTTAAAAGGACGATTTAATTTTGTGAAAACCTTGTCAGCAGATGTAGATGTCAGGAAGGGCCTTAACACGCTGGCGACATCAAATATAAAGTTTGATAACAGGAATTATTACCTTGATATTTATTCAGTAGAACCCAGGTTAAGCTTTATTAAAGGTGCAAACTTCAGGTTGATCACCGGATATAAATTCACCGGCAAACAAAATCAGCAGAACGACCTTGAAGTATACCGCTCCCATGCTTTGAACTCGGAGATTAAATACAACATTTTACAGACGAGTTCGGTACTTACAAAATTCACCTACAGCACTATTGATTTCAGGAGCCGTAAAAAACAAACGGTAAATAGCAACAGCACTGTTAGCTACATCATGTTGGATGGATTGTTACCCGGAAAGAATTTCTTATGGAATGTTGATGTAACTAAACGGTTGTCTAATAATTTGGAAGTTACCATTCAGTATGAAGGCAGAAAACCAGGTACTGCCAGGATGGTACACGTGGGGAGAGCTTCGCTCAGAGCACTTTTATGAGGCTATATAAACGAAAAAAGGTTGTTTCAAATTTGACTTTGAAACAACCTTTTTTAATAGATGAGATATTATTATACTTAATCGACTGCAGCGATATTAGCTAAACAAGCCGCCCTTCTTAAGTTCCTTTATACCTTCACCAATTTTAAATCCATTGTGATAAATCTCAATTTTGTAACTGCCTTTTTGAAAATCACTGTTCTGTGTCCATGGAAACTGAACCTGCTTGCGTTTGCCCGCTTCAATGTCAACAGAAACTTTAGAGGTAAACACTTTATCACCTTCTTCCCTTGTAGTAAAAGTGCCTGAACCTAAAGCAGGAACTGATACCGGCTTGCCATCAGGAGAAGTTATACATACAAATACATCAGTTTGTCCTGCCTGAGCGATACGATTATCTACATCGAAGGAAATAACCAGCTTATCAACTCTCTTGGCAGTGGTAGTTGCTACTTCTTTACCATTTCTTTTTGTATTGATAGGAGTGATAGTAATATTGGATGCGTTAAGTGTTGAAGCAACATCTACTTTCTTTTCTAACTCCTGTTTTGCAGTTGAAGTAGTCTGAAGGTCAGTGGACAATTGTTCTTTCTCATGAGTGAGAACAACTTTTTCCGTGCTAAGTGTTTGGTTTTCCTGGGTTAGCTTAGCAACTTCTTCTTCAAGGTTGTTAAGTTTTACATTTAATTCGTTTACTAAATTCTGAGCTCTGGCAAGTTCAGTGGCAGTGGCATTTTTCTTATTAAGAATGCTACGAATCTCGATTTTCATTTTGGAGATTTCGCTTGTACGCGCAGTTAACTTTCCCTGTAATTGATTATTGTTTCCGCTGATTGAATCCAGCCTTACGAGCGTTGCATCGAAGTTTTTCTGCAGCTCGCTTTTCTCGTCGGAAACTTTAGCTATCTGCTGATGGTTTGTCTGAACAACAGCTTCTTGTTTGTTATTATTGTAAAGAAGGTAGCCCCAGGTACCAAGCAAACCTGCAACCAGCAAACCAATAATCAGACCACGGAAGTCTTTCCTTGGTTCCTCACTTGGTGAAGTAGCTGATGGATAATTAGTTGTACTCATTGTTTATTGTTTTTATTTAAATGATTTAATCAAATACTAAAAAGAACTATTTATAGATTATTTAAGCCATTTTCCAAAATCATGCCAATTTCAAAAACAATTCCACAGTTTAACACAGACAAATAATTTCATAGATAATAAAAAATTGCTTATTTGTTTTATCGGGGTTGTCTTTGTTGATTAATGATTTAATAATTATTAATAATTACTGATGAGGATTATTAATAACTACACATGATCATTATTAATAATTACCGATAATCTTTATTGATAGTAACTATCATTATTAATAATACAATTAATTTAGCACATTAATCATGTCAGTAGAAAAAATTATAACCAGTTGGAAAAACAACGTTTTCAAACCAGTGTACTGGATAGAAGGGGAGGAAGACTTTTATATTAACAAGGTTATTGATTACGCGGAACATCATATTCTTAATGAAGCAGAAGCGGGATTTAATCTCACGGTGTTTTACGGTAAAGACGCTAATTGGCCCGATGTGGTAAATGCTTGTTGCCGGTATCCTATGTTTGCCGAAAGGCAGGTGGTGTTGCTTAAAGAAGCGCAGCACATGAAAGATCTTGAGAAGCTTGAACATTATATTTCCAAACCGCTGGTTTCAACCATATTCATTATTTCTCATAAAGAAAAAAAGTTGGACGGAAGAACAGCCCTGGCAAGAACACTAAAAGACAAACCCGGAATTGAAATTCTCACCACGAAAAAATTAAGAGATAACCAGCTTTCGGAATGGACGAGTGAACTTGTGCTATCAAAAGGCTTTACCTTATCGCAAAAGGCGCTTGTGCTTATCGTGGAAAACATAGGCAATGATCTTAGCCGGATAGAAAAAGAGATTGAAAAATTATCTGTTAATCTTGGTGAGCGAAAAAATATTACTGAAGATGATATCGAGAAGTATGTAGGCATCAGTAAGGAATATAACATGTTTGAATTGCAGGATGCTTTTGGTAAAAAAGACCTTTCAAAAGCAATCCGGATCATACAATATTTTGAGACCAATCCAAAAGCCTATCCTATTCAGTTGATACTGCCAACTATTTATAGCTTCTTTAGCAAATGTTTTATGGTTTTCAGTGTGATGGAAAGTGATGAAAAAGGCATAGCCTCAGCCATTGGTGTATCAACATTCTTTGTAAAAAATTATCTTGTCGCGGTAAAGCAGTATACTTTTGAAGGAATCGAAAGAGCAATATTATTATTGCATGAGTATAACCTTAAAAGTGTAGGCATCAATAATTCAGGGACAAAGGATGCCTCTTTATTAAAAGAACTAGCATATAAAATTATAAAATGATGGAACGGGAATTTTTGCTATCAGCCGTCACTAATAAGAAAGCCAACGGTTGGTTTTCTTATTAATGACGGCTGACCCAGATAACGCCTATGTATCGTACGATAATAAATACTTATAATTATGCTTAACATGATATCAGTGTACCTGGTATCCTCATTATCTTTTACTTTGTTCTTCTACGGTAGTAACATTACTTTTTGAACTTCTTCCCTGTCTTTTGCCAGTTGATTTTTTAACGCTTCCAGTCCATTGAATTTTTGTTCGCCGCGTAAGTATTTTTTAAGATAAACTTTCAGTGTGGAGCCATAGATATCTTCATTGAAGTTAAGGAGGTTAACTTCTATTACGCGTTTCGTGCCGTCAATAGTTGGACGAATACCAATATTCATCATGCCATTGATATAGCCTCGTTCTAAGTTTTTAAGTTCAGCCAACACTGCATACACACCGTTTCCAGGCACAAGTTTTTCAGCTATCATCACTTCCAGGTTAGCAGTAGGATAACCAATTGTTCTTCCTAACTTATTTCCTTCAACAACCAATCCTTCAAAAAAATAATCATAGCCTAATAGTTCGTTAGCCTCTTCCAGTTTACCCAAAAGCAGGTTTTCCCTGATCCGTGTGGAACTTATTGCAGATTCATGTAAGAGGTGTTGCGGTATCTCAATCAAATTAAATCTTTTCTCTGCAGCATATTGTTCCAGTAAATGGAAATCACCTTTGCGTCCCTGCCCAAACCTGTGATCATAACCGATGATCAATGTATGAGGATGAAAATACTTTATCAGAAAATGCTCTACATAATCCGCCGCTGTCTGACTGGCAAAATCGGGTGTAAAAGGAACTATCACCAAATGATCTACACCCTGCGCCGCTAATAATTTCTGTTTCTCTTCCGGCGTATTAATAAGATATAGTTGAGTCTTGGAGCTTATTACCATTCTTGGATGCGGATAGAATGTTACGATAACTGTTTCGCCGTTTATCCTTTGCGCTTCTTCCCTTAACTGATCTATTATTTTTCTGTGGCCGCGATGAACGCCATCGAACGTGCCTATGGTTACTACTGCATTTTTAAAATCAGGGAGCGCTGTAATTTCTGTGTGAACCTTCATTATCAGGATATACCGGCATGCTGAACAGCATTTATCTGCAAAGAGCCATGGTCATTTTTAAATATGTTATGATGATTTAAGCGTTGCAAAAGTAGTTTAAAAAGTGATTATTCATTTGTCATAGCTCCTTAGTATTTTTAGGGCGTAACGCTTTATTTTTCATACTACAATTTTGATTATAGATGTCTCTCTATTCCCAACGCGGTGTTTCAGCTCAAAAAGAAGATGTTCATAAAGCCACTGAAAAATTAGACAAAGGGTTATATCCTTATGCCTTCTGTAAAATCTACGCTGACTATCTTGTTGGCGATGATAGCTGGGTAAACCTCATGCATGCCGATGGGGCAGGCACTAAAAGCATTTTGGCTTATCTGTATTGGAAAGAAACCGGCGATATCAGTGTCTGGAAAGGCATCGCAAGAGACGCGATTGCAATGAATCTTGATGATCTTTTATGTGTGGGTATCTATGATAACCTGCTGTTTTCTTCCACCATCGACAGAAACAAAAAGCTGATTCCGGGTGAAATTTTGGAAGAGATTATCAATGGTTCGCAGGAGTTCTTTGATCAGCTAAAAACTTTTAGCATAAACATCCGCTATCTCGGCGGTGAAACGGCAGATGTAGGTGACGTGGTAAGAACCATTGCAGTGAATGGTACGATGGCAGCGCGCTGGCCAAAAAATAAATTAGTAACCAATGAAAAGATTCAATCCGGCAATGTGATCGTTGGGGTTTCCAGTGCGGGGAAATCAACTTATGAATATGTCTACAACAGTGGCATTGGCAGCAACGGTTTAACCAGCGCCCGCCATGATGTACTGGCAAAGCACTATGGATTTAACTTTAAAGAGTCTTATGATAATTCATTAAACGATGCTGTTGTTTATATAGGTCCGCACCAGTTAACAGAAACAATTGATGTTGCAGGTTATACAGGTGTCACTATTGGAGATTTGTTATTGAGTCCAACAAGAACATATGCTCCGTTGATGAAAGTGCTATTGGAAGAACACTTTAATAATATAAACGGATTGATCCATTGCAGTGGTGGCGGCCAAACCAAGTGTATGAAATACCTGCCGGGTGATTTTAAAATTGTTAAAGACAATTTGTTTGAACCGCCTGTAGTCTTTAAAATTATTCAGCAGGCTTCGGGTTCTGATAACCGTGAGATGTACCAGGTTTTTAATATGGGCCACAGGCTGGAGATCTTTACAGATGAAAAATCCGCTGAAGATATTATCAGCCTTTCAAGGTCTTTTGAGATGGAAGCAAAAATCATAGGCAGGGTAGAGGCTTATCATAAGAAAGAATTGTTGCTGAAAGTAGGAGAAGAAGAGATTGTTTATTAGAGGGTAAATTGTATCAATCCCAATTAAACAATCCCTGCCATCTCATAAATACAGGCTCAGCCAAGTTGTTATTGTTATTCAAGCATAAAGGTTATCGGCTGCTTTTTGTAAGACCTTACTAAACGGCCCTCTTGTTGTGCAGGGATCCATTTTCCACTTTGAGTTATAATTCTTACTGCTTCTTTTGCAAGTATGTCTTGTCCACTAATAGAATGTATATCACTTAGACTGCCGTCTTTTTCAACAATGAATTGTACAACTGTTGACCCTTGAATTCCCTGATCCTGTGCCTGTTGAGGATATTTAAAATTTTTATTGAGGTAATTCATCCATACTGAACTTCCTCCCGGATAAGATGCTTCTATCTCAACCTTCGTGAAAGTGGCCTCATAGTTAGTGGCGTTTGTTTTACTGTTTGTCAGTGGCAGTCTTGCTTCATCCTTATTCTTCACCGAACATGCGCAGAACATAAACAATAATACAGGCAGCGCCATTGCTTTCCTGATGTAAGAGTAACGGGTAGTAGTGTTTTGTAAAATCATGGTGATCCTCCTTTTTATTTGGTTATAAAAAAATTGATTGGCAATAAAAATCTGTTTTGGTAAGATGGCCTGCATCACCAGCATTTCTGCATAGTGGCGCTTATCTTTTCCGGAAGCTGCATATTCATCTGCAAGGAACTCATGTATTACCTTAAGTTCTTTGTTCATCAGGTAACAAAACGGGTTAAACCAAAAGATGGAACAGGCAAACTGCATAATCAAAATATCATAGCTGTGTTTTTCTTTTATATGGTATAACTCATGCCTTAAAATTTGCCTGCCTTCTTCGCTTTCCATGGAGATGGAGCTGTTCCAGAATACATTGTTAAAAAATGAAAACGGGGTACCAGGCTCGGTAGTATAATACAGCCGGATGGTGTCAAATGTCCTGACCTGGTGTTTATCGGCAAGCGATTTTAAGTATATTAAAGACCTTATCAAAGGATAAATTGCCAGCAGCAATCCGAATACATAGACAACAGCAATAATATGACGGGCAGTGATTATGGTAAAAATCAAACTATGCTTCGCGGTTATAACAAACTCATTTTCCCAACCGCCGAAAGCAATGCCCTGAAGTGTTTTACCAATACCCTGTTCGTTGTTACCGGTAGCGAGCAATGGTAATCTGATCAAAGGAAGAATAATTGATAAGGTGATGCTTGCAAGTATATAAAACCTGTTATACTGATGCATCCGTTTATTGCGAAGGACAACATAATAGTATGCGTAAAATAAGGCGGTACAGGAAACCAGCTTAAGCAGATAAACAAGAAGTGTCATTTGCTGCGTTTTTTGGATGAATTAATCTGTGTCAATAATTCTTCCAGTTCCTGCCTGCTTAATTTATTATCGGCAACAAAGTGAGAGACCAGTTTTGCAGGTGATCCTTCGAAGTATCCTTTTACTAATTGGTGAATACTTTTTTGTCCGTACTCTTCTTTTGTAATTTTGGGGCGGTAAAGATTATTACGTCCCTGTACTTCATAGTTGACGAATCCTTTTTCAACCAGGATCTTTAAAAGGGTAGCGATAGTGTTTGAGTGTGGTTTGGGTTCCGGACTTATTTCAAGTATATCTTTCAAAAATCCTTTTTGCAGTCTCCAAAGAGCCTGCATAATCTGCTCCTCGGATTTTGTAAGCGTTTTAATCATAACTAAAGTTTTAGTTATGTAAACTAATAACTAAATGTTTAGTTGTACAAATAAAATTGTTAATATTTTAAAATATACTTTAATGCATGAGGTTTAAGCGTACTAAGCATAACATTAAACAAAATGTAAGTGTTTTAATCTATAAATGTATATTATCTAATTATTATCCCATTCTCACCTTTCTTTTAAAGGCAAAAGCTATGAACTTCAAATTTTAGGAACTAGTTTTGTATTTATTCCTTCTTGCTTATAGATTAACGCTTTGTTTGCTATGCTTGGAAAACTTATTTTGTCCTTTAAACGTTATTAATTATCAAATTCAGAAAGGCATGAGGCAACTTAAAATTGCTACACAGATCACTAACCGCGATTCGCAGGCGGTTGAAAAGTATCTCCAGGAAATTTCAAAGATCTCGATGATTACTCCGGAAGAGGAAACAGTTTTAGCACAGCGCATCAAAATGGGCGACCAGAGAGCACTTGACAAATTGGTTCAGGCCAATCTACGTTTTGTGGTTTCTGTGGCAAAGCAGTATCAACACCAGGGGTTATCACTAAGCGATCTTATTAACGAGGGTAACCTCGGCTTAATTAAAGCGGCACAACGCTTTGATGAAACAAAAGGATTTAAATTTATTTCTTATGCAGTATGGTGGATTCGCCAGTCCATATTACAGGCTTTGGCAGAGCAGGGACGACTAGTCCGCCTGCCACAAAATAAAATTGGCACTTACAACAAAGCAAATAAAGCTTACATGGCTTTTGAGCAGGAACATGAAAGAGAACCATCTACGGAGGAGCTGGCTGAGATCCTTGAGATGAGTGAAACAGAAATTAACAATATATTTCAGAGTAACACTCGTCATAGTTCTTTGGACGCTCCAGTGCACGAAGCAGAGGATGTAGCAATGGGAGATTTACTTGAAGGTGGCGACGAAACAGACGAAGATGTAATGCAGGATTCTTTAAGAAACGAAATTCGCCGCGTTCTAAAGTCGCTATCCCCGAGAGAAGCAGAAATTGTGAATGCGTATTTCGGACTTGACGGTGAAAACGGTGTTACTATCGAGCAGATAGGACAGAAATACGATCTTACAAAAGAACGTATTCGCCAGATAAAAGAGAGAGCTATTAAACGTTTGCAGAAAGCACGTTACAGCAATGCATTGAAAGCGTATTTAGGATAAATATTCTCCTACTGTTGTTTTTTAACCGGTGACGAGTCACCGGTTTTTTTGTGCAACATAATGAGGCGGTTATTTGTTATCTATTTGAAAAGATCAACTTGTTAATATCGTACACAACAAGTAATTCAGCGTATGATGGTCTTTACAAATTTTACCGGTAATTTTGAATGAATGAAGAGAGTAATAACCCTGATGATAGTTATTTTATTTCTCACAGGATGTGAGAAGTCGGTAACTTTTAAACTAGACGAGACGGTTTCGGGACTGGTAGTAGATGCTAACATTGAAAATGGCCAGCCGCCTGTGGTGCTTTTATCAACCAGCCTCAATTATTTCAGCAAAATTTCACCTGAGATACTTTTAAATTCTTTTGTCCACGGCGCAACTATAACTATATCTGATGGGGCAAAGCAACAAGTACTAAAAGAATATTCTTATAAAACCGCTGCCTTTATTGATATCTATTATTATACCGTTGATTCTTCAGCGCAGAGAAATTTCCTGGGAGAACTTAATAAAACATATACCATGCAGATAAAAGCAGGTGATAAGTTATACAGCTCCTCTACGACCATTCCTGCATTATCAAAAAAAGTAGATTCTTTGTGGTGGAGAAAATCTCCTGGTAATCCTGACTCTTCAAAAGTGATACTGATGGGCAGGGTAACCGATCCACCTGGCTTTGGCAATTATATCCGTTATTATACCCGCACCGGGGCAGGGCCTTTTTTACCGGGACTCAATTCTGTTTTTGATGACCAGATTATCGACGGTACAACTTATGACATTGAAGTAGAACACGGCGTAGATAGAAATATGAAGCTTGACCCTGCAACTTATTCATTCTTTAACAGGGGAGATTCTGTTACCGTAAAATTTTGTAACATAGATAAGACGACTTTTGATTTCTGGCGCACAATGGAGTATAGTTATTCAAGTATAGGTAATCCATTCTCAACGCCAACAAAAGTTTTAGGCAATATTCAGGGTGGCGCACTCGGCTACTTTGGCGGCTATGCGGTGCAGTATAAGTCGCTGATTATTGAGAAATAGGTATTAGGTATGGGGTTTTGAGGTATGGGTTGATGAAGTGATACATTGATCGTTCCTGCCGTTTTCAATCACAATAAATCATTAATCAGTAAACATGATGGAACATTCAGAAGAAAAAGTACACTGTCTTATTATCGGTTCGGGGCCTGCTGGATATTCAGCGGCTATCTATGCGTCGAGGGCAAATATAGTACCCGTTCTTTACCAGGGTATTCAACCAGGCGGACAATTAACCATCACTACGGAAGTCGAAAATTATCCAGGCTATGCCAACGGTGTCCAGGGGCCGGAAATGATGGTAGACTTTGAAAAACAGGCAGTACGTATGGGTAGCGATGTCCGTTACGGGCTGGCGACAAAAGTAGATTTTTCAGAGGCTCCTTTTAAAGTTTGGGTTGATGATGATAAGTTGATACTTGCTGATTCGGTAATCATTGCTACCGGAGCATCAGCTAAGTGGCTTGGACTGGAAAGTGAGCAGCGGTTGAATGGCTTTGGCGTAAGTGCCTGCGCAGTATGCGATGGATTCTTTTTTCGCGGAAAAGAAGTTGCCATCGTTGGCGCCGGCGATACTGCGGCGGAAGAAGCGCTCTACCTTAGCAAGCTTTGCGCTACTGTTCATATGTTTATTCGTAAAGAAGAAATGAAGGCTTCGAAAGTAATGCAGGATCGGGTAAAAAAAACTGCCAACATAAAGATCTATTACAATACCGAAACAGAAGAAATCCTTGGTGAAAACAGGGTTCATGCTGTGCGCATCAGCAACAATAAAACGGGTGAAAAACAGGAAATACCAATAAGCGGTTTCTTTGTTGCAATAGGCCATCAGCCTAACTCGGATATATTTAAAGGTTGGCTCGATATGGATGAGGCAGGTTATATCAAAACTATTCCGGGTACTTCTAAAACCAATATTGAAGGGGTCTTTGCAAGTGGCGATGTGCAGGATAAAGTTTATCGTCAGGCCATAACTGCTGCCGGCAGCGGTTGCATGGCTGCCCTTGATGCAGAAAGATACCTGTCTGAGAAAGGAGTAGTATAATTGATTCTTATAAGTTATGGTTTAATAATTTATTTATGTTAAGTGTTCATCTACTCGACTTAAACTTTCATGCCTTCCATGGATTATATAAAGGCGAAGCGTTAACAGGAAATACTTTTCAATTGAACTTGACCGTTAGTTATAAAGATGACGAGATTAAAACAGACGATCTGAAAAGCATAATCAATTATGAAGAACTGTACGATATCGTAAAAAAAAGAATGGCTATCAGAAGTGATTTATTAGAAGAAGTTGCCGAAGCCATCATCCTCAAAGTCAGGCATAAATTTCCTGTCATAGAAGAAATAAGCTTATCTATCTTCAAGCTCAATGCCCCCATTGAAAATTTCCAGGGTAAGGTCGGCATAACTATGAAGAGAAGTTTTTGATTGTTTATGATAAAGGTTTGGTAGCTTCCATACATCTTCATCATCAACCACTAAGCCTTATATTAATTTATTCTTCCATCTTCCACTCCTCATATAAAAGTAGGACAACATAAAAATAACAAGCCAGTAACCCCATTCAGACATCCACCCGATGGTTATCGGTAATTGAAACACTTCCAATACCAGGTAAACATAAGTGCAATAAAATAGTATCGTAATAATTTCTATTATCAGCGTTACCCTTGAATTACCTGTTCCTATAATTGCGTTCATCCACACAACAGCGAATGAGGCAATTATCAGCGCAACGGATACCACCCTTACCACCGGTATGGCATCTTTTATAAAATCATCACTTTGATTAAACAGTGATAAAAAAACGGTTGGGAAAAGGTTTAATGCCAGGAAGAAGGTCACTCCGGCAGTAACACTGATAAACATTATTTTATTTATAAGCCAGGGTACTTTTTCTTTCATGCCCTGGCCGATAATATTACTAACCATTGTACTTGTTGTTGCACCGAAGGCCCAGGTAACAACACCAAATAAGCCAAAAATATTTCTCATCGTATTTGAAATTGCAAGAGCTCTTGCACCATGATGTTCTACCAACACGTAAAAAAAATGCCAGCAGGTAATGCTAATGGCATATTGAAAGATGATGGGCGATGATTGTTTAAGTATAAGTTTAAACACAGTGATGTCGGTATTGAGCCTGGTGAAAAGGTTAAAGCGTTTGGTGATACCTTTATAATGAATAACAGCAAACACTACAACCATACCTGTTACTTCTGCAAGAATGGAGGCGTAGGCGGCGCCATTAAATCCCAGCTCCGGCAAGCCGGCTTTTCCATAAATAAATCCGTAATCAAAAAATATGTTTGTGATTGTTTCAGCAAGAGAGCCCGCTACGAGGTACCTGCTCTGATTAGTGCCTACCAGTAACGCGTTACGCATCTGGTAGATATATAAAAATGGCAGTCCCCATATTCTTATCTGAAGAAAATGGATGCATTTAGCCTGGAGAACAGCTGATTTCAGTGCGAATTTTAAAAGCGGTGGTGCGATAACATACATAAACAGAATGCCTATAGCGGCAATCATTAATGAAATAATCACTCCATGCGAAAAGAGTTTCCCTATCTGGTCGATCCGGTTTTCACCGGCCCTTCTTGCTATAAGTGTTTGTAAGCCGTTGTTTAATCCTAGTCCTATCACAGAAAAAATCAGGTAAGTAACACCTGTAATCCCTGCCGCGGCAAGTGACTCTTCTCCCAGTCCGCCAAGAAAGATATTATTGGTAACAAAATTTATCTGTGGTACGAAAATAGCCAGGCTGATGGGCAATGCAATTTTTAGTATCTGCTTGTTTGAAATAATCACCTTTAGATCGGAGGTAGCGCTATCTGCCATAAGCTAATATAATTGTTAATTGATAATGATTAATAATTGCCAGGTTATATACTCTCCTGTTTAGTGATTTTACCTGATGATACAAAAGAGCAACCAGCAATTAACACTTAACACTTAACAATTAACCATTAATAATTAATATTGCATTGAATAAACTATGAGTACACCAGTTTTTAATATTACCGGGGACGAGCTTAATCTCATCGCATGGATTGAATGCCGGTTAGTTATCGAGATGAGTCCTGATTATTTTTACTACACGGTACTGAATAAAACCAATTCTGTTGTTGCCTTAAAATATTATCAGCTTACTTATAACAACAACCAGGAAATGGTGAATATGCTGGAAGAACTTGTAAATGAAGATCCGGTACTGCTTGAAAAAATGGCTATGATCCAGATGATATTCAACTGGCCGGATAACTGCCTGGTGCCACGTTTGTATTTTGACAAAGACCTTAACAAAGAGCTATTAGGACTGATGCATGGTTATCTTAATAAAGGACTTATGCTGAGTGAAAAAATCAATGGCACTGAAATGTATATCATCTATAGAATCCCACCTGTATTGGATGATTTTTTTCAACGACGTTTTACCAACTGCGCCTATCGCCATTATTACAGCTTGTGGTTGGAATGTAAGATCAAAGATGAAAGCACCATCACTGATCATGTTACTATCATATTTACTCCGAATGAAATACTGGCCGCTGTTTTTACAGGCAACCAATTACAGGTTATTCAAAACCTGCCTTATCAAACCCCCGAAGATATAGCCTGGCAGGTGTTAAATATTTACCAGCGTTTCAACCTGAAGCAGGAAAGCACCCCTTTGTTTGTGGGTGGCATGATTGATGAAAATTCAGCTATGTACGAAGAGCTGCTTAAATATTTTAGTTTGGTTCAATTAGATCTTATGCCAAAAGACATAACTGTGCCTGAACAATTTCAATCATTTCCCGAACATTTTTTTTCACCCTTACTGAAGCTGGCGTTATGCGTATCATAAGCGGTAATCATGGAGGCAGGAAAATAAGTCCGCCGGCAAAAATGCCTTACACCCGGCCTACCACAGATATAGCGAAGGAAGGGCTTTTTAATATTTTACAAAACAACCTCGACTTTGGGGAAATCAAAACGCTTGATCTGTTTGGCGGCACAGGCAGCATTAGTTATGAGCTGGCATCGCGTGGTGTAACAGACCTTACCATTGTAGAGAGCGATGTTGCAATGTATGAGTTTATAAAAAAGACCGCTGCTTCCCTTGGCGCTCAAAACTGTAAAGTTATTCGCATGGATGTATTTAAATTTATGAAACAGTGCACTGAAAATTTTGATTTTATATTTGCCGGTCCGCCTTATGCCCTCAGCAACATCGATACGCTTCCTAAGTTGGTGGAGGAACAAAAATTATTAAAACCAGGTGGCTGGTTTGTGCTTGAACATACTCCCCGCAATGACTACACAAACTTTCCCTTGTTTAAAACAAAGCGTAATTACGGCACAACTATATTCTCCGTCTTCATCAATAACCAACAATAATGACACCTGTTTTTATAACGGGAACGGGTACCGCAATTGGTAAAACAATCGTTTCAGTTATTATCAGCAACGCATTGAATGCTGATTACTGGAAACCCGTACAGTCCGGTAACATTGATGGTACCGATAGTGACTTTGTTTCCCGGCTCATCGGCCCGGATAGAAAGTGTCTTCCTGAAGTGTATAATTTATCAAGGCCTTCCTCTCCTCACATTGCGGCCCGCGATGAAGATCAGCGTATTGAGTTGGATCTTATCTGTAAACATTATGAAAGCATTAAAAAAAACACAGCCTCATCAGGCTATCTTGTAATAGAAGGAGCAGGTGGGTTAATGGTTCCCTTAAATGAGCAGGATTTCGTAGTGGACCTTATCTTAAAACTAAAGGCAAAAGTGATCCTGGTCAGCAGGAACTACCTGGGCAGTATTAATCATTCCTTATTAACAGCAGCGTTATGCAGGCAGCGTGGAGTTGAAGTTATTGGCTGGATCTTTAATGATGATTTCATGCACTACCAGGATGAGATAGCTGCCTGGAGCGGTTATCCCGTGATAGGCGCAGTCCCTAACATAGCAGTGATCAATCGCGAAGTGTTATCCGGCTATGCTTTGTCGTTCAGGGAAACACTGTTGAGATTACTGGAGGTAAGTTAATTTAGACAGGTGCTTTCTGTTATCAGCCATCATTAAAATAGTGCATGCTATTTTGTGCTAAGGCCCGGCAGCGGAATTATTCTATAATAAAAGCTTTATACTATAAACGTATTGGCATGATAAAAAAAGAACTGAGAAAAATCTATCTTGAAAAGAGAAGCAAGCTCTCTGCCCGCGATCTAACCCGGCTTGATAGTCTTTTGTTGATCCGGTTTCAACAGGTTGCATTAGGTCATATACAATCTTTATTAAGTTTCTGGCCTATTCATGAAAAGGCTGAAATAAATACGCACCTGATCGTCGACTATCTGTCATTTATAATACCTGAATTACAATTAGCCTTTCCGGTTATGGAGCAAACTGATAATATTTTTAAAGCGATACTGGTTGATGAAGACACTCATTATGTAAAAAACAATTATGGTGTTGCTGAGCCGGTATCCGGTGAAGAACTTAGTGCCGGGAATATCGATGTAGTATTTGTCCCGTTGCTTGCTTTTGACACAAACGGTTTCAGGGTAGGATATGGGAAAGGTTTTTATGACAGGTTTCTTAAAAGTTGCAGTGCCGATGTGATAAAAATCGGTTTTTCTTATTTTGAGGCGGAAGCAGCGATAGACGACATCAGTGAATTTGATGTACCTTTAAGTATATGTATTACACCGAATAAAATCTATGAGTTTTAATTTTCCCTTTCTTGGCCTTGTAAGAATTTTTTTGTTTCCGCTCTCTTTTATATACTTCGCAATTATCTGGTGCAGGAATCGTTTGTATGATAACGGTATCTTAAAATCAGTTTCTTTTAATCTTCCTGTAATATGCATTGGCAATCTTTCTACCGGAGGCACGGGCAAATCCCCGATGGTAGAATACCTGGTGAGGTCTTTAAAAAATGAAGTTAAAGTAGCTACCCTGAGCCGGGGATATAAACGAAAAACGAAGGGTTATGCGATGGCTGATGAAAACAGTACGGCCCTCGACATCGGTGACGAGCCAATGCTTTTTCATATCAAATTTCCTGATATTGCAGTTACTGTCGGAGAAGAAAGATTGGAAGCTATTCCGCAGTTGCTACACGACCGCCCTGATACGGGTGTGATAATTCTGGATGATGCTTTTCAACACAGAGCCGTTAAAGCCGGCTATAATATACTGCTTGTAGATTGTAATAACTTATTTACGCGGGACTGGTACCTGCCTACCGGTAACCTCCGCGATGAGAGAAAAAATTATAAACGTGCCGACCTTGTCATCATAACAAAATGTCCGCCCCAGATGACGCGTACGCAGATGGAACGTACTGAAAAAGAGATTTCGCCTTTGCCAAACCAGCGCCTTTTTTATGCAACGATACGTTACAGTTTGCCATATCATATTTTTACAAAGGAAACATTTCAATTAGATAGTAACCTTGAAGTATTGCTTATCACAGGAATAGCCAACCCGGCACCGTTGAAAAAATACCTGCAGGTACATACCGCGGCATATTATCAATTAAATTTTAACGACCACCAGATCTTCACGATCGATGACCTTAAAGACATTATAAAAAGATTCGATAATATACAATCTGACTCTAAAATTATTCTTACAACGGAAAAAGATGCTGTACGACTTACTAAATTTTCCAATGCACTAACCGGCCTACCCCTGTACGTTATACCTATAGAGCATGAGTTTCTTTTCGGGGGCGGACAGCAATTTAATACCCTTGTAAAAACTTTTATACATAACTTTAATTATACTTCATAAATCAATATCCATGGGAACCAATGAAACAAAAAAGAAAAAATCAAGACCTTCAGAACATGACAGCTACCAGGGGGTGTTAGACATAACCCGGTCAGGCATGGGCTATGTTGTTGTTGAGAATCTCGATACCGATATACTCATCCGCCCTAATCATTTTAATACTGCCATGCATGGTGATAAAGTGCGGGTTAAAATAGTAAGTGAGTCAGGAAAAAGTGGCAGAAAGCAGGGAGAAGTGGTGGAGGTGCTTACCCGCAAACAAAGTGAATTCATGGGTCGCCTGGAAGTCGGTAATAGCTTCGCATTTTTTATTGCGGAGACTGATAAAGCGGTACCTGATATTTATGTCCCGCTGGACAAACTAAACGGCGCTGCGGACAAAGACAGGGTGGTGGTAAAGATTACTCAGTGGGACAAAAAGAAAAAACCTGAAGGCGAAGTCGTTCAGATAATGAAGCCGGGCGACATTAACGATATAGCTATGAAGGAACTTCTAATGGGAAGCGGCTTCCCGTTAAAATTTGATGACGACGTGCTGGAAGAGTCTGAACGTTTACCCGACCTTTTGGGAGAAGAGGAAATTGCAAAAAGAAGAGATTTTCGTTCCATACTGACATTCACGATAGACCCGGCTGATGCTAAAGATTTTGATGACGCTGTTTCCTATAAAGTGCTGGATGACGGAAATTATGAGATAGGTGTTCATATAGCGGACGTAAGTTATTATGTGCAACCCGATACCGGCTTGGATAAGGCTGCCTATGAAAGGGCCACCTCCGTCTATCTGCCCGACAGGGTTAACCCGATGTTACCCGAACGCATCTCCAATGAGTTGTGTTCATTAAGGCCCCACGAAGATAAATTTACTTTTTCCGCGGTCTTTGAAATAACACCTGAAGGAGAAGTCAGGAAACCCTGGATAGGAAGGACAGTAATCCATTCCGATCACCGGTTTACTTATGAAGAAGTACAGGAGATCATTGAAAAGCAGGATGGCTTGTATAAAGAAGAAATTTTGATCTTTAACCGGCTGGCTCAGATCTTCCGTAGGCAGCGGTTTGAAAAAGGCGCTATCAATTTTTCATCTTCCGAAGTAAAATTTAAGTTAGACGCGAATGGCAAGCCGATAGGTATTATGATAAAAGAAAGCAAAGAAGCGCACCAGCTGATTGAAGAATTTATGTTGCTTGCTAACAGGGGCGTGGCGGAACACGTTGCTAAATTTAAGGTTAATAAGAAGCCCGTGCTGATGCCGTACCGTGTTCATGATACTCCTGATGCTGAAAAATTAATGCCATTTGTAGCATTCGCTAAAAAATATGGTCATGAATTTGAGACCAAAACATCCCGGGGTATTGCCGCCTCTTTTAACCTGATGCTGGAGGAAGTGAAAGGCAAACCCGAACAGCATGTGCTGGAACAACTGGGTATCCGGACGATGGCCAAGGCGGTGTACACTGCTGAAAACATTGGTCATTACGGGCTGGGCTTCGAACATTATACGCATTTCACTTCACCTATCCGTCGCTATCCTGATATTATGGTGCATAGAGTATTGCAGGAAGTATTGGATAAAGATGTTACGCCGGATAAGAAGATGGAGGTAAAATGCAAGCATTGCAGTGACCGGGAGAGGGCTGCAATGGAAACAGAAAGAGCCGCTAACAAATACAAGCAGGTAGAATATATGCAGAACTACCTGGGTGATGAATTTGAAGGAGTGATAAGTGGTGTTTCTTCTTTCGGTTTTTGGGTTGAAACGGTGGAGCACAAATGTGAAGGCCTTGTAAGCATTCACAGCCTTCATGGCTATGACGATTTTCAGCATATCGAATCCGATTATTGCTTGTCAGGAAGACGCAGCGGAAGAACCTTCAGGATGGGTGATAAGATACGTATCAAAGTTATCTCAGCTAACCTCACTAAGCGGCAACTGGATTATGAATGGGTGCTGGTTAGTTCGCTTGTAGAAGAGCAACAGGTTAACAAGAAGGTGCCACCGGCAAGCAGGAAGAAAAGAAAGAGATAAATTTTCTTATCGCTGAGCATTACCGGAGGGAGGAAGTCACGGAGACTTTCTTTACGCTGTGTGTTTACTTCCTCCTGTATTTCTTTGTAAAAAAAATGCTGTATCACGGAGTAACCACAAATCTCTTACCATTCACTTCCACCTTCCACCCGGGCCCACTTTGAATACCATGCTGCTCTGCAAAATTACCCTGGTTAACTGATATCGATAAATTCATTAAACTATTTATGTAAGTAAGCTGCTGCCCTACACCCACCGTAGCAAAAGTTTTTACAAAAGCAAGCGTAGCACTGAATTTCGGTACACCATTCTTTGATATCATCACATCAATACTGTCTCCATAGCGCAGGTGTATTTTTTGTAACAACGAATCATTGATATTAGTCCATACATTTCCATACTGATTATCAAGTACCGGTATAAATCCCGTTATCATGCCGTTGTTAATGAATGCATCCTGGTAAACGATTTTTACCAGCGGGCTTTCTGACAGAGGGCCTACCTCACTGAATTGAATTTTTCCGGCTGCAAGTCGGGCGCCTGTGTAAGCAAAGACATCCCTTCCATGAAAAGTATAAGAGCCACCTGATCCGGGCAGCCTGTTTATCTTTTCATCAATCATCCTTATCGCTTCTATTCCTAATGAAGCAGCAATCAATGTGAGGGTGCCGTTATCCGGCGTAACAAAATAATGACCACTTTTACTCTTCATTACTATGGCATTCCTGCTACTGCCGACACCTGGGTCAACTACTGATACAAACACTGTCCCTTTGGGCCAGTAGGAAGCGGTTTGTTCTAGCCGGTAAGCCGCTTCCCAAATATTATAAGCAGGTATCTCATGCGTAAGATCAAAGAGTTTAAGCGAAGGAGACACACCCATCGCTACTCCCTTCATAGCCGCTACTGCACCGTCTTTCAAACCAAAATCAGTTTGGAACACAACTATTCCCTGCTGTGAAAATGCGCGGCACGACATGCACAAAATGTATAGTAACAAAACAATGTTCTTCATATTTGAAAGTAGTAAAAGAAACGCGACACTGCTAATGATAAACTATGAACTTATAATGTTATTTTAGTGATTCAATAATAATTATGCATTCGTTCGAGGAATTATCTGTTCTTTTTAAAGAAAAATTTGATCATAAACATTTCCCACCTGAGCCCCCGACACTTTACGGACCAGGTAATTATTTCCTAACGATAGGGGGTAAGCGAATCAGACCGGTGCTGTGTCTGATGAGCAATGAATTGTTTGATGAGATCAATCCCGATTGTTATCACGTGGCTACAGCAATCGAGCTATTCCATAATTTTACGCTTATACATGATGATATAATGGACAAAGCGCCTCTGCGCCGCGGCATGCAAACGGTACATGCGAAATTCAACGAGCCTACCGCAATTTTAGCCGGCGATGTAATGCTCATTGTAGCGTATGATTATTTAAATAAGATAAAGGCATTGTATATCCATAAGATCATTCACCTTTTTAACCGCACTGCGCGGGAGGTCTGCGAAGGTCAGCAACTTGATATGGATTTTGAAAATAAAAAAAAGGTGAACATTGAAGATTACATAAAAATGATAGAATTAAAAACTTCCGTGTTGCTGGCTTCCAGCCTTCAGTTAGGCGCTATACTGGGAGGAGCGGGAAAAGGCAACCAATTGCATCTGTATGAATTCGGTCGCAACCTCGGCATCAGTTTTCAGATACAGGATGATTACCTGGATGCATTCGGCGATCCGGAAAAGTTTGGTAAACAGGTTGGAGGGGATATCTTATCTAATAAAAAAACTTTCCTGATGGTTAAAACTCTAGAAGTTGCTAATGAATATCAGTTGAAACAATTAAGTGAGCTGGCAGTATCGGATAACACGGATAAAATTGCCGCTACCCTCCGGATTTTTAAAGACTGTGGTGTAGATAAATGGGCCATGGAACTTAAGGAAAAATACATCAGCACTGCCTTGCAGCACCTCGAAGACATTGCTGTGGTGGCCTCAAGGAAAGAACCGATAAAAAAGCTGGTAGCATTGTTGGTAAAAAGGGAAAACTGATCTATGATTAATATAATAAATTTTACTGATTACAAATGTTCGTAAAAAGATTAAGCGGGAGAGGCTGACTTCAAAAAAAGAAATTTTAAATGTAAAGCTACCATGTCGAATTCCTTATTAAGAAAGAAATCGATTGATAAAATTTTAGCTGATGCAGAAGCAGGGTTACTTGAAGGACATGGGCAATTAAACAAAGTGCTGGGCGTAAAGGATCTTACTTTTATGGGTATCGCAGCTGTAGTTGGCGCAGGCATATTCAGCAGTATCGGAAAAGCCTGTTACGATGGCGGTCCGGCGGTTATCTTCCTCTATATTTTTACAGCAGTAGCATGTGGTTTTGCGGCGCTTTGTTATGCGGAATTCGCTTCCACTGTCCCTGTTGCCGGAAGTGCTTACACTTATTCTTACGTAGCTTTCGGTGAAATATTTGCCTGGATCATCGGATGGGATCTGTTAATGGAATATGCCATAGGTAACATCGCTGTCGCCATTTCATGGAGCGATTATTTTACGGGTCTGCTTGATAAAGCAGGCATCCATATTCCGCCCTGGCTAACAATGGATTTCTCCACTGCTCATTCCGGTTTTCTTGAAACAGATACACTGGTCTCCGCCGGAAATGTGCTTAAAAATATCGATCCTTCTATCCTTTACAGGCACGACGCCTGGCAAAATGCGCCCCGGGTATTTGGCTTGCATCTTATCATGGATTTGCCGGCATTGCTTATCGTTGCTTTGATTACTGCTGTGGTATATGTCGGTATCAATGAATCACGCAAGGCCAGTAATATCATGGTGATCATAAAATTGTCAGTGATCTTTTTAGTGATCGTGCTGGGAGGTTATTACGCTAACCCTGTCAACTGGTCTCCGTTTAATCCCAATGGGTTTTCGGGAGTTATGAAAGGCGTGTCTGCCGTATTCTTCGCGTATATCGGTTTTGATGCGATCTCTACAACAGCCGAAGAATGTAAGGACCCGCAAAGGGATCTTCCGCGGGGTATGATCTATTCTCTCATTATCTGCACCATTTTATATGTGTTGCTGGCGTTTGTTCTTACCGGTATGGTGCATTATACTAAACTAAATGTCGGCGATCCGCTGGCATTGGTATTTGAAGCAAGGGGACTTAAATGGATATCCGGTATAGTTGCAGTGAGTGCCATCATCGCTACTGCCAGTGTATTGCTGGTGTTCCAGTTAGGACAGCCCCGCATCTGGATGAGCATGAGCAGGGATGGACTGCTGCCAAAGATTTTTTCAAGGCTGCATCCTGTTTACAAAACGCCTTCCTTCTCTACCATCCTCACCGGGTTAGTAGTGGC
>Ga0123336_10000901_pt1 | contig 28529 bp, 19 predicted proteins | sample SSSSmetaG_FD_96466 | JGI IMG/M metagenome (GOLD analysis project Ga0123336, IMG submission 96466) | Glacier valley bacterial and archeal communities from Borup Fiord, Nunavut, Canada, to study Microbial Dark Matter (Phase II) - ​SSSS metaG | ecosystem: Environmental > Aquatic > Freshwater > Ice...
ACGATGCCGACGTAGTTCCACATCAGGCGACGGACTGCGTCCCAGTTTTGCGAAATGACGACCGCTTCCTCCGACGGTGAGGCGGCGCCGGTGTACCAGGGCGCGACGTAGTCGGGGCGGAGGGGCGTGCAGGTTTTGACGTCGCGGCCGGCGCGGCGGCCGAAGACGCAGCCTTCGAGGAGAGAGTTCGACGCTAGCCGGCAGGCGCCGTGGAGGCCGGTCATGGCGACCTCACCGACGGCGTAGAGGTTCTTGAGATTTGTGCGGCCCCATTCGTCGGTGACCACGCCGCCGCACGAGTAGTGGGCGCTGGGGACGATCGGGATGGGCTGCGTGCGCATGTCGATGCCGAAGCTCATGCAGCGGGCATGGATGGCGGGGAAGCGCTCGACGAGAAAGACAGGGTCGAGGTGGGTCATGTCGAGGACGGCGAAGTCGTCGCCGGTGCGCTTGAGCTCGGCGTCGATGGCGCGGGCGACGACGTCACGTGGGGCCAGCGACTTCATGGCGTGGTAGTTCTCCATGAAGGTTTCGCCGGAGCGTAGCTTTAGAACCCCGCCTTCGCCGCGTAGCGCCTCGGAGATGAGGAAGCTCTTGGCCTGGGGGTGGTACAGGCAGGTGGGGTGAAACTGGATGAACTCCATGTTGGCGACGGTGGCGCCGGCGCGGTAGGCCATGGCGACGCCATCGGCGGAGGCGACGTCGGGGTTGGTGGTGTAGAGGTAGACTTTGCCGGCGCCGCCCGTGGCGAGGATGGTGGCGCGGGCGACGATAGTCTTGACCTTGTGGGCGGTCTGGTCGAGGACATAGGCGCCGAAGCAGGCGTCGGGGCCGCCGTATTTGGCCAGCTGCAAAAGATCGACGGCCATGTGGTTGGCCAAGAACTGGATGTTGGGGTTGGCGCGGCAGGCTTCGAGAAGGGCGCGCTCGATTTCCCAGCCGGTGGTGTCTTTGGCGTGGGCGACGCGGCGGGCCGAGTGGCCGCCTTCGCGGGCGAGATCCAGTCGACCGTCGGGTCCGTGGTCGAAATGGGTGCCGTAGCGCTCGGCGAGCTCGGAGACGGCGGCAGGGCCTTCGCCGATGCAGAGCTCGACGATGTCTTTGTGGCAGAGGCCTTCACCGACGGTGAGGGTGTCGGCGACGTGGGCGGCGACAGTGTCTTCGGGATCGAGGACGGCGGCGATGCCACCCTGGGCCCAGGCGGTGTTGCTGTCCTCGGGGGAGCGCTTGGTGGCGATGAGCACTTTGCCGTGCGCGGCGGCCTCGAGGGCGAATGAGAGCCCAGCGATACCAGAGCCAAGCACGAGGTAATCGGTTTCGAGCATGGCTGAGGGTATGCGGTTGGAGACGGTTTTTGCAAACTGCCACGACGAGAAATATGCTGAAGGGATGCGGATGTTGGTGGGGATGGCCTTGCTCGGGCTTTGGGTCGGCGCGGTGCCGGCGCGGGCGGACATCTATTCGTATGAAGATGCCGACGGTGTGGTGCATTTTACCAACCTGCAACCGGCCCGCGGCGGACACCAGTGGAAGACCTTGTACAAGACCGGACCGGGACGGGCGGCGCAGGTCTCGGGCGCGGCGCCACCGACGTCGTTTGCGGGCTGTGCGATGTCGCGCGCGGATGTGGTGCCGGCCACCGATCGGGCGCCGGACCGCTATGCGCGCTACGACACCTTCATCGCCGAGGCCTCGTCGCTGTATGCGCTGCCGCAGTCGCTCATTCGCGCCATCATCAAGGCCGAGAGCGACTACGACCCTCGGGTGGTGTCCTGTGCCGGCGCCAAGGGGCTCATGCAGCTCATGCCGGACGTGCAGAAAGAACAGCATGTGGAGACGGTGTTCGACCCGCGTTCCAATATTTTGGGCGGGACGCGTTTACTGAGGCTGAATGCCAATCGGTTTCGTGGCGATCTGGTGCTGACCATTGCGGCTTATCACGCTGGGCCAGGGGCGGTGTTGAAGTACAAAGGCGTGCCGCCGTACGAGACGACGCAGAGCTATGTGAAGTCGGTCCTGAAGTATTACTACCTGTTCAAGGCGCGAACCGGATGAGGTAGAGTCGGCCCGTGAATATCGACGCGTTCGACGACGAAGAACGCCGTGTGGGCGCGCATCTGGGGCGCGCCTCGGAGGCGCTGCGGAGTGACCGGCTCGACGAGGCCGAGCGGGAGGTCACTCTCGCGTTGGCCATTCGGCAGGAGGACCTGCGGGCGCGGAATCTGCGCGGTTTGATCTTTTTTCGGGCCCAGCGGTATCACGACGCGCGTGCGGTCTATGTCGAGCTGGCCGAGAAATATCCCGACGACGCGGCGTTGCGGCTGAACCTCGGGTTGGTCGAGCTGCGCATGGAGCGCTACAACGAGGCTGCGGCGAACTTGAAGAAGGTCGTCGAGCTCGAGCCGGGCAATGCGCGGGCGCAGGGGTATCTGGGGTTGTCGTTGGTGCGGACGGGCGATTTGGTAGGCGCCAAGACGGCGTTCGACAAGGGCGGGCAGCCGGAGCTGGCGCGTCAGGTCGAAGATCGGATGTCGCAGTCGGACGACGCCACCAACGCGCGCTCGGATTTGCGCAAGGCGGCTGGCGACGGGGATCGCGTGCTCGATGGCGAACAGCCGTTTGCCGCGGTGGAGCTCGAGGAGCCGCTCGAGGAGTCGAAGCGACATGGGGCCTGGCAGATTCGTGTGCCGGGCGAGGCGACGCCTTTGCCGGCGCCCGAAGGTAAAAATGGCACGGCAGGGACGTTGCCGCTGATGTTGCAGCGGCCCAAATCGGTGTCGGCGTTTGCCACGGCGCGCTTGCTCGGCGTCACCGACGAGCCGTTCGCATTGGCCGAGGAGGGCATGCTGGTCTTGCGCGTCGACGGGCGGTTGCCGACGCGGACGTTTGGTGCGATTGCGTCGACGGGATCGTTGACCTTCGAGCCGCTCTATCGGCGGGTGCGGGCCCAGGCCACCGACGAGGGCTTTGGCGATGGCGGCGAGGCGATGTTCGTCGCGGTGGGCAAGGGGACCATGGTGGTCGCGCCGCGTGGCGGGCAGTTTACGTTACTGAGCCTGGCCGACGACATCGTGTATCTGCGCGAGTCGGTCGTGTTTTCGTTCGAGGAGTCGCTGCAGTGGGAGAACGGGCGCGTGCCGGGCAGCATCGCCCGCACCGACGAGGGGATGTCGCGTGACGACTCCTCGCGCGTCGTGCAGTTCCGTGGCCAGGGGCGCTTGGCGATGCGCACTCAGCGGATCACGTACACGCTCAAGATCGAGCCCGAGGCGGCGTTCTTCGTCGACAACAACGCGTTGCTCGGCTGGATCGGGCGGGTCGTGCCGCGGGTGCTGCATGGAGAAGATGGCGCACCGACGCCGTATGTGGAGTGCTCGGGCGAAGGCGTCTTGATCTTGGAGGAGCCACCCGCCTCCTAGTGGGTGCATTGGTATGGCTCGTAAGCGCCGTCGACGGGTGGTGGATCTAGCGCGGGAATCGCGCACGCTACCGAACCTCATCACGATGAGCCGCATCCTGCTCATCTTTCCGATCGTGCTCTTGCTCGACAACTATTCGCCGCGGCGGTCGTTCGCAGCGACGATGGTTTACTTGTTGGCGTCGATCACCGACTGGCTCGACGGGTGGCTGGCGCGGCGACGCAAGCAAGTGAGCATGCTCGGCAAGTTCTTGGATCCGCTGGCCGATAAGCTCATGGTGTCGTCGGTGCTGGTGTATCTGGTGGCGCTCGATCGGGTGCCGGCCTGGCTGGTGGTGGCGATCTTGTGCCGCGAGTTCACGATCACCGGTTTGCGGACGATTGCGCTGACCGAGGGCCTCGTGCTGTCGGCGTCGCAGGAGGGCAAGCAGAAGACGGCCCTGCAGATGATTGGGACCATGTTTTTGCTGATCCATTTTCGATATCCGGTGTGGGGCTTGGAAGGGATTGTGTGGGGTGGACGGCCGGTGGTCGTCGATTTCCACGAGGTCGGGGTGGTGACGCTGTATCTGGCGTTGGCCATGGCCTGGATCTCGGCGCTGGGATATTTCGTGGCGTTCGTGCAGGCGGTGCAGCGACGGGCCAAGGCTGCAGTGGCGGCGGCAGCGGCTGCGGCTGATCCTCCAGCGCCCGGGCCCCCGCATGTTTAAGGTTCCGACTCCGCCTTACGATCCGGGCGACGTGCTGAGGCGCTGTCTGCGCGGCGAGCGGCCGTTTCTGCTCGACGGAGCCTGTGATGCCGACGGGCTCGGGCGGTTCAGCTTTGCCGGCTGTGACCCGGACGACGGCGTGGTGGTGCGGCGCGCGGATGCGGCCATGGCCTTGCCCCTTCTGGAGGCGGCACAGCGACGGTGGACGGTGGGGCCGGTCGACGACAAGCCGTGGCCACTGGCAGTAGGTTATCTCGGCTACGATCTCGGCGAAGAGCTGGTGGCGCGGCCGGCTGGGCGACGGTTCTCGTCGGTGGATGATCTCGAGCTGCCGGTCTGCGACTTTGCGCGCTATCCAGCCATCTGGCGCTGGGATCGTAAAGAACGCCGTGGCGAGGTGCTGGCCCATGACGCGCAGGCCGCGGAGAAACTGTTGCAGCGCTTGCAGCGGACGCCACCGCCCTTGGCGCCGATCGGGGCTTCGGCGCCGCTGTGGCAGATCTCCGACGACGAATATCGTGGGCGGGTCGGGCGGGTGCTGGAGTATTTGCGCGCGGGTGACGCCTATCAGGTGAACCTGTCGCATCGGGTCACGTCGCGGCTCGACGAGTCGGGGATGATTTCGCTGTATCTGGCGTTGCGGCAGAAGGCGCCGGCGCCGCTCGGGATGTTCTTGCAGACGCCGACCGCGACGCTGGCGTCGAATACGCCGGAGCTGTTTTTGCGCGTGGAGCGGGGCGGACCCAAGTCGCTAGGTGGGCCTGGCTGGATCGTGGAGACGCGGCCGATCAAGGGAACGCGCGGGCGGGGGCGCGATGCCGAGGAGGACCGGCGGCTGGCGACGGAGCTCGAAGGCTCGACCAAAGACGCGGCCGAGCACCTCATGATCGTGGATCTGTTGCGGAACGATCTTGGCGTGGTGGCCGAGCTCGGCAGTGTCGAGGTATCGGGCTTTCAGCGACGGGTGGAGCTGCCGACCGTGCATCACTTGGTGTCGACCGTGCGGGCGCGGGTGGCCGATGGCGTGGGGCTCGCCCGCATGCTGGCGGCGACGTTTCCTGGTGGCTCGGTGACGGGGGCGCCGAAGCTGCGGGCGATGGAGATCATCGACGAGCTCGAGGGTGTGCGGCGTGGGCCTTATTGCGGTGCGCTCGGCTGGCTGGGGCCCGGAGCGCGGCTCGATCTGGCGCTCGGCATTCGGACCGGGGTGTGGCGCGGCGGCGAGCTGTCGTGGGCGGTGGGTGGCGGCATCGTGGCCGACTCGGATCCCGACGAAGAACTGGCCGAGACGCGGGTCAAGGCCCAGGCGCTCATGGCCGTGGTCGGAGGATGAGCGCGCTGATGGTGACGGCGTTGGAGCGGATGGGCAGGACGAAGGTGTCGGGCAGGTAAGCGGCCGGCGGTGACACCGGCAGGGTGAGCTGGCCGGCGGGCAGGTCGAAGAAGGCGATGGTGCCGCCGGCGCTGGTGGCGTGGGCATCGGCGAGCTCGTTGAGCGACGGGCCGTCGTAGAGTGGCCCTGTGGCGTTGGTGATGCGGGCGGAGATGACGCCAGCGACGGGGATGCCGGTCTGGTCGACCATGTACGCCAGCATCATGCCGCGGGTGAGATCGCCGGGCGAGCCAGCGATGGTTTCGAGCTGTTGCATCTCGGCCGTCGAGACCGAGGGGATGTTGACGGTGGTGGGGCCGGTGGCGGCGAGGCGGACGCGGATGATGGTGGAGACGCGCTGGCCGAGTGGGTCGGAGACACCGACGGTGGCAAGCGTCAGGGCGGCGGTGGGGACCAGGGTGAAGGCGCCGCTTGCGTCGGTGACGACCGAGTCGCGGGTTTCTTCGATGCTGATGCGGTAGTTGCCGGTCAAGGGCGGGCAGGTGCGGTAGTCGCGCACGTCGGTGACGTTGCAGACGCGGCCGGTGAGATGTTGGGCGCCGAGGCCAGCGTCACCGTCGCCGAGATCGACCGTGGGAGCGGGCGGATTGAGCTCCGGGAATAGATACTGACAGCCGCTTGTGGCCAAGGTTGCAGTGACGAGCAAGGCCAGGCTGACGCGCATGGCTGAAGGCTAGCAGCGTGGGTGGTGCTATGCGACTTTTCGACGGTTTCGCAACGTGATTGCCAGCGCTATCGAGAGCGCCAGCATGCCCACGGCGATGAGCTGCGAAGTAGAGATGCCAGCGACGAGAAAACGCCGATCGACATCACCGCGGAAGAGCTCGGTGATGAGCCTGACGAGGGCGTAACCGGCCAGGTAGGCGACGAGGACCTGGCCGTGATAGCGCTTGCGGTTGGCGAGCCAGGACAGCCCCACGAAGAGCAAGAGCGCGCCGGCGGCTTCATAGAGCTGCACGGGGTACAAGGCGACCGTGCGATTACCGGCGAGCGCGGCGGGATTGCTGGCGGCGAGCTCGTTCCAGGCGAGGCTGCCACGCGGAAACGAGACGCCATGACCGTCGGTGGGACGGCCCCAGCAACAGCCGGCGGCGTAGCAGCCGAGACGTCCGAACATGTGGCCGAGGGCGACCTGCGGGGCCAACAGATCCGCCAGCCGCGACGCGGACAGGCCATGACGACGCGCCCACCAGGGCACGAAGGCCAGACCAGCGACGAGGCCGCCGTAAAAGACCAAGCCGCCTTCCCAGACGTGGAAGACGCGGGTGCATTCCCACAGTGCGCCCGTCGCTGATTGGGTCTTGATGCCGTCGGCGCAGGCGCGCGCGAATTGCGGCGCATTGGTGAGGACATAGAGCAGGCGTGCGCCGAGCATGGCCACGCACAGCATCCACAGGCAGGCCTCCTGAACCATGCCGACGTCTTCGCCGAGCTGACGCGCCCGTCTGAGCGTGAGGGCCACGGCAGCGACGCAGCCCGCGGCGATCCACAGGCCATAGGAGTGGACCTCGAGGTCCCAGCCGAACCAATGCAGACGGTAGAGGATCGGATGCATCAGCGTTTACGGCGTGTCGCGGTTTCGCATGCGCCATAACAGAGCAAGGCCGCCGGCGAACAGCGGCAGCGAGATGAGCTGCGACGTCGACAGGTGCGAGCTGAAGAAGACGCCGCGATCATCGTCGCGGAAATATTCGATGACGAAGCGGGCCACACCATAGAGAACGAGCAAGCCGGCGAAGACATGCCCGTGACGCGTGCTGCCTGGCTGTTTTTTGCGCTCGAGCCACCAGAGGATCATGAAGATGACGAGGCAGGCGGCGCTTTCGTAGAGCTGCGTGGGGTGGACCGGCAGCGCGTCGCCAAGACGGGGAATATGGCCGGCGTCGAGCTGGGCGCGCCAGGCCGAGCCGCCGCGCGGGAAGACGACGCCCCAGGCAGACGTGGTTTCCTTGCCATAGCAGCAGCCGTTGAGGAAACAACCGATGCGGCCGAACACGAGGCCGAGCGCGATGCCGGGGGAGGCGAGGTCTGCCGTCCGCCACCAGCCGAGGTTGTGTTTGCGCACGTAGTAGATGGCGAAGGCGACCGCGGCGATGAAGCCGCCGTAGTAGGCGAAGCCGCCGCGCCAGATCTTGAAGACGGCGAGACAGTCTCGCGGTGGGAAACATTTGTGGGTGAGTGCGTCGCACAGATAGTCGTAGCCGCACTGCACGTTGAGGTTGCAGTAGGCGACCTTGGCGTCGACGGCAGCGACGAGCTTGGGGTTGACGCAGAGGTTCACGTAGTCGTGAAAATGGGTGTCGGCGACGATGTGCAGGAGGCGGGAGCCGACGATGCCCCAGAAGACCATCCACAAGTTGGTGTCGAGGATGCGCTGGTGGTCCATGCCGAGTCGGCGGGACTCGCGCACGGTGTAGACCATGGCCAGGGCGAAGCCGATGGTGAGGAGGGTGAAGTAGGCGGGGAAGGTGATGTCACCGCCGAGATCGAGGAGGACGGGCCTCACGCGTCAGCGCTTCTTCTTTGGAGTCGTCTGGGGCGCGGGCTTGGCGCTCGGCTGGCGCAGGTCGAAGAGCAAGCCGATGATGCCGATCACCAGGGCGGCGTCGGCAATGTTGAAGGTGGGCCATTCATGGCCGGCGGCTTTCCAGACGATGAAGTCGGTGACCTTGCTGAAGGCGGCGCGGTCGATGATGTTGCCGATGGCGCCACCGGCGAGAAGGCCGAGCTCGGCGGCGAGGCGGCGCTCGGTGGGCTGGGCGCGCTTGAGATAGGTGCCGACCACCACCAAGGCCAGCGCACCGACGACAAAAAACACATAGCGGGCGCCGGGCATGCCGCGCAGGAGGCCAAAGGCCGAGCCCGTATTCTCCGAATAGCGCATTTCGAAGAAGCCGGAAATGACGGTGACCGACTCTGGATAACGCGGCTTCAGCGACGAGCGCGCCCAGATCTTGGTGCCCTGATCGAGACCGAGGGCGAGGACGAAAGCGAGGATGAACCATCTGACTTTGGGGGTCACGTCACGTTCTCCGGGGCTCGGCGGTGGGGGTAGGTTTGAGGTCGAACAACAGACCTACCACGCCGACCAGGAGGGCTGCATCCGCGATGTTGAAAACCGGCCAGGCGTGGGTGTGGACGTGCCAGAAGACAAAATCGGTCACCTTGCCGAAGACCGCGCGATCGATGAGGTTGCCGACGGCGCCCGAGGCGACGAGGCCGAGCTCGAGGGCGAGCCGGCGCGATTCGGCCGGGGCGCGGCGCAGATAGACGACGAGGACGCCGAGTGCCGCGATGCCGAGGAGCACGAACAGCCAGCGCACCGAGCTGACGTCGCGGATGACGCTGAAGGCGACGCCGTGGTTCTCGGAGTAGGTGAGGTCGAAATAGCCGGACAGGACGGTGATCGGCCCGTGGATGCGCAGCGACGAGCGCGCCCACATCTTGGTGAGTTGATCGAAGGCCAGCGCGACCAAAAAGGCGACAGCGAACCAGCGGTACTTCCTCTGCGACATGGTCAGGCCTTGTTGCCGATGGTGGAATCGACAGCAGCCTGGCAACGCGTGCAGATCGGCGCGTCGGGGGTCCATTTCCAGCAGCGGGCGCACTTGTGTCCGGTGGCCTCAGCCACGGTGACTTTGGTTTCACCGGGGGTCACGACGAGGCTGGAGACGATGCAGACGTCGGCCAGCCAGCCTTCGGGGAACTGGGCCAGGTCGGCGGCATCGGGAATGGCGAGCGCGACCGCAGCGTCGAGAGACGACTTCTTTTGGGCGCGGAACGGCTCCAGCTCCTTTTGCACCAGGGAGCGCAGCTCGAGCACCCGACCGATGGTGGCGTCGAGGGTGGCGTCGGACGGCCAGCCTGGCTGGTAGAGCGCCAGGTGCACGCTCGACGGGTCGCCAGGCAAGCGCGCCATGTACCCCCAGATTTCCTCGGCGGTGAAACAGAGCACGGGCGCCATCAGAGTGGTCATGGCTCGCAATGCCGAGTAAAGCAAGGTCTGGGTCGCCCGACGCAGCGGACTGTTGCCGGCGTCACAGTAGAGGCGGTCTTTGCGCACATCGCAGTAGAGCGCCGACAGATCCACCACGCAGAAGTCGGTGATGGCGCGTAGCACGATATGGAACTCGCAGGCCTGGTAGGCGCGTTCGGCGGTGGTGACCAAGGTGCCGATGCGGCCGTGGAGCCAGCGGTCGAGTGGATCGGTGAGATCGGCGGCAGCGACGGTGTGCTGGGCCGGATCGAAGTCACTCAGGTTGCCGAGCAGATAGCGCGCGGTGTTGCGGATCTTGCGGTAGGTGTCGCCGAGCTGCGTGAGATGACCGCGCGAATAAGCGATGTCGTTGCGGAAGTCGGCCTGTGCCACCCACATGCGCAGGCGCTCGGCGCCCTCAACCTTGAGGACGTCTTCGGGCTGGATGTACTCGACCTTGCGGCCCTCCTTACGCGCTTTTTCGATCTCGCTCTTGGAGTACGGCCGGCCGTTCTCGTCGAGGACGAAGCCGTGGGTGAGGACGGTGCGGTACGGGGCATGGCCGGTGGCGGCGGCGCTGGCGAGGAGCGAGCTGTGGAACCAGCCGCGGTGCTGGTCGCTGCCCTCGAGGTAGAGATCGGCAGGGCGCGGATCGGTGGGTGTGCCGGCGTCGAGGCCGGGCTTGCCGGCGATGACGGCGGCCCAGGACGCGCCGGACTCGAACCAGACATCGACGATGTCCTGGCCCTTGGCGACTTTGCCGACCAGATCTTCGCGGCCGCCGAGGCGGGCGAGCTCGTCGGCATCTTTTTCGAACCACAGGTCGCTGCCTTTTTCGGCGACCTGTGCGGCGATGGCGCGCATGAAGGCCCCGTCGGCGGCCGCCGGCTCGTGGGTCTCTTTGTCGTAAAGGACCGGGATGGGCACGCCCCAGCTGCGCTGACGGGACAGGACCCAGTCGGGGCGGTTGGCGATCATGCCCTCGATGCGTTTTTCGCCCCACGGCGGGATGAAGGTGGTGACGGCGATGTCGTCGAGCGCCGTCTGGCGCAAGGTGGCACCGGACTTGAGCGGCTGATCCATCGCCGCGAACCACTGGAACGTGGCGCGGAAGATGATGGGCTTTTTGCAGCGCCAGCAGATGGGATAGGCGTGCGTCACTGTCGCTGTAGTCGGCGAGACGAGGGCGCCGATGTCGGCGAGGTGGGCAACGATCGCCGGGTTGGCGGCGAAGACGTGCTGGCCTTGCCATGGTCCAGCGCTGAACTTGCCGGCGTCGTCGACGGGAGCATCGATGGGCAGGCCGTATTTCTTGCCGAGGATGTAGTCGTCGGCGCCGTGGCCGGGCGCGGTGTGGACGAGGCCCGTGCCTTGCTCGAGCGTGACGTGCTCGGCGGGCAACAACACCGAATCGCGCTCCATGAACGGGTGGCGCGCGGCTTTGAGACTGGCGAATTGGTCGGTCGAGAAATCGACGCGCGGGCCCTCTTCGGCCAGATTGCAGGCCTTGACGAAGGCATCGGCCAGATCTCTGGCGACGACATAGCGCTCGCCGTGCGCAGCGACGGTAACGTAGGCAAAGCCGGGGTGATAGGCGATGGCGTGGTTGGCCGGCAGCGTCCACGGCGTCGTCGTCCAGATGACGGCGTAAAGGCCGGGCTCTGGCAGGGCAAACTTCACGTAGATAGACGGCGAAACGTGCGCGTTGTCGTATTCGATTTCGGCTTCGGCGAGTGCCGTGCGATCCGAGGTGCACCAGTGCACGGGCTTGCGCGCGCGATACAACAGGCCTTGTTCGGCGAAGGTGGCGAGCTGCTGCAAGATGGCCGCTTCGTAGGTCGGATCGAGCGTCAGATACGGCTTATCCCAGGTCCCAAACACGCCGAGGCGCTGGAATTCTTCGCGCTGGGTCGATACCCATTGCATGGCATAGGCATGACAGGCGCGGCGCAGCTCCAGCGGCGACTGGGTCAGATTGGCAGCGCCTTTTTCGCGCAATACCGCGAGCTCGATTGGAAGGCCGTGGCAATCCCATCCGGGCTTGAATTCGGTGTAGAAGCCGGCCATTGCCCGATACTTACAAACCAGGTCTTTGAGGATCTTGTTGAGGATATGGCCGTAATGGATATGACCGTTGGCGTAGGGCGGGCCGTCATGCAAGACGTAGAGCGGAGAACCACGCCGTGCGTCGAGAATCCTGGCGTCCAGGTTCTGCTCCCGCCAGCCGCGCAGGATCTCGGGCTCCTTGCGGGCCAAATCGGCTTTCATCGGGAAATCGGTGCGCGGAAGGTGCAGGGTATCTTTGTAATCCACGGTCAAGTTTTCGCTCGCGGTCGATGTTGATAAGGATGGGTTTTGGTAAAAGCTCGTCGGTAAAGCGCGAGCCAGAGGCGCAGAGTATACCATGGGCAACGGGCGCTTGGTTGCTTCGCAAAAACTTTCATGCTCTATTCCCAAGTTATGCGGGCTATACGGGCAATGGGGAAGAAGGGGTCGTCAGGCACATTAACAAGTGCTGAGGTGACGGCATTTACGCAGCGGTTGTTGGCGACGCTGGCGGCGGCTGATGCCGACCGGCGCATGCTGCGATCGTTGCGTGAGCTGGCGGCCGGTTTTGGCGCCAGCAAGGGTGGAGGGGGCCAGAAGCCGGCTACCGTTGAAAGAGTCAAAGGTGCCATTCGCGGTAAGGGTCGGACGACTGCAGCGACGGCGCAAGCACACGATCAGCGGATTCTCGACGAGGTGCGTGCCAAGAAAGACGGCATCGCGGTCGGGGCATTGATTGAGTCATTGCGCATGAATCGGAAAGCGTTGACGCGGGCATTGAAGCGTTTGCGCGATGCCGGTGCGGTGAAGATGGAAGGCGAAAAGCGGCTTGCCCGGTATCGCGTGGTTTAGGACGTCGTCGATCTAGGGGGGACGTTCCGTCCCCGCTCGCCGGGCAAAGCCCGTCGAGCCCGTCGAGCCTCCCCCTTGTCTCGCGGCGACGCGCGCTTTGCGCGCTTGCGCAGGTTGTTTTTAACAACCTGCTACGACTGTCGCCGAATTCTGACCGGGAGGCCGCCGCGTGGGCGCAGGGTGACGAGCGGTTCTCCGTCGATGATGTCGGCCGGACGCGTGCGCTCGACGCGCAGTCGTTGCGCGAGCGCGCTCAGGATGAGCTGGCCTTCCATCAGCGCGAAATGATTTCCGATGCACACTCGGGGTCCGCCGCCGAATGGGATGAATGCACCTTTTGGCAGGAGTTTTTCTGATTCTGGCAAAAAACGCTCGGGTCGAAACGCATCCGGATGATCGAAGTAATCCGGTCGGCGATGAATGCCGAAGATATTGACGAGCACGAACGTCCCCTTGCGAATCGGTGTGCCGGCCAGCATGAGGTCACGGGTGGCGGCGCGGCTGACGATGTAGGCCGGCGGGAAGAGCCGCATGCTTTCTTTGAGGACGGCCAGCGCATAGGGGAGCTGCGGCAGATCTTGGTACGTGGGCGATCGGCCGCCGAGGACAGTCCTGGCCTCCTCGATGAGCCGATCGTACGCGGCCGGCTGTTGACACAAAAGATAATGGGCCCAGGCGAGTGCGTTGGCGGTGGTCTCGTGGCCGGCCAGGACCAGCGTCATGGCCTGATCGCGTAGCTCGCCGTCGCTGAGCCCGCTGCCGTCCTCATCGCGGGCGGCCATCATCATCGACAAGACGTCGCCGTGATCAGTAGGATCGGCGCGGCGCGGCTTGATGATGCCGTAAATGGTTTCGTCGAGCCGGGCCACGGCATGTCGCATCTTGTTGTTGCTCGGGAGCGGCCAGTGATACGGGATGAATTGCGCCACCGGGGAGCTGGTGGCGTTGACGATGTAGCTCATGGCGTCGGTGAGCGCGTCGTTGACGTGCTGGGCCTGGCTGGTGAGATCGGTATCGAAGAGGGTCTTGCCGACGATGCCGAGTGTGAGGCGCATCAGCTCGTCGGCAAAGTCGACCTCGGTGCGATCGGGCCAAGCAGACGCCATGGCCTCGGTATCGGCCACCATGAGGTCGGCGTAGGCGGCGGTCCGGCGTGGCGCAAAGGCCGGCGACAACAGGCGACGCTGCCGTCGGTGCTCGTCGTGGTTCGAGGTGAGGAGACCATTGCCGAGGAGCGGCCGGGCGAACTGGCCGAAGGCCTTCGACTTGATGAAGGAGTCGCCGTGCTCGACGAAGACTTGATGGGCGAGTGCGGCATCGGTGACGGCGACGACTTCGACCGGACCGAGACCGAACGTGCCGATCGGACCGCACTCGCCCCATAGACGGCGCAAAAGTGCCAATCGATCGCGACGCAGATCGATCAGGCTCCCCAGAAGGGGCAGGCCGCGGAGGCGGGGCAGCGTTTTCGGTGGTTGTGTCGAAGTGAACATGAAAGCATAATGCGAGCGATGACTCACATTCGCAACTCGCGTTGGCCCCGCGGCGACTTTGATCTTTGGGGCCGTGATCGCCAAGCCGGCCGCCACACCTGATGCCATCGTCGCTGACAGGGCGGAAACGGGTCAAGACCGCCATGCGCAAACGGCCGCAACAGGGCCGATCGCGCGAAATGATCTCGGTGATCTTGGACGCCGCCGCTCGCGTCTTGGTGCACGACGGTTTCCACCACGCCAGCACCAACCGCATCGCCGCAGTCGCCGGGGTCAGCATCGGCAGCCTGTATCAATACTTCCCGTCCAAAGAGGCGCTCGTCGCTGCGCTCATCGATCGGCATCAACAGGAGATGCTGGGCAGGTTTGCGCCGCTCTTGGCCGAGCTCGCCGATCTGTCGGTCAGCGACGCCGTGCACGCCGTGGTCAAGGTCATGATCGAGGCCCATGCGGTCGATCCGGCGTTGCACAAGGTGCTGCAAGAGGAGGTGCCGCGGTCGGGCCGGCTCGGGCAGCTGGATGCGCTCGATCGGACCGTGACCGAGCTGGTCAGCGGATTTTTGGCCATGCACCGACGGGAAATCGTGCCGGTGGATCTGGACCTGGCGGCGTTCGTGGTGGTGACGATGATCGAAGCGTTGACGCACTCGGCGGTGGTCACCCACCCGGAATGGGTGCTGCGCGGGCATGCGCTCGAGGCCGCGGTGACGCGGGCGGTGCTGAGCTACCTGGGCCTCGTCAGTGAACCTGGGCCGTCAGAGGCGGAGCCCCGTCGCGCGCGGCGGCGATGAGCGGGATGCCGACGCGGCCGAGCACGCGATTGTGGCCCGCATCGCGACCCAGGAAGACCGCGCGACCCTCGAGTGAGTCGGGTTTGACGGGATGCTCGTCCTCGGTGAGGTACTCGACGATCTCGGCGCCGTCGGGCACTTTGCCGATGGGTTTGGGCGTGCCACCGACGGCATAGCCGAGCGGCGTGTTGATGCGGCGTTCGTAGTCGACATCGAGCCTGAGCGGCAGGTTGAAGCCCGCTACCTTCGCCAGCGATAGATGTCGCCCGTCGGGAACGCGGGCGTGTCGAACGGCATAGCTGGCGATGATGCCGCCGGCCGAATGCGAGATGATCAAGATCTGCTGGACCTTGGCCGGCGCGCTGTCGAGATACGCTTGCACGAGGCCGGTCAGCGCGTGTGCGGCCAGATCCGGGCGGGTCCAGGGACCACGCCAGGCAAAGGCGACGAAGTGGATCTCGGGTGAGGCGCGCAGCGCGGTCAAGATGGGCGCCCATTCGTCGCCGAAGCCGAAGGCGCCGTGCACCAGGATGACCACCGCGCGTTTTTTGGGCGGCACCGTCGGTGGGCGGGTTGCCAGATGGCTGGCGTCGACGATCTGGCAGCCGGTGCAATAGTCGGGCACATGATGGAAACAGCCGGCCATCCCCGACACCGACACCATGACCAAGAAGCCCAGACGAAGCACGCTGCATCTTACACCGACCAGGTACAATCCAGGCGATGCCAGCTAGCGGTGATGGGACCGTCGACGAGGGAGATGGCGCGCGTGACGAGACGGTGCAAGGCGCCGTCCCGATAGGTCCCGACAAAGTGGTGCTGCCGGCGCCGTACGTTTTTCGCCGTGAGCTGAGCCGCGGCGGGATGGGTCGGGTGCTGATTGCCTGGGACGCGCGACTGGGCCGTGAAGTCGCCATCAAGCTCATTCGTGGCGCGGCGCCCGAGCTCCGTGGTCGCTTCGAGCGTGAGGCGTTGCTGACCGCGCGGCTGCAGCATCCGGCCATCGTTCCCATCTATGATGCCGGTCAGCTCAGCGACGGAGAACCGTTCTACGCCATGCGCCTCGTGTCGGGCCGGACCTTGACCGAGGTGCTCGCCAATCGACGGCTGCGGGCGCGTCTTGGTCTGTTGCCTCAAGTGATTGCCGCCGTGGATGCGCTGGCCTATGCGCATGACCGCCACATCGTGCATCGCGATCTGAAACCGCAAAACATCTTGGTCGGTGGCTTTGGCGAGACGGTGGTCATCGACTGGGGGCTGGCCAAAGACCTGGTCGAGCACGCCGGCCAGACCGAGACCGCACCGACGGTGGGTAGCAGTGATAGTGGCCTCACTCAGAGCGGCCAGGTGATGGGCACGCCGGCCTACATGCCGCCCGAGCAGGCGCGTGGTGAAGAGGTCGACGAGCGCGCCGACGTGTATTCGCTGGGCGCCGTGCTCTATCACCTGCTCGTCGGGGAGGCGCCTTATCTCAAGAGCTCGGCGGCGGAGGTGCTGGCCGAGGTGTTGAGCGCGCCACCCGTCGATGTGGCGGTGCGCGAGCCCGACGCGCCGCGCGATCTCGTCGACGTGGTGCGTAAAGCCATGGCGCGTGAGCCGCGGCAGCGCTATGCGACGGCGGCGGAGCTGGCCGAGGACTTGAAGCGCTATCAGACGGGTCAGCTGGTGGCGGCCCATCGTTACTCGATCCTGGAGCGGGTGCGGCGCTTCACGGCGCGGCAACGGGCGGCGGTGGTCGTCGGTGCGGTGCTGTTGGCAACGTTACTGGGCACGACGGTGGTCGGTCTTCGTCGCATCACCCGTGCCCGCGATCTGGCCGAGGCCAACGGCCGGGAAGCGCAGCGGGCGCGTGTCTCCGCCGAGAGTCTGGTGCGCTATCTGCTGTCGGAGCTGGCCGTCCGTCTCGAGCGGCTGGGGCGCGTGGACGTCTTGAAAGGCCTCGGCGAAGCGATCATCGCCCACCAGACCGACCAGACCTCGCAAGAGCCCACGCGATCACGGGCCCAGGCGCTGCAGATCTTGGCGGCTGCCGAAGGCCCACACGGAAATCTGGCCACGGCGCAGCGCGCGCTCGACGCCAGCATCGTCATGCGACGGTCGCTGTTGGCCGTCCATCCCGACGACGTGACCCTGCGCGCCGAGCTGTGGCGCGCCGAGGCGGAGCGAGCGGCGCTCGAGCTACATCATGGCAAGTTGCCGGTGGCGTCGGTGTTTGCGGCGCGATCTGGCGAAGCCGAGGCGCTGGCCAACGAGCCTCGGGTGGCGGCCGATGCCGAGGCGACGGCGATCCTGGCCGAGGTGCTGAATCTGGTGGCGGCGATCCATATCCAGGAGGGCAAGCATGCGCTCGCCGTCGAGGATGCGCAGAAAGCCGTGGCCCTGGCGAGCCGCGCCGTGGCGCTCTTGCCGGCCGATCTGCGCCATCAGCGCACGCTCGCCGCCTGTCGCAGCATGCTGGGCTCTGCCCTCGACGGCAATGGCCGAGTGGTCGAAGCCATGGCGGAAAGTCGGCTGGCGCTGACCCTGTTCAACAGGCTGGTGCGCGAGCGGCCTTTTGAGCCTGGGTTACAATTGCAACTCATGTTGCAATTACGTGAGCTGGCCGAGCTCGATATGTTGCACGGGCGCTTTGCCGAAGGGCGCGCGCTGGTGACGCGATCGGTGGAGGTGGCCGAGGGCGTGGCGCGGCTCGATCCAGACAACGCCGAGTAGCGGCTGGCCCGCATCGATGCCTGGATCCATGCGGCGCGGGTCGATTTCGACAAGGGCGTGTATCCGGCGGCGCGGAGCGCATTCGAGCATGCGGCCACGTTGCTGGCTGCCGAGGCGAGCAGCCCCGAGCTCGACGAGAATCGGGCTTCGATCGAAGGCTATCTGGGGTGGATTGACGTGCTGGGGGGCGCACCGGAGCGGGCCGTGCCGCGGATGCGGGAGGCGAGTCGGGTGTTCGACCTCATCGCCGCCCGTGCGCCCGACGACGGGTCGCGTCAGCGGGAGGCCATGACCTGGCTGTCGGATCTGGCGTACGCCGAGCTGCAAGCAGGTCAAGCCGCCGACGCGGAGGCACATTTGCAGAAGGCCGTGGCGATCTACGCGCATTGGCGCAAGCAGGCCTCGGAAAGCCGCGAATGGCAGTATCAGGCGACGTTCGTCCATGGCTGGCTCGGCGGTGCGCTCGGTCAGCTTGGTCGTCGCGCCGAGGCCGAGACGGCCTTCAAGGCGGCGCTGGCGCTGGCCAAGCCGCTCGTCGCCAATGACACCAACGCCGACGAGCCAGAGGTGCATGCCGCGCTGGCCGAGGTCTGCTACTGGATGTTGCGCAGCGATCCCAAGACGGCGGAAGCGAGGCAGATCATGCGTCGCGAGGTGGTCGTCTTGCGGCGATTGCAGGCCGAGGACAAGTTGTATGCGTCGGCGGCCATCGAGCTCGACAAGTGGGACCGCATCTCACAGTAAGTGTCTGGGACAGATGAGCTGCACGGTGTCGGTGCGACGCACGCCCGACAAGCGGACCAAGCCCGCGCGCGCGAGCACGGCGAGGTCGACGGCCAGGGTTTTGAAGTCGAGGCCGGCGAGGACGGCCAGCTCGGCTTGCGTGACTGGCGTAATGGGGTCAACGGGCGCGATGTGTCGGAGGAGTCGGTGCGCACCGTCGCTGAGCGCGGCTAGACGGGCGCTCCAGTCGACGGACAGGAGGCGCGCGTCGAGTCGGACTGCGAGCTCGTTGGCCTCGCCAGAGCTGGAAGTGCCGACGAGCAAGAAGGGCGCGGGCGGCGTGGTGATCGCGGTGAGGAGCGCGAGGCTTTGCTCATCGGCGAATTGCAGATCGTCGATCACCATCACGAGAGGCGCCTCGTCGGCGAGGCGGGCGAGCACGCCGCGGAGCTCCTGGCAGGCCTTCACGACATCTGGCGCGCTCGGCTCGGCTCGATGGCGCAAGACCGGGAACAGTGCCGGCAGCGCCGTCGACGATCCGAGGAGCTTGGCGGCGTCCGCCGGGGTGCGGCGGCGGAGATGCTGGGCAAGCGCGTCGATCACTCCGTCGATGCCGCGATAGGGCACCGCCTCCCGCTGGTGGACGCGGCCGGCAAGCACGACCAGAGACGGCACACGACGTTTGGCGCTGGCGACGAATGACTGCACCAGCGTGCTGAGGCCAACGCCCTCGTCGCCGTGTACCAGGACACAACCGCCGGACTGGCGGGCTTCGGCGAGCATCAGTTGTAGGGTGTCGAGATATGGCTGCTGGCCGACCAGCGGCGTCGATGGATCGGGAGTCGGCGTCGACAGCGACGACAGGACATCCAAGCCGTTGGGCCGATCGTCGCCGTCGCGCGACAACAGACGCATGGCCAGCTCGGCCAGATCGGTGGGCGCACGCGGGTTGATGCTGTGCACTGCCACCGGGGGTTTGTCGCGCTTGCGGGCCAAGACCTCTAGCGGCGCGCCGCGAAAGGGCAGGTCGCCGGTCAGCGCCTGATAGAGCATGGTCCCGACGGCATACCAGTCGGCGGCAGGGCCAATCGGCCGGCTGGCAGCTTGCTCGGGCGCCATGTAGTCGACGGTGCCGACGACGCGCGGGTCATGATCGGCGAGCTCCACGGCGAGGCCAAAGTCGAGCAGCACGACGCGACCGGCTGCGGTCACGAGCACGTTGGCCGGCTTCAGATCGCGATGAAGCTTCCCGGCTCGATGCAGCGTGTGGACCGCTCCGGCGAGCTGGGCCAACGCGTCGCGCAAGCGCGGCACATGGACTGTGGGGCCGGGCTCGGACGCGTCGCCGGAATCGCCATCGCGCGCTCCCCCCGGCGGCCGCACCCAGCGCAGAAAATCGACGCCGTCGACGAGCTCCATCGTGAAAAAACACCGGGTTCCATCGGCATGCAGCTCGTGGAGCGCGACGAGATTGGGATGCTGCAGATCGCGCAACACGCGGAACTCGTGTTTGAGCCGCAAGAGCCCGGTCGTGTCGTGAGGCAGGAAGGTCTTGAGCGCGACGTGGATCTGCCGCTGCCGATCGAGCACTTCGTAGACGAGGCCGAGACCTCCTGATCCGAGCCGTCGCACGACCTCATAACGGTCGGTGCCGAAGAGCTCGGGCGGAGACGGCATCGCGTCACATCTTAGCGCGTTAACTCTTGGGCGCGAGCACCGACACCGTGAGCGGGGCGCCCGTGGTGCGACGTTCGGGCCGATAGTACTCGTACACCGTCGGTGCCGGGACCTGCGCGCGCAGCGGGAAGCGCGACTTGAGCGGCAGATCGAGCTCGAACGGTTTGCCGCTCTCGAGGCGGGTCAGATAGAGCACGAGGCCATCGCGGTCGCGCTGGACCTTGTCGGCGCGGTGGTCGCTGACCAGCTTGGCCAGCTCGTCGTCGTCGACGTCGAAGCCGGGAGGCACGCCCACGGTGACGATGGGCATGTCGACTGCGGCCTTGCCCGCCACAAGACCCACATGAACATGCTCGGTGAGGACGCTGCCGGAGGTCACCTCGGACCGATTGAGCTTGGCGCTGATCTGCAGATCGTCACCGGCCGGCTGGGTGCGGCGCGGCTCGAACCAGTGCCCGACGAGCTGGCAGTCGAGTGGGCCTTTGCCGGTCCACCCAAGCGCGATCTGGTGCTTACCCGGCCGCATCAGCGACGGCAGCGACGCCGAAGACAACAGATCATCGCCGAGATCGACGTCGAGCGAGGCGGCTTCGACGCCGTCGATGGTGACCGTGAGACGGCCGCGGCCGCGCTGTCGTTCTCCGGCGCCCAGCAAGGCCTTGAGCGACAGGATGGTCGCCTGGGTCGAGTACCAGTTGCCGAAGCTGTCCTTCGACGACAACAGATAGCCGATGGCGCGGTCCACTCGGCCGCGATCCCGGCCGAACATCAAGGCGGTGGCCGCGCGCGCAGTGGTCTCCACCGTCCCTGATTTGCCGTCGCCGTAGGTGAGCGTCTTGTCGGCGGCGGCGAAGGCGACTTGCCCCGTCGCCTGTTCCTTGCGGCCATCCCACAGCTTGTCGAGCACGGCCTCGAGCGCGGTCTTGGCACCGGCAGTTGTCGCATTTTGGCCGAGCAGCTCGGCGCACAACGCGAGGGTGTAGGCGTCGTTGACCGTACCGCGCTCCAGCTCCCGGCGCACGAAGGCGACCGCGTGCTCGACGGTGGCGCCGCGCCAGCCGGTGCGTTGCAAGGCGACGGCGATGTAGGCGGTGATGCGGGTGACGTCGCGGTTGAAGTGGTTGGTGGCGCCTTCGTTGATGAAGTTTGTGTCTGGCGCCCAGCTGCCGTCGGGCTGTTGCAGCGACGCCAGCCAGCGTTGGGTGCGGTCGATGACCGCGTGGTCGATGGGGTAGACCTTGGCCATGTCGTCGAATTCCAGGACGCCGTAAGCCGTCAGGATCTTGTTGGCTGGCGCCTGGCCGAACCAGGAGAAGCCGCCGCCCTTGACCTCGAATGCCAACAGCTTCTGGTAACCGGCCGCCAGATAGGTTGTCGCCTTTTTCTCGACGGCGGGTGTCGATTTTCCGGTCTTGCGCAGATAGTCGAGGATGAGCGCGTTGGGGTAGGTCGTCGACGACGTTTGCTCGAAGCAGCCTCCGGGCATGCGCAACATGGAGTCGAGTCCTTCGATGACGTGGGTCGCGGCCGACGGATAGGCCTTGAGCGTGGCAATCGAGGCATCGGCGATGGCGTCGGCGGGAATGGTCAGCTCGTGCGTCACATGATCGCCGCGCATGCGGTCCTGGAATGAGGCGCCGACCTCGATGCCGTCGGGCCGGACCCAGATGGAGCGCTCGATGGCGTCGGAGAGGCTGGTGCCGCGGGCGCGGACCAACAGCTTCTGCGCCCCCACCCCGCGTGCGCCGATGCGGAAATAGCGAACTCCGACGGCGTTGGGGCCGAGCTCGATGGTTTCGGTCTTGGGCGAGTCGTGACTGAACCAGGCGGCGCTGTCGAGCTCGAGCGTGATGCGCTGCGCGGTCGGCAAATAATTGTAGACCGCGACTGGCACCGACAGCGCGTCGTGCTGGGTGATCGCCGCCGGCAGATCGAGATCGACGAAGAAGTCCTGGAAGACCTTCACCGACTGGCTCAGCTGGCCGATGCGACCGTCGCTGGACATGGCCTCGAGGCCGAGTTGCCAGGCAGTGATCGAATCGGCAAAATCCACGTCGACGGTGGCTTTGCCGGCGGTATCGGTGAGGATGTCGGGGCGCCACAACATGGTCTCGGGAAACTCACGACGGACCCGCGGCTCTTCGCCGCCACCGACGCTGCGGCCACCGAGACGTCCGGAGCCGGAGCCATAACCAGAGCCCGTGCCACTGCCGCGTCCGATGGTGCCGATATTGCCGAGACCGATGGTGCCGTAGCCCATACCGCCGCCGCCGACGCCGGTGCCGATAAGCCCGAGGCCGCCGTGACCGAAGGCGTCGCCGATGGCCGCACCGCGGATCTGGATGTCGGCGAGCGCCACCTTGAGGTCACTGCCGCCGAAATAGTCGATCGCGTAGGAGTCGTCTTTGGTGTCGAAGAGGCCGTCAGGGCCGGCGGATGCGACGAGATAGCGGGATCGCAAGCCGGCCACCCACACCGTCCGCTTGCCGCGAAAGACGCGCAGCGGCTGGCCCCAAGGATCGGTCAACAGCTGGCGCGGCAGCTTGCCCGCCGTGACCATAGTCTCGAGGTCGGCCAGGGTGAGAATCCGTGACTTGGCCCTGTTGTCGGCTTGCGGCTCGAAGGGCAAGCGGCCGACGACGCCTTCTTTTCTGAGGGTGATGTAGATGCGGCGCAGTTGTTCATCGAGCTGCTCGTGGGCCCAGCTGTCGAAGTCGCCGAGGCCGGCTCTCTCGACGAGGACGGTGCCGCTGATGCGTCGGCCCCAGGGATCGCGGGCGTCCCGAGAGTCGGCCAGCATCACCGAGCCCAGATCGCGGCGCCAGCGCCAGCGTTTGCCGACGCGCTCACCAGCGGGATGCTTGGTGATCCAGTCCCGCAGCTCGGTGCTCAGGCGCTCGAGCTGTTGGTCGTACGCTTGGCCACGCTCCCCCCACGGGTCGGACTGCCAACCGAGATCCCACGGTGGCAGTGCGCCGGCGAGGAGGATCGTCGCTGCGGTGTCGCGGAGCACGGGCTCGACCGTCTCGTTGACCGTGCTCTCCATGGTGTAGCCGCCCGGCTTCAGCTTGAGGTTTTGCCCGGCGCGGGACGCTTGTTCGGCGAGCTGAAAGAACAGCCGCGTCACCGACGGCTTGGCGGCTCTGAGCGCCAACAGTGATTCGTCGACCATGACCGCCGAGAGCTGAGCGGCGACGCCAGCGCCAGATTTACCGTCGAGCACCTGGACATGCAGCCGACCGCGACTGCCAGGCGCAAAGCTCGCGCCGTCGGCCTGGGCGGCCCAGGTCTCGCCGCGCTGTGCCTCCCAGCGTGCCTCGACACGGAGCGCACTCGGACGCTCGACCCAGATGAGACGCGTGCCGGTGGATTTCTTGCCGTCGGGACCGATCTGATAGGCGAGGAGCTGCAAGGTGCCGAAGCGCCGATCGTCGGCAGCGAGGCGCAGCGCGGCCACGCCGTCCTTGGCCGTGGCGGCGGTCACGTCGACGAGCTGGCCATCTTTGACGACATCCACCAGGACCGGACCCGGCCTGGCGCCGAAGATGTCGATCTGGATCGGTGCGCCCGGCGCGTAGAGCGCGTGGTCGGGTCTCACCAGCAAGGTGCCTGGCGGAGCCGCAGCCACACAGCGTGTGGTCGACGCCGAGCCGTCCTGGCCCGCGATCCGCGCCAACAGCGCGACCTCGTTGCGCGGACAATCCGACGTCGGAAACGGACGCCCGCGCACGACGAAAGTGGCCACGCCGAGCGCGTTGGTCTTGGCCGTCTGCGGCTGCTCCAAACCCACAAACTCGACCATCGTATCGGCCAGCGTCGACCCATCCGGCTTGGCCGCCGTCACCCACACGCGCTGCTCGACGCCTTGCACCAACGTGTTCGCCTCGGTGGAGATCTCGAGTCGCGGGCTACCGTCGCTGTAGGGGAGCTCGCGCCGCGCTGTTTGCTCCTGCCGCGCGGTGTCGGTCACCGTAGCCTCGAACACCACGCGTCCTTCGGCGCCGGGGGCCATGGTGGTGAGCAGCGGAATGTCCACGCGCGCTTTGCCGTCGGCGTCGAGCTTGGCGGTGATCCGCGCCAGCTTGATGCCGATGCGCCCCACCTGGATGTGTGGCTCGATGCGGACCGTGCCTGCGACGGGCTTGCCGAAGAAATAGCGCGCGTCGACGTTCAAGATGGCGCGCTGGCCTGGGCCATACCAGCGACGGTCGGAGTCGAGCGCGACCTTGAGCTTGGGCAGTCGATAGCGGTCGACGGGCAGGTCCAGCGACGCCGACTGGGCCGCGCCGTCGGCCGTCGTCGACACGGTGGCGCGGTAGTTGCCGAGCAGGATCTCGTCGGCCAGAGCGAACTCGGCCGACGCGATGCCGAACGTGCTGGTCTTGGCGTCGGAGCGGGCGATGATGTTGCCGCGCGGATCGCTGAGGAGGAAGCGGATCGGTAAACCCGGCACCGGTTTGCCGTCGACGGGCCGCACGGCGACCGCGCGCAGCCGCACGGGTTGCGATGGCTGGTAGATGGGCTTGTCGCTCTGCAGCATGAGCTTCTCGCCGGAGCGGAGCTCGATGGCGGTGGTCTCGATGGTGGTCTTGCCGCGCGCGTGACCCTCGACCTCGAGGGTGTAACGGCCGGACGGCCAGCTCGGGGTGACGAAGCGCGCCTCGACCAGGCCGTCGCTGTCGGTGCGGCCGCTGAACAGCTCGGCTTTGTGGCCGGTGCCGGCGAGGCGCACTGCCACCTCGACATCGCGCTCGGGACCGGTGGTCTTCTCGTCGCTGGCCCAGTGTGATGCGATGCGTACCGCGCCCGGGCCACCAACGGCCCAGGTGAGCGGCGCCCGCACATAGAGCCCCAGCGCCGCCTGGCTCGGTACTGGTTTGGCCGTCGCAGTGGCGCTGAAGAACAACAGACCCGTCAAGTAGATCGAACGCATGCTGCTTGGACCCCACCCAGCGACGAAAGTTCTTGGGGAAGGAACCGGGGGCGATGGCCGTATCTTGCGGGCTGCTATCTGGCCATCAGAGCCGGCAGCACTTCGTGGATGCCGTCGACGAGAAACTGGACCGCGATGGCCGCGATCAAGAGGCCCATCACGCGGTTGAAGACATTCATGCTGGTGCGGCTGATGCGCTTTTCGAAAGCCGCCGCGGTTCTCAACACGGCGTAGGCGATGACACCGGTGAGAAGCACGGCACCGAACACGACCGCTTTTTGGCCCAGATTGGTGGCCTTGCTCATGAGCAACATCACCGTCGCGAACGAGCCCGGGCCCGACAAGATGGGAATGCCCAGCGGAAAGATGGAAACGTCTTCTTTTTCGAGGCCCTCGGCGGTCTCCTCGGGGGTGGTGCGTTGCCGCGACGGTTGCGCGCGCAGCATGTCCACCGCCAGCATGAACAACAGCACGCCGCCGGCGATCCGGAACGACGCAATGGAGATGCCGAAGAACTTCAAGATGTAGGCACCGAGCGCGGCGAACAGAAACAGCGCCAGCACCATCGTCACCGCCGCCCGCAGCGCCGTGCGTCGCTTGTGCTCGGGGCTGTCGTGCGTGGTCATGGCCAAAAACACCGGCACTGCGCCCGGCGGATCCACCACCGAGAACACCGCCGAGAACGCCGCGACCGCGAAGGCCAGCGTCACGTCGCCCTCACTTGAGCTCGAACGGCCAGGTCACGACGGAGGCGCCGCCGGACTTGGGGAAATGCAGCGCCTGGACCGCGCCGCGGACGCACTTGTAGAGGCCCCGCCGCATCAGCAGCGCCGGGCCCTCGACGCGGATCTTTTGCACGTCGCCGCCTTCGCCGACGCGCACGCCGACCTCGACCTTGCCCGTCTCGAGAGGCGCATCAGCGACGGCATCGGTCATGCAGCGGGTGATGGCAGGATGGGCGCCTTTGAAGATGCCGTCGAGCTCGTCCTGCGAAAGCTCTCGCCCGTCGTCGCCGCCTTTCGAGAAATCGATCTTCTGCGGCCGGCCGAGCGTGTCGCCCTGACTGACCATGCGCTCGTCGCCGGGCTGCAAGGTCACGGCCGGCGCTGCGCCGTCGAGGGGGGCTCGGCGGCGGCGCTTTTTCTCATCTCTTTTCTCGGGCGGGGACGGCAGCGGTGCTTCGACCGCGACACACAGCTTTTCTACACAGTGCGTGCTTTTACCGCAGCGCCAGAGGCACCCGTCGGTGCGCTTGTAGACCGCATAGGCGCCCACGCCGAGAAGCCCAGCGCCGATCATCAAAGCCAACAGAAAGCCACGCAGCACGGGCGCAGCTTAGCATCAGGTTGACGGATCAGCTGTCGGCCGGCTTGGCCTTCCGTAACAGCGAGAACGCCCACAGCGCCAGCAGCACCAGCACGCCCCCGAGCCCAAGCCCGAACAACAGCTTGTGACGCTCGGTGAACGGCGTGGGCGCCTCGGCATGCTTACCAAAGTCGGGATTGGCGGCGAGGGGGCCCAGCGTCGCTGGCAGCACCTGAACTTCTTTGGCGCGCGCCATCACCTGGGCGAGCTCGTAGCTTGGTGTGCCGAGCTTGGTGCTGCCGACATAGAGCTGGTAGCTGCCGGCGGTCTCGGCGCGGAAGACGAGCTCCTGCGCACGATAGAGGGCGACGCCGCTTTCGACGACCAGCGCGGCATCGTCGCGGTCGTGGATCTCGACGCGCAGATAGCGTTTGCGGTTGGGTGAGAAGGTGAGGCGCGTATTCTCCCGCGCGCCGCCCGACTGGGTGCCACCGACGGTGCGATGGAGCCAGCCGCCGCCAAACGGCGCCCAGTAGCCGAGGAAATTGGTGCCCGACACCCAGGCCATCCGCTCGAACGCCGCGCCGGTGATCGTGAGATCGAGCGCCTCGATGGGCAGCCCTGGCGAGCCGAGATCGAAGGCATACAGCGACCGTTTGCCCGGCTCGTCCTTGGACCGCTCCGTCACTTTCAACGGCAAGGAGCGCAATACGGGCAATGACGCCGGCGGTGCAAACGCCACCTGGCCACCGGTGATCCGTCGCACCGTCTCTGGACCGGCCAGCACCGTCACGCGCAGATAGCGCGCGTCGGAAACGGGATAGCTGATGGTGGTCTCACTCGATGTCCCACCGACGGTGACCACCCGATAGACCCAGCTGCCCTCGGTCAGCTTGCCCCAGGTTTTTTCGTCCTGCGAGCTCTCCACCCGCGTGCGCCGAAAGTACGAATCCCCGTCGATACTGAGGCTGACGCGGCTGTGGCGCAGCCCGGACAGACCGAGGTCGAACACCGCCTGCACCGAGCCGTCCTTCAACGTCACGGGGTCAACCATGTTGGTCGGCACCGTGGCCTGGGCCTCGACGGGCACGTCACGGATCAGATAGCCGACCTCGTTGCCGTCGGGCCCGGCCAGTCGCAGATCGCCGAGTGGGCTGCCGTCATCCCGCGTGCGTCGATAGAGATCGGCGTCTACCTCCACCCGATAAAAGCCCGGGCCGGCCACGCCGTCGACGCTGCGCATCTCGGCCAGATCCGCCTTGGGAAAGCCGAACGCACCGCCGCCCCACAGCGCCAAGAGCACCACTCCCGCCTTGACCGCCCCGTCGCGCAGCACCGCCAGAAGACGTTTGCCGAAGCGCGCGTACAGAAAGCCGGAGCCGAGCAACAGACCGCCCACACCGAGGAGCACCATGACCTGAAAGATACGCTCCAATTTCCAAACGTCCCACAAGCCGAGCTTGAGCAGCGTCAGAGAGAAGAGGCCGAGACCCAGATAGCGATGCAGCCGGTCCTTGATGCCGAAGCCGACCCCGAGCAGGGTGGCAGCGTAGAGCCCGAAGACCAGCGTGGTCCACATCGCCAGCTCTTGACGCTGATGGACCTGCGCCTGCGCGTACAGCGACAGGAAGGCCGAGAACTCGGCATTGTCGACGCGGCCCGTCGGGGGCGTCGGGATGCGCTGCACCAGGCGATGGACTTCGGTCACCGTCAAGGCCAAGAGCATCCAGTGACCGAGCGACTGTAGGACGCTGCCGGAGATGCTGAAGCCCGACGTCCCCGCCCGCCGCGCGCCACGGCCACCGACGAAGAACGCGATGCCGCAGCCGAGTAGGCCGAGGCTGCATTGGTTGAACAAGAACGGCACGGACAAGACGCCCTCTTTGCCGCCGGTCGAGATGAACAACGCCGTCTGCTTGGCGGGCTCGGGGACGTCGACACTGACGAGGTGAATGAGCGTGAGGCCGAACAGCGTGAGCCCACCGGCGAGCCACCAGGCATTGCGCTCGCGACCACCGAGCCACACCACGACGGCGGCGAACACCGCCCACACCACGGTCACGGTCGCGCCGCTCCACATGGTGCCCACCGCGGCCACGAAGAGCCCCAGGGCCTGGCCGAGAACCACCGTCGCTGCGCCGCGTGCGTCGTGATCCGGGCGGCGCAACAGAGCGGCGCCGAGAAGCAGATCGCACAGACCCACCGCGGCAAGCAGCACCGCGCGCAGCGTCCCGGCCTCGGGCCCGTCACTGATGTGGGCCAGTGCCAGCAGCACGAAGGCCAGACCGGCGCCGGAGAATGTCACCAGACGTAACGCCGTCGCTGGTCGCCGTTTCCACACCAGCTCCCAGGCGATGGCGCCGAGATAGACCGACGACCACAGCGCGGCGACGCCGACGAACTTGAGGTCGGTGGGGTCGTGTCCGTGCGGCAGCGGCGCGGGCACGAACAGGAACGACAGACCCACCGCCACGGTGGACATGACCGCCACCGAAGACAT
>Ga0123336_10000902_pt1 | contig 28527 bp, 23 predicted proteins | sample SSSSmetaG_FD_96466 | JGI IMG/M metagenome (GOLD analysis project Ga0123336, IMG submission 96466) | Glacier valley bacterial and archeal communities from Borup Fiord, Nunavut, Canada, to study Microbial Dark Matter (Phase II) - ​SSSS metaG | ecosystem: Environmental > Aquatic > Freshwater > Ice...
CGATCTCGCGCTGCAAACGACGATTTTCTGGGGTGCGACCGGCGGGGTCGCCGATCCCAATGCGCTGTATTTCATCAACGCGGGCGGCAACGACGGGTTCAGTGCGGTGTTCGGTCAGCCGGGCGCGCCGACCCCGGCAGCGGTTGCGGCGGCGATCGTGCAAACGATCGATACGCTGGCCGCACTCGGCGCGCGGCATTTCCTTGTCGATAACGTGTTCGATCTGGGCAACACGCCGTTCGTCAAAGGCAACGGGCTGAGCGCGTGGGGCACGGCGGAATCGAAGGCGCTGAACGCGGCGATCGCGGCGTCGCTGAAATGGGGCCCATTGCCTGCCGGTATCTATCTCAAACTGTTCGACGCCTATGGGCTCGGCCGAAGCTTGAACGCCGATCCGGGTGCGTTCGGCCTCGCGGGTCTGAACACGACGACGCCCTGCATCTATGCGGGCGCGGCACCGGTCTGCACGGGATACGAGTTCTTCGACGCGGTGCATCCGACCGACGCGATTTACCAAATCTTCGGCAAGGGCCTCGCGCAGACGGTTCCCGAACCCGCGGCGTTCGCGCTGTTCGGGCTTGGCATCGCGGGCCTGGCGCTGCGGCGGCGCGGCTGAGCCTGCTCGCCGCCTCGGCGCTGGGCTGCGAGCGGGGCGGCAGGCGGGTGTTCGAAGGGATCGATCTCGCGCTCGATGCCGGTGACGCATTGATCGTCACGGGCGCGAACGGCGCGGGCAAGTCCACCCTGCTGCGCGTTCTCGCGGGGTTGCTCGATCCGGTTGCGGGCACGGTTCGCCGGGCGGCGCGCATCGCGTGGCTGGGGCATGAGAATGCACTGAAGTCGACCGCCACGCTCGGCTTCGAACTGCGCTTCTGGGCGCGGCTCGACGGAGCGAGCGATGCGGCGCTCGCACAGGCGGCGGACGCGTTCGATATCGCGCCGCTGCTGGGTTTGCCCGTCGCGGTGCTCAGCCACGGCCAGCGCCGACGCGCCGCGCTCGCCCGCGCGGCCGCGTCGGGCGCGTCGGTGTGGCTGCTGGACGAGCCCGATGCCGGGCTGGACGCGCGCTCGTGCGAGCGGTTGACGCAGGCGATGTCGGCGCACCGCGCGAACGGCGGCGCGATCGTCGCGGCGCTGCACACCGGCCTCGCGCTCCCGGGTGCGCAAACCTTGCGCCTGGGGGCTTAACAGCCGGGATTTGCACGCCTATCTTCGCAACTGTCGTCAACAACCGAAAGGAGGTGGTCCAATGTCTCATTGTCACAAACCGCAGCGTGTCACGGTCGAGGCCGGGATCTCCGCTATGGGGATCGCCGCCTGACCCGAGCCGCGCGCTAGCGGTGAAGGCAATGGAAGGGCCGGGTCGCGCAAAGCGGTCCGGCCCTTCGTTCGTTCAGGCGAACCAGCGCGTCAGCAGCGCGCGATAGATACGGGTAAGCGTCTCCAGATCGGCAAGCGGCACCGCCTCGTCCACCTTGTGCATCGTCGCGCCCACCAGCCCCAGTTCCACCACCGGACAATAGTGCCGGATGAACCGCGCGTCCGAGGTGCCGCCGCCGGTCGAATAACCGGGCGCGCACCCGGTCACCGCCTCCGCCGCGGCTGCGACCGCCTCGCTCAGCGGACCGGGTTCGGTCCGGAACGCCTCGCCCGAACACGTGAGATCGAAGCGCGCGTCGGCCTCCTCGGCCACGGCTGCCGCGCGAAGCCACTCTTCGAGGCTTGCGGCTGTATGCCCATCGTTGAAGCGGATGTTGATCCGCGCGCGCGCCTGCGCCGGGATGACATTGTTCGCCTCCGCCTCGCCCCCCTCGATGCGCGTGATCTCCAGATTGGACGGCTCGAACCATGCCGTGCCCGCGTCGAGCGGCACCGCCTTCAGCCGCGTCAGCATCCGCACCAGCCGCGTCAGCGGATTGTCCGCGCGCGAGGGATAGGCAACATGTCCCTGCACGCCGCTGACCGTGATCCACCCGTTGATCGATCCGCGCCGCCCGATCTTGATCGCATCGCCCACCGCCGTCACGCTCGTCGGCTCGCCCACGATTGCGGCTTGCGGCAGCAACGCGCGTTCGGCCAGCCACGGCATCAAACGCGCGGTGCCGTCGATCGCGTCGCCCTCCTCGTCTCCGGTGACGATCAGCATCGTCGCGCCCTCCCCGCCCGCCGCGATCCAGCGCGCGGTGGCGGCAACCCATGCCGCAATCGCGCCCTTCATGTCGGCCGCTCCGCGCCCGATCAGCCGGCCATCTGTCACACCGGCTGCGAACGGCGGCGCGGACCAGTGAGCCACATCGCCGGGCGGCACGACATCGCTGTGGCCCGCGAACGCCAGCCGACGCCCCGGCCCGTCACGCACCGCGACCAAATTGTCGATCGCGCCGAAGCGCGGCCGGTGCACCTCAAAACCGAGCGGGGCGAGCGCCGCCGCGAGCACATCGAGCGCGCCCGCATCGGCGGGCGTCACACTGGGGCAGCGGATCAGCGCCTGCGCAAGGCTTACAGCGTCCATCGCACCCGGCTAAACGGCTCGATGCCGACGTTGCAACCTTGACACATCGCCGCCCCACCCCCTACTCGCGCGCTTCGCCGTGCGCGGCCCCTTCGTCTAGCGGTCCAGGACGTCGCCCTCTCACGGCGAAAACACGGGTTCGATTCCCGTAGGGGTCACCAAAGGCGGTTTCAGCCTCGAGGCGCTGGTGACTGTCTCGACCATGCGGGACGATTGATGCCGTTGACAGCTGCCATCGCATGTCCGTCCATTGCGACGCATGATCTGCCTGCCTCGAACCTTATCCCGCCGGTGGTGCGCCGCGTATGCGGTCGCCGCAACGTTGCTTCTTGCCGCCGCGCCGGTTGCCGCGCCGCTCGCCCGTCCGGTCTCGCCCCTGTTTCGGTCGGCGGGTGCGCCGACAGCCGCGCCGTCGGCCGACAGGGCACCCGCGCCGCCCTCGGTCCTGTTCGGCCCGCTGTTCCGCGCGGTGCAGCAGGCCCGGCTGTTCGCGGACCAGAAGACCTTCGCCGATGCGCTGCCCCTGCGCGCGCCCGCTGCTATCCTTACAGACTACACCCGAGCGCCGCCCGTCGACGCCGATGCGCTGCGCGCCTTCGTGCTCGCCAATTTCAGCCTGCCCGCTGACCCCGCGCCGCCCCCGCCCGAAACCGCGCGCGAACCCCTCGTGGCCCACATCGCGCGGCTGTGGCCGGTCCTCACGCGACAGCCCACCGTCCCACCGCCCGGCTCCTCCGCGCTCGCGCTGCCCGCGCCCTATGTCGTCCCCGGCGGCCGTTTCCGCGAAATCTACTATTGGGACAGCTATTTCACCATGCTCGGCCTCGTCGCCGACGGCCGCTTCGATCTGGTCGAATCGATGCTTGACGATTTCACCAGCCTTATCGAACGCTACGGCCACATCCCGAACGGCACGCGCACCTATTATCTCAGCCGGTCCCAGCCGCCATTCTTCGCGCTGATGCTCGGTCTCTCGCAAACACACGATCGCGCCACCCGCACCCGCCGCCTCGCCGCGTTACGCCGCGAGCATGGCTTCTGGATGGCGGGCGAACGCTGCGCCGCGCCCGCGTGCGCGCGCGTAGTCCGGATGCCCGACGGCGCGCTCCTCAACCGCTATTTCGACGATCGCGCTGCGCCGCGCGACGAATCCTGGGCGCAAGACACTGCAACCGCAACCACCGCTGCGCCGCGCCCTTCCGAAGAGACGTGGCGCGATCTGCGCGCTGCTGCGGAGAGCGGCTGGGATTTCAGCGCGCGCTGGCTGGACGATCCCGCAAAGCTCGAAACGATCCGCACCACTGCGATCGTGCCCGTCGATCTCAACAGCCTCCTCCATGCACAAGAAGTCCGGATCGCGCGCGAGTGTGCCGCGCTCGGCGATCCCGCCTGCGCGCGCGATTACACCGGGCGCGCGCAGGCCCGCGCCCGCGCGATCCGCCGCTGGCTTTGGCTGCCCCGTGAAGCGCGCTTTGCCGATTGGGATCTGGTCCGCCGCAAGCCAACGCGCGTGCTTTCGGCTGCCACCCTGTATCCGCTGTTCACCGGTATCGCGTCGCGCCGCGAAGCCGTCGCCGTCGCCGCTACCGTCCGTGCGCGTCTGCTCGCGCCCGGAGGCTTGCGAACGACAACGTATCGCACGGGACAGCAGTGGGATCTGCCCAACGGCTGGGCGCCGCTGCAATGGATCGCGGTAGAAGGCCTCGGCCGCTACGGCGAGCGAGCGCTCGCGCGGACTGTGGCGTGCCGCTTCGTCGCGACGGTCGCGCGGACCTACCGCGAGACGGGGCGTATGAACGAGAAATATGATCTCGAGCAGCGGCGCATCGGCGGCGGCGGCGAATATCCCACGCAGGACGGCTTCGGCTGGACGAATGGAGTTGTCCGGGCGCTTACGGCCGGCGGCGAACCCGGATCGGCGCGGCACATGTCGGGGATTGCGACGCAATGTCCGGAAAAGTCGTGATTCGGCCCGGCGGTCCTGCCGCCGTCCGCGCAGCCATGGCCATCGGTCCGCGAACGCCCTAGTCGCGCAGCCATGCTGCGTGTTTCCGAACTGCGCCTGCCGCTCGGCCATCCGCCCGCAGCGGTTGCCGCCGCCATCCGCGCCCGGCTGGGCGTGCGTGCCGCCGATCTGGAGGGTTTTGCCATCGTCCGACGCGCGAACGATGCGCGCAAGAAGGCGGCGATCATGATGGTCTACACCGCCGACGTGACCGTGCGCGACGAGCCGACGGTGCTCGCGCGGCTTGCCCGCGATCCGGGTGTGCGGCCCACGCCCGATACTTCCTACCGGCCGCTCGCCGCGATGGCCGCCTCGGATGCGCTGCGCCCGGTGGTGATCGGCGCGGGGCCGTGCGGGCTGTTTGCGGGGCTGATCCTCGCGCAGATGGGACTGCGGCCAATCATCCTCGAGCGCGGCACGATCGTGCGCCAGCGCACGAAGGACACGTGGGGCCTGTGGCGGCGCGGCGTGCTCGCGCCCGAATCGAACGTGCAGTTCGGCGAGGGTGGTGCTGGCACCTTCTCGGACGGCAAGCTATGGAGCCAGATTAAGGATCCGCGCCATCTGGGGCGCAAGGTGCTGAACGAGTTCGTCGCCGCCGGTGCGCCCGCCGACATCCTCACCGAAGCGCATCCGCATATCGGCACCTTCCGCCTCGTGACCGTGGTCGAGAACATGCGCGCCACCATCGAGGCGCTGGGCGGCGAATATCGCTTCGACACACGGGTGGAGGATCTGGAAGTCGCGACCGCCGCCGATGGCACGCGCCGGCTGCACGCGCTGCATCTCAGCAATGGCGAGCGGCTCGCGGCGGAGCAGGTCGTGCTCGCGGTGGGCCACAGCGCGCGCGACACCTTCGCTGTGCTGCACGCGCGCGGGGTACATATCGAGGCCAAGCCCTTCTCGATCGGCGTGCGCATCGAACATCCGCAATCGTGGATCGACCGCGCGCGCTTTGGCGCGTGCGCGGGGCATCCCGATCTGGGCGCGGCCGCCTATGCGCTTTCGCACCATTGCCGGGGCGGGCGGACGGTCTACAGCTTCTGCATGTGCCCGGGAGGACGCGTGGTCGCCGCTACATCGGAACCCGGTCGCGTTGTGACGAACGGCATGAGCCAATATTCGCGCGCCGAGTTCAACGCCAATTCGGGACTGGTGGTGGGTATCGATCCTGCGCGGGATTATCCGGGGCACCCGCTCGCGGGGCTCGATCTGCAGCGCGATCTGGAAGCGCTCGCGTTCGTTGCGGGCGGGTCCACCTATGCCGCGCCGGGGCAGACGGTGGGCGATCTGCTCGCAGGCCGCGCCTCGACCGCGTTCGGCGCGGTGTTGCCCTCCTACAAGCCCGGCGTCACGCCGACCGATCTTGCGGCCTGCCTGCCCGCCTTCGTGATCGACGCTTTGCGCGAGGCGCTGCCGGTGTTCGGCCGCAAGCTCGCGGGCTATGATCACCCGGACGCGGTGATGACCGGGGTGGAGACGCGCACCTCGTCGCCGATCCGCATCCCGCGCGGGCGCGATTTTCAGAGCCCGGGCACGGCGGGGCTGTTCCCCGCGGGCGAGGGCGCGGGCTATGCGGGCGGGATATTGTCGGCGGCGATCGACGGCATTCAGGTCGCGGAGGCGGTCGCGCGCGCGATGGATGCCAACCCTGCCCTCGCCATCCCGGGAGCATGACGCCCGAGCACTTCGACGCCATCGTGCTCGGCGCAGGTGCGGCGGGGCTGATGTGCGCTGCTGCTGCGGGCGCGCGCGGGCGGCGCGTGCTGCTGATCGATCACGCCGACGCGCCGGGCAAGAAAATCCTCATCTCGGGCGGCGGCCGTTGCAACTTCACCAATGTGGGCACCGCGCCCGAATGTTTCCTCTCGGCCAACCCGCATTTCGCGCGCTCGGCGCTCGCGCGCTACACGCCCGCCGACTTCGTCGCGCTGGTCGAACGGCATCGCATCGCGTGGCACGAGAAGACGCTCGGCCAGCTTTTCTGCGACGGCTCCGCGCGGCAGATCGTCGATCTGCTGCTGGACGCGTGCGACCCGGGCGCGGTCGACATCGCGCTCGGGCAGCCCGTGACTTCGGTGGATCATGCCGACGCCCGCTTCCACGTCCGCTTGGGCGCGCGCACCGCGTCCGCCCCCGCGCTGGTCATCGCCACCGGCGGGCCCTCGATCCCCAAAATGGGCGCGACCGGGTTCGCCTACGATCTCGCGCGGCGCTTCGGGCTGAAGGTGGTCGAGCCGCGTCCCGCGCTGGTGCCGCTGACGCTGGGCGAAGACGAACGGCTGTTCCGCACGCTCTCGGGTGTGTCCGCGCAGGTGGTCGCGCGGCATGGCAAGACCGCATTCCGCGAGGCGGCGCTGTTCACGCATCGCGGGATGTCGGGACCAGCGGTGCTGCAAATCTCGTCTTACTGGCGACATGGTGAGCCGATCGCGGTCGATTTCCTGCCCGATGCGCCCGCGGGATGGCTACGCGCGGCCAAGCGGACGGACCCGCGCGCGCGCCTGCCCAAACTGCTATCGCGCACGCTTCCCGAACGCCTCGCCACCACACTCGCCGAGCGCATCGCGCTTCCGGCCGAACTGGCGAACGCGCCGGACGCGAAGCTCGCCACCGCCGAAGCGATGCTGGCCGACTGGCGCTTCACGCCCAACGGCACCGAGGGCTTTGCCAAGGCCGAGGTGACCGCGGGTGGCATAAGCACCGCCGAACTCTCGTCCGCGACGATGGAAGCGCGCAAACTGCCCGGCCTGTTTGCCATCGGCGAGGCGGTCGATGTGACCGGCTGGCTCGGCGGCTATAATTTCCAGTGGGCGTGGGCGAGCGGGTGGGCGGCGGGGCAGGCGCTCTGATTGTTCACAGGAAGTTGTTGGGCCAGATCATCGTGCGCCACATGTGCGCGGTCGGCGAGCCGTCGAACCCCAGCCCTTCCTCAGGCTGGCGGAAATGCCGGCCGACGATATCGGTCAGGAAATCGGGGTCGATCGGTTTGGAGACGTCCTCGAAGAAATAGGTGTCGTACATCGTCACCAGCCGCGCACTCATATACCATTGGTGGCCGCGCGCATGCTCCGCGTCGCGCAGGATATAGTCGGGCGGCACGAAGTCCGCGCCGAAGAACTTGCGGTAACTTTCCGGATAGTCATAGCCGACCGATGGATCGGGCACATAGCGCAGTGCCTGGTGATACTGCACGGCCCACGCGACCTCCTCGCTGACATAGGGGGCGATCATCTGCGCGCCCCAATAGCCGTGGTCGCTGCGGATGAGGCAGCCGTTGGCGATATCGTGCAGCAGGCACGCGACGACGATTTTCTCCTCCATTCCGTCGTCGAGCGCGCGGCGCGCGCTGGTGAGCAGGTGGCGCACGGTAAACGCACCGAAGCGGTGGCGGAAAAAATCGAGCAGCACCGGACGATCCGGCATCGGTGGCAGCGCCGGATTGTCCCCCATCATCATCACCGTGCCCTGCCCGAGCCGCGCGAGCATCTCGGGTTCCACATCGGGCGCACCCGTCCCCACCCAGCCCACCGGCGCGGGCACGATCAGCCGCTCGCGGCCATGCTGCGGCAGGGGACGGACAGGATGATCGCACATCGAGGAACTCCGGAGGCTGACGCGCGCGGTTTCGCGCCCTATCGTGCGCAGCGCAACCGCCAGGAACCCCATGCATGAAAACCCGCGCCGCCGTCGCCTTCGCTGCCAGACAGCCGCTCGAGGTGGTCGAACTCGATCTGGAGGGGCCGCGCGTGGGCGAGGTGCTGATCGAGATCATGGCGACGGGCATCTGCCACACCGATGCCTATACGCTGGACGGACTGGACAGCGAGGGGCTGTTCCCGAGCGTGCTCGGCCACGAGGGTGCGGGCATCGTGCGCGAGGTGGGCTTGGGGGTGACGAGCGTTGCGCCCGGCGATCATGTGATCCCGCTCTACACGCCCGAGTGCCGCAAGTGTAAATCCTGCCTCAGCGGCAAGACCAACCTGTGCACAGCGATCCGCGCCACGCAGGGCAAAGGCGTGATGCCCGATGGCACTTCGCGGTTCAGTTACCGGGGCGCGCCGCTTTTCCATTATATGGGCTGCTCCACCTTCAGCAACTTCACCGTGCTCCCCGAGATCGCGGTCGCAAAAATCCGCTCAGACGCGCCGTTCAAGTCCGCTTGCTATATCGGCTGCGGGGTCACCACCGGCGTGGGCGCGGTGGTGAAGACCGCGAAGGTGGAGCCGGGCGCGAACGTGATCGTCTTCGGGCTGGGTGGCATCGGGCTGAACGTGATCCAGGGCGCGCGCCTGGTGGGTGCGGACATGATCGTCGGCGTGGACATCAATCCCGCGAAGGAGGATTGGGGCCGCCGGTTCGGGATGACGCACTTCGTCGATCCCGGCGCGGTCGACGGCGATCTGGTCCAGCATCTGGTCGCGCTGACCGATGGCGGCGCGGATTATACCTTCGATTGCACGGGCAACACGACGGTGATGCGCCAGGCGCTCGAGGCGTGCCACCGGGGCTGGGGCACATCGATCGTGATCGGGGTAGCTGAGAGCGGCAAGGAAATCGCAACACGGCCCTTCCAGCTGGTGACCGGGCGCAACTGGCGCGGATCGGCGTTTGGGGGGGCGAAGGGGCGGACCGATGTGCCGAAGATCGTCGACTGGTATATGAGCGGCAAGATCGCGATCGATCCAATGATCACGCATGTGCTGACACTGGACGAGATCAACCGGGGCTTCGACCTGATGCACGCTGGCGAGAGCATCCGCAGCGTGGTCGTTTATTGAGCGAGCGCGCCCGGTCCCGCGCGGGACCGGGCCCAACGCCCACGGCCTATCGCCGGTAACTCACCCGCAAGAAGCCGAACCGGCCAGGGGTATCGTAGGTGCCCGGATCATAGGCGCCGTTGTTGCAGCTCGCGCATGCGGGCGGATCGCGATCGAGCACATTGTTGACGCCGATCGTGAACTGCAAGCGGCGGTCCAGCACCGGCGGGCGGTAGCCGAGCGTCAGATCGAGGTAGAGTTTGGGCGACAGGCGCACGCCGTCCGCCTCGTCCTGCACCGCGGTGATATACCGCGTGGTGACGCTCGCGTTGACGGGTCCGACTGCCCAGTCGAGCGTCGCGTTGCCCTTGAAGCGCGGATAGGCCTGATCTGGGCTGCCATTCTCGGTCCCGTCATGCGCGATCCGGGTGAAGCCTGTCGTCGCAGGGGCGATCTCGCGGTATTTGATGAGGTAGGTGCCCGCGAAGAACAGGCCGAAGCTGCCGTAGGGGCTTTCGGGGGAGCGCCAGGTGAGCGTCAGATCGACACCGTTGGTGGTGATCGCGCCGATGTTCTGGAGTAGCGCGCTGATGTTGAGCACATTGCCCGTGACCCGGTTGCGGTTGATCGCCGCGCAGCTCAGCGCATCGCCCGTCAGCGCGCAGCGGCTGAGCAAGGTGCTGCCGCTGAGCGAGCGGACTGCGCCCTGAAGATTGATGTCGTAATAGCTCGCTTCGAGCACGACGCGCTTGGAGAAACCGCGATCGCGCAGAAAGGATGGCGCGATCACGATTCCGGCCGTGTAGCTGTTGCTCGTCTCGGGCTTGAGATTCTTGTTGCCGCCCGTCGTCAGGCTGATCTGGCTGTTCGGCCCGCCGTCCTGCACATAGTTGATGTTGGCGGGCACGCCGTTTGCAACGCAGTTCGCACGGACGTTGGCGGGCAGCGTCGCGGAATTGTTGCACGGATCGGTCAATGGACTGTCGAAGCGCGATGCGCCGCCAAACAGTTCGCCGATGCTGGGCGCACGGAAGCCTTCGGCCCAGTTACCGCGCAGCGTGATGTCCGCGTTAGGCTGCCAGAGGAAGCCCGCCTTCAGGTTCGTCGTATCGCCGAACAGCGAATAGTTCGAGTAACGTACCGCGAAACTCGCTTCGAGCAGTTTGAAGAACGGCCTGTTGCTCAGGAACGGCGCGCGAAGCTCTCCGTAAAGCTCGTCCGCCTTGATGCTGCCAGCGCCGGGCTGCGCGGGAATATCCGCGCCCAGCCCCGCAGTGATCAACGGATCGGGGGTAAAGCTGCCGTAGTTGTAGCGGTGCTCGTACCCCGCCGCGAGGCCGAGCGGACCGCCGGGCAGTTCGAACAGGCTGCCGCTGACGTTGATCGTGAAATCGGTCAATTCCTGCTTGGACTTGTCGTGCTCGGTGAACGCGATGAAGTTGTATTGCGCAGGCGTGATCGTCCCCGCCCCGCCGAACACATCGAGCGGCACGCACGCGCCGGTGCAATTCGCGACCGGTCCCAGCGCCTGCTGCACTTTGGCTGCGTTCACATTGCCCGTGAAGCTCTGTTTGGCGTCGTTCAGCCCCTCGATCGCGTTCACATCCCAAAAGAACTTGTGCTCGCCGATGTGGAAGGTGCCGTCCAGCGACGCGGTCAGGTAGAAGGTGTCGACCGTCTGGTCGTAATGGCGCGGGCCACCCTCGATCAAACGGCGGCGCACCGTATCGTAAGTGACCGGCGTCCCGTTCGCGCCCGAGGAGAGCGTGCCGAAGGGATTGTAGGGGTTGCTGCCGTCGATCGTGATCGTATCGAGCAGATTGCCGTTGCCGCCTCCCGGGCCGAGGAACAAGGGCAGCGGCGCGGCCTGGTTTGCCGATTCGCGCCGGTTGTAGATCGCCTTCACGCGCGCCGTTACCGGTCCGAAATCCGCCGACGCATTGACGAAGCCTCCATAGCGCTCGTTGGGCGTGACGAGGTAGTTGTAGGGCTTGAAGTTGAAGCGGTCCTCGGTACCGAACGCCTTGAAGCTGGTGTTCGCGCCGGTGGGGTTCAGCGGATCGAAGACCGGCTTGCCTGCGGTTGGCTGGCGCAGCGCGAGGCGGATCAGCGAGCGGTCGGCGATCTGGTTGTTGATGTCGAACCGGCCGAGCAACGTAGCGCTCGAGCAGCCGCCCGCAGCGCAGCTTGTGGCGTAGGGGGTGGGATAGGCCGAGATCGCGCGGTCCGAGGCGAAGACCGCATCCTGTTTGGTGTAGCTCGCGCCCGCAACGATGTTCACGCGGTCGTTGCCCGCGCCATAGCTCAGCGAATAATCCTGCGTGAACCCATCGCCCTTTTCGAAATAGCCGCTTGCCTGTGCGGTGCCCTCGAAGCCGCGCTGCTTCTTGCGCGTGATGATGTTGACCACACCCGCGATCGCGTCCGAGCCGTAGATCGGTGCGGCGCCGTCCTGCAGCACCTCGATCCGCTCGATCGCGCCGTTGGGGATGATGTTGAGATCGACCGAGGCGGGAATACCACTCGCCGATGCGCCGGGCACGACGCGCAGGCCATCAAGCAACACCAGCGTGCGGTTCGCGCCCAGATAGCGCAGATCGATCTGCGCCGCGCCCGCGCCCACGCCGCCGCCATCGGGCGGATTGCCGAGATTGCCGCTGGAATTGTTACGCGTGTTCAGTCCGCCGCCCGAGATCGGCAGGCGCTGGAGCACGTCGGCAATCGCGCTCAGGCCAGTGCGCTCGACCGCCGCCTTGTCGATGAAGGTAACGGGTGCGGCAAGGCTGAGCGGATCGCGGCGAATACGGCTGCCGGTGACGACCACCTCGCCACCCACCGGTGCGACGGCGCTCGACGGCGTGTTGGCAGGCGCGGCATTGATCGCATCGCCGGTCGCGGTTTGGGCGAACGCCGCCGCCGTCATCGCTACCCATATCGCCGCCGTCGCGGTCGATCGAGCCAAAACCGTTTTGCGCATCCCGCCTCCTGTCGAAGAGACGTCAGTCTCGCCGCCACAACGGAGCGCGCAACCGCTATTCGACAAAAGCGTGCATCGCGGTCGCATTCCGCCGGATAATGTTGCTGCGTTGCAACACGCAAATCCGGGGACAGGTAACGGATTTCGCCTGGAGGGCAGCAGTAAATGGAACGTCGGTGCCGACGAAATCCGCAACTTGTCCCCGGATTTGCCTACAGGATGAACCGGCTCAGATCGTTGTCGCGCGCGATTTGGGCGAGGTGCGCGTCCACATAAGCCGCGTCGATCGCGATATGCGTGCCGCCGCGCTCGCTCGCATCGAAGCTCACATCCTCCAGCAGCTTCTCCATCACCGTCGACAGCCGCCGTGCGCCGATGTTCTCCAGCCGCTCGTTTACCTCGGCGGCGGTGCGCGCGATCGCGTCGATGCCGTCGTCGGTGAAGCTAAGCGTCACGCCCTCGGTGCCGATGAGCGCGGTATATTGCCGGATCAGGCTCGCCTCGGTGTCGCACAGGATGCGCCGGAAGTCCTCGACACTCAGCGCCTGCAATTCGACGCGGATCGGCAGCCGCCCCTGCAACTCGGGCAGCAAGTCAGCGGGCTTGGCCACATGGAACGCGCCCGAAGCGATGAAGAGGATATGGTCCGATTTGACCGGGCCGTATTTCGTGGCAACCGTGGTGCCCTCGATCAGCGGCAGCAGGTCGCGCTGCACGCCCTCGCGGCTCACCGATCCGCCGCGCACGTCGCTGACCGCAATCTTGTCGATCTCGTCCAGAAACACGATCCCGTTCTGCTCGGCGCTCTCAATCGCGGCGCGCACGATTTCGTCCTGGTCGAGCCGCTTGTCCGCTTCCTCGTTGACCAGTGCCTTCCATGCAGCGGGAACGCCCATCTTGCGGCGCTTGGTGCGCGGCCCCATCGCCTTGCCGAGCATGTCCGAGAGGTTGATCATGCCGACCTGCCCAGGCTGCATGCCCGGAATATCGAGGCCCTGCATCGGGTTGGCGGCTTCCTCCACCTCGATCTCGATCTCGCGGTCGTCGAGCGCACCCGCCCTGAAACGATCGCGGAACGCCGCGCGTGTCGCCTCGCTCGCATCCTTGCCTACCAGCGCATCGAGCAGCCGCTTCTCGGCCGATTCCTCGGCTGCAGCGCGCACTGCCGCACGCTTGCCCTCGCGCACGAGGCGGATAGCTTCTTCGACCAGATCGCGGATGATGCTGTCGACGTCGCGGCCGACATAACCGACTTCGGTAAACTTGGTCGCCTCGATCTTGATGAACGGCGCATCGGCGAGTTTGGCCAGGCGGCGGCTGATCTCGGTCTTGCCCACGCCCGTCGGGCCGATCATCAGGATGTTCTTGGGGCTGACCTCGTCGCGCAGCCCGGGTTCGAGCTGCTGGCGGCGCCAGCGGTTGCGCAGCGCGACGGCGACCGCGCGCTTGGCATCCTGCTGGCCGACGATGTGCCGGTCCAAAGCGGCAACCACCGCGCGCGGGGTGAGCGCAACGGTAGGTTCTTCGGCAGCGGCGGCGGGCAGCGGATAGACGGTAGCAGTCATATGTTTACGACTTCCATGGTCACATTGTCGTTGGTGTAGATGCACACTTCGGCGGCGATCTTCATCGCGCGCCACGCGATTTCTTCGGCATCCATGTCAAGATTTATCAGCGCACGCGCGGCTGCGAGCGCGTAATTGCCGCCCGAGCCGATCGCAGTCACGCCGCTGCCGGGTTCGAGCACGTCGCCCACGCCGGTAATGACGAAAGTCGCCTGCGCGTCCGCGACGATCAGGCTGGCTTCGAGGCGGCGCAGGTAGCGATCGGTGCGCCAGTCTTTGGCAAGTTCCACCGCTGCGCGGGTCAACTGGCCCGGATGCTTCTCGAGCTTGGCTTCGAGCCGGTCGAACAGCGTCAGCGCATCCGCCGTCGCACCCGCAAACCCCGCGACAACCGCATTATCCTTGCCCAGGCGGCGCACCTTGCGCGCGTTGGGCTTGATGACGGTGGCACCCAAGGTGATCTGACCGTCGCCCGCGACGACGACCTTATTGCCTTTGCGCACAGAGAGGATCGTGGTTCCGTGCCAGACGGGTTGTTCGGACATGAAGCGGAGGGGTCTTTCAGGATCGTGTTTCCCTCGCCGATATGGGGAGCGCGCCGTTGCCCGCAAGCCACACCGCCCCGTCGCTTCACGCCGCGCGCGCCACCTGCACGGGCAGCGCCACCAGCGCGACCGCATCCTCGGCCGCCATCGGCCGTCCGGTGAAATAGCCCTGCACCAGCCCGCAGCCGAGCGCCCTGACCGCGTCCAGCTCCTGCTGCGTCTCCGCGCCTTCGGCCACCGTCTCCATGCCAAGGCTCGCGGCAAGCCCGACGATATGCCGCACGATCGCGGCCGACTGGCTGCTGCCGTCCACGGCATCGCGCACGAAGCAGCGATCGATCTTGATCGTGTTGAACACGGTGGTGCGCAAATAGCCAAGCGAGGAATAGCCCGTCCCGAAATCGTCGAGCCCGATCCGCACGCCGAGGCGCGCGAGCTGATCGAGCGCGCCGCGCGTATTGTCGGTTTCGTTGAGGAAGATATTCTCTGTCACCTCCAGCTCCAGCCGCTCGGGGGCTATGCCGTGCGCGGCGAGCGCGTGCAGCACGATGCCCGGCAGGCGCGCGTTCGCCAGCTGGCTCGGCGACAGGTTGACCGAGATGCCGATATGCGAAGGCCAGCGCGCCGCCCACGCGCACGCCTGGCGCAGCACCCATTCGCCGATCTGGTCCATCAGCCCCAGTTCTTCGGCCACCGGGATGAATTGCGCGGGCGAAACCTGGCCGAGCACGGGATGTTTCCAGCGCAGCAGCGCCTCGAACCCCACGACCGCGCCGCCCGCCAGATCGACGATCGGCTGAAACATCAGGCTCAACTGGTCTTCGCGCAGCGCGCCGCGCAGCGCCATCTCGAGCGTTCGCCGCGCTTCGGCATCGTGATGAAGCGCGGGCTCGTAGAGCCGCACCAGCCCCCGCCCGTCGTCCTTGGCGCGATAGAGCGCGAGATCGGCGGCGCGCAGGATGTCGTCGATCGTGTCGCCGTCGCCCGGCCCCATCGCCACGCCCACGCTCGCGCCGATGCGGACCGCGCTCCCCTTCAACGTATAGCCTTCGGACAAGGCTTCGACGATACGCGCCCCCACGGCGCGTGCGGTCGCGGCATTGACGCCCGAGAGCACGACGGCGAACTCGTCCCCGCCCAGCCGCGCAACCGCACCCCCGTGCGACAGCGCGGTCTGCAACCGCTTTGCCACCTCGCGCAGCAGCTCGTCGCCGAAGTGGTGGCCGAGCGTATCGTTGACGTCCTTGAAGCGATCGAGATCGATCATCATCACCGCGCAGCCACCGCTGCCGCCGCAGCGCACCGCATCGAGCGCGGACTGAATATGGCCACGGATCGCGGCGCGGTTCGCCAGCCCGGTCAGCCCGTCGCTGGTCGCCATGCGTTCGATCTGCGCCCGCGCGCGGCGCTGTTCGGTGACATCCGATCCCACCCCGGTGAAGCCGGCAAAACGCCCGTGCCCATCGAAGCGCGGCGTGCCGCTCAGGCTCCACCAGCGCTGCTCGCCGCCGAGCGTCGGCCCGACCTCCACCCCGCGAAAAGGTTGCAGTTTTTCGACAGCACGCGCCAGGCCTTCGTGCCCCGGCGTCGTCGATTGGCCGGGATCGAAGAGCAGCTTGCCGATGAAGTCATCGACGGGTCGCCCCGCGATCTCGGCAAAGCGCGGGGACAGATGCTTGCACAGCCCCTGCGCGTCGGTCTCCCACAGCCAGTCGGCACCCGCGCGCTCATACTCGCTCAGCAGCATCTCGATCATCTGGCCCCGCTCGCGCAATTCCTCGCGCGCCGCGACCTGACGCGCCACCGCCTGCGCGGTCTGCCAGATGCCCCGTGCAATCGCGATGCCGATCACCACGATCAGTCCGAGCACATAGGGGGATGCCACGCCGTGGACGACCGCCATCGCAGCAAGCAGGCCGTGCGCGACGATGAAGATCGCTACATACAGAAGTGCCGCGAGGGGGGCCGGGCCGATGCAATAGGCCCCCGCCGCGAGCAGCGCGAGCTGGATCGTGCTGAGCGCGATCACCTGCCCGGGTGCTACCTCGGGGATCGTCCATACCAGCATCGCATTCCACAACAGCGCGATCGCCGCAGCACACGCCGCGCCGCGCCGCATCCGTGCTGCCAGACGGCGCGGCCCCGCCTCGACGCGGGCGTTGCGCCACGCGGTGTAGATCGCCCAGCCCATTATCCCGCAGATCAGCGCAAGCCAGATCAGTGCGGCGTGAGCGAAGCGGCTGCGCTGGAGCACCGACACCAGGGCGAGCGCGTGACTGCCCACGGTGAGCAACATCACCGGCAGCGCGCGGCGCAGCTCGGTCAATTGTTCGGCGCGAAGGCGCGCGGCAACAGGATCGTCGTCCCCGCCGAGCGAGAGAATCTCCCGCCAACCCAAACGGGAGGCGTGCCGAGGGCGAGCGTGGAAGCTATCCATGCAGCAGGTGACGGCCGCCCCCGCGCGGGCGCCACAATTCAGTCCGATATGGACGTATCTTTCGGCGATGCGCCCGCCCGCAATGCGTCCGCGAGCAGCGCGAATTCTTCTCCTCGCGGCGAGGACGAACGCCACACCAGCGCGATCGTGCGACTGGGATCGGGTGCCGCCAGCGGCCGCGCCAGCACGCGCGTGCCTGTCAATATTCCCGCGTCGATCGCCATGCGCGGCAGCAGCGTCATCCCCAGCCCGTTCGCCACCATCTGCACCAATGTGCCCAAGGACGTGCCACGCACATCGGGATCGGCGCGCAGCTCGGGTCGCCCGCAGGCCGCCAGCGCCTGCCCGCGCAAGCAATGCCCGTCCTCCAGAAGCAACAGCCGGTCCGGCAGCAACGCATCGGGCGCGACCGTGGGCGGCGGCCCATCCAGGTCGCCCTCGTTGAACGCCACGTAGAACGCATCGTCGAACAGCCGCGCGGTCGCCACGTCCCCGCACGCCCACGGCAATGCGAGCAGCACCGCATCGAGCGCACCCTTGGCCAGCGCCTCGCATAAGGGCGCGCTCGTCTCCTCGCGCAGATACAGCCGCAGTTCGGGATATTGCGCGCGCAGCCCGGGAAGCGCGCGCGGCAGCAGGAAGGGCGCGATTGTCGGGATCACGCCCAGCCGCAGCGCCCCCGCGAGCGGCCGCGCCCCCGCGTGCGCCGCCTCCACCAGCCCCTCCGCCTGGGTTAGCACCGCGCGCGCGCGCTCCGCCACGCGCTCGCCCACCGGCGTCAGCACGATGCGACGGCCGCGCTCGACCAGCGTGGTGCCGAGCAGCCGTTCGAGTTCGGCGATCCCGGCCGACAGCGTGGACTGGGTGACATGCGCCGCTGCCGCCGCGCGGCCGAAATGGCGCGCGTCCGCCAGCGCAACCAGATATTCGAGCTGCTTGAGCGTGGGTAGGATCATCGATCGCTTCGATCATAGTCGGCCGAGACAATCAATTGGACCGATTGCGCGCGCCATCCTATCTCGCGTCCCGGACACCCCCCCCGCAACAGGAGTTATCCCATGCTGACCGTTGGCGACCATTTCCCCGATTTCGATCTTCCCGTGCAGCAGGGCGTCGCCGCGCTGCCCGCAGGCGAGCGCCTCAAGCTCAGCGATCCCTCGCTCGGCGGCAAGTGGAAGATCGTCTTCTACTGGCCCAAGGACTTTACCTTCATCTGCCCGACCGAGATCATCGGCTACGGCGAGCTCGCACATGATTTCGCCGATCGCGATGCAGTGCTGATCGGGGCCAGCCTCGATACCGATTTCGTCCACTTCGCATGGCGCAAGTCAGACGAGCGGCTCGCCAAGGCGGATTTCCCGTGGCTGGCGGACAACGGTCATGAGCTCGCATCCGCGCTGGGCATCATCGACCGCAAGAACGGCGTCACCTACCGCGCCACCTTCATCGTCGATCCGCACAATGTAATCCAGCATGTGCAGGTCAACGCGGACAGCGTCGGGCGTAACCCCGCCGAAGCGCTGCGCGTGCTCGATGCGCTCCAGACCGACGAGCTGTGCCCGTGCAACTGGCAGGCGGGCGCGGAAACGCTGCACCCGAGCGCGTAGGCCAATCCCTCTCCCGCGAACGCGGGAGAGGGAAATGCGAAGCGTAGCGAAGCAAGGGTGAGGGAGGGCGCGCCCTGCGCTGACGCGGCCGCTCCCTCACCCTGCGCCTTCGGCGCTGTCCCTCTCCCGAGTTCGCGGGAGAGGGCAAGAAAGGAATACCATGACCCTTACCGATCTCGCGCGCACGATCCCGGACTATGCCAAGGATCTGCGCCTCAACATCGGCTCGCTGCTCGGCGAAACTACACTCACTGACCAGCGCAAATACGGCCTGCTCGTTGCCTGCGCGCACGCGACCGGATACCGCCCGCTGATCGAGGCGGCCGAAGCTGAGGCCGCCCCCAAACTCACGCCCGAAGCGCTCACCGCCGCCAAGGCCGCCGCTGCGATCATGGCGATGAACAACGTCTACTACCGCTTCACCCACCTCGCGGGGAACAAGGATTACGCCAAAATGCCCGCGCGCCTGCGGATGAACGTCATCGGCGCACCCGGCATCGAGAAGGTCGATTTCGAACTGTTCAGTATGGCGGTCAGTGCCATCAACGGCTGCGGCATGTGCATCGACGCGCACGAGAAAGTCCTCGCCCAGCACGATGTGAAGACCGAGACGATCCAGGCCGCGGTCCGCCTCGCTTCGGTAATCCAGGGCGTCGCCGCGACGTTGCGCGCGATCGGCTGACCGTTCGCGCCGGGACGGCTACCAGCTCGTCGTCCCATAATAGTCGCGCAGCGCGGTACCGTGGGCGCTCGCGTCGATGCGCTCGAGGTCTTCGCGCGTGAAATGCGGCGCGTCGGCAAGTTCGGCGGGGCTGAGATCGATATTGTAGCCGCCGCGATCGTCGTCGAAGGTTAGCCGCGCCCACGGCAGCGGGTGGTAGCGCTCGCCGATGCCGAGCACACCGCCGAAGCTCATGACTGCATAGGCGATGCGTCCGGCACGCTTGTTCAGCATCAGCGAATCGATGCTGCCCAGCCGCTCGCCCGCGCCATTGTAGACGGGCGTGCCGATCACTTTCGCCGCCGAGATCAGCGTATCGTTCTCGTCGGTCACCACGTCGAAGGTGCGATCTTGGCCTGCGCCGTCGGTCAGATCGCCGAGGTCGGCCTTGCGGGTGATTTTGGCGTGCGGGGTCTCGTCCATCGTGCGTCTCCGGGGTTCGGCAGCGCAACGGGCACGCCCCAGCGCCGGTTCCGGCTTGCCCCCTGCCCCGCGTTGGGCGTAGCGGCTTTGCGTGGACGCTGACGATCTCACCTACGCGGGATATCTCGATCTCGAACGCGTGCTCTCCGCGCAGCATCCGCGCTCCGATGCGCACGACGAGATGCTGTTCATCGTCATCCATCAGGCGAGCGAATTGTGGCTGAAGCTGATGCTGCACGAACTCGGCGCCGCGCGCGACCGCATAGCTGCGGACGATCTGAGGCCCGCGTTCAAGATGCTGAGCCGCGTCTCGCGCGCGCAGACGCAGATGATCACGAGCTGGGACGTGCTCGCGACGATGACGCCGATCGAGTTCAACGGAATGCGGCCCGAGCTCGGGACCAGTTCGGGCTTCCAGTCGCACCAGTACCGGATGCTCGAAGCGGTGCTGGGCGCGCGCGACCCCAAACATTTGGCGCGTTTCGCGCGCGAGCCGGTGTTCCATGCCGCGCTCGCTGCCGAATATGCGCGGCCGGGCATCTACGATGTCGCGCTCGGGCTGTTGCGGCAGCGCGGGTTCGACATTCCCGAACGGCCGGAGCACCCGGACGCACACGTAGAAGCGGCGTGGATGGCGATCTACCGCGATCCGACGCGCTATTTCGATCTGTATGAACTCGCCGAAAAGCTCGTTGATCTTGAATATAACCTGCAACGCTGGCGCTTCGGCCATCTGAAGACGGTCGAGCGCATCATCGGCTTCAAGCGTGGCACGGGCGGCTCGGCGGGGACGGCGTATCTGGGTGCGGTGCTCAAGCTGGTGTTCTTCCCCGAACTCCTGTCGGTCCGCACCGCGCTATGACCCGCGACGACGCCCTGGCGCTCGATGCGCGCGACCCGCTTGGTGCCATGCGCGCGCGCTTCGTGCTGCCTGCGGGGGTCATCTACCTCGATGGCAATTCGCTCGGGTGCCTGCCGGCGCACACGCCTGCCCTGATCGCCGACGCGGTAACGCGCCAATGGGGCCACGATCTGATCCGCAGCTGGAACAGCGCGGACTGGATCGGCGCACCGCAGCGGATCGGGGCCAAGATCGCCCCGCTGATCGGCGCGGCGGCGCACGAGGTTATCGTCGCCGATTCGGTCTCGGTGAACCTGTTCAAGCTGTTGGCGGCCGCGCTCGCGCTGCGGCCGGGCCGCACCACGATCCTGACCGAACCCGGCAATTTCCCGACCGATCTCTACATCGCAGACGGTCTCGCCGCGACAATCCCATGCGTGCAGGTCCGCACCGCCGATCTGGCCGATATCCCCGCCGCGCTCGGTCCCGATGTGGCGGTGCTGATGCTCACCCACGTCCATTACAAGTCCGCGCACCGCCGCGACATGGCCGCACTCACCCGCGCCGCGCACGCGGCGGGCGCGCTGATGCTATGGGATTTGAGCCATTCCACCGGCGCGGTCGCGGTCGATCTGAACGGCGCGGGTGCGGACCTCGCAGTCGGCTGCGGGTATAAATATCTGAACGGCGGTCCCGGCGCGCCCTCCTTCCTGTTCGCTGCGCAACTCCACCACAATGCGCTGCTGTCACCGCTGGCCGGGTGGATGGGCCACGCCGCGCCGTTCGACTTCACCGACGACTATGCCCCCGCGCCGGGTATGACGCGCTTCCTCGCGGGCACGCCGCCGATGCTGAGCCTGCTCGCGCTCGAAGCCGGGGTGGACCTGTTCGCGGGCGTGGACATGCGCGCGGCGGAGGCCAAGAGCGCGTCGCTTGGCGCGCTGCTGATCGCGCGCCTCGCCGAAGTCGCCCCCGATCTCGTGCTCGCCTCGCCGCGCGATCCAGCACAGCGCGGCAGCCATCTCGTCTTCCAGCACGCCCACGCCTATGAAATCTGCCAATGCCTCATCGAACGCGGCGTGATCGGCGATTTCCGCGCCCCCGATCTGTGGCGTGCCGGGCTCACCCCCCTCACGCTCAGCCACGCGGACATATGGGATGCCGCCGAGATCGTCGGCGCGGTGATGGCTACACGCGCGTGGGCCGCTCCGCGCTTCGCAGTGCGCGCCCGCGTTACCTGACGATCCTTAATCCGGCCGGGCCCGCGCCGTAGCACGATCCGTAGCGTTGCGTTGTGTAGGCGTATCATGGGTATCGGACAAAGCGGGTTTGCGGCCCGCGTGGCGCAGGCACGCGCCGAAGCCGCGCAGATCGGGCTCCGGGCACCGTGGGCGGACGAGCCGCTCACCGATGGCCTTACCTATGCGCTGATCGATGCGAGCCATGCCGCACCGGCCCCGACGACCACGATCGTAGACGGCACGCCGGGCAACGACCGGCTGATCGCGGCTGGGGGGTCTTACGGCGTGAGCGGCGGCGGCGGGCGCGACACTGCGGTGATCGATCTCCAAACCGGCTGGTCGCAGGGTGTCGCGTTCGACGGTACGGGAGTCGGACCGGGCAGCGGCGATGTTTTCCTGAACGATGGCGGAAGCGCCACGCGCCATCTCATCGGCATCTCCAACCTCGAAATCCACGGCCGCACCTCGGGCGCGCTGCTCGACAATTTCATCACCGGCGGCGCGGGAACCGATACGATCTACGGCGGCCCGGGGGACGATATCCTCACCAGCGGCCCCGGCGTGACCACCCTGATCGGCGGGCCGGGCAACGATGTCTACTATGTCCACAACCTGTTCGATCGCGTCACCGAAAACCCCGGCGAAGGCTATGATACCGTCTTCACCACCGTGCCCTTCACGCTGCCGGCCAATGTAGACGCGCTCTACCTGCAAGGCGCTGTCGTCAGCGGTACCGGCAACGCGCTCGACAATCTGATCGTCGGCGACAATGGCGCAAACCTGCTGCGCGGCATGGCAGGGAACGACACGCTCTACGGTAACGGCGGCAACGACCGGCTCGACGGCGGCCCGGGCAACGATTATCTGGACGGCGGATCGGGCGTAAACTCGGCCGTCTACCACCTCGATACCGATTGGCTGCCCGGCAAACCGTTCGACGGCAGCGCGGTCGGCCCGTGGGGCGGCAAGGTGATCATCGATGGCGGTCCGGGCAATGTGGATACGCTGGTCAACATTCAGCGTCTCGAGATTACGGGGTTCGCCAATGCGCCCAATCACATCGTCGGAAGCGCTGGAAACGACATCCTCAAGGGCGGGAACCTCGATGATTATATCGATGGTGGCCCCGGCGCGGACTCGATGGCGGGCGGTCTCGGCAACGACACCTATATCGTGGATAACGCGGCCGACTTCATCCTCGAATATCCGAACCAGGGTTATGATACGGTCTATAGCTCGGTTACCTACACCTTGCCCCCGAATGTGGAAGAATTGCACCTCACCGGCTTCGCATATGCGGGCACCGGCAACGACGGCGATAACGTAATCTACGCAAGCGACCGGGGCTGCCGGTTGCGCGGCGGCGCGGGCAACGACACGTTGTATGGCGGCGCAGGGAACGATATTCTCCAGGGCGGCACCGGCAACGATACGCTCTACGGCGGCGCGGGGAACGATATCCTCGATGGCGGCCCCGGCGCGGACTACCTGGTCGGCGGCCCCGGTGCGGACACCTTCGTCGAGCGCAAGGGCGAAGCGACCGGCGATACGATCGCCGACTTCACCACCGGGCAGGACCGTATCCAGTTGACCGGCTGGGGTGCGGGAACGACGCTGACGCTTGCCGACGCCGCCACCCACCTGTGGACCATCACCGACGGCGTGGACGGGACGACGAACACGCTGACGATCCTGGGGGACGTGAAGCCGAGCGATGTGGTGTTCGGCTGACGATCCCGCCCCCACTTATGCAGCCGTCGGCAGCCGGTAATGCGCGAACTGCTGGCGCAGCGCGACCTTCTGGATCTTGCCCGCCGCCGTGTGCGGAATCGCATCGACGAACACGACATCGTCGGGCATCCACCATTTGGCGATCTTGCCGGTCAGATACTCAAGCATGTCCGCCCGCGTTACCTGGGCGTCGGGCTTGCGCACGATCACCAGCAGCGGCCGCTCGTCCCACTTGGGGTGGCGGATGCCGATCACGGCCGCCTCGGCCACACCCGGACAGCCCACCGCGATATTCTCGACCTCAATCGAACTGATCCACTCGCCGCCCGATTTAATCACATCTTTCGAGCGATCGACGATGTTCATATACCCCATCGCGTCGATCGTCGCGACATCGCCGGTATCGAACCAGCCCTGCGCGTCCACCGCCGCCTCCTCATAGCCGTAATAGCGCTGGACGATCCACGGCCCGCGCACGAGCAGACTGCCGAACGCGTGCCCGTCGTGCGGCAACTCCGCCCCGTCCGCGCCGACAATTTTCATCTCCACGCCGAAGGGCACGCGGCCCTGCTTGGCCTGCTCGGCGCGGCGCTCGTCGAGAGGCAAGGCCAGCACCTCGGCGGTCAGCGCGCCCAATGTGCCCATCGGGGACATCTCGGTCATGCCCCAGCTGTGCATCACTTCCAGCCCATAGCGATCCTCGAACGCAGCGATCATCGAGGGCGGCGCGGCCGCACCGCCGATGAGCAGCTTTTTGAGCGGTCCGAGATTCCGTCCGGTCGCGTCGAGATACTGAAGCAGCCCCAGCCACACCGTCGGCACGCCCGCCGTGCTGGTGACGCCGTAATCGTGGATCAGCCGGTGCAGCGTCTTCGGATCGAACGCGGCACCGTTCAGCACGAGGCTCTGACCCATCGCGGCGGTGGCGTAGGGCACGCCCCACGCGTTGGCGTGGAACATCGGCACGATCGGCATGATCACCCCGCGTTGCCCGCCGTCCGACCGATCCCCCGACATGCCGACCAGCGTGTGCAGCATGTTGGAGCGGTGCGTGTAGAGGACGCCCTTGGGATCGCCCGTCGTCCCGCTGGTATAGCACAGGCCTGCGGGCGCGTTCTCGTCGAGCTGCGCCCACGCGAACTCCCCGTCGTGCGCGCCGATCCAGTCCTCGTACGCGATCAGCGGCAGATGGCTTTCGGGCAGATGCGCCCGATCCGTCATGCAAACATAAAGCTCGACCGTGCGGAGATGTGGGGCGAGACCTTCAACCAGCTTGATCAGGTTGAGATCGAAGCACAACACACGGTCGCCGGCGTGGTTGGCGATGTATACGAGCTGCTCGGGGAACAGCCGGGGGTTGAGCGTGTGCGCCACTGCGCCCATCCCGCAGATGCCATACCAGAGTTCGACGTGCCGGTGCGTGTTCCACGCGATCGTGCCGACGCGGTCGCCCGCGCCGATGCCGCTCGCCACCAGCGCCTGCGCCACCTGTTTGGAGCGCCGATGCACCTGTGCCCAGTTGGTCTCGAGCACGCCGCCCTCGACGGTGTTGCTGATCACCGCACGCTTGCCATGGTTGTGCGCCGCGTAATCGATCAGTTTCCACAACAGCAACGGCCAGTCCTGCATCGTGCCGATCATCGCGCCTCTCCGTCCCAGGTCTTGTGACACCACGGGTAGCCGAGCCTTCGCGCGCACGGAAGCGGGGGTTACGATATTTGAGCGCATGGCGCGGAATGACCTGTGGCCGACGCGCGACGATCCGGGTGCCATGCTGAACGAGGACGAATGCTGGGCACGCTTCCAGGCGCGCGACCGATCCGCCGAGGGGGCCTTCGTCGCGGGCGTGCTGACGACGGGCATCTTCTGCCGCCCCGCCTGCCCCGCGCGCACGCCGCTGCGGCGCAACGTGCGCTTTTGGCCGTGCGCGGCGGAGGCGATGGCGGTGGGCTTTCGCCCGTGCAGGCGCTGCCACCCGCTGCACGCGGTCGCCGATGTGGGGCTGGCAACCGTGACCGCACTGGTGCGCGTGATCGAGGAACAGCCGGGCGAGACGCTCGATTTGGCGACACTGGCAAAGCGCGCAGGCTATTCGCCTGCGCATTGCCAACGGCGCTTCACCGCGATCGCGGGGCTTAGCCCGCGCGCCTATCATTCGGCGATCCGCGCGCGCGTCTATCGCCTCGCATTACGCGAGGAACCGACTGCGACCGCCGCGCTCCACCGCGCGGGCTACGCATCGACCAGCCGGGTGGCGGGCACCGACGGGCCGCTCGGTGGCATGACGCCGACGCAATATCGAAGGGGAGGAGCTGCGATGCGTCTGGACTGGATTACGATGGAAACGATCTACGGCCCGCTGACGCTTGCGGCGAGCGAGCGTGGGTTGGCTTTCGCCTGCTTCGGCGCACACGCGGCGGACGAGCTGCGTGCCGAGTTTCCACATGCCGAGCTGGTGCTCGCCCGGCCCGATATGGGCGGCGTCGCCGATTGGGGCACCGCGCTTGCCGACCATCTTGCGGGCCGTCGCCCTGATCCGCGCCTGCCGCTCGATATCCAGGGCACCGCGTTCCAGCGGCTGGTGTGGGAGTATCTGACGACCATCCCACGCGGGGAAACGCGCACCTACACGCAGGTCGCCGCCGCCGTGAGCAAGCCCACGGCCGTGCGCGCGGCGGCGAGCGCGTGCGGCGCGAACAATGTGAGCTTTCTGATCCCGTGCCACCGCGTGATCCGGAACGATGGCGGACTGGGCGGCTATCGCGGCGGGATCGAGGTGAAGCGGCGGTTGCTCGCGGACGAGACGGCAGCACTGTTCTAGCTCTGTTCTTTTCACTTGACGCGGCGGAACGGATACGGAACATGGGTCTCCTACCGAATCGGAGCAAACCCATGTTCGCACTCACCACCCTGCTCAGCCTCGCCCTCGCGGGCTTCGCCGCCTCGGTCATTGCGCGCGGGCTGGGTGGCACGGCGGAGTAGCGCGCGGCGTCACGATCCGGTCACACGGTGCGTGCAACCGTAGCGCGCTCCGGAGATAGTTCATGTCCATCGCGTCCATTTGCCTGTTCTGCGGCTCGCGCCCTGGTGCCGATCCCGCACATGCCGCGCTCGCCGAAGCCTTCGGCGCGCTGCTCGCGGCGCGCGGGGTGACGCTCGTCTATGGCGGGGGCGCGATCGGCATGATGGGGTTGGCTGCCCGCGCAGCAATGGCGGCGGGCGGGCGGGTGGTGGGCGTGATCCCGCGCTTCCTGATGACGGAGGAAATCGCGCAGCACGGGCTGGCCGAGCTGATCGTCGTGGAGACGCTGCACGAGCGCAAAGCGGCGATGCACGCGCGCGCGGACGCGATCGTGGCACTGCCGGGCAGCATCGGGACATTGGACGAATTAATGGAAGCGCTCACCTGGCGCGAACTGGGGCTGCACGAAAAGCCGATCTGGCTGCTGGGCGCAAAGGATTACTGGCGACCGCTGGTAACGCTGCTTCGCCACATCGCCGACGAGGGGTTCGCGCCGCCCAACCTGTTCGAGCTGGTCGATCCCTTGGCAGGGCTGGACGATCTTGCGGCGCGGCTCGGTGGCGCGGCATAGCGCCACCCGCTCGCGCGCCTAGTGGTTCATCGAATCGAAGAAGCTCTCGTTCGACTTGCTCTCCTTCATTTTGTCGAGCAGGAACTCCATCGCGTCGATCGTGCCCATCTGCATGAGGATACGGCGCAGCACCCACATCTTGGCGAGCACGGTCTTGTCGACCAGCAGCTCTTCCTTGCGCGTACCCGATTTGCCGACATCGATCGCGGGGAAGACGCGCTTGTCGGCAATCTTTCGGTCGAGGATGATTTCGCTGTTGCCCGTGCCCTTGAACTCCTCGAAGATCACCTCGTCCATTCGGCTGCCGGTATCGATCAGCGCGGTAGCGATGATGGTAAGCGAGCCACCTTCCTCGATATTACGTGCCGCACCAAAGAAGCGCTTGGGCCGCTGGAGCGCGTTCGCGTCCACGCCGCCAGTCAGCACCTTGCCGCTGCTGGGCACTACCGTGTTATAGGCGCGACCGAGACGCGTGATGCTATCGAGCAGGATCACGACATCGCGCTTGTGCTCGACCAACCGCTTGGCCTTTTCGATCACCATTTCGGCGACCTGCACATGCCGGGTAGCGGCTTCATCGAACGTGCTGCTAACGACCTCGCCCTTCACGCTGCGCTGCATGTCGGTCACTTCCTCGGGCCGCTCGTCGATCAGCAGCACGATCAGGAAGACTTCGGGGTTGTTGTCGGTGATCGCCTTGGCGAGGTTCTGCAACATCACCGTCTTGCCCACCCGCGGCGGCGCGACGATCAGCGCGCGCTGGCCCTTGCCTTGGGGGCTGATCACATCGATGACGCGCGCGGACTTGTCCTTTACCGTGGGGTCGTCTGAATCGAGGATCAACTTGTCGGTCGGATAAAGCGGGGTGAGATTGTCGAAGTTGACGCGGTGGCGCACCGTCTCGGGATCGTCGAAGTTAATCGTGATCAGGCGCGTCAGCGCGAAATACCGTTCGCCGTCCTTGGGGGCGCGGATTTCGCCGTCGATCGTGTCGCCGGTGCGCAGCGAATACCGCCGTACCAGCGCGGGCGAAATATAGATGTCGTCCGGCCCGGCGAGATAGCTCGCCTCGGGCGCGCGCAGGAAGCCGAAGCCGTCCTGCATCACTTCGATCACGCCCGATCCCATGATCTGCGAGCCGTTGTCCGCGATGGACTTCAAAATGGAAAAGAGAAGGTCTTGTTTGCGCAATGTGGAGGCGGCTTCGATGCCATGCTCCTCTGCCATGCCGACGAGTTCGGTGGGCGTTTTGCGCTTCAATTCTGCGAGATGCATTCGGGTATCCTGAGGGGGCCCGGCACGATCTTGTTTTCGAATTTTGGCGGGGCGCGGAGTTGGCCACGCGAATGGGGGCGCAATCAACCTATGAACAGCGCGACGGGCCGTCAAGCGTGGCCCCGCGATGTTGCGACGGTTTCACATCGCGCAAAGACAAGTACGCTTGACATGACAAGCACGCTTGTCTAGTTCCACGCCCAGACGCAACGCGAGCCGAACCCCGTGAACAACCGCCTACCCCTGCTGCGCGCCGAACATGGCTGGAGCCAAGCCGAACTGGCCACCCGGCTC
>Ga0123336_10000905_pt1 | contig 28471 bp, 20 predicted proteins | sample SSSSmetaG_FD_96466 | JGI IMG/M metagenome (GOLD analysis project Ga0123336, IMG submission 96466) | Glacier valley bacterial and archeal communities from Borup Fiord, Nunavut, Canada, to study Microbial Dark Matter (Phase II) - ​SSSS metaG | ecosystem: Environmental > Aquatic > Freshwater > Ice...
CTGTCGCGGTCGTGCGGGCGCCCAGGGCAACGGGGTTCCTCAATGGCTGCATTGCTCGACGTGCATTTCGCCCGATTTGACGACATCGGCCGTCGCATCGCGGCCGCGCTGCGCGACCCGGCGATGGATGCGGCAGACGGCGCGCCTGCGCTGGAGGCGCGGCTTCGCTACCTGATCGAGGCCGGTCTCGACCGCCTTCCGTTTCCCGGCGATGGCGCCACGCTGACGCGCTGGCAGGCGCTCGCGAGCGTCGCGCGTCACGACCTCGCCCTGGTGAAGCTGTTCGAGAGCCACGTCGATGCGCTCGCGATCCTTCGCGAAGTCGTCCCGGAGCACGTCGTCGGGCCCGGATCGATCCACGCGGTCTGGGCGTCCGAGGCACGTGCCGATCCCGTCACGATCCGCGCACACGCCGGCGCCCTGACTGCCGGACAGGGGATGATCGACGGCCGCAAGTCCTGGTGCTCGGGCGCCACGGTCGTGGACGTCGCCCTGATGACAGCGGTCGATGCATCGGGCGCCCGCCGGCTGGTCGAGATCGACCTCGCGTCGCCGGGCATCACGATCGACCGCAGCCGCTGGCAGGCGGTCGGCATGGCGGGCTCGGGCAGCTTCGACGTGGTCTGCGACGGCGTGCCGGCGCGACTGGTCGGTCCGGTCGACGGCTATCTCGAACGACCGGGCTTCTGGCACGGCGGTGCCGGCGTGGCGGCCTGCTGGCACGGTGCGGCCGCGGCCATCGGAACCCGCGTGCGCGACCTGCAGGTCGGCCGCGACGACGTGCACGCGCTGGCGCATCTGGGCGCGATCGACGCGGCACTCGCTTGCGGTGCCGCGCTGTTGCGCGAGACGGCGGCGGCGATCGACGCGGCGCCCGCACGGGACGCGATGCGCATCGCGCTGCGCGTGCGCGGGGCGATCGCCGACGTGTGCGAGGTCGTCATCCACCATGCCGGCCGGGCCATGGGCCCCGGGCCGCTCTGCCAGGAGGCCGACCTGGCGCGGCGCGTCGCGGACCTGCCGATCTTCGTGCGCCAGTCGCGCGCCGAGCACGACCGTGTCGCGCAGGCGCGCTGCCTGCTCGCCGACGCGGCCGAGCTGCGCGAGGAAGGATGGGAACTGCGATGACCCACGACGTGCCGTCGCACTCGCCCGCCCACCGTCTCATCGACGGCCGCGGAACCGACGAGGCGACCTGGAACGCATCGCCCGGATTCGCGGACCTGCCGACCGTCGACGTCGCGACCTGGCCCGAACGCTTCGGGCGCATCTGGATGCTCGCCCCGCACCCCGACGACGAGATCCTCGCGCTGGGGGGCACGCTCTCGCGCCTGTCGGCGCAGGGCGCGGACATCCACATCCTGTCGGTGACCGACGGCGAAGCCAGTCACGAGGGTTCGACCGCGTGGACCCACGAGCGGTTGATCCAGGCCCGCCCCGAGGAGATGTTGCGCGGCCTCCGCCGGCTCGCGGTGAAGGCGCAGGTCAGCCGCCTGGGTCTGCCCGACGGTCGGGTCGGCGGCCATCGCGCGGTCCTGCTGAGGAGGCTCCTGGAGTGCGTGTCGGAAGGCGACCTGCTGCTCACCACCTGTCGCTTCGATGGCCATCCCGACCATGAGGCGTGCGGTGATGTCGCTTTGCTGGCCGGGGAGCTGACCGGGGCGACCGTGTTCGAGTACCCGGTCTGGATGTGGCACTGGGCCGGGCCCGACGAAGCACTGATCCCTTGGGAGCGCGCCCACCGCTTGCCGATCGATGCGGACCGCGTGTACCGCAAGCGGGAGGCGATCAGCGAATTCACCAGCCAGATCGAGGCCGATGGATCGCACGAAGCGATCCTGCCGCCGAACGTGGTGGCGCGCTTCGTGCGGCCGTTCGAAGTGGTGTTCCTGTGAATCGCGACCCCGCCCCGATGGCGCCCTTCGATGCCCTCTACCGTGCGTCCGCGGACCCGTGGGGCACCAACAGCCGCTGGTACGAACGGCGCAAGCGGTCGCTGCTGCTCGCGTCGCTGCCGCGCGAGCGGTACGGCTCGATCTTCGAGGCCGGCTGCGGCACGGGGCACGTGAGCGTGGGGCTGGCCGAGCGCTGCGACGCGCTGCTGGCCGGCGACGGCAGCGTGCCCGCGCTGGCGATCGCCTCGCGCGCCCTCGCCGCGCGACCGAACGCGACGGTGGTCCACCAGCGCCTGCCGCAGGACTGGCCGCAGCGGACGTTCGACCTGATCGTGCTGAGCGAAGTGCTGTACTTCATCGACGAGGCCGCGTGTCGCGAAGTGGCGCGGGCGGCACGGGCCAGCGCGGCAGACACGGGCACGGTCGTCGCGTGCAACTGGCGCGAGACGATCGACGGCTGGGGCCATCGCGGCGACCAGGTGCACCGGCGCTTCGCGGAGGCGCTCGACCTGCCGCGGCTGTTCGAATACGAGGACGACGACTTCCTGCTCGGCGCATGGAGCCTGGACGCATCGACGGCCGCGACGCGCGATGGCTTGCGGCCATGACGATCCGCACCATCGGCGTCGTCGTCCCGGCCCACGACGAGGAGGCGCTGATCGCGCGATGCATCCGGTCGATCGACGCCGCTGCGGCCGCGATCGCTGCGACGGTGCCGCGCGTCGACGTCTTCGTCGTCTGCGACGCCTGCACGGACCGCACCGTCGACATCGTGCAGGCGATGGGGCACACGGCGCTGCTCTGCGACGCGCGCAATGTCGGCAAGGCGCGCGCGATCGGTGCTGCACAGGCACTGGAGCGCGGGGCGGACTGGCTCGCTTTCACCGACGCGGACACCACGGTCTGCCGCGACTGGCTGGCCGCGCAGGTCGCGCTGCAGAGCGACGTGGTGTGCGGCACCGTCGGCGTCGACGACTGGGACATCTACGGCGATGCGATGCGCCATCACTTCGAACAGACGTACACGGACGCGGACGGACACCGGCACGTCCACGGCGCGAATCTCGGCATCTCGGCGCGCGCGTATCTCGGCGTGGGCGGCTTCGAGGATCTGGCCAACAGCGAGGACGTCGCCATCGTCGGCGCGCTCGAGGCGGCCGGCGCGCGCATCGCGTGGAGCGCAGCGCCGCGCGTCACGACCAGCGCGCGAGCGACCTTCCGGGCCACTGGGGGCTTCGGCGCCACGCTGGCCCAGGTCGCCGCGGCCGCGGGCATGCTGCTGAATCCCGCCGACGGCATCGCTTCCTGACGCGGGGCGTCAGCCTGCGCCCTCGCGCTTCTCGCGCTTCTCGCGGCGGCGATTGCGTAGATACAGGACCTGGCCCACGGCCGCGATGATCAGCAGGAAGATGTTGCTGACCACGAACACCCGGTTGCCGAGCAGGTAGCTGTAGACCACGAAGCCGGCCGACGCCGCCAGCTGCCCGATGAACGCCCAGTGCGAGAGCCCGGCGGTGCTGCCCTGCTTCCACTGGGTCCAGGCCTGGCGGCCCACGGTCAGCACGAGGATCGTCGTGCTGATCCAGCCGATGAGGTCCGTCACGGGGACGCGATCGCGGTTCGCATTCACGCCACCCCGTGCAGGTATTGATGGATCGCCTGCACGACGACCGATCCCTCGCCGACGCCGGACGCCACGCGCTTGACCGATCCCCAGCGCACGTCGCCGACCGCGTAGATGCCGTCGTGGCTGGTCGAGTAGGGCGACACCGCCGGCGACCCCTCGCCGCGCTGCCCGGTGACGACGAAGCCGCGACCGTCGAGGGCGAGGCAGCCCTGCAGCCATTCGGTGTTGGGCTCGGCGCCGATCATCACGAAGATGTTGGCGATGCGGTGCGTGCTCTCCTCGCCCGTGCGGCGATCGGTCCACGCGACCTCGTTCAGGTAGCGGTCGCCCCGCAGGCCGGTGATCTCGGTCTCGACGTGCAGCGTGATGCGCGGCGACGACGCGATGCGCTGCACGAGATAGTCGGACATCGTGGCCGCGAGTCCGGTCGCGCGGACCAGGACGTGCACGTGGCCGGCCTCACGAGACAGGAACACCGCCGCCTGTCCCGCGGAGTTGCCGCCGCCGACGACGATCACCTCTTCACCCTCGCAAAGGCGCGATTCCATCGCCGTCGCGGCGTAGTGGATTCCCTGACCCTCGAAACGCGCGTAGTCGGGCACGTCGAGCTTGCGATAGCGCGCGCCGGTGGCGATCACGATCGCGCACGCACGGACCACCTGGTCGTCCTCGAGCGTCAGGCGGAAGGGCCGCTGCTCGCAGTCGAGCCCGACCACCATGCGCGAGATCGCCAGCCGGGCGCCGAACTTCTGCGCCTGCGCCTGCGCGCGACCGGCCAGCGCCTGGCCCGAGATGCCGGTGGGAAAGCCCAGGTAGTTCTCGATCTTCGACGAGGTGCCGGCCTGGCCGCCGGGAGCCATCCCTTCGACGACCAGCGTCGACAGCCCCTCGGACGCGCCGTACACCGCAGACGCGAGTCCGGCGGGGCCGGCGCCGATCACCGCGAGGTCGTAGACCTTCGCGGGGTCGAAGCTCTCCGTGAGGCCGAGCGCATCGGCCAGCGCGGCATTGGTCGGGTTGCGAAAGACCTGGTGGTCCGGCGTGATGACCACCGGCAACTGGTCGGCCTCGATCTCGAAGCAGGCTAGGAAGCCGCCCGCGTCGGGCTCGGACTCGACGTCGAGCAGGCGATGCGGATAGGCGTTGCGCATCATGAAGCGCTGCAGTCGCAGCGTGTCGCCGGCATGACCCGCGCCGATCAGCACGACGCCACCGGCCGCATGGCGGAGGATTCCGACGCGGCGCAGGATGAACGCCCGCATGACGATCTCGCCGATGTCCGACTCGCTCGCGACCATGCGACGGAACTGCGCCGGGCGGATGCGCACGACCCGGCTGTCCTCGGATGCCTTGCCCGACACCAGGATCTGCCGGTTGTTGAACAGGTCCATCTCGCCCGTGAAATTGCCTTCGCGATGCACGTGGATGACGCGCGGCACGCCGTGCGTGTCGAGATCGATGATCTCGATCGCGCCTTCGAGGATGAAGAAGAAGTCGACGCCGCGCTGCCCGCGATCGAACGCGTGCTCGCCGGCCGTCAGCCGCACCTCGTCGCCGTAGCCTGCGATCCGCGCGGCCATGTCCCCGCTCAGGCGCGGGAAGGTCTGCGCATCGCGCTCGTCGGGATCGGTCGCTTCGAGTGCAGGTTCGACGGCCATGGGACTCGCTGGAGGTGGAGTGCTTCGGGTTCGCGACACGCACGGACGATCCGCGTGTTCGGTCCCCGATCCTAGCAAAGCCCCGGCCGCGCGCGGATGACGAATCCTCGCCCCGTTCCCCGGCCGGATCGAACGAATCGATCGGGCCGGACCGTGGCGGCGGGCGTCGCCGTTCCCGCATCGCCCTTAGGAATTCGACCCTGTGAACAGCGCGCCACGAAACCTGTAAGGGTCGGTAATGCACGTTGACGCGCTGCGTGGCCGCGAACGACATTGCGCTCGGGGCATCCACCGTCGGATGCCTGGCGCATGGCGCTGCTGCGCCCCGCAAGAAAGGCAACGGATGTCCTCACCTCCTCCCGCATCATTCCCGGGCTATGCGACGTCGCGACCGAGTCCCACGCGCGCCCCGTCGCCGCGCCTCGCGTCGATCACGGCAGCCGCGCTGGTCGCGTCACTGCTCGCGGCGTGCGGCGGCAGCAGCGGCGGCTCGAGCCCCGCACCCGCGACCTCGACGTCGCCCCCTCCGGTGTCCACGCCGGCACCGCCCCCGCCGGTCGGCACGCCCGCGCCTCCGCCCGGCGGCCCCACTCCTCCGCCGCCGCCGTCGAGCGCCGAGGCGACCCGGCTGCTCGACCAGGCGACGTTCGGTCCCACCGAGGCGACCGTGGCGTTGGTGCAGAGCCAGGGCGTGTCGGCGTGGGTCGACAACCAGCTCGCGACGCCGACCACCGGCTATGCCGCGATCGCCTACATCGACGCGAACAGCGCGGTCGGCTGTCCCACCGGCGCGGCAGCGACCTGCTTTCGCGACAACTACACGCCGTTCCCGCTGCAGTTGCAGTTCTTCAAGAACGCGACGGCCGGCGCCGACCAGTTGCGCCAGCGCGTGGCGTTCGCGTACTCGCAGATCTTCGTCATCTCCGGCATCGACATCAAGCCGGCCTACGGCATGCGCGCGTACCAGCAGATGCTGCTCGACAACGCGTTCGTGAACTACCGCACGCTGATCGAGCGCGTCACGCTGCATCCGGCCATGGGCGACTACCTCGACATGGTCAACAACGACAAGCCGACCGCCACCGTGCAGGCCAACGAGAACTACGCCCGCGAGGTGCTGCAGCTGTTCTCGATCGGCCTGTCGAAGCTCGACGCTGACGGTACCGTCGTCAAGGACGCGAACGGCGTCGCGGTTCCGAGCTACGACCAGAGCGTCGTGCAGAGCTTCGCCCGCGCGTTCACCGGATGGACCTACGCACCGCTCGCCGGCGCGACCTCGCGCTGGACCAACGCGATCAACTATCTCGGCGACATGGTGCCCTTCGAAACGCATCACGACGCGGCCGCCAAGACGCTGCTCGACGGCAAGGTGCTGCCGGCGGGGCAGACGGCGACGAAGGACCTCGCCGATGCGCTCGACACGATCTACCAGCATCCGAACGTCGGCACCTTCATCGGTCGCCAGCTGATCCAGGCGCTCGTGACCAGCAACCCGACGCCCGCCTACGTCGCCCGCATCACGGCCGTGTTCAACGACAACGGTTCCGGCGTGCGTGGCGACATGAAGGCCGTGATCCGCGCGATCCTGCTCGACCCCGAGGCGCGGGGCGACGTGAAGACCGACGCCGGCTACGGCAAGCTGCGCGATCCCGCGGTGTTCGCGATGAGCGTCGCCCGCGCTGTCGGCGTGACGAGCGACGGCGTGTACCTCGCCGCGCAGTCGAGCGCGATGGGACAGAACGTGTTCACGCCCGGATCGGTGTTCAGCTTCTACCCGCCCGACTATTCGCTACCCGGTTCGGCCACGCTCGACGGCCCGCAGTTCGGCGTGCAGAACACGACCACCACGGTCGCGCAGCTCAACTACCTCTACGCGCTGCTCAACACGACGATCGCGGCGGACGCCAGCGTGCCCGGCTCGACCGGCACGCAGATCAGCCTCGCGCCGTATCAGGCGCTGGCCGCCACGCCGTCGGCGCTGGTCGACAAGCTCGACACGCTGATGACGCACACGACGATGACCACGGCCGAGAAGGCCGCCATCGTCAACGCGGTCGGCGCGGTCGCCGCGACCGACACGCTCGGGCGCGCGCGCATGGCCGTCTACCTCGTCGCGGCCTCGCCGCGCTACCAGATCAACCGCTGAGGCCCGACATGACGGATCACGATCCCAGGCATCCCGGCCGCCGCAAGGCCCTCGCCGCCCTCTCGGCCCTCGGCTTCTCGTCGCTCGTGCCGCGCCTGTCGCTCGGCAACGCGGCGGCGGCCACCACCACCAACGAGTACCGCGCGCTGGTCTGCGTCTTCCTGTTCGGTGGCAACGACTCGAACAACATGATCGTGCCGATCACGACCGCCGGCTACAACGCCTACGCCACCGCCCGCGGCGCGCAGAGCGCCGGCGGCCTGTCGCTGTCGCAGGGCAGCCTGCTGCCGATCACCGACCGCGGCGGTGCCACCAACTACGGCCTGCATCCGCAGATGACCGGCCTGCAGGGCCTGTGGGCGTCGGGCAAGCTCGCCACCCTCTTCAACGTCGGCACGCTGATCAAGCCGGGCGCCACGCGCAGCAACTACGTCGCCTTCGGCGCCGCGCCGCCCAACCTGTTCTCCCACGAGGACCAGCAGCGCCAGTTCCAGGGCATGCGCCTGAACAGCCTCACCGTACCGTCCGGCTGGGGCGGGCGCATCGCCGACCTGATGGGCAGCGCCGGCGGCGCCACCCCGGTCGGCCTGTCGATCGCCGGCAACACCCTCTTCCTCACCGGCGACTCCACCACCTCGGTCGCGCTGCCGCAGACCGGCACGCTCGCCATCAGCGGCACCACCACGTCCGCCACCGACCAGGCCCGCCTGACGGCGCTGCGCGCGCTGATGGCCTCCGGGAGCGACTCGCTCATGGTCTCCACGCTCGGCGGCCTGCAGACCCGCACGCTCGGCCTCACGCAGACGCTCGGCCCGATCCTGTCGGGCGCCTCGACCGCCACGGCCGCCTTCGGCACCCAGAGCAACAGCCTCGTCAACCAGTTGAAGCAGGTCGTCAAGCTGATCGAGCATCGCGCCGACCTCGGCAACCCGACCCGCCAGATCTTCTTCGTCTCGCACGGCGGCTACGACACTCACAGCAACCAGATCGCCACGCAGGACAACCTCTTCTCGCAGCTCTCGCCGGCCCTCACCTCGTTCTACAACGCCACCACCGCGCTGGGCGTGCAGAACAACGTCACCAGCTTCACGCTGAGCGACTTCACGCGCACGCTCAAGCCCGCCAACGCCGGCTCGGACCACGCCTACGGCGGCCATCACCTGGTCATCGGCGGCGCCGTCAACGGCCAGGCCACCTACGGCTCCTTCCCGACGCTCGCGCTCGGCGGGCCCGACGACGTGGGCACCTCCGGCCGCTGGCTGCCCACCACTTCGGTCGACCAGTACGGCGCCACGCTCGCGAAGTGGATGGGCGTTCAGCCGGCCGAGCTCGCCGCGATCTTCCCCAACCTCGCCAACTTCGCCACGCGCGATCTCGGTTTCCTCGCGGCCTGAGGGATCAGTGGGATGGAGATGCCGATGACCGGTGCCTGCCTCGTCGGGCGCGTGAAGGTGAAGGACGCGGGGATGTGGGCGGCCTATCGTCGCGGCATTCCCGCGACGCTCGCGCCGTGGAACGCCACCCTGGTCGCCCGTGGGTCCGGACCCCTGGTGCTGGCCGGAACGTCCGACGAGACCGACATGGTCGTCATCCGCTTCCCCGACCGGGAGGCGATCCAGGGGTGGTACGCATCGGCCGCCTACCAAGCCCTGATCCCGCTGCGCGAGGCAGCGGCCGACGTGGTGATCGTCGCCTACGACCTCTGAGCGCCGGCGACGCCGATCGCGGCGCCGACGGCGTGAAGCGGATGCGGTGAGCGCCTCGGGCGAAGACACGTGGATCGTGTCGATGCATCCAGGGCCCGATCGGCCCGCTCCAACAGGCTCTGTCTTCCGCCCGTCGCGTTACGAGGGGCGCAGCCTGGGCACCGCGGCGAGCAGCGTCCGCGTGTATTCGTGCGACGGATGGCGCAGCACCTGCTCGGCGGGCCCCTGCTCGACGATCCTGCCCTGGACCATCACGGCCACGTCGTCGGCGAGGTACTCGACCACGCCGATGTTGTGGGTGATGAACAGGTAGGCGATGCCCAGGTCGCGCTGCAGCTGCTTGAGCAGGTTGAGGATCTGCGCCTGCACCGACACGTCGAGCGCCGACGTCGGCTCGTCGCACACCACCAACCGGGGCTCGACGGCGAGGGCGCGCGCGATCGCCAGCCGCTGCCGCTGGCCGCCCGAGAACTCGTGCGGATAGCGGTCCATCGCCTCGCTGCGGATGCCGACCTGGTCGAGCAGCGTCGCCAGCCGCGCATGGCGCTGCGTCGCGTCGAGGTCCGGACGCAGCGTGATCAGGCCCTCCTCGAGGATGTCGGAGACGCGCATGCGCGGATCGAGCGACGCGAACGGATCCTGGAAGATGATCTGCATGTCCTGGCGGGCCTGATGAAGTGCCCGTCCCCCGAGCTGGTCGAGCCGCTGGCCGGAAAGCAGCGTCTCGCCGCCGATCTCGGCCTGGGTGCGCAGCAGCTGCAGCAGCGCCTTGCCGGTCGTGGTCTTGCCGCAGCCCGACTCGCCGACCAGCGCGAGCGTGCGGCCGGGCGCGATCGAGAACGACACGCCGTCGACCGCCTTGACATGCCCGACCGTGCGCTTGAGGACGCCCTTGCGGATCGGGAAGTGCACGGTCAGGTCACGGACCTCGAGCAGCTTCTCCGTCGACGCGGGCGCGCGCGTCTGCGACATGCCCGCGACGCGTTCCGCCGGCAGCACCGGCCGCTGCGACACCGGCAGCGACGGATCGTAGATGAAGCAGCGCACCGGATGCGTCGCGACGGGATGCGACGGCGCGTGGCCCTCGGCCAGAGGACCTTCGTCGAACAGGTCCGGCACGTGCGTGCGGCAATGGTCGACGGCGGCCGTGCAGCGATCGGCGAAGCGGCAGCAGCGGAAGTCGAGCGTCAGCGGCGGCACCGTACCCGGGATCGCGGCCAGCGGGACGTCGCGCTTGCCCGATTCCGGCAGCGCGTCGAACAGCTTGATCGCGTACGGATGCAGCGGGTGCGCGAAGAACGCGTTGGCATCGGCGACCTCGACGATCTGACCCGCGTACATCAGCGCCACGCGATGGGCCATCTGCGCGACCACCGCGAGGTCGTGCGTGATCAGCATCATCGCCATGCCGAGGCGATTCTGGAGGTCCTTGAGCAGATCGAGGATCTGCGCCTGGATCGTCACGTCGAGCGCCGTGGTCGGCTCGTCGGCGATCAGCATCTCGGGTTCGGCCGCCAGCGCGATCGCGATCATCACGCGCTGCTTCTGGCCTCCCGACATCTGGAACGGGTAGTTGTCGATGCGTCGCTCGGGCTCGGGGATGCCGACGAGGCGCAGCCACTCGATCGCCTTCTCGCGTGCCGCGTCGCCGCGCAGCGCGGTGTGGGTGACGATGGTCTCGACGATCTGGTCGCCGACCTTGAGGACGGGGTTCAGGCTCGTGGACGGGTCCTGGAAGATGATGCCGATCTTGCCGCCGCGCCGTTCGCGCATGCGCGACTCGGGCAGCACCAGCAGCTCTTCCTTGTCCAGCATCACGGAGCCGTCGTCGACGCGTCCGTTGTCGGGCAGCAGGCGCATCAGCGCCATCGCGGTCATCGACTTGCCGCAGCCCGATTCGCCCACCAGCGCGAAGGTCTCGCCGCGCGCCACCGACAGGCGCACGCCGTCGAGCGCCTTGACGACGCCGGCATCGGACTCGAGCGCGACGTGCAGGTGGTCGGCGATCAGGATGTCTGGATCGTGGCGATGCAGGTCGGCCGCCCGGCTCGGGTCGAAGCGCCTCGGGAACAGCGCGGCGACGTCGGCGTCCTTGTCGAAATAGGTGCTCATCCCGTGATTCCCGGTCGGCCGCGCAGCGGCAGGGGTGCCAGCACCTTGCGGCGCAGTTCGTTGGCGACGAGTCGACTGACCCTGCGCGGCTTCCAGGTCCGCGCACGCGGATCGAAGGCGTCGCGCACGCCGTCGGCGAACAGGTTGATCGACAGCACCAGCCCGAGCATGAAGACGAACGCCGTGGCGAGGTTCCACCACACGATCGGATCACGCGCCATCTCGGAGCGCGCGAGGTTGAGCATCGTGCCGAAGCTCGACATCGAGGGATCGACGCCGACGCCCACGTACGACAGCACCGCTTCGTAGAGCACGATCTGCGAGAACTCGAGCACCAGCGTGATGATCACGATGTGCATCACGTTGGGCACGATGTGCTTGGCCATGATCTTGCCGGCACCCGCGCCGAAGGCCTGCGACGCCTGGATGTAGTCGAGCTCGCGCAGCTTGAGCGTCTCGCCACGCACCAGTCGGCACATCGTGGCGAACTCGGTGATGCCGACGATCAGGCACAGGAACAGCAGCTTCAGGTCCGAGCGCTCGATGCCGGTCTCGAAGAGCTGCGGATTCTTGTCGATGAACACCTGGATCAGCAGCACGCAGGCCGCGATCAGCAGCACCGCGGGGATCGACGACAGCACCGTGTAAAAGTACTGGATCAGGTCGTCGGCCCAGCCGCGCATGTAGCCCGCGACGACGCCGAGCACCAGCGCGAAGGGCAGCGTGGCCGCGGTGGTCAGCGCACCCATCACGATCGCGGTGCGGATGCTCTTGACGACGCGGTAGAACACGTCGTTGCCGGTCAGGTCGGTGCCGAACACGTGGTAGCCGGCCGCGAGCGACAGCAGTCCGCCGATGAACACGCCGAGGATCAGGACGGTCCGCGCCACGGTGGTCCAGGGCATCGTCGTCGCGGACGAGCGCATGTAGCTCCAGGCCGCGACGATGCCTTCGTTGCGCGCGCTGGCGACCCCGCCGGCGACGACCAGCATCACGCCCATCGCTGCGACGAGTCCGAGGACGACACCGGTCACGATCCGCGACGCGATGTCGCCGGCCCATTCGCGTGCCGGGTCCGTGAGCTGGCGTCCGCCGTAGCGCAGGCGCGGAAACTCGCGGACGGTCGTGCCTCCCTCATCGAGCGCCTCCTTCGAGAAGCCCTGGTACGCGAGCGGCATCGAGTAGGTCTTCTCGCGCGCTTCGCGCAGCGACGTGAACGCGATGTCGAGCAGCGACAGCGTCTCGCCCGAGTAGACTGCCGCCGCGGCGCCCTTGCCCGGCGCCGCGTCGATGCGCGGACGGAAGTGGATCGAATCGATCATGCCGATGACGACGAAGATGGCGAGCACGATGCACGCGGCCATCGGCGTGGGGGCCATGAACACCCGGCGCCAGGTGCGGCGTGCGTTGGGATTGCGCAGCACGCGCGTGGCGTAGAACACGGTCATCGCGAAGACGAGCCAAACGAAGATGTCGGTCCAGAGGAATACGAGCTTGGGCATCTAGCTATGTCGTCCCGGCGAAGGCCGGGACCCAATTTGAATGCGTGATGAAAAGGGAAACGAGGTCCCGGCCTTCGCCGGGATGACCTCGGTCAGGCCAATCGCACGCGCGGATCGGCGATCGTGTACGCGACATCCGCCAGCACGAAGCCCACCACGTACAGCACCGCCCCGAGGAAGACCATCGCGCGCACGACCGCGAAGTCCTGCTGGCCGATCGCCTCGATCGTGTAGCTGCCCAGGCCCGGGATGCCGAAGAACGACTCGAACACGATGCTGCCCAGGAACAGGATCGGGAAGATCGTGAACACGTTGGTGATGACCGGGATCATCGCGTTGCGCAGCACGTGCTTGAACAACACGACCTGCTCGGTCAGGCCCTTGGCCCGTGCGGTGCGCACGTAGTCGCGCGACAGCTCCTCGAGGAACATCGCGCGGTACAGGCGCGCGTCGTAGCCGAGCCGCGCGACCAGCGAGATGATGATCGGCAGCGCCAGGAACTTGAGCAGCCCCCAGCCATCGGAGAAGCCCGAGATCGGCACCACCCGCATCAGCTTCGAGAACACGAACTGCCCGGCGATGATGTAGAACAGGCTGGAGATGGAAAGGAGTACGACCGTCAGGACCACGCCCCAGAAGTCGAGCGCGCTGCCGCGGAAGAAGACCATCGCCAGAGAGAACACGATCGACACGAAGATCGTGAACGCGAACACCGGCAGCTGCAGCGCGACGGACGGCCCGATGCGGGTACCGATCTCGTGGCCGATGTCGCGACCCGTGTCCGACGCACCGAAGTCGAGCGCGAAGAGGCGCACCGATCGCTCCCAGAAAACGGTGTTGGTGAGCTTTTCGCCGCCCGCCGCCTTCTCGTTCCACAGCAGCGGCTTGTCGTAGCCCTTCTGGACCTTCCAGTCGTCGATCTGCTGCTGGGTGATGTACTTGCCGCCGATGTTCAGGCGGGCCATGTCGTCGGGCGTACTGATCGTGAAGAACAGAACGAAGGTCAAGAGGTTGACGCCGACGAGGATGAGGAAGCCGTAGAGGACCCGGCGGGCCAGAAAGCCGGCCATCAGGATCCCGCCAGTCGTTGGCCCGGTGCGCCGATCACGCGTGCGCCTAGGGCGTTGGTCTGTTCACGCAGCCGGAACGCGCGCCACGCGTTCCAGATCACGAAGGCGAGGCAGGCCGCGATGAACCAGAGCGGCCACACGTGCGTCGGGTTCCACTGTTTCACCAGGGTCGCGCGCATCGCGGGGTCGAGGCGCCGATACTGGAACACGTCGTGCACCATCGAGGTCGGTTTTCCGTTCATCATCCAGGGCTGATAAGCGCCCATCGAGTAAGGGTTGTATCCCCAGAGCCAGGGGGAGTCGCGTCGCGCAATGGCGACCATGCGGTCGATCAGGTCCTGCTTCTGCGGGCCGTCGTCAAGGAAGCGCATCCTCTCGAACAGCCGATCGTATTCGTCATTGCGGTAGTTCGAAGCGTTCTCGCCATGGCCACCGGTCGTCGCCTTCGCGTTCGGGCCGTGGAGAAGTGCGAGAAACGTCTCGGTATCCGGGTAGTCCGCGTTCCAGCCCCACGAGAACACCTGGACGGAACCGTGCGCGAGCTTGTCCTGGAAACGGTTGAGGTCGCTGGCGCGAAGCTCGAGTTGCACTCCGAGCTTGCCGAACTGCTTGGTCAACCAATCGATATGTGCCTGGGTCTCGGGCGTCGGGAGCCGGTAGAAGTCGTAGTTGAGCGTCAACGGCCGCCCGGTCCGGACGTCGCGACCGCCCGGGTAGCCCGCTTCTTCCATCAGGCGCTTCGCGGCCTCGATGGGCCGGCGCACGGCCCGTCCGCCTCCGGCCCCTTCGTCGCGCCAAGCGAAGGCGACGTCGTCCATGCCTTCCCGGCCGGGCCGGAAGCCGAACAGCTGCGGAGGAACCGGGCTGGTCGCCGTCGGACCGGCCTGCCCCAACGATTCGAAGATCTGGGTGTACTCCTCCCAGTCGACCGCGATCTGCAGCGCCTGGCGCAACTTACGATTGCGCTCCGCGTCCATCGCCGATGCACCCCCACCGACGACCGGATCGAGCCAATTGAAGCCGACGTACAGATCGATTGCGTCGACGGAGCGGGGGAAGCGGAATCCCTTCTCGCGGAATTCGGCCGACGCGGCTTCGGAGCTCCGTGCCTCGGATGAGAACTCCAGCCCCCAGCCGAACGTTTCCATCGTCGGTTCGTCGAGATAACCCTGGCGCCACTTGCTCTTGATCGTGAGTCTCTCCTTCTCGACGCGGATCACAATGCGGTCGATGAACGGCATCGTCATGCCACAGTCCACGAGCAGTCCCGCTTCGCGATCGCCGGGCTCGCCGTCACAGGGATAGGGTTCGCCGCGGAAGTTCGGGTTGCGCACGAGGGTGTGCTGGCGATTCTCGACATACTCGGTGGCCATGTACGGACCCGTCCCGGCCGGCCAGTAGTTGAGCGACAGGTTGTGCTCGCTCATCCCGGGCTGCGCGTAGAACGCCTCGGCTTCCCAAGGGATCGGCGCGAAGAAAGTCATGGCCATCCAGTGCTTGAACTGGGGGTACTTGCCGATGACCCGGATCCGCAGCGTGTGATCGTCGATGGCCGATGCGCCGTCGAAAGGAATATCGCGCAGGTCGAGGAACGGGAGGTCACGCACCGTCGCCGCGAGACCGGCGCGCAAGCCGGCATCGACCGCACGCACTCGCTGCGAGAAATCCTTCATGCCGACCAGATGCTCCTCCATCACCGAGAAGCTCGGCGACACGACCCGCGGGGAGGCGATGCGCTTGATGGCGTAGACGAAATCTTCCGCGACCAGCTCCCGCGTCCCCGCCTTCTCGAAATCGGTCAACGCGAACTTGGCGGCTACGGACTCGCGCTCCAGGCGACCGTATACGAGGCGACCGTCGGCCCCCTTCGCGAACGCGGGATGCGGCGCGTAGAGGATGCCCCGCCGAATCCTGATGTCGTAGACGGTCTCGGCCACCGTCTCGCCGGGCGCGTCGGCGGCCAGCACATGGCCGCTCGCGTCGAGATAGCGCGGCTCGGGCACGGCTTCGGCCGCACGCCCGGCGAGCTGATAGGGCCGCTTGAGATAGTGATAGCGCAACAAGGGCTCGTAGATCGCGTAGGTGAAGGGAAGCTCGTTGGACGCGTAGGCACTGGTCGGATCGAGATACTTCGGCGACGACGCCGCCGTGCCGGTGAAGAAGGTGTTCGTACGTTCCGATCCAGGCGGATTCGGGTTGTTTGACAGTCCGCATCCGCCGATCGCCACCATCATCGCCGCACCGAGACAGCAGGTACACGCCTGAAGGGACGGGCCGGGCGCAATGGTGTCTTCGAGATTCACGAACGCGTCGCCGGGGTCGCCAATGTCGGCAGCGCGTGCGTCGGCACCTGTGCGCCGAGCGCGTTGGTGCGTTCACGGGCCTTGAAGGCGCGCCACGCGGGCCACAGCGCGAGGAGGAACAGCAGCACGATCAGCCACAGCGGCCAGAAGTGCGGCGGGTTCCACTCGCGCACGAGCTGCGCCCGCATCGCCGGGTCGATGCGCCGGAACTCCAGCGTGTTGCGCACCATGTAGGTCGGCTTGCCGTTGCTCATCCACGGCTGGTACGACCCCACCGAGTACGGGTTGTAGCCCCACAGCCACGGCGAGTCGCGGCGCACGATCTCGACCATCCTGTCGATCGTGGCCTGCTTCTCCGGGCCGTCCTCCATGTAGCGCATCTTCTCGTAGAGACGATCGTACTCGTCGTTCTGGTAGTTCGCCGCGTTCTCGCCCTGCCCCTTGGTCAGCGCCTTCGAGTTCGGGCCGTACAGCAGGAAGAGGAAGTTCTCCGCGTCGGGATAGTCGCCGTTCCAGCCCCACCAGAAGATCTGGGCCGACCCCTGGTTCATCTTGTCCTGGAAGCGGTTGTAGTCGGTGGCGCGCAGTTCGAGCTGCACGCCGAGCTTGGCGAACTGCTTGATGACCCAGTCGATCTCGGCGCGCAGTTCCGGCGTCGGCACGCGCTGGTAGTCGTAGTTCAGAACCAGCGGCTGCCCGGTCCTGACGTCGCGCCCACCCGGATAGCCCGCCTCCTCCATCAGCTTCTGCGCGACCGCGAGCGGCTTGCGCACCGCGCGGCCGCCACCGTTCTCTTCCTTCCAGTCGTAGGCGACGGAATCGATGCCGGCCTTGCCGGTGCGAAAGCCGAACACCACCGGCGGCAGCGGGCCGGTCGCGGGCGGGCCGGCCTTGCCCTGCTGCTCGAAGAGATCGGAGTACTCGTCCCAGTCGACGGCGATCTGCAATGCCTGGCGCAGCTTGCGGTTGCGCTCGAGGTCGGCCCCCGTCTTGCCCTTGCCGACGGTCGGGTCCCACCAGTTGAAGCCGATGTACCAGTTGACGGCCTCGACGGCGCGCGGGAAGCGGAAGCCCTTGTCCTTGAACTCCTTCGCCGTGGCGTCGGAGTCGCGCGCCTCGGTAGAGAACTCGAGGCCCCATTCGAGGTGGTCCATGTCGGGCTCGTCGAGGTAGCCCTGACGCCACTTGCTCTTCATCGGCAGGCGCTCCTTCTCGATGCGCCACACCACCTTGTCGAGGAACGGCGTCATCTTGCCGCAGTCGTCGAGCAGGCCCTTCTCCTTGTCGCCGGGCTCGCCCTCGCACGGATACGGGCTGCCGCGGTAGTTGGGATTGCGGACCATCGTGTGGCGTCGGTTCTCGACGTACTCGGTCATCATGAACGGCCCCGTGCCCGCGGGCCACGTGTTGAGCGACAGGTTGTGCTCGAGCATTCCGGGCTGCGCGTAGAACTCCTCGGCCTCCCACGGCACCGGCGCGAAGAAGGTCATCGCGAGCCAGTACTTGAACTGCGGATACTTGCCCACGACGCGGATGCGCAGCGTGTTGGGGTCCACCGCGGTCGCGCCTTCGAACGGGATCTGGCGGAAGTCGAGGAACGGCAAATCGCGCTGCGTCGACGGCAGGCCCTTGCGCAAGCCCGCGTCGACTGCGCGCACGCGCTTGGCGTAGTCCTTCATGCCGACGATGTACTCGTTCATCACCGAGAACGCCGATGATTTCACCCGCGGGGTCGCCATGCGCTTGATGGCGTAGACGAAGTCGTCGGCCGTCAGTTCGCGCGTGCCGGTCTGCGGGAAGTCCATCAGCGAGAACTTACCGTCGACGTCCGCTTCCTTCAGCCCGCGATAGACGAACGATCCGTCGGGCTTCTTCGCGAACGCCGGATGCGGCGCGAACAGCACGCCCTTGCGGATGGGGAGGTCGTAGACGCTCTCGAAGACGTCTTCGCCCGGTGCGTCGGCCGACAGCTCCTTGCCGTCCTTGTCGTAGTAGCGCGGCACCGGCAGTGCCTCGGCGATGCGCGGCTCGAGCTGGTACGGGCGCTTGAGGTAGTGGTACTGCAGCAGCGGCTCGTAGACCGCGAACACGAACGGCGTCTCGTTGGCGCTGTAAGAACTGGTCGGGTCGAGATACTTCGGCGACGATTCCTGGGTCGCGGTGAAGTAGGTGTTGGTGGCTTCGGAGCCCGGCGGGTTGGGATTGTTCGGGACGCCGCAGCCGCCCAGCAGGACCACCGTGAGGGCGGCGAATTTCAGCGAACCCCGCGACCAGCCCGGTCGGCGCGCCGTGCGGCGCGCGGAGATCGTTCGTCCGTCGTTCATGTTCCTGCTCCTGTCACCGCGTCACGGGATGGCCGCGGCGGTCGCACCCGAAATGCAATCGAAAAAAAGGCGCCGCCGATCAGGCCGCGCCTCGCACCGGATGATCGACCGGCCGTCCGGGACACCCACGGACCGACGGCTCGCCAGTATTCGCGGCCGTCGCGGCGGGTGGCCGCAGGGCGTGCGAGAGGCGCATTTTGCCTCGAATCGGTCACGAGACGAAAGGCGCATGTCCAAAGCTGTGGCGTGCACGCCGGCGCGGCGCCGCTGCACGTGGCCCGGGAGGCACCGAAACACGGGGCAACGGCATTGCATATACTGGCCGCCCCTCGCCTCGCACGCCCCGCCGGATCGCGACCCCGGATCCGGGTGGCAGCGCCCGCCGATCCCGGCCCGCGCGAGGACAGGCGACCCGACGGTCGCGGCACGACCGCCGACCCGCCCCCCAATCACAGGAGATCCGATGGGCTTTCTCGCAGGCAAACGTATCCTGATCACCGGCGTGCTTTCGAATCGCTCGATCGCCTACGGCATCGCACGCGCCTGCCATCGCGAAGGCGCCGAACTGGCGTTCACGTACGTCGGCGAACGCTTCAGGGAGCGCACCGAGGGCTTCGCCGCGGAGTTCGGCTCGACGCTGATCTACTCGTGCGACGTCGGCAGCGACGACGACATCGCAGCGTTGTTCGCCGACCTCGGCAAGGTCTGGCCGGCATTCGACGGCCTGGTCCACGCGATCGGCTTCGCGCCGCGCGAGGCGATCGCCGGCGACTTCCTCGACGGCCTGTCGCGCGAAGGCTTCCGCATCGCGCACGACATCTCGGCCTACAGCTTCGCCGCGCTCGCGAAGGCCGCGGCGCCGACGCTGCGCGACAGGTCGTCGCTGCTGACGCTGACCTACCTGGGCAGCGAGCGCGTCGTGCCCAACTACAACACGATGGGTCTGGCGAAGGCGTCGCTCGAGGCCAGCGTGCGCTACCTCGCCGAGTCGCTCGGCAAGAAAGGCGTGCGCGTCAACGGCATCTCGGCCGGGCCGATCAAGACGCTGGCCGCCTCGGGCATCAAGGGCTTCGGCAAGATCCTCGAGGTCGTCGCGGCCACGTCGCCGCTGCGTCGCAACGTGACGATCGACGATGTCGGCAACGTCGCGGCCTTCCTGCTGTCAAACCTCGCGGCCGGCGTCACGGCCGAGATCACCTACGTCGACGGCGGCTTCAACAACGTCGTCGGAGGGATCGCGGAGGCCTGACGTGACCCAAGCCTCCAGAAGCACCGACCGCCTGATCTCCGCCGCGACGCCGGTCCTGCCGTCCGCCGCCGACCTGCTGCGCGCGGTGTTCGTCGGGCGCGGCCTGACGCTGCCGACGGACCTGCTGTCGGACGTCGGCGCAGGCGCCAGCACGGTGTGGAAGATCAACGCTGCACAGACGCTCGTCGTGTCGAACACCAGCCGCGAGGCGACCATCGACGACGCGTTCGAATGCGGCCGCATCGCGGCGACCGCCGCGCTCACCGCGGTGCATGCGACGGCAGCCAAGCCGCTCTTCGCGCGCCTGACCTGCGAGTGTCCGCCCGCGGCCAGCGACGCGGCGCGCCAGGCGCTGGTCGAAGGCGTCGCGGTGGCGATGAGCGATGCGGGCGCCGTGCTCGCCGACGCGCAGCTGGTCGATGCCCCGGTCCTGCGCTTCGACGTGCTGGTGGCCGGCATCGTGCGGCCCGACCGTATCCGCGGCGTCGCCGGCGCGCAGTCCGGAGACGCGCTGATCCTCGCCCATCCGCTCGGCGCCGGAATCTACGCGGCGGCCCACGGCCGCCAGAAGCTGTCCGACGACGACCGCGGCGCGCTGATCGCGCACGCGACACGCTCGAACGGCGTCGGCGTCGTGCTCGGCACCATCAAGAACGTCCATGCGGTCGCGTGCGTCGGCCCGACCGGCCTGATCGCGGCCGCGCTCGCGCTGGCGCGCGCGGCCGGTCTGCACGCGACGCTGGCGACGACGCAGGTCCCGTCGCTGCCGCGCGCGCTGATGCTGGCCAAGTCCGGCTGCGTGGCCCCCGACTCGTCGCGCAACTGGAACCGCGACGGCGCGCACGTCAACCTCGCCGAGAACGTCATGCCCGAGATGCGCGCGCTGCTGACCGACCCGGCGACGAGCGGCTCGCTGCTGATCGCGTGCAAGCCGGAGTCGGTCGAGCGCGTGCTCAAGCTCTGTCGTGCCGAAGCCGAAGGCGATGCGGCGGTCATCGGGTCGCTGGAGGCGCCTCTGGCCGACAGGCCGTGGACGGTGACGATCACCGGATAGTCCTTGCGGTGCGCCGATCCGGGACGCCCCGCGGGGTCGCAACGGCCGCGGGTTTGCGGTAGCCTCTTCCTCCATCCTTGGCCGATCGACCGCGATTCGTCGAACGGCTCCACGCGCACCGAACACGATCTGCCCGCCGCTGTGCGACCCGCGGTGGCGAACGCATCCGGCGCCCTCACCGAAAGTGCCGAGACTCATGAGTGCATTGCCCGTTTCGACCCATCCCGACGCGACCGCAGAGATCTTCGGCCGCCTGCGCGCCGACGTGGCCTTCTTCGCGGTTCGCTTCGTCGAGGAGGACAGCGAGACGGTCTCGGTGCGCAAGGGCGTGCCGCAGCCGTTCATGCGGCGCATCGATCGCGGCGCGATGGTCACGGTGATCGACCGCGGCGCTTACGGCTACGCGGCCACGTCCGACCTCACGCTCGAGGGCCTGCAGGCGGCGCTCGACCATGCGCGCGACTGGGCCGACGCGACCCGCACGACGTCGGTCCTGCAATACCCGATGCCCGAGGACGCGGCGCCGCGCGGCCACTACGCGTCGCCCGTCGGGCGCGCGATGCCGTCGCGCCGCGAGCTGTTCGCGCTGGTCGCCGCGGTCGATGCCGCCGCGCAGGTCGACCCGCGCATCGTCGACAGCTACGCGTCGGTCGAGACCTGCGTCTCGTCGCACCGCTATCTCACGAACCAGGGCGGCGACGTCACGCAGATCCATCACTTCGTGCTGCCCAACGCGCAGGCCACCGCGAGCGACGGCCAGGACACGCAGACCCGCAGTCTCGGTGGCCAGTACAACGGCTTCTGCCAGCAGGGCGGCGCGGAGGTGCTCGACCGTTCCGGCTTCGTCGACGGCGGGGCCGTGGTGGCGCGCGAGGCGATCACGCTGCTCGAGGCGCCGAACTGCCCGAGCGGCCGGATGGACCTGCTGCTCATGCCCGACCAGATGATGCTGCAGATCCACGAGTCGATCGGCCATCCGCTCGAGCTCGACCGCATCCTCGGCGACGAGCGCAACTTCGCGGGCACCAGCTTCGTCACGCTCGACATGTTCGGGCACTACCAGTACGGCTCGCCGCTGCTGAACGTGAGCTTCGATCCGACCCGGCCGCAGCAGTTCGCGAGCTATGCCTTCGACGACGAGGGCGGCTCGGCAGGACGCGAGCTGCTGATCCGCGAAGGCCTGCTGGTCAAGCCGCTCGGTGGTGCGCTGTCGCAGGCGCGGGCGAAGCATCTGCTGGGCACCGAGGTCGATCTCGGCGGCACGGCCAGCACCCGCGCGTCGAGCTGGAATCGCGCGCCGATCGACCGCATGGCCAACCTCAACATCGAGGCGGGCCGATCCACGCTCGACGAGATGATCGCGTCGATCGAGCACGGCATCCTGATGAAGACCAACGTCTCGTGGTCCATCGACGACTCGCGCAACAAGTTCCAGTTCGGCTGCGAGTGGGGCCAGCTGATCGAGCACGGCAAGCTGACCACGATCGTCAAGAACCCCAACTACCGAGGCGTGTCGGCCACCTTCTGGCGCAGCCTGAAGGCGGTCGGCGACGAGAGCACGCTGGAGGTGATGGGCACGCCCTATTGCGGCAAGGGCGAACCGTCGCAGGTGATCCGCGTCGGCCACGCGTCGCCGGCCTGCCTGTTCGCCGAGGTCGACGTGTTCGGCGCCGGCGGTGCGGCATGAGCGCGGTCCCCGCGATGCTCGACGGCGAAGGCACGCCGACGACGCGCATGCCGCGCCTCGACGCGGAGAGCTACTTCGGCGACCTGGCGAAGGGCCTACCCGATTTCCTCGGCGCCGACGAACACTTCATGTGCTCGTACTCCGCCGAGCAGTCCGACTTCGTGCGCTTCAATCACGCGCGCGTCCGCCAGGCCGGGCACGTCGACCAGGCGTACTTGTCGCTGCGGCTGGTCCACGATCACGCGGACGGACCGCGCCAGGCGTCGATCTCGCTGACGCTGTCGGGCGACCTCGCGGCCGACCTGTCGCATTGCGAGCGGGCGCTGGCGTCGCTGCGCGGCACGCTGCCCGACCTGCCGGTCGACCCGCTGCTGACGATCGAGAGCGAAGGCTTCACGTCGCGCAACGTCAAGGTGGGTCGCCTGCCGTCCGGCATCGACATGGCCGAGACCGTGACGCGCCTCGGCGTCGGCCACGACCTCGTCGGCTTCCTCGCCAGCGGTCCGATGCAGCGCGGCTTCGCGAGTTCGTACGGCCATCACAACTGGCACGAGGTCTCCAACTTCAACTTCGAGTGGAGCCTGTACTACGAGACCGACAAGGCCGCGAAGAGCAGCTATGCCGGCTTCGAATGGGACGCCGACGTGCTGCGCGCGAAGATCATCCGCGCCGCCAACGACGTCGCCTTGCTGCGCCAGCCGGCGAAGCACCTCGATCCGGGCGCCTATCGCGTGTTCCTCTCGCCGAGCGCGATGGCGGAACTCGTGTCGATGATGAGCTGGGGCGGCTTCTCCGCGAAGTCGCGCGCGACGCGCACCAACCCGCTGCAGAAACTCTACGACCGGCAGGCGAGCCTGAGTCCGCTGGTGTCGATCGTCGAGCACACGGCCGGCGGCCTGATGCCGGTCGTGCAGTCGGACGGCTTCCGCCGACCGGACCGCGTGGACCTGATCGTCGCGGGCCAGCCGGCCGGCCTGCTCGCCTCGCCGCGCACCGCGCGCGAGTACGGGGTCCCGCAGAACGGCGCCGAGACCGGCGAGGAGGATCCGCAGTCGCTCGACATGGCCGCCGGCACCGTCGAGCAGGACCACATCCTGCGCGAGCTCGGCACCGGGCTGTGCATCAACAACCTCTGGTACCTCAACTTCTCGGATCGCATGAACTGCCGCATGACCGGCATGACGCGCTTCGCGACCTTCTGGGTCGAGAACGGCGAGGCCGTGGCCCCGACCAACGTGATGCGCTTCGACGACAGCATCTACCGTATCCTCGGCGAACACCTGACGGCCCTCACGGCGACGCGTGAATTCATCCCGGACTCGCGCACCTACGGCTCGCGCGGCACCGGCAGCAAGCGCCTGCCGGGCGCGTTCGTGAACGACTTCCGCCTCACGCTCTGAGTATCGTGTCACCAACGATGGCCGCCGCACCGCGCGTCGATCCCCTCGCCCACTTCTCCGCCGCCGAGTGGGCATCGCTGACGCGGCGTTCGTCGTGGCGCGGCGTCTGGCTGGTCGCGCATTGCTGGGGCGTGATCGGGCTGGCGATGGTCGCTGTTGCGCTGTGGCCGTGGACCCTCCCGATCGGCTTCGTCGTGGTCGGCACGCGCCAGCTCGGCTTCTTCATCCTGATGCACGACGCGGCGCATGCGCTGCTGCACGTCGACCGGCGCGTCAACGACTGGATCGGCTTCTGGCTGTGCTCGCCGAGCATCCGCCAGTACCGCCCCTACCACCTGCAGCACCATCGCTTCGTGCAGCAGCCGGAGGATCCCGATCTCGTGCTGTCGGCGCCGTTCCCGATCACGCCTGCGTCGATGGGTCGCAAGATCGTGCGCGACCTGACGGGGCAGACCTTCGTCAAGCAGACCTTCGGCCACGTCGCGCAACGCATCCGTGCGCGTGCGCCCGGCGAGTCGGTCTGGCGCCTGCTGGTCGAGGAGCTGGCGAAGGATCGCCACTTCCTGATCGGCAACGCGCTGTTCCTCGCGGCCTTCGTGGCGGCGGGCTGGTGGTGGGTGTGGGTCGTGCTGTGGCTGCTGCCGATGATGACGTGGCTGCAACTGGTCTACCGCATCCGCAACATCGCCGAGCACGCGCTGATCGGCGTGAACCAGAGCGATCCGTTGCGCCAGGCGCGCACGACGAACGCCGGCCTCGTCGAACGCGCGCTGATCGCACCGTACTGGGTGAACTACCACTGCGAGCACCACATGTTCACCGGCATCCCCTGCTGGAACCTGCCGCGCGCCCACGCGCTGCTGGCGCGGTATGGCACGCTGGCGTCGATGGAGGTGCAGCCCGGCTACCTGGCGGTCATGCGCCTCGCGACGTCGGCGACCTGAGTTGCCCGACCGAAAGCCGTTCATCCTGTTAGATCTCGGCGGTGTGCCGATCGACGATGCCGCTGCCAACGTCGAGGCGGCGCGGCGCTCGGGGATGCAGGCGGTGCGGGCCGAGGGCTTCGTCGACGTCACGAATCTTCTGCGCAGACGCGCCCTTTTCGACTGACCCCACCCCGACGACGGCGATCGGCCCGTCGCAGATGGGGCGTCGTCCTACGGCCCGCGACGGTCCCGGCTATCATGCTGCATCGCAACATAGCCGGAGATCACGATGGACAAGCCAGAAGAACGCTGGATGAGCAGGGCCGCGGTGCTGACGCGCGAGGGTCGCGTCCTGGAGGCGACGCGCGCGATCCAGGAGGGACTCGGGATGCTGCGCGCGAAGCCGGCGGACCCACCGATCCCGCCGCGCGCCGCGCCGCGCGCGAAGTGGCTGAGCGGCATCGGGTCCCTGGTCAGGACGCGCGCTCTGCCCATCGAGGACGCGATCGTGGTCGAGCCGGCCTCTGCGGTCGAGCCGGCCTCCCCGGTCGTAATTCACTCCGCGTTCGAGGCCGCGACGCATCATCACGGCGGGCTGACCCGTCGCTTCAAGCTGTTTGTGCCGTCCCGCCCCGCCGCGTCGCCGATGCTGGTCGTGATGCTGCACGGCTGCACGCAGGACCCGGACGACTTCGCGCTCGGCACCGGGATGAACGAGCGCGCCGAACGCGACGGCTTCCTGGTGCTCTATCCGCAGCAGTCGCGCGGCGACAATCCTTCCGCGTGCTGGAACTGGTTCAACCGCAAGGACCAGCGGCGCGACGCCGGCGAGGCGGGCTTCCTCGCCGATCTCGTCCGGACCGTCGTACAGCGCCACGGCATCGATCCCGGCCGCGTCCATGTCGCCGGACTGTCGGCCGGCGGCGCGATGGCCGAGATCCTGGCGGCCGAATACCCCGACCTGTTCGCCGCGGCGGCGGTCCATTCGGGCCTGCCCGCGGGCGCGGCCGGCAATGTTCCGGACGCGCTCAACGCGATGCGCGGCGGCAGGCCGAAACCGGCCGTGACCGCGGTGGCGCAGGCTGCGCGCGTGGTCCCGACCATCGTCCTGCACGGTGACGCCGACACCACGGTGCACCCGGCGAACGGCGACGCCGTGGTTCGCGCGGTGCTCGGCCGGTCGACCCGCCCCGCCACGCCACAGGCGGCGACCGTCGGCGCCACGCCGCGCTACACGCGGACCCGCCACGTCCTGGACGACGGCACCGCGCTGGTCGAGCACTGGGTGCTGCACGGTGCCGGGCACGCGTGGGCCGGCGGCCGTGCACAGGGATCTTTCACGGACCCGCGCGGCGTCGACGCGACGGACCACGTGCTGCGCTTCTTCGACGAGCACCGCCGCTGACCGCGGGCTGTGCCGGCGGCGGAGCCACGTCGCCCGCACGCCGCCCCACAGGGACCCTGGGGCAAACGCCCATGTCCGATCGTCGGCGACTACACGAACTATCGGCGTGACGACAGACCCTGACGAGGACGCCATGCCTTCGATCCCTTACGACTGCAGTCGCACCGCGCTCTACCAGCCGGCCACGCGACCGACACTGTTCGTCGCCGGCACGTCGTACGCGCCGACGCTGATCGGCATCGAATGCGCGCGGCTCGCGTACCTGCGCAGCGAGAGCTCTCACGACGACGCGGCCCGTCTCGCGGAAGCGCTGGCACGCATCGGCTTCGCCGCGCCGCAGCCGTTCGTCGGCGCCTTCGACGCGCAGGCGTTCGGCAGCTACCGGGCGAGCGATCGCCTGGCGCTGATCGCCTTTCGCGGCACGGAGCCCGACCGGGTCGGCGACCTCGGCACCGACGCGGACGTGCTGCCGGTCGCATGGCCCGAGTCGGCAGGCAAGGTCCATCAGGGCTTCGCGCGGTCGCTGCGCAGCCTCAGGGGAGCGATCGACGACTGGCTGGGGACGCTGACGGCGCGCGATGCGCTGCTGCTGTGCGGACACAGCCTCGGCGGCGCGCTGGCCACGCTCGGCGCGTCGATCTGGAAGCCCAGGGATCTCGTCACGATCGGCTCGCCGCGGGTCGGCGACGCGGACTTCGTCGCGACGATCGCGGCCGCCGCCGTCACGCGCATCGTCGACTGCTGCGACGTCGTCACCACCTTACCGCCGGAGCTGACCGGCTACCGGCACGTCGGCAGCGCCGTGTACATCGATCGCGACGGCAACCTGCCGGTCGGCGCCGACGACGCGTTCGTGCGCGGCGATCACCTGAAGGCGCGCGCCGACTACACGCTGCACTGTGCGTGGCGCTCGGGCGCCGTGCTGCTGCGCGACCTGGCGGACCACGCGCCGATCAACTACGCGCGCGCGATGTTTCCCTGACCGGCCGACGCCTCCTCAGGCCAGGCCGTCGAGCAACGCGTCGAACGCCTCGATCGCGAGCTGGATGTCGTCGGAGGTCGTGGACTCGAGCGGGTTGTGGCTGATGCCGCCGTTCTCGCCGCGCACGAACAGCATGGCCTGCGGCATCACCTCGTGCAGCTTCATCGCGTCGTGACCCGCACCGCTCGGCATGCGATGGACCGGTAGCCCGAGACCCTCGACCGCCGACTCCCAGCGCGCCTGCCACGCCGGTGCGCTCGGGCAGGCCGCGGCACGCATTGTCTCCTCGACCGTGAACGAGAGGGCACGGCGCGCGCAGATGGCCTCCAGGTGCGCCAGCACGTCGGCCGCGCAGGCGTCGCGCACCGCGTCGGTGGTCGCGCGGATATCGAGGGTGAAGTGGCAGCGACCCGGGACCACGTTGGTCGAGCCGCCGGGAACCTGCAGGATGCCGATGGTGCCCACCAGGTCGCGGACCGACGACGCGCGCTGCTCCAGGAACAGCGCCAGCTCGGCGACCGCGTTGAGCGCGTCGCGGCGGCTGTCCATCGGCGTGGTGCCCGCGTGGCTCGCGACCCCGATGACGTTGCACAGGTAGCGCAGGCTGCCGTTGATCGACGTGACGATGCCGAGCGGCAGGCCGAGGTCGTTGAGCACCGGCCCCTGCTCGATGTGGACTTCGACGAAGCCCAGGTAGTCCGCCGGATCGCGACCGACCGCGTCGATCGCCTCGCGCGCGGCAGGCAGTCCGGCATGCCGCATCGCGTCGCGCATCGTGATGCCGTCCGCATCGGTCTGCTCGAGCCAGCCTGGGTCGAAGGAGCCGACCACCGCGCGCGACCCGAGGAAGGTCGCCTTGTAGCGTTGCCCCTCCTCTTCCGCGAAGCCGATCACCTCGATGCCGAACGGCAGCCGACGACCCGCGCGATGCAGCGCCTCGACGGCCGCGATCGGCACGAGGATGCCGAGCCGGCCGTCGTGCTTGCCGCCGTTGCGCACCGTGTCGTAGTGGGAGCCGGTCATCAGGCGCTTCGCCGACGAATCGGTGCCGTGATAGACGCCGACCACGTTGCCGACCGGGTCGGTCGCGACGTCGTCGAAGCCCGCGTCGCTCATCCAGCGCTCGATCATCCGGGCACACGCGCGATGCGCATCGGTGAGGTAGGTGACGGTGAGCTGGCCCGTCTCGGCGAAACCGGGATCGCTGTGCGCCGCGAGCGCCTCGGCGCGGTCCCAGGCCGTGTCGCCGCGAGCGGGCCGCCGCTCGAAGCGCTCGTGCAGCCGCAGCTGCGCGATGCGGTTGATCTGGCGCAGGCACTCGGCGAACTCCGCGTCCGGATGGGCCTGCAGGCGCCGCGCGAAGGTGGCGATGATCTGCGTGCGCGTCAGGCCCATGCCGCGCGGACCGCGCACGGCGAGGATGAA
>Ga0123336_10000906_pt1 | contig 28456 bp, 16 predicted proteins | sample SSSSmetaG_FD_96466 | JGI IMG/M metagenome (GOLD analysis project Ga0123336, IMG submission 96466) | Glacier valley bacterial and archeal communities from Borup Fiord, Nunavut, Canada, to study Microbial Dark Matter (Phase II) - ​SSSS metaG | ecosystem: Environmental > Aquatic > Freshwater > Ice...
TGAACTGAACGGACGCATCAGACAGCGACCATTATTCATATTTTCATCTACACCAGAAAAAAATATTCCATCCAAGTCAGATAAAAATGTGGTGTGGTTTGAAAAGGGCAAACTGTACAAAGATGTGAGTTTAGAATTGCAAGACAACCAAACCGTTTACATAGAGGGTGGAGCAGTGGTGCAGGGCTATCTCTATGCCAAGGGAAAAAAGAATATCACCGTGCGCGGGCGCGGCATACTAGATGGATCGTTGACACGCGAAATGGAAGGCAATGATAACCGTTTTTTACATTTCACCGATTGCTCGAATGTTGAAGTGAAGGACATTGTGCTACACAATGGCACCAGGTGGCAGATCGCGTTTTTCCACAGCACCAAGATGACCATCACCAACGCGCGCATTGTTAGCGAAAGCGGTGGAGATGATGGCATGGATATTTTCCGATGCAAGGATGTGGTGATTGATGGCGTGTTTGCCCACACCACAGATGATTGCATCGCCATCAAGTCAGGTGGAAATACCCTGCCGAGCACCCCACCGATAATATCTTGGTAAAGAACTGTATCTTTTGGAATTCCATTTGGGGCAATGCTATTGAAATTGGTTTTGAATTGTATTCCAATGAAGTAAAAAACATTCGCTTCGAGAATATTGATATCATTCATGTGGAGGACGGGGCTGCGATGAGCATCCACAACGCGGGCCAGGCACACGTACACGATGTTATTTTTGAAAACATCCGTGTGGAAGATTCGCGGCAAAAACTTTTTGATGTGGCTATTTTCTTTTCACAATGGGGGCCTGACGGAAACCGCGATCCAGAGTTTACAAAAAAATATTACCTACATGGCGCATGGGACGGTGTGCAGAAAATTCCTGAAGGAACAGAAGCAGCGCATCGGCCGTTTCGTGGAAAGATAAGCGGCGTTGTGTTTAAAGACATTCAAGTGGTGGGCGGCCTACTCCCCTTCTCAGTCTTTCATGGTTATGATGCAGAAAAAAATGTGTCGGATATTACCATTGAGAATTTAACCTACATGGGTAAGAAGCTTACCAATGAAGCAGCTGCTAAGGTAAGAACCCAGAACACCGTGGGGCTGGTAATTAAGTGATCAGTTAAGCAACAAAAAAAATTGCATTCCCAAATCAGATGAGAGAATGCTATCGATGTTGAATAATTTTAATTACAGCGGCAAATGGATTGGGGGAAGCTTCCAATCTAATTTCAATACTTTCTTTTGTACTATGATATTTCAACTCCTTACCCTCATTGCCGAGGAGAAAAATTTTACTTCCCTTGTCAAGGAAAATTCCCGACAAAGAAATCGTACTACTTTTCGGTTTATCCAATAAAAAAACAAAAAGTAAATTATCTTTTTGCGTAAACCTCAGACGCGTTCCATCTGCTAGTGTAGTAGAAGATATCCTCCATGGCTTGGTATCATAAATGGCTTCGCTGTTTATTTTCATCCAATCTCCTAAATCGTGAAGGCGTTTTAGTTGATTTTCCGGAATTGATCCATCGGCACGCGGGCCAATGTTTAATAACAAGTTTCCGTTCTTGCTCACAATATTAATAAACATATCAATCAGTGCATCCGATGAGAGCATGTGTTCATCTGTTTCGTTTTGATTGTAGCCAAAAGAATAACCTATGCCGCGACAGGTTTCCCATTTGCGTTCGGTGATGGAATCGTTCACAGTATACTCAGGGGTATCAAAGTCCGTAAGATTAAGAAGGATCTGCTTGCGTAAGCCAGCATTCCACCGATTGTTAAAAACAGCATTTGAATTCTGATTGATAAGTTCAGCCATAATGCCGAGCATATCGCCTTGCGCAGGAAAGTTTACATCATTCCATACCACATCTGGTTGGTAGCGGTGAATGAGTTCATAAAAATGATTATCAACATACGCTGTGTAGGCCAGTGAGTTCGGCATACTTTTAAAAAGATCGGGCCACAAGTTTGTTATGGGGCTTTTGTAAAAACTCCAGTCAAGCCCAGCACTATAATACACTCCAAATTTTAAATTTTGCTTTCGTGCCTCCTTCATTACTTCACCCACTAAATCACGCGATGAATGGATTTCATCATCGCGCATAAACGGATGGGTAATGCGGCTGGGATAAAGTGTAAACCCGTCATGGTGTTTGGTGGTAACAATAATGTACTTCGCACCAATATCTTTAAATACAGAAACCCAATCGCTTGCTTTCCAGTTTTTATTTTGCACTTTAAACAAAGGCGCAAATTGATAATAGTTAAAATCATCTCCGTATACTTTTTTGTGATACGCTTGTGTAGGCGACCCATTGATGCGGAGAGTATTCGAATACCATTCAGCATAGGGGTTGTTTTTATAGAAATTTTTCCAGTCAGTTACTTTATCAGGTGTAGTTGTTGGCGTTGCCCAACCCGGCACGGAATACAAACCCCAATGGATAAAAATCCCGAGCTTGGCATTGCCATACCATTCCGGTGTTTCACGCGTTGAGAGTGATTCTTCAGTGGGCAGATAGATGATTGCTTCATTTTTCTGCGAATGGCATGGAGTGTAAATCAATAAAAACCAGATTAAACAATAGCGCATATTACTTTAATAAAAGTTTACCCGTTTCAGGATTTAAAATAGTAGTAGAATTTGGTGCAAGTTCCAGTAAAACATTTTTTCCGTTTTTGAGATGTATCGTTTTTGTTCCGCCCTCTTTCGTATGAATGGTGAGTGTGCCGTTGCCGCCATAAAAAATGTCTTCACTTTCGTGATAAATATGCACACCGGCTTCCTTAAAAATGTATTGCCACAGTTTTGAATGATCCGGGGGCAGGCTAATAAACCAAGAGGTGCTTTCTTTCAATTTCTTTTTTGCGAAACCAATTTGCGTTGTACCAGAAACTAGTCCAAGGCTTTCCGCTTTTGAATCGCTAACGATAAACATCGGATTGACTACGGAGTTCCAAACGGAGAAAGTGTAATTCTTAACAACAGCAGAATCAATGGTTATACTCAACGCAGTAGTGGGTACTATTTTTTTAACTTCTATTCCGGTTACTTCACTGACGTTTGTTGTGTTTAGTTTCTTACCATCGCTGTAACCGGACGCATACAACCAGATGAGATGACGGTTAGCGTTGGCCACTTTATCGTGAATGATTTTTTTCTGAGCAGCATTCAGCAAAAAAGTATTCATAAACACAATGGCTTTGTAAGGGGCAAGATTGATCTGGTCAAGATCGGCTACATGAATTACATCGTGTACTGCGCCACTTTTGAAAATACCAACTGTGGGCCAGTTATTTCCCCAATGGGTGATAGCCGTGTATTTTTTATCGCTGCCCATGCTGTAAAATGATTCGGTATCGTGAACGACTAAAACATCGGCGTGGCTTTGATACGGTTTGTCTAGTTGTTGATCACCGAGTTGCTTCAGTTGTTTAATATTCTCACGAACGGTTGGCTCATCCCACCATCCAAATGTTCCATGATCGCTTAGCCGTGGCCCTCCGTTAAATCCTGAAGGACCAAAATCATAAAACCATAACCCTTGCCCTTTAGAAAAAGTGAACATTACGTTGCGCCTTATTTGTGCTACGCTTTTCGCTACACTCTCCTGATAGTTTTTGTCTTTTAATGGCAATAGCGGAGTTTGCTGATCCATTTCATCAAGCCATAATTTTCCATGAAACGTAATGGAGTTGATGAGACTTCGCGAACGATACGGATCGCCCATGTCAACGGCATTGGGATAATACGTTCCTGGACCGCTAAGAAAGTCAATAAAAGGAGAATTTAACACACGCATCAATTGCAAATGCCCACCCGCAGCATCGCGACCAAATAGCGAATAGAAGTAGCCATAGAATGCACCGGTAATAATGGGGCGTGGCCAGTTTTCTTTTATCACTTTGCAAAAGTGAAGAATATCATCTGCCACCACCTGGTGCTGCGCTTCGTAGTAGTCAATCACATTTCTTTCTAGTGAAGGGTCACGAAAAATTTTGGCTTTTGTTTCGCTTCGCTCTGCGAGTGATGGAAGTTGTGCCGTGGCGAAGGTTACATTTTTTTTATTCCAAACCTGTTGTAATACTTTATCTGTTTTGTATTTTTCTTTTAACCACGTTTGAAAATACACTTGCATTGGCTTGCTCATATCGGGTTCATTTTCAATGAAACCCCAATAATGCCATTCGCCATACACACCACTCGCTACTTGAATGCCAACCAACGCATTGGCTTCTTTTGTATTTTTTAGTTTCGATAAAAGTTCTGCTAGCTTTTTGGTTGATTCTGTTTTCCATTTTTCTGAAGCAAGGCTAAACCGCGTGGGTGTTTCTTCATCGTCTTCAATGACGCGCTGCAATCCCCAACTAATATCGGGCTTAGGTTCACGATCGGCATATGCAGTATTTTCCTCTGAAAACTTTTTTTGCCACCACTTAGGCGGATTGACATGAAAGCGAATAAAGATTGCTGCTTCCGGGCAAATATCAAGAACGCCTTTGAACTGGCGTTGGATTGTATCCAATACAATCGAACCATCTTCTTGCCATACATGATCAAACGCAACATCCACCTGAATGAGTTTAATACCCAGATTACAAAATGATTTCATATTGTAACGAGGCACTTCCTCCCATGTCCACCGTCCACCGGGCACATCGGTGAGTGCATAGATCATCGGATATTCTGGTTTGCCGTTGATGAAGATAGTGGGGCGATTATTCTGCATCTCAACTTTACCGGACAATACACTTTGTGAATGCGAATGGATTGAGGTTAAAAGGAAAGTAAAGAATAGTAGGATTTTAACGTTCATGATTTTGAAGGTAAGATTTTTTTTATAGGCCAATAGATACGCTATTTTAATAAGGCTTTTGTTGAAAGAGGTAAACGTATCGAGCCTTAAATGAAATAAAAGAGGTTAGCCCAATATATTTTTTTCTACAACCAGATTTTGTCAGCGTCTACCTCAGCATTGCATAATTGTGGTTTTCTAAAAAAGGCTCATTTCCCGTTACGGCTCGCTAATGCCTTTCCAAGTTTACATACTGGCTCATGTGCCGAGCTAATCATATTTTACATTACTCTAACTTTTTATTCTACTTTAATCCACGCAAGTAAGCCAGACTCAACGGTACTTGCGTTTCTGATCGTGACGATTCATCTTCAATAAAAAAGTGTTTCACTCCTGCTTTCTTTGCGACCTTCATAACGGCCGCTATGCCTACATCGCCCGTGCCCAGTACTACGTTTGTTTCCACATCTGCTTGCCCATTCTGGTTGCCTTGTGTTCCAGGTCTCCTATCCTTGAGGTGCATCAGTTGAAAACGGTTTGGGTATTTTTTCAATAATGCCACGGGGTCTTGGCCTGGGTGTTTCATCCAAAACACATCCATTTCAAAGTTGGCATAAGCGGTATCCATGTTGTCCATCAGATAATCAAACAAGGTCTTATTTTGGTAAGACCGAAACTCAAAGCCATGCGCATGATAGCAAAACGACAAACCATTTTCCTTCAGCACTTTTCCAGCCGTGTTGAAAACCTTTACTGCCTTCTGGGCATCTTCAAGGGTAAAATCATTACCGTTGTGCGGAATCCAAAAGCAAACTACATACTTTGCGCCAAGTGATTTTGCTTCTTCGGCTACGGCTTGAGGATTCGATTCCAACGTTTCAAAATCAGCACCCGTACTGATGATGGTGATGTTATTTTCGCTAAGAAGTTTTTTGAAATCTTCTGTAGTGAGGCCATACGTACCGGCCAGCTCCACTTCTTTGATGTTCCAGCTTTTTACCATCTTCATAGTGCCCGGTACGTCCTTCTTAAATTGATCGCGGAGGCTGTGAAGTTGTAGGCCAATTTCCTGGGCTGTGGCACCACTTGCAATAAGTGATATAATCATAAAAAGTAGTTTTCTCATATAATTGTGTTTTAAATTTTCTTAACCAATAGATTATCTATAGCTAACCTCTATCTGTTTTACAACCCCATCCTCCATGACAAAATCAGCATAGAAAGAATTTTCAATTTGATTCACCGTAAAAGGAACCGATGTGCCATCTGCTATTACCAATATTGGTTTCGCCTTTTCCGGCACAAGGATGTGAGCATTTATTTTTTTCCCACTCGCAGTTACTGTTACTTTAATTTTTTTTTCTTTGGGCTGATGGATATAGTCATAGGCAACATATCCGTTTGATGCTGCATATCGAATGATAGCGTGTATGGTATCTGCTTTTGTTTCAATCCATCTTGGAGAAAGAATGGGAACGGAATAGCCTTCTGAATCGGGCGAATCTTTTACACCTGCCAGCCCTTCAATCATGGCTGCCATGTTGGTGGCGGCGGCCCAGTTATCAGGCCCGCCATACGAAACAGGATTAACAGGTACGTAATGCTCACGGTTTGACAGCGAAATCGCCAGCACCGCATAAATGGTTTCATCCTCAGCAGCATGAAGGATTATTTTACTGATTACTTTTTCAGGCTGAGGATTGTCGATGGCGCACCAACTGATCCCCACTCCTTTGCTCACTTCATTGCTGCCATACCACGCAATTCCTGAATAATCTGTTTTCAATTCAGAAAACCACCAATACGTAAGTTGCTTGCCCATCATCATGTAGCGGGTAACTTTTGAGCCATCGTCATACACAAGAGAAACGGCACCCGAAACCTCTTCTGAGGATGGTTTGCTGGAAGTGTGCAACATGTAAATAGCACCCACTTTTTTATTTACAACGATTTCCACTTGCGCTGGGTATCCTTTTCTTTTGCAAACGGCTATGGCCACTTTGCGATTGTTTTTTTCAGGATCGGCAACTTTGAATTGAATTTTTGATAACAAAACATTGCCCACCGGTAATTTTCTGATGTCGTCTCCTTTTCGATGCGAGTTCATCCAAGGTAAGACGTTCTTCCCGCCTTTGTCCCACGTATCCATGTTCGCATAAGCAGCAAGATCAATGGGTTGAAATACTGGTGCCGGTGGTGCGGGCAAAATCGATCCAGTGTAAGAAAAATAAATTTTGTTGTTGTGTCTCTTACCCAACTCGTACATCCTTTCTAAAATATCAGCGCCATATTTTTCATATCCGTTTTCAAATGCCCCACGAGCCAGTTCGCCTGCTACGTGGCCGCCTACTCCACCATTCATGTATTGCCATTTTTCTCCATGCGGCCCAAATCCTTTTTCAAAGGGCGGATAGATAGCGTACCATTCTCCAGGAGATCCTATTGGCAGATTATTTTTTAGATTGATATATGATTCAATGATGGCTTTGCTTTTTTCGTGGCCGATCCCTCGGTTGAGCGAGTAGGCATTCGATTGGGCCAACTGTGATTTTTCATCTACGCCCAACTTTCTTTTAACGGTGGAGTCTTCATCAATAAAATGAGTGTAAAATTTTCCATTCCACGAAAGTGCGTTCAAGCGATTGATGATTTCAACGGATCTCTTTTTAAATTTTTCTGATTCACGCATCATCCCCACTTCTTCATACATTTCTGCCAACTGATTGCAGGCCATAGCGTAAGCCGTGTTGTCGCCAAAGAAAACCCCAAACTTTGATTTTACAGGATCGATGATCATGGTATTGGTAAGCCCAAGGTCGGGGGTGTATTCATCATCTACCTGAAAATCCCACGAGTCAATGGTGTAAACTCTTTTCAATAGCTGAAAGCGATTACTCCACCGCGCTGGGTCATTCTTGCAATAGTCCAATGCTTTAGCAGCCGCATTCAAATTATTTTTCATCCACCCCACATTGTCCGAAGCCTTCCAGCATTGGTAAATGGTTTTGACAAAAATATATTCAGGATGGTTTTCGGTAGGCTGGCGAACAAAATATTTATCGCCAACCTTGCGCGTATAACCCATTACAGAATCACGCGTTCTGAAATAATCCATGTTGCTCATGTGCTCTACAAAACTCCAGATCATGCCGTCTTCACGCTGCGCCTCTCGCATCAAATCAACAAACTCTTCTCCGAAACCATAAAAATACTTCAGACCTTTCATGGTGTGGCAATGATCAAGCCCCCACGGCACAAAGTAGCGATACCGTTTTTTGTTCCATACCACATGGCCTGTATCGGTTTGCATGCTGTTGTAAAACAGGTCGAACATTTTCTTGTACCGGCCATTGTTGTCGTCAATCGAGGTGATGGCCTGTACTATAAAATAAATTTTTGAAATCTCGTTCCCTTTTTTATCGCGACAAGAAATCGTGTGCTTACCCAATGCACCGCCCACGGTAAATGAGGTGACTGACTGATGTGGTTGCTTATAATAAATTTCCCCTTCCCCATCTGTTACTTGCACTTCGGCTCTGCCTTGGTGTACAAAAGTCAACACATCTAGTGGCTTGGCCTGATCCACATTTTTAGAACTGTTAAAAGCATCAGACCCCTTTAGCAATTGTGCTGGTGAAACTACTTGTGCATAAATATCTACAGGAAGAATCAGAGAGAAATAAAAAGTAATGAAGCTGGCAACTGAAAAAGCAGAATGGGAAAGTCTCATACGGTTTTTTTATTCTCACGCAAGATATTGATAGCTCCCCGATTGATTGTCCTGTTGTGTCCTGATTGGGCGAGGCAAATGAACATCTGATTCCCGTGTAGCTAGAGTCGTCTATAAAGTATAAATCTCACGCAAGGGCGGAAAGGTGTGTACGACAGAATTCATTGCTTAAGGGAGAGCTTTACGGAAATCTTCATTGAAAAACGCGACTGCGTGGACAGACGTTAGCCAATGAGGACTTGCAAAACAACATCGATTATGAACCATATAGATTCTATGATTAAACCACTGTTACTCTATCCTAAATTTATTCTTTTCAGTAATGCCGCTCCACGCATCGGTGCGAAAGGGTGCTATAGGAAAGCCTTCTTGGTTGAAGAGATTGCCATCGCTGGCATCATCTGCCCAATTATATCGAACGGCTACAATTTTTTTTACTGATGGGCTAAATACTACCACTTGCCTGTCTTTGATTTCTGCTTTGGCATAGTAAAACTTTTTATCTTCTCCTGCCACTTCAAAACCCTTTGCATAACCGTATCTATCTTTTACTAATAGTCCGCCTGCGGAATTTGAAAAGGAAATGATTGCTTTGTCACCCTCTATTTTCATGGTTGAAAAAATGGGGCCATCACAAACTATATTTTTACTGTATGTATTTTTTAGCGCCAATGCTGCCAATCTCTTCCCTACATCTTGCTTATTTCGCGGATGGATGTCGTTGACCTCACCTATATCGGTGGTAACAGCCATACCCGTCCGTGGAAGAAAGAGTGTGAGGGCTTGTGACTCTCTTAGCTCCGCCCAACTGCTTCCTTGCCGAGAGTTTCCATTATCGGCATTGAATGTGGCAAGCTGTACAAAGTAAAAGGGAAAGTCATCTTGGTTCCATTTTTTGCGCCAATCGTTTATCATCAGCGGAAAAGCATTTCGATATTGATAGGCCCGAGAAGCGTTTGATTCACCTTGGTACCAGATAGCGCCTTTTATGCCCAGTTGAATGAGTGGATGGATCATGGCATTGCTTAACAAAGTGGGATAACTGTTAGGTCCCATGCCATCGCTTCCATTCAATGTTTCTACCTGGTATTTCCATTCTCCTGCCAATGGAATAGTTTTGCTACCAACGGTAAACTGAACCAACTCAGCAGGGCCATGCACGCCACCACCTCCACCGGTATCTTCTATTCGGACGGCGATAAAATTTTTTCCGATCTGTAAAAGTTGTGAGGGCACAGAATAATTTCTTTTCTCATTCCATCGCCCTTGCATCTCCCCAACTTTCACACCGTTCACAAAAGTTTCGTCTGAGTCATCAATCATGGCCAATGAAAGGCTCGCTGGTTTTCCCAAATCTTCTTGGCTCAACTCAACTGATTTTCTGATCCACACAATCCCATCGATGTCACCCAACGCCTGGCTTTCAAATTGACCAGGCACATTCATTAGTGGCCAAGCCGAATCATTGAATTGCGGTGTGTGCCATTGCATTATTTCTTCTGGCGAATGAATGGCTTTGCCTTGCAGCTTGGCAATTCGATCCAGCGAAATAGTTTTTTTTATTTTCGTTACGGAGTCTAAGTTGAGCTTAGGCATTTGTGTTATCATTGCTTTAAATTCGTCAGCAGTTTCAAAAGCCTCTCGGCTCGTCCATGTTTCCACGTGCGTCCCTCCCCACGAGGTATTGATCAGTCCAATGGGGATGTTCAGTTCATTTTGTAATTGCCTAGCAAAAAAATAACCCACCGCTGTAAAGTCGCCCACCGTTTCGGGGCTGCACACTTTCCACTCGCCACCGGTTACATCATCGGCAGGCTGAGTGGCTACCACGTTTGGCACTTTGAAGTGCCTGATCAACGGATGGATTCCATTTTTAATTTCTTCTGTAAAATTCTCACTGTTCCGAACCGTCCACTCCATATTCGATTGGCCAGAGCAAATCCACACATCGCCCATTAAAATATTATCGAGCACAACGGTGTTACTCGCCTTTACCACCAACTGATACGGCCGGCCAACAGCTTCAGGTAGCAGACAAATTTTCCATTTTCCATCCTTCCCTGAAACTATTTTCTTGAATTGTTTATTAAACTGGACGGATATTTTTTCTCCCCTTGCAGCCCAGCCCCAAACAATGATTGGCTTATCACGCTGCAGCACCATGTTGCTGCTAAAAATGTGGGGCAACTTTACTTGTGCGTGGACAATACTACTGGTGAGAATAAAAAGAGATAAGGTGATTTTTTTCATATTTCAATAAAATTAGGTTGGGTAATTCAAATGATACCTTTAAAAGCACCGTCCATGAGGTGGGAGATGATGCTAGGAAAAAGTGGGATGATACTGGAAAAAAATTAAATAGAACTTCGGATGATCAATGAAAAAGGGTTTTTAATTTTGCTCCGTGTGCCCGTTAAGATCATATTGGCCATGTCCGACCCCATTCGTTCAAAGTCCGTGCTCAACACAGAGATACCCCCGGCCAATATTTCTTTGAAGGGAGAATCGTTGTAGGCAATGATACCCACATTTTTTCCAAGCTTCAGATTTTTAGCCGTAGCCCTCTTTACAATCTCCACCAAGTCCGACTCCTCTATTACAATATAGAGTTCATGCGGTTTTACTTCATGGTTGCATGCCTTATTGATTACTTGGTATTCAAATTCATTTTCAATACAAAATTTAATAAATCCCGCTTGAATACCTGTGCAATAGTAGCTCTCTGCGGGAAAGACCAAATAAAGCTTTTGGTATTTATCTATTCGCGCAATACCCGTGAGCAAGGCGCGCTGAATGTCTCCCTCAAAATCTTCATATACACTACCATAGTCTCCCGCCAGTTGATCCAAATTTTTATTGATCAAAAATAATTTTTCAACAGGTATTTTTTCAATGGCTTCTAAAACCGATGCGGATTCAGATTTTAAGTGCGGCATGATGACATAATAATCGTACTTGCCCAGGTTCTCAATAATGATCTTCTCTAAAATAGCACTATCCGCATTATGGATTTGCAAGTCCACTGTGCCGGTATCGCCCAGCCGTTTGGTAAAAGCATTATAGACTGTTTTTTTGTGATCGCTCAATTTGTTCAACACCATTAATATACGATGGCCATCATTTTTTGAGGTGCTGGAAACGTAAAATCCTTTTCCTTTTACGGCCGAGATGATCCCTCTTTTTTGCAGATGCTTATATGCCTTTTCGACTGTATCGCGAGAGAGCAAGAACTCCTCACTTATTTCATTGATAGAGGGAATTTTGTCACCAATCTTTACAGACCCGCTGCCGATGTTGGTCACAAAGAAATCTACCACCTGCCTATACTTGGGGATTTTTGACTGTTCTTTAATGATGTCTTCTAACGGTAGCTTCATGTAATCCATAGCCGTAAAAATTTTGGAGTGGGTATCCTGTACTGTACTGCTTCTCAGAAATCGAATCAATCAATTAAATGTTGAAAAAAGATCAGACTTAAACAAGATAAACGATCATTATTATCGATTGCGCAAACGATTCAGGTAAGTACAGGATGAATATTTTTTTACAGAATAGAGATTTACTTCTTAAAAAAACTCTCAACACAACCCACGTTATTTATGAGAAAAATTTTACTGTTACTATTCTGCCTCATGGCTGCATGGGGCACTCAAGCGCAGCAGCGAACCGTTACCGGCAGGGTAACGGATGGCACCGATGCCAATGGGCTGCCCGGTGTTTCCATTCTTATTAAAGGATCATCTCAAGGTACAGTGACGGATGCCGATGGAAAATATTCCATCGGTGCCAACTCGGGTGATGTGCTGATCTTTTCCTTCATTGGTTTTGAACCCCAGGAGGTGATGGTAAGCACGCAAAGTATTGTTGACCTTGCTTTGAAGGCATCTATGAAGCAATTGGACGAGATAGTGGTGATTGGCTATGGTGAAAAAAGCCGAAAGCTCATGACCGAATCCATTGGTACAATTCAAACCAAAGAGATTCTACAGTTGCCTGTTGCCAGTCCTGATGCCGCTCTTCAAGGGCGCATCTCTGGTGTTCAAGTAACGAATGTAGACGGGACGCCAGGTTCTCCAGTCTCCATTCGGATACGAGGGGTAGGTACTGTGGGCAATACTCAACCATTATTTGTTATCGATGGTATTCCAGTGGGATATGGCGATAGCGGTGGATTAACAAATCCTCTATCCACAATCAATCCAAATGATGTCGAAAATATTTCAGTTTTGAAAGATGCATCAGCAACAGCAGTTTATGGAGTGCGGGCAGCGAATGGAGTTGTATTGATTACCACCAAAAGAGGGAAATCTGGTAAACCAAAAATTACAGTAGATAGTTATTATGGTGTTCAAAATTTCCCTAAAACTCTCAATTGGAATTCTGCCGCTGACTATGCAAGTCTAACGCAACAGGCAATTGATAATCGTAATGTGCAAGATAACCTTACTCCGGCAAGTCCCGGGTATCGGGTATTAAATCCTGACCTAAAAGCAGGAAGCCCATACTTGAATGTAAATACAAACTGGCAAAACGCAGTACTTAATAAAAATGCAAGGATAACCAATACCAACATTGGTGTATCGGGTGGAGGTGATGCCTCTAATTATTATATTTCGTTTGGACACTTTGGGCAAGACGCCACTGTTCAAAAGTATAGTTTGGATCGTTATACTCTAAGGGTAAATAGTGACTACAAGGTCGGATCACGATTTAAATTTGGTCAGACGCTTTCTTTATCATTTCAAGAAATAGCACGGGGAATGAGTGGTGGTGGAGATGGGTTTCTTTACGCAGGTACTGCCAATATGCCAAGCTTCTTTAGCATCTACGATAATAACAGCCCTAACAGCCCGATCTCAAATAATCGCTACGGATTTAATGGCAACAATAATGTGGCAGGATTGACAATCGCCAACCAGCTAGGCATCAACAGTATTCTTGACAATCATGATTATACAACAAGATTACTAGGTGGCCTTTATGCTGAGATTGAAATTATTGATGGACTAAAATTGCGTTCAGCGGCATCTATTGATTTTAATTATACGAAGGGTACAGCTTGGCAGCCAGCCTATTCTGTTGCAGAATTGGGGCTAAATAGAAACCTCAATAACTACTCTGATTCCAGAGCAGAAAATTATGCTCAGGTATTTACAAATACCCTCAGCTACAGTAAAACAATTGCTGATCATCATATCAATGCACTTGCTGGAATTGAATATCAAAAGTTCAGGGGTAACGGATTGAGCTACACAGGTTACGATTATCTAAGTCAAGATCCTGCCTTTTATCAAAGCATAAAAAACCAGCAAGGAACGCTGACTAACGTGAATAAAACCGATGTAAGACTATACAACAATGCAGGGTCATCTCTATTCAATGAAGCACTGGCAGGTTACATCGGAAGGATATCATACGACTATCAAAATAAGTATATATTTACTGTAAGCGTACGAAGAGACGGAACCTCCCGTTTTTCTCCCGAAAACCGCTGGGGTACTTTCCCTGCTTTCTCAGGTGCATGGCGAATAAGTCAAGAAAAATTTTTCAAGGATAATGTTCCATTTATTTCAGAATTAAAATTAAGGGGAAGCTGGGGTCAAACAGGGAATCAGAACACAGCAAGCTTTCCATACATAGGAAGGGTATCTTTCACCCCAGATTATGGATTGGGGAATCTTACCCTTCAGGCTCCAATCGTTTCCATTCTGGCAAATAGAAAAGTGGGTTGGGAAACAGTTGAAACAACTGACTTTGGCTTTGACGCGTCCTTTTTTAATAATAGGATTAATCTCTTAGTAGCTTACTATAACAGAAATACAAAGGATTTTCTCAATAACCTGCCTGTTCCTGGGATTTCTGGTTATTCGAGTACCTCCGTTAATACTGGATTGGTCAACAACAAAGGCATTGAGTTAGAGATTGGCTACAATGGCACAATTGGCAAGGAGATTAAGTTTAATGTATCTGGTAATTTAACTACTATAAAAAATACGTTAGTTTCACTTTCTGACGGAATACAAGAGTTTACTTCTGATGGAACATATCGAACTGGCATCGGTCAACCAATAGGATATTTTTACGGATACCAACAAACAGGGGTTTATCAAAATACTACCCAAGCTTCTTCTGCTCTTGATGATAAGGTTTCTGGAACAGCCCCAGCTGCAGGAGATATTATTTTCCAAGACAACAATGGGCCTGCTGATCCGTTAACGCAGAAAAACCAGCAGTTCTCAGGAAAAGCGGATGGAAAGATTGATGCCAATGACAGAACATATTTGGGAAAGACCATTCCTGATTTTTATTATGGTTTATCCTTTAATGCCAACTATAAAGGCTTCGATTTGTCAATGCTTTTCCAAGGTGTTGGGGGTGTTCAAGTATACAACGCATATCGAGCGAACAATCAAAGTTTAGATGCTTATGGCAGAAATCAGTTAGCCGCCACTCAGAGCAGATGGACAGGAGAAAATACAAGCAATACCATGCCAAGAGCAGTAGCTGGAGACCCTTATCAAAATAATAGATTCTCAAGTCGCTGGATTGAAGATGCTGGTTTCTTCAGGTTCAAAAATGTACAGATAGGATATAGTCTGCCGAGCCAACTTCTTTCAAAAACAAAATCATTTAGCAACGTCAGAATCTACGTTTCCGCAACAAATTTATTTAGGATAACCAACTACACTGGCCTTGATCCTGAAGTAGCCACATTTGGTTCCAACAGCAGTCAATTAGGATCAGGAACAGATGGAGGTAATATGCCTCAACCAAAAACCATTCTGGCGGGAATACAACTTCAATTTTGACCCACTCAAAAAAGAAAATTATGAAAAAATTATTTTTATCTTCAATCATCGTAATGCTTTGTCTGCTATTCACAGAATGCGATAAGCAACTTGACCTTAGGCCACTTGGCCAATTGGATGAATTAATTTATTATCAAACAGAAAAAGATTTTGAGGCAGCTTCATTATCTCCTTACTCAACCATCCTTAACCTTTATTATATGCAAGATGTGTCTGGATGGTATGCTACTGTTTTGTATCCGGATGATGACATAGTTCCTCCCAATGGTCAAAGCAATTCGTTGGAGGATTTTAACTGGACACCAACCAATGGCAATTTTAACAATATATGGCAGACCTGCTACACGGGTATAGCACGTGCTAATATTATTCTTGATAAATTACCATTAGCAAAAGGCTTTACAGATGTTTCTAAGAAAGCAAGATTTGAAGGGGAAGCAAAATTCATACGCGCTTACTTCAATTTTTTATTAGCAATAAATTTTGGCAAAGCACCAGTGTCTACTACAAGAATAACCACCATCGATGGAGCAAAGCTGCCTAATTCGAAACCTGGTGAGCTTTGGGATCTTATTATTTCCGATTTGAACTTCGCAAAATCAAATTTACCTCCTTCGTGGAATAGTACAAATACTGGACGGGCGACTAGTGGAGCTGCTGCAGCCTTTTTGGGTAAAGTCTATTTGTATAGAGCACAATGGGACAAGGATAACACGTATTACGCAAAAGCAATCACAGAACTATCAGGCCTGACGGGCTATTCTTTGGTAAGCTTTAGCGATAACTTTGATATTAATAAAGAGAACAATAATGAATCCGTTTTTGAAATTCAGTTTACACGCGGTGATTTTAACCCATGGCTTCCAACAGATTTTGGCGCAGAGGGAGATCAAAATGTAGGTGCTGCGGGTACAGCTAGAACCATCCTTTTCAGACCCTCTTGCGGCCCCAATAATGTGTGCGCGCCGGGGGCTAATGGCAGTGGATATGGACAGTTCCAGGTCACTCAAACCCTTCAGAATGAATTTGAGCCAAATGATCCAAGAAGAAGTGAAACGATATACTTGGCAGGTGATGATTTTATTGGAGAGCCATTTCAATCTGCTTGGTCTGTTACAGGGTCTACACCTTCAAAGTATATTAAGGGAGATATTCTTGGAGGATTTCCACCCAATATAACGACTAACGATGAGCGTGTCATTCGTTTTTCAGATGTAAAACTAATGCTTGCTGAAGCAACACTATTGGGTAATAACGATGTGGCAGGTGCAGCAACATTGATTAACCAAGTTAGGAGGAGAGCCGATCCCTCTGGAACTATTTTGGCAGACAGGTCGTCAGGTTCATCAAAAGACCAAATGCTGAAGTTTTTAATACATGAGCGCAGAGTTGAGTTGGCCTTTGAAGGGCATCGCTACTTTGACTTGGTACGCTGGCACAGGGCTGGACTAATAAATATCAAAACGGATATCGATTTCGGCAGAGCAACAGCCAATCAGAACTGGTCGCCTAAAAATCTTATTAAACCTATTCCACAAAGAGAATTGGATTTGAATACGAATCTTCAACAGAATGATGAGTATAAATAATTGATTGGTTTTTTGGGTAAGAGAGGTTGTCTCAAAAGGGCAGCCTCTTCTTTTTAAATAAACTAATTTTTAAACTCCCGCCTTCTCCATAACCTCAATAGTTTTTTGCAACCCTGTCTTTAGCCACTTGCAACAAATCTTGTTTGTAATACTCTTCGTTGTACAATTCTAGCGATACACATCCTGAAACCCTGATGCTTTTAAATCTTTGAGTATCTGCGGAAGCGGGAGAATGCCATCTCCTGGATACACGCGGTGTTTGTCTTGCATGTCTGCGATGTTCATATTCTTAGGCGCATCGTTGAATTGAAAGATGGCGAAGAGATCGCCCCGTAACAACTTCAAACCTTCAAAGCCTCCTTCCGTAAGGTACATGTGAAATACATCGGGGATGATCTTGCCCTTAGGATGATTAGCATCCAGCACTACCTGCACCGCCTGGCCCATTGTCTTCAACGGAAAAAGATTGACAAAGACCAATGCGGGGATGAGGTTGTAGTCATTCAATCCAATTTCCAAAAGCCTGCGATAACAACTGGCAGCAAATTGTGGGTCATAGTTCTCTCTGTGTGTCTCCGTGTCCTCTGTATTCTATCCTTTTCCTAAGAGGCAAACCAATAATCACTTCTTCACACTACTCACCACCTTAAAAAAGTCAATCGAGTCATTATTGTTGACCACCATATACGTTTTTCCAAATACAGTGCGAAGAGAACGAATATATTTTGCATCGCCATCTGCCACCATCCTGCCCTGAGAGGGCTCATCTGTTTTCCATTTCAGTTTCCCATCACCCAACAGCACCGTACCGATGGAAGCATCATAACGACCAAATAATGTTTCTTGTGCGTAGTTATTGCCGATCAATACTAAATCGGTGTGGCCATCGGCGTCAACATCATCTACTAAAATATCATTGATGGTAGAGAGTTGGGCTATTTCTGGCAGTTCTATTTTTTCAAAAGACTCTCCCTGTATATTTACCCATATAGCAGAAGCAAGCGAATACGCATTGCCAATATAGGCTCCTTCCAATTCATTTTTGCGAAAGGATTTGTCAAAAGGCATAGCTGCAAATTGGCCAAAAGTTTCAAATCTTTTTTTGATGGAAGGAATCTGGTCAATCACTACCAATCTGTTATGTACCATAAAGCGTTCGCCTTCTACGGGATTAAAATAGGTAACAATAGGATCCATCGAACCATTTTTATCAAAATCTTTTGCCACTATTTGCACAGGCTGTTTCAAGGTGGGTTGGAAATAGGAATTTTTTCCCGTGTTGCCTGCGATGATTTCCACAAATCCATCATGGTTCAAATCTGTTACTTTAATGCAGTTCCACCAGCCATTGGAATTCTCTAACCCGATTTCATTGGTTGTTTCAATAAATTTTTTTCCTTCATTTTTAAAAACCCGAATGGGCATCCACTCACCTGCTATGATCAAATCTATTTTTTTATCATTGTCGATATCGGCCCAGGCAGCCGAACTTACAAGGCCAAGGTTTTCCAGTGAGCCATTAAGCGCCGCAGTAACATCCGTGAATCTTCCATGGTCGTTGCGCAAAATATAACTGCGGGACGGCAGTGGATATTCGTTGGGCTTGATTCGTCCGCCCACAAAAAGATCACGATCGCCATCGCCATCATAGTCGGCTGCCTCTACACACGAAGTGGAGGTTTTTATTTCGGGTAGATTAGATGTAAGAGAAAAATTACCAAGTCCATCATTGAAAAAAAGCTGATGACCAGCCGCCTCTTGGCTACTGGAAGGACATGCACCGCCCACATACAAATCAACATCCCCATCGGCATCGGCATCAAAGAATAATGCGCCCCCATCTTCGCGGACAGAATCCTGTGATAAAATTTTGGAAGAGAAAGAGCCATCTACCCGCTGTACAAACAATTTTGAAGAAATGCCAGCCTCCCCACCAACAAAAAAATCATCGAGGCCATCGCCATTTACATCTGCCGATGCTACACAGGGGCCAAAGCGCGAAAGTTCATGTAATAATGTTCGCGTGACTTTAATATCGGCAGGACTGGTTTCTTTATGAACATACTTTGCCAAAAACAATTGTTGGAAATAAAAAGACAAATTATTCCTCGTGGACTGAAACATTTTTCCTTTGCTTTCTTTTTTCGAGAATTTGATGAGCGTATCCGTTGCCACGTTGTAATAGCGAATGATGGATTGATCAGGGTAAGAAATAACAACTGAATCTATTTTATTGGTTTCGCCCAACCCAAAGTGAGCAGTAGCTGAAACCGATGATTGAAATCCGCGGTACGGTGTCATTTCTTGATATTGAATAGTGGCATCTGTATAGACTTTTATTTTTTGATTGTACCGCCCACTATCCATAGACTGAAATTGGATGAAGTGCGCGTTGTTTTTATTTTTACTGGCTTGGTTTTCGTACAAGAATACATTCTGATCGATGTTGTTAACAATCAAATCCAGATCGCCATCGTTATCAAAATCCGCGTAGGCAGCTCCGTTGGTATAGCTGGGCAGTTCCATTCCCCATGCGTTGGTTTTATCTTCAAAGGTGAGACCTCCTTTATTTTGAAAAATATAATTGGAGACTTTTACTTCGGGTAGTTTATTCAGTTCATCGATAAATTTTTTCTTTCTCGTTTCTTGCGTTCCAAAGGGATTGTTTTCCATACTAAAGAAAATAAAATCCAAATTGGTAACATCCCTTCTGTATCCATTTCCAATAAACAAATCTTTGAGCCCATCATTGTCAAAATCTGCCAGCAAGGGAGCCCAACTCCAATCGGTTTTGGAAACCCCGGCCATAAACGAAATTTCACTGAACTGGTTATTCCCATTGGGCATCACACCCCTATTCAATTGCAATGTGTTGCGCATATATTGTGGTTGGTAACCCAATTGCAATGCAGTATTGAAATTGTCATAGTTTTGGCCGGGCGTCATCATCTTTTGCCGCTGGTGGCCGGGTGGCAACATATCCACTTCAACAATATCGGGCAGGGTATCATTATTGAAATCGGCCACATCCACGCCCATGCCATTGTGCGTTTGGTGTTTCAGGTATTCCGCTGCGTTGTTTATAAAAGTACCATTGCGCTGATTGATCCAAATCAAATCGTTGGATATGAAATCGTTGGAGACATATACATCGGGCCACCCATCTTGATTGATGTCCGATACATTTACACCTAACCCATATCCTTCCACCAAAATACCAGCGTGTGCCGATACGTTGGTAAAAGTATTGTCGCCGTTGTTTTGAAATAGTTTATCATTGCTTTGTGCTTCGCCATGGATGCGCTTAGGACGAAGATTGTTTCTGTTGAACTTCTCCAACCAATTATTGAGCAGATAGACATCCAAATCGCCATCTTTATCATAGTCAAAAAAAGCAGCCATAGTAGAATAGCTATCATCATCCAAGCCAAATAATTTTGCCGATTCAATGAACTGCGGCACACCGTTTACAATTCCTTTGTTAATAAATAAAATATTTCTCCGGTTGCTCGCATCCGTAAGGCCGGCCACAGACAAATAAATATCCAGCCACCCATCTTGATTGATATCCACTACGGATACTCCTGTTATCCACTTAAAAGTGGCCACGCCTGCCTGCGCAGTGCAATTCTTAAATGAAAGATTTCCCTGATTCAGATAGAGTTGACTGGAGACTTGATTGCCTCCAAAAAAAACATCTTCCAATCCATCATTATTGAAGTCGCCTATGCCCACCCCGCTTCCATTGTAAATATATTCATACGACAAAGCGTTAAGCGTATCGTTGGTAAGGATGGTATTTTTAAAGTCAATGCCAATCTCTTCGCCCTGCCTGATTTTAAATAATTTGCCGTTGCGCTGGGTACAGGCTCCCAGAATTAATAAAAGATAAAACAGGGTGAATTTGAATTCCATAAGGAGTTAAATTTAGGGAGATTAAATCCATCTCGCTTTTATTTTTGAACAAATAAATTATTCATCTTCACGGGTAAGTACAGGATGCTTACTAATAATCCATCACAGATATTTAACAAGGACTTTATTTAATTTTCAATGCATGATACGTCTATTTGTACTGATCATTTTCTTGGCCTTTGGTTTGAGTTTTTCGCACGCACAGGAAAACCCTCTTCAAGCCATTGAACTACAATGCGAGTATCAATCTAATCCATTGGGCATTGATGTGGCCACTCCCGAATTCAGTTGGCGTTTTAAAATGATGGGCAAAAACCAAGAGCAAGATGGGTATGAAATCATCGTCAGTGACAAACTTGAAAATCTTATCACGCTAACAAACTTGGTCTGGTCGTCAGGAAAAATCCAATCCAATCAAAGCACAGCCGTTGACTACCAAGGCCGTGCGCTTCAACCATTTACCAAATACTTTTGGAAAGTAAGAGCGTACAGCAAAACAACCGCAATATCTAGTTGGAGCGAAGTGGCGACTTTTGAAACGGCCATGTTGACTACATCGGATTGGAACGCGAAGTGGATCGGTGACGGCAGCGCACCATTTTTAAAGGACGAAGATTTCTATCAAGATGATCGAATGCCGCTCTTCAAAAAAAAGATTGATGTAAAAAAGAAAGTGAGCAGTGCCAGACTTTATATAGCTGGCCTGGGCTATTATGAAGCATACCTGAATGGGAAAAAAATTGGTGACCGCATGTTAGAACCCGGCTGGACTACTTACCAAAAGCAAGTGTTGTATTCTGTTTACGATATCACTGCTCTACTGAACCAAGGAGAAAATATAGCGGGGGTGATACTAGGCAATGGTTGGTACAATCCTCTGCCGCTGCAATTGTTCGGGAAGTTTAATTTGCGCACCGTGCAGGAAACCGGGCGACCGTGTGTGAAGGCAGAATACCATGTTCACTATACTGATGGCACTACGGATAAGATAATCACTGATGAAACATGGGCTACCGCTCCTGGCCCCATCACCAGAAACAACGTGTATCTGGGCGAGCACTATGACGCACGATTGGAACAGGCCGATTGGCTAACTCAAAAAATAAATCCATCAACATGGAAGAATGCATCGATTGCAAAAGCCCCTAGTGGCGAGCTCACCGCACAAATGCAACCACCCATTCGAGTTACCAAAGTGATAAAACCCATCCGTATCAAAGAAATTTCCAGTGGTATTTTTATTGCAGACATGAGTGAAAATTTTGCGGGCGTTGCTCGTATTAAAGTGAAAGGAAAAAAAGGAACTGTCATCAAACTAAAATACGGAGAGGCGCTGCACCCCGATGGCACACTGAATTATTTGACCACAGTAGCCGGGCAGATCAAAGATATATGGAAAGTAAAAGGCGGCCCAGGTGCCCCACTCACAGCGTGGCAAGAAGACATTTATATTTTAAAAGGCAATGGTGAAGAAGTGTGGTCGCCACGCTTTACATTTCACGGCTTTCGTTTTGTGGAAATAACAGGATGGCCTGGCCGGCCAAACCTCAACTCTATTGAAGGCTTGCGCATGAATTCGGATTTGCCTCCAGCAGGGGATTTTCAATGTTCCAACGAAATGTTTAATCAATTGCACGAGGTAATCAACCGTACTTTTTTGAGCAACGTATTCAGTGTGCAATCCGATTGCCCGGGCAGAGAAAAGATGGGCTATGGTGCCGACATAGTAGTCACGGCCAATGCGTTCATGTACAACTTTGACATGAGCCACTTCTACCGCAAAGCCGTTCAAGATTTTTCCAATGAACAACAGCCCGATGGAAGCATCACCGAGACGGCTCCCTACACAGGCATAGCCGACCGTGGTTATGGAGGAGCCTCTGGACCACTGGGATGGCAGTTGGCCTTTCCTTATTTGCAACAACAATTGTATTGGTTTTATGGCGACCGTAAAATTATTTCTTCCTGCTATCCGCACGTTGTAAAGCTGATGGATTTTTTACAAGCTCATGCCATCGAAGGACTTTACCATTGGGATATAGGCGACCACCTTGCGCTTGACCCAAGGGCAGAAGCTTTTTCCGCATCCGCTTTTTATTATCATCATGCTTTGTTGGCAGCAGAATTTGCTCAGCTACTCAATAAAACTGAAGACCATATCACGTTCACCAAACTCGCCCAAACGATCAAAGAAAATATAGTCAGGAAATATTTAGTGCCTGCCACAGGCCGCTTTGACAATGCCACACAGGCCGCTCAATTGTTTGCGCTATGGTACAATTTATCTCCCGAAAAGGAAAAAACAATGGAGGTGTTGGTGAGTGAATTTAGCCGACACCGCGATCATGTATCGTCTGGTATATTTGGGGTGAAGATGATGTTTGATGTGCTGCGCGATTGGAATAAAAATGAACTCGCTTATAAAGTCGCCAACCAAAAAGATTTTCCCGGCTGGGGCTACATGCTCTCCAAAGGTGCTACTACCCTGTGGGAAGATTGGAACTATCCATACAATGCTCCGTCACAAAACCACCCGATGTTTGGTTCTATTGATGAATGGTTCTACCGTTCATTGCTCGGCATCAATGCAACCGCGCCAGGTTTTGAAAAACTTGAAATCAAACCACAGCCTGCTGGAGACCTTAAGTGGGCTAAGGGAAGCTATCGATCTATAAAAGGAAAAATAGAAAGCGGCTGGCGAATAGAAGGAAATCAATTATGCTAACCGTTTCGGTGCCGCCCAATACCAAGGCAACTATTTGGATGCCCTGTGTTTTAAATGGAACAGTCGTGGAAGTACTAAAAGGAAAAGTAAATTCACCGATAAAAGTAAATCGGTATCAAGATGGCTATGCTTATTTTGAAATCGGCTCTGGTGAGTATTCTTTTCGGTCTAGTTTAAAATAAAATACTCTCTGTTAAAATATGTTTCGACAATCTCAATATGACGAGGTTTTTTTATACCCTAAACTTAGAGTCTATACTTGCACAAAACCTAATGTTGTCGGCCACATTATTTTTTCGCATGTTTTGGCTAACCAATTGTACGAAGCATTTCATTCACTTTGTCAACTTTCTCCTGGAAAATTGGCATTGCTTTATACTTTTTCAATCCGTTATTTATTCTAACAATTGGAATTTTTTTTATTTAATTTTTGTAAAGTTATTATTTATTCCGCCTTACACTAAATGCTGTATCATCAATGTCTTTTTCAAAATACGCCCATTCTCCATTCAACAAACCATAGACATCAAAATCCTGTCTCACTTCTTCTAGATATTTTGTAATTCCCGTTTTATAAAGTCTTGTCCTTGCTGGTGTACTTCCTGTAGCATATACCCAAGCTTCTTTTTCTCTGTCTGTAAAAGCATACACCGCTGAAACAATTGTTGCCAAAACTTTTTCGCTATCTCCATTATTTGAAACTACTGTGACATCAATCTCTCCTGTCAATAAATCCTTATCCCCAAAAGCTAGGTTGTAAAAGCCCTTCAAAGTAGTTTGACTAAACTTTATACGTTTTGGGATACTTCCTTATATTCCCTTCGCTTACAAATTCAAATACTTCTAATGAATCTTCTGCTTCAATCTCGTATTGTGGCAATTTCATACAATCAATCATTAGTTAGAACAAAATTATAATTTTCTGTCTAAACTATGGTTTTTAAAATGGTCGAGAAATATATCAGGCAACAATGAAATTCATTGCGCATTGGCGAGCTTTGAGTGACACACATACATCGCAGGCCAAATAAATTAACAAATAGCTATTAAATCTTAACCAAAAGCAACCACTTTCATTCAAAAACAGGACACCTCGGGATAGTTACTAAAATTTGATTCATCATTATTACAAAATTTATTATGACGAAAACCATATTCCTCCTCCTTCTTTTTAATGGCCTATTGATAAATATCTGCAATGGGCAAATGAGCATTGGTCTGCCGCAGGTAGAAAACCAAACCAATCCCACTAGCATTGGTACAAAACAACCTGCTTTCAGTTGGCAACTAACTTCTGTTAAACGGAACACTGCACAACGGGCATATCAAATCCAAGTGAGCAACAGTGAATCTTCCATTGACAAGGCAGAGGTATGGAACTCGGGCAAAATAGAATCCAATCAGTCGGTTTACGTAATCTACTCTGGTGCTCCCTTAAAAAGCAGCGCTCGCTATTATTGGCGCGTGCACGTGTGGGATAACTTTAATAACTCATCTTGGAGTCCAATCAATTTTTGGGAAATGGGCATTGACCCTGCCGATTGGAAAGCAAGTTGGATTGAGTCCGGTCTTCCGAGCGCTTCCACCAACGGTCCGGCCTCGCTTTATCTCAAATTAGTGGATGTGCCCAAACCAATCACGTCGGCCAGGTTGTACATCACCGCACACGGTTTGTATGAAAGTAATATCAACGGTCAGCGAGTCGGCACTGACTATCTAACGCCCGGATGGACGAGCTATAAGAACAGGCTCCAGTACCAAGTCTATGAGGTCACTCGTCTTTTACAAAAAGGAAAAAATGCAATTGCTGTTACCGTTGCCGATGGATGGTACAGAGGCCATCTGGCATGGGAGGAGAACCGAAACATCTATGGCGACAAAACCGGGCTGCTCGCGCAACTGGAAATCACCTACACCGATGACACACATCAAACCATTACAACCGATGCCAGTTGGAAAACATCCACTGGCCCCATTCAGCTCGCGGGAATCTATAATGGGGAAACCTACGATGCACGCTTGGAAAAAAACGGGTGGATGCTGCCTACGTTTGATGCTGCTGGTTGGAGGAATGTGGAGGTAAAAGATATTTTAAAAAGTAACTTGATCGCTACTGAAAATGAACCGATTCGCAAGCATGAACTATTAAAACCCATTCAATTGATTAAAACCCCAACCGGAGAAACCATTTTAGACTTTGGGCAAAACATGGTAGGCTGGGTAAAATTTAAAGTGACGGGCAAAGCCGGGGAGCATATCGTTATTCAACATGCCGAAGTGCTGGACAAAGCGGGCAACTTTTATATCGATAACCTGCGCGCGGCAAAAGCAACGGTGCATTATTTTTTAAAGGGAAACATCGAAGAAGTCTATGAGCCGCGCTTCAGTTTCTTTGGTTTTCGTTATATAAAAATACAAGGGTATCCAGGTACCATTGACCCTACGAACTTTCAGGCCATCGCGCTTTATTCTGATATGCAGCCCACGGGTGGCTTTGAATCTTCTAACCCACTGGTCAATCAACTGCAACGCAATATACAATGGGGTCAGCGCGGCAATTTTTTGGATGTGCCCACCGATTGCCCTCAGCGCGATGAGCGGTTGGGGTGGACGGGAGATGCGCAGGCCTTCAGCAGAACAGCGGCCTTCAACTTTGATGTCAGTAATTTCTTTTCAAAATGGCTTAAAGATTTAGCCGCAGATCAGCAACCCGATGGCCGCGTGCCATTTGTCATTCCAAATGTTTTGAAGCCCGATCAAGGCGGTTCTGCGGGATGGGCAGATGCAGCCACGATTATTCCATGGACGATGTATTTGTGCTATGGCGACCGTAGGATACTGGCTGATCAATATGAAAGTATGAAAGCTCACGTCAGGTTCATGGAAGAAAACAGCAACCATTATTTATGGAACAAAGGCTTCCACTTCGGTGATTGGTTATTCTATCGCCCCTTCGATGATACTGATGGCACCTCGGCCGTCACCAACAAATACCTGATCGCTCAGATATTCTTTTCTCACTCCATCCACTTATTGATTAAAGCGGCTGATGTGCTGGGCAAAAAAGAAGACAGCGAGAAGTATACGGCTTTGCGCGCTAAAGTAAATGAAGCCTTCATGCAAGAATATGTAACGCCCAACGGCAGACTGGTGTCGGGCACGCAAACGGCCTACGTACTGGCATTGAATTTTGATATGCTCCCCGTAGCACTGCGAAAACAAGCGGCCGAAAACTTGGTCAAGAATATAGAATCGTACAACCATCATCTCACCACTGGTTTTTTGGGCACTCCTTACCTCTGCCATGTGCTCACCCGCTTTGGCTATCTGGATGAAGCCTATCGATTGTTGCTGCAAGAAACCTATCCATCATGGCTGTACCCGGTAAAGATGGGCGCTACCACAATATGGGAAAGATGGGATGGCATACGCCCCGATGGCACTTTTCAAAATGCCGGCATGAATTCATTTAACCACTATGCCTATGGAGCCATAGGCGATTGGATGTATAGCACCATTGCCGGAATTGATTTGATGGAAGAAACACCCGGCTATCAAAAAATAAAAATACAACCACAGTTGGGTGGCGGGTTCACTTCGGCTAAAGCACACCTGCTCACCAAGTATGGAAAGGTAAGCTCCAGTTGGAAAGCAGAAAAAGAAAAACTGTTGATGGAGGTAGAAGTGCCGTGTAACACCACCGCACTGGTTTCTATAAAAGCAACCTCCCCCAACGAAATTTTTGAAAGTGGCAAGGCGATAACCAGCCTCAAAGAAATAGAGGTGTTCGGTAAGAGTGAAAATTACCTCATACTTAAAATCGGTTCGGGGAAATATAATTTTGTTTCTTCGCTAAACCGTTGACCATGCAAGCCATACTCGGCATTATTTTTCATTTCATGGGTGGCTTTGCATCGGGCAGTTTTTATATCCCTTTTAAAAAAGTAAAAGGCTGGGCGTGGGAAACGTATTGGCTGGTGGGCGGATTGTTTTCGTGGTTCATCATCCCACCTGTGGCAGCGTGGCTCACGCTACCGGGCTTTACAGAAATTATTTCTTCTACATCATCACCTGTACTGCTCACCACTTATTTTTTTGGAATCCTGTGGGGCATAGGTGGGTTGACCTACGGGCTGGCCGTACGTTACTTAGGCATGTCGCTGGGCAATTCTATCGTACTTGGTTTTTGTTCTGCCTTTGGTGCGTTGGTGCCGGCCTTCTATTACAATGTTGTGCCTGCACTAGGCAAAGTCTCTTTTACCGAAATGCTTTTTAGCACGTGGGGCCAAATCGTATTACTCGGCGTACTGATTTGCCTGCTGGGGATTTATGTATCTGGCAAGGCAGGATGGATGAAGGAAAAAGAATTATCGGCAGCAGAGAAAATAAAAAGCGTAGCAGAATTCAATCTTACCAAAGGATTGGCCGTGGCAGTGGCATCGGGGATATTAAGTTCTTGTTTTAATTTTGGCATAGAAGCAGGAAAGCCGATGGCAGAGATGGCCGTGCAGCAAGGTCTCAACCCACTGTACCAAAACAATGTCACGTATGTGGTTTTACTGTGGGGAGGGCTTAGTACCAACTTAGTATGGTGTGTATTGCTCAACGCAAAAAACAAAACCTTTCGCGATTACTTTAAAGCCGATGCACCGCTCGCCCGCAATTATTTATTCTCTGCCACGGCAGGCACGATGTGGTTTTTGCAATTCTTCTTCTATGGCATGGGCGAAAGTAAACTTGGCAACGGAGCGAGTTCTTGGATCCTCCACATGGCTTTCATCATCATCACTGCCAATGTGTGGGGCATTGTGTTGAAGGAATGGAAAAACACGAGCAAGAAAATAGTAACCACCATATCGATCGGGATAATTTTAATCATACTATCCGTGGCA
>Ga0123336_10000908_pt1 | contig 28436 bp, 19 predicted proteins | sample SSSSmetaG_FD_96466 | JGI IMG/M metagenome (GOLD analysis project Ga0123336, IMG submission 96466) | Glacier valley bacterial and archeal communities from Borup Fiord, Nunavut, Canada, to study Microbial Dark Matter (Phase II) - ​SSSS metaG | ecosystem: Environmental > Aquatic > Freshwater > Ice...
AAACTAAAGGGCAGTTAATGATTAAGTTTGAGGATGACTACAAAAATGCATATGTATTCATAGATGATTTTGGCGAAAAACTATTAAAAAATTTACCTAGCGAAGAATCCAATATCCATTCTGTAATATCAAAGGAAAAATGGGAATTACTTAAAAATTGCAGAAGGCTTTTCGTAGGTCATCCGGAAATTTCAAAAATTCCAGACTCTCATTCTTTTCTATTAGATGGTTCCGGCTCCAATATGGTAAATGTTTTAAAAAGACTCTTAGAAACAGAAAGGGTTAAAGAAGAAATAATGGAGTGGCTACGAATTTTTATTCCGGCGTTTGATAACATAAGCGTTCAGGTAAATGCACTAAATGGGAATGGGGAACTGGCAGTTTATGAAAAATATATTACTACACCTTTACCAAGTAATTTGATTTCAGACGGCACAAAAAATATTCTTTCTATTCTAACTGCAGTATATCAGAGCAGTGAACCACAGTTTCTTTGTATAGAAGAACCCGAGAATGGCCTTCATCCTTACGTAATAAAAGAATTAGTTAATTTGTTTCGTCAGCAATGTGAAGAAAAGGGGCATTATATCTGGCTGAACACACATTCTCCAACATTAGTAAATCAGCTTGAAGCAAAAGAAATCATTGTAGTAAATAAGAATGAAGGACAAACAACAATACAGCAATTTAAAAATAAAAATTTTCATGGTTTACCCATGGATGAAGCATGGCTTTCAAACGCAATGGGAGGCGGTGTTCCATGGTAAGCGTTGGATTTATCTGCGAAGGAGATACTGAAAGAATAATAATTGAATCAGGTTCTTTTAAATTATTGCTGGCTTCAATCAATCTGCAATTTATTAAGGCTATCAACGCAACAGGAAATGGCAACCTTCTTCCAAAGAATATAATTGAATTCACTCGGATACTCTCCGAATATGGTACCGAAAAGATAATTATTCTGACTGATCTGGATAAAGATGCATGCATCATTTCGACTAAACGCCGTGTTGATTCAGACAGTGATTACATAACCGTTGTTGCTGTTAAAAGCATTGAAGCATGGTTTCTGGCAGATTCGATTACGTTATCATCCATATTGAAAGAAAAATTCACTTACGAGTTCCCGGAAGAAGCACCACAGCCTCGTGATGTGCTTAATCAGCTATTTCTTAAAAAAACTGGCAGAGGAATTGGACCAAGCAAACCAGTATTTGCACAAAAAATGATCAACCATGGCTTCAGTGTAGAAAATGCTGCAGCACATAACAATTGTAGAAGCGCAACATATTTTTTCAATAAATTAAAATCCTTAGCATAATAAACAGATGAGGTAAAGAATTTGGGGAAGTGTTAAAAATAATCAGAAAAAAATGCATCTGAACCGGAATTCAAATCGGACAAATGATTTCCGAGACTACAAATCTTATTTAAATGGTTTGCTCTCATATCAAACCTTATCATAAACAAAATCACACAAACAGGTGACAGTTTTTCCCCTATTTTTGTCCACAATTAATTTAATATAACATGTCTGTTTTAGTTAACAAGGATTCAAAAATTCTGGTTCAGGGATTTACGGGTACGGAAGGAACATTTCATGCTACTCAGATGATTGATTACGGGACACAGGTTGTCGGTGGGGTTACACCTGGCAAAGGTGGCACTACTCATCTTGAAAAGCCGGTGTTCAATACAGTTGCCGATTGTGTGAAAGCAACAGGAGCCGATGTCTCCATCATATTTGTGCCACCGGCATTTGCTGCCGACGCTATTATGGAATCTGCTGATGCAGGTGTTGCGCTGATCGTGTGTATCACAGAAGGCATACCGGTTCAGGATATGGTTAATGCTAAACATTACTTAGAAGGAAAAAATGTAAGGCTTGTCGGACCTAATTGCCCGGGCGTAATTACCGCCGGCGAATGCAAAGTAGGCATTATGCCAGGATTTGTTTTTATCCCGGGAAGAATAGGAATTATTTCTAAGTCAGGCACATTGACATACGAAGCTGCTGACCAGGTTGCCAAAGCCGGACTAGGTATATCAACGGCTATCGGCATTGGCGGCGATCCCATCATAGGTACTCCAACAAAAGATGCTGTGGAGTTATTGATGAACGATCCTGAAACCGATGGCATAGTAATGATCGGCGAGATAGGTGGCAGTATGGAAGCGGAGGCTGCTTATTGGATAAAAGAACATGGTACAAAGCCGGTGGTAGGATTCATCGCCGGTCAGACGGCTCCTCCTGGCAGGAGAATGGGACATGCAGGTGCAATCGTTGGTGGCGCCGATGATACCGCCGCCGCGAAGATGAAGATAATGGCTGAATGTGGAATACATGTGGTGCAGAGTCCTGCGGATATTGGAAAGAAGATGGCGGAAGTGATGAAGAAGCTGTGAGGTATGAGGTGTGAGGTTGTCAGGTATGGGTTTAGCTATCAGCTATCAAAAGGCATGATCTGTTCGGTCGCAATGTATAAAGCAGCGTTAACGCTGCTTTTGTTTTTTAATTTTGAAACTATTTAATAAACTAATCCATTTTTTTAGCTGACAGCTGACAGCCTCATACCTCATACCACATACGCCCCACCACATACCTCCCACCTACCACCTGGAACGCATTATGTAAAATCATCAAAAGCGCATCCTACTAATTCTTATTTAACTTTATCTAAACCCACATACCTGAAAACCTCATACCTCATGCCTATAAACTTTATGAAAAAAATCTTATTATTAATTGCTCCACTATTTATTTATTCTTTTAATATTCTGGCACAACAGGATGAAAAAAAATATGATTCGTTGTGGAAAAAAGTAGAAGATCTTTCTAATAAAAAAGGGTTAACAAAATCCGCGCTGGCAGAAGTAGATAAAATTTACAGGCTGGCAAAAAAAGAAAAAAAAGATGCACAGGTAATAAAGGCATTCCTGTACAAGATGAGCTTGAATGAAACATTTGATGAGGTATATTCAGCTTCCATAGACACTTTAGAAAAAGAAAAACAAACTTTTTCAGAACCTGTAACATCAATACTCAACAGCATACTTGCTGAAAAATATTTAAATTACTATCAACAGGGACGTTATAGAATATACAACAGAACAGAGACCATCAACTTTAAAAAAGATGATATCAGCACCTGGAGCACAAATGATTTTCACAAAAAGATTACCAGCCTTTACCTGGCTTCTATTCAAAACAAAAAACTCCTGCAGCAAACAAAGCTTGAACCTTTCGATGCTATCATTGTAAAAGGCAATGCCCGGTATTTACGTCCTCAATTGTACGACCTGCTTGCGCATCGGGCGCTTGATTATTTCAGAAGCGACGAACGCGATATCAGTAAGCCTGCTTATGCTTTTGAAATTACAGCTGAAAATTTATTTCTTCCTGCCGAATCTTTTATAAAACTTCCAATTCGTACAAATGATTCTTTGTCCCTTCATCACAAAGCGCTGGTTATCTGCAAAGAACTACTGGCTTTTCATGCTGCCGATCCCAGACCAGATGCCCTGATTGATGCTGACATTACCCGCATCGAAATCATACACCAATATGGAGTGATGGAAAACAAAGAAGCACTGTACGCAAAAGCGTTGGAAAATATTTATCTGAGATATCCCCTGCAACCTGCAGCAGCTAAGGCTGCAGGCTTGCTTGCCCGGTGGCATGCAAATAAAGCCTCCACTTACGACCCTTTAAAAGATTCTACTAACAGGTATGAATACCTGGAAGCGTTAAAAATTTGCAAAACGATCGTTCAGCAAAAACAGGAAAGTGAAGGAAAGTCGAACTGTCTTGCAATTATAAACCAGATCAAACAGAAAGAGATCATCTTACAAACTGAAAAAGTAAATATTCCAGACCAGCCATTTCGCACACTGGTAAGTTTCAAAAATTTCGTCCGGTTATACCTTAGAATTATTCCGGTAACCAACGAACAGCAAAAAGAAATAAGCAATGGTTATGATAACAACTATTGGAAACAACTTATCAAGCTCACATCTATCAGAAACTGGAATCAGGCATTTCCGGCAACAAACGATTACCAGAAACACAGCGCCGAAATAAAAGTTGATGCCTTACCGGTAGGGACATATATTTTGCTGGCAAGTGTAAATGAAGATTATTCATCAGATAAAAATCTCCTTGCGGTACAATACTTTTATGTATCTAATATCAGTTATATAAATAATGGCAACGATTATTTTATCCTGGATCGGGACAATGGCAGGCCCCTGGCAAAAGCTGCTGTTCAATTGTGGAACAATAGATATGATCCTGGTCTCCGGAAAAATATTTTTATAAAAGGTGATCAGTTAACAAGCGATAACAATGGATACTTCCATATCAGCGATAACAAAAAAACCGGAGAAAATTTTCGGCTTGAAATACGTTATAAAAATGACCAGCTTTTTTTAAATGATTATGGATACCGCACCTACCGTAACGAAAATGAAAACAATACCTCTTTAAGCGCAGCCGAATTTGAAAAAGAACAGGCAAGGATTTTCTTTTTTACTGACCGCTCAATATACCGCCCTGGACAAACAGTATTTTTTAAAGGGATCATAATTACAGAAGACTTTAACACCGGTAAAAGCAAGCTGTATACAAACTATAAATCAAAAATTACCCTGACTGATCCTAATGGTGTACCAAAAGATTCCGTCGGGCTGACATCCAATGAATTCGGCTCTTATACCGGCAGTTTTAAAATTCCACCACAAGGACTAAACGGGGAATTTCAATTAAGTAGTGATGGGCTTCAGGGTGAGGCTTCGTTCTCCGTAGAAGAATACAAACGACCAAAATTTTATGCTGACTTTGAAAAAATAAAAAGTGCTTACAGGATCAACGACAGTATCTCAGTAACAGGCTTCGCGAAAGCTTATGCAGGAAATAATATCGATGGCGCGACCGTTACATTCAGGGTGGTACGAAAACCGAGATTTATTTATCCCTGGCTTTACCGGCAAATAGGGATCCCACGATCCAATGAAATGGAAATTACAAATGGAATTATCACCACTACTACGGAAGGAAAATTTGTTATCCGATTCAAAGCTATACCAGATCTGAGCATTGATAAAAAATTAGAACCTGTTTTCGATTATGAGGTAAGAGCAGATATTACCGATATCAACGGAGAAGTAAGAAGTGCTGAAACAACGATCCCTGTTTCCTACAAGGCGCTCCAGCTCCAGTTATCTTTACCAGGCGATATAACAATTGATAGTCTTAAACATATATCAATAAAGACGCTGAACTTAAATGGAGAATTTATACCCTCCAATGTGATGGTGAGCATTTATACATTAAAATCTCCCGAAAGACTGATCCGTCAACGCTTCTGGCCACAGCCGGATATTTTTGTGATCGGCAGGGAATCTTACCTGCAACTATTTCCTTATGATGAGTACGGTGATGAAACAAATCCGGAACATTGGATTAAGAGTGAAAAAATATATGAGCGTGTTGATTCCACCAAAGCGAATACATCATTCGAAATAACACCAAAAGGACTTTCTACGGGCTGGTATGCTGTTGAAGTGGTTACCAAGGATTTATTCGGGGAAGAAGTGAAAGATGTACGAAATGTTCAGTTACACGATGATAAAAATATTCCATCAACAATTTATTCATGGAGTCTTCAAAAAAATGAAAGTGTGGAACCGGGGAACAGTTCTACCATAAGTATCGGATCAGCTGCAAAAGATCTTTTCGTAATTCAAGCAGTCGAAAAACAGTTGAATACCCGGGACTTAAAATCTAAACACACAGATAATCAGCAATCAGTTAATTATAAGTTTATCAGTCTGAGTAATGAAAAAAAGTCATTTGATTTTCCGGTAACGGAAGATGATCGTGGCGGGTTTGGTGTTGCCCATTTTTTTGTAAAGAATAACCGGTTCTATGTTATGAATGATTTAGTATTGGTGCCATGGACTAACAAAGACCTGACAATAAGTTATGAAAGCTTTCGCGATAAAACATTACCAGGCAGTGAAGAAAAATGGAAGGTTAAAATCGGTGGTTATAAAAAAGAAATGGTTGCGGCTGAAATGCTGGCTTCTATGTACGATGCATCATTGGACCAGTTTAAACCACATAGCTGGAAGATACCGGATATATGGCCAACCTATTACCGACAATATAATTGGAACGGACACAATAATTTTTCAGCAATACAATCAAAGGAGACATTTAATGAAGGTGCAAACAATATTAAATTTTATTCAAATGTTTATGACCAGATGATATCCTTCGCCGATCGCAATAGGATACTGATTCGCGGACAACAATCTGTGATGGCTCCGGGGATTGGCCTGTATGATATGGTTTTTTCTAAAGTTGAAGTGAACAAGGCAACGCCACCAACAACTGTAAAAGAGGAAGATATGGCACATGAGTCAATAGCTCCTGAACAAATAAAGAATCCTAAAAAAAACGACACCTCACCAACTATTCAAACCCGCAAAAAATTTAATGAAACAGCTTTCTTCTTACCCGATCTCAAAACAGATAGTGGCGGCAACATATCCTTTGGCTTCACTATTCCCGAAGCGCTCACCGCCTGGAAGTTCCAGGCGCTGGCTCATACCAAAGATGCTGCGTTTGGTTATACTACCAAAGATATCGTTACACAAAAACAACTGATGGTACAACCCAATGCACCGAGGTTCTTCCGGGAAGGAGATCATGTAGCACTAAGCGCCAAGATCGTAAACATGACCGGCAAAGAACTTTCCGGCACCGTGCATCTTGAATTGCTAAACGCCGCCGATATGAAACCGGTTGATGGCTGGTTTCAGAACATGACAGCCAACCAGTATTTCACCGCTGATGCCGGTAAAAGCACCATTGCCAATTTTAATATTCAGATCCCTTATCAATATAACAACGCGGTAGTGTATCGCTTTACTGCTTCATCGGATAGCGCCAGATTCAGTGATGGTGAAGAAGCCTCCCTGCCGGTATTAACCAACAGCATGCTGGTTACTGAAAGTCTGCCATTACACATCCAGGGCAACACAACGAAAAAAATAAAGTTTCAAAAATTATTGCAGTCAGGTTCAAGTGAAACATTGCAGCACCATTCACTCACAGTTGAGTTTTCGGCTAACCCTGCCTGGTATGCGGTGCAGGCATTGCCTTATCTTATTGAATATCCTTACGAATGTTCCGAACAAACTTTTAACCGCTTTTACGCTAATGCACTCGCGATGAAAATCGCTAACGCGTCGCCACGGATAAAAGCAATCTTTGAAAAATGGAAGTCTTCCTCACCGCCAAATAAAGAGAATGGGTTATTATCAAACCTGGAAAAAAATCCTGAACTTAAATCAGCATTACTGCAAGAAACACCTTGGGTGCTTGAAGCAAAAAGCGAAGCGCAACAAAAGAAAAATATAGCCTTGCTTTTTGATATGGTGAGCATGAATGGCATGTTACCGGCATCTGTCACAAAGCTCCAGCAGTTACAGTCTGTCAATGGAGGTTTCGGTTGGTTCAATGGCGGACCGGATGATCGTTTCATCACACAATATATCCTTACCGGCATCGGTCATTTGAAAAAGCTGCATGCCCTGCCTCACTCGGAGATACTGGATAACATCACCCGTCTTGCAATAACATATCTTGACAAACGCCTGAAAGAAGATTATGATATTTTATTAAAATCAAAATCAGACCTCCATAAAAATAATCTTAGTTACCAACAGGTGCAGTACCTGTATATGCGAAGCTTTTTCAGTGAGTATAGTATTCCGGGCGGCACTTTTAACGCAGCCAATTATTACCGCAGGCAGTCACAACAATTCTGGTTGCAACAAAACCGCTATATGCAGGGTATGATCGCGCTTGCATTGAACCGGTCAGGGGATCGTAAAACGGCAGCTGATATTTTAAAATCATTGCAACAGAATGCCATCGTCCATCCGGATATGGGTATGTACTGGAAAGAAAACCGAAGCGGTTACTATTGGTACCAGGCGCCGGTGGAAACACAGAGTTTACTGATAGAGGCATTTAGTGAGATAGGAAGTGATAACAAAATAACCGATGCTCTCAAGACGTGGCTGCTGCAACAAAAACAAACACAGCGATGGTCTTCCACAAAAGCGACTGCCGATGCATGTTATGCTTTATTATTACAGGGTACCGACTGGCTTGGCAATGAACCTTCTGTTGAAATAAAACTGGGAAGTAAAACAGTATCAGCCTCCGGTGAACTGCAAGAGGCAGGAACCGGTTATTTTAAAACAGTTATCGATGGCCCGTTTGTAAATCCTTCTATGGGCGATATTACTGTTACCGTTGCATCGCCTTCTCCAAAGGCGGAAGCATCGTCGGGTACTGGTAACAGTTGGGGAGCCGTTTACTGGCAATACTTTGAAAAGCTTGACAAGATCACACCCGCCGCTACTCCATTGCAGTTAGTTAAAAAATTATTTGTTGAAAAGAATACAGACCGGGGACCGGTGCTGCAACCCGTTGCTGACGGCGCTTCTGTTAAGGTGGGTGATAAAATAAAAGTAAGAATAGAACTTAAGGCAGATCGCGACCTTGAATATGTGCAGATGAAAGATATGCGTGCCGGCTGTATGGAACCTGTAAATGTAATAAGCGCATATAAATACCAGGGCGGACTGGGTTATTATGAATCTACCAAAGACGCAAGTACCAGCTTTTTCTTTAACTGGTTGCCGAAGGGAGTGTATGTTTTTGAATACCCGTTGTTTGCAACACAGGCAGGCAATTTCAGTAATGGAGTTACAACTATTCAATGCATGTATGCACCGGAATTTTCGAGTCATAGTGAAGGGATAAGGGTAAACGTGGAATAGCTTTTTTAACCACAGAGGAATACAGGTTTTCTCTGCGGTTAAAAATCACCAGAACACTATTTTTACAAAATGAACATTGATTACCTGATCATAGGACAAGGTATATCCGGCAGCTTCCTGAGTCAGGAGCTGGAGAGTGCGGGATTATCTTTTATAGTGATCGATGAAGTAAGGCAACACAGCGCCTCCCGCGTTGCATCAGGAATTATAAATCCAGTCACCGGAAGACGTATCGTAAAAACATGGATGATCGATGAGCTTATGCCCTTTGCCTGGGAAGCATACAATAAAATAGGCAGCAGCCTTGGCATTGAATGTATCTCCATAATCGATAATATCGATTTTTTTCCAACGCCTCAAATGCGACTTGCATTTTTAAACAGTATTCAGGAAGACGCTCAATACCTGTCATTGCCGGCAAATGAAAATGACTGGCATCCTACACTGAATTATGATTTCGGGTATGGCATCATCCATCCCTGTTTCCTTGTAAACCTTCAGAGCCTGTTGGCGGCATATCGAAAATCACTTCTTAATAAAAATATTCTAAGAGAGGAATATTTTCATACCAATGACCTTATCGTAAATGCTGATAACATTCGTTACCATGATATCGTCGCCACTAAAATTATTTTTTGCGATGGCATTGAAAGTCAGCACAACAGGTGGTTTAAAAATTTGCCCTTCGCGCCTAACAAAGGAGAAGTTTTAATAGTAGAGATAAAAGACCTGCCTGCAAAAAACATTTTAAAAAAAGGCATCAGCATCGTACCATGGAAAGAAAATCTTTTCTGGGTCGGCTCCACTCATGAATGGAAGTTTGAGAACGACCAGATTACAATTGGCTTCAGGCAAAAAACGGAAGCGCAGTTAACATCATTTTTAAAAATTCCTTTTACCGTGATGGATCATTGGGCATCCGTCCGTCCGGCAACGCTGGAGAGGCGACCGTTCGCGGGCTTTCATCCTCAATATCCTTCCATCGGAATTTTCAATGGCATGGGCACCAAAGGTTGTTCCCTGGCGCCTTACTTTGCCAGGCAATTGGCGGATCATCTTATTAACAAAAGTAAATTATCACCGGAAGTAAGCGTAGAGCGATTCAGGAACGTGCTGGCGAGATCCGGACCATGATTTTTTTGAAGAAGAGTGGTTTAATAGGCAGCCCCTGATCACGATCATGATAAATCTTCAATGATGCTTCAGAAATTATATTTTTGTTTGGTCATGGCTATCCTTCGGGAAGCACCTGTTAAATAATTTTATTTTTTTTAATGAATACATCTAATGGCATGTACTGTATCCCCCAACGGTACCGTGTGGTAGAAAATCTGCATATTGTTTTCTGGCTATTCAAAGACTTAAGCTGGGCAATGCTTTGGAGGCCTTTGGGATTGTTTATGATTATCCCCACTATATCGGCAGCTTTATTAATCACCTGGCAGACAAGGCACATAAAAGCAGAGCTGTTTCATAACCTTGCCGTTGACTTCTGGATATGTGCCAACGCTTACTGGATGATAATTGAATTTAATGATTTGCCTGACAGGTTCAGGTATTACTCCGCAATCCCTTTCTTTACCGGCATATTTTTTATCGCTTATTATTATATTATGATTTTCCCTGAAGAAAGAAAGAAACAAAAATCGGCAGATAAATCCCGGGAAATTACCGGAGCAGCTTAGCCGCTGCTAATTTAATTCTGACTTACTTTTCTGTAAATTAAGGAACGTTTATATTTTATCTGTTCAATAGGGTCTTGCTTTAATACCTTGCTCATAGCGAAGTACAAGTCTGGTAGTTCATGTTTGAAGCGAAGCGGGTTTTCAAAAAACATTTCAACGCTGATAGCCCAGAATTCATGGTAGTTGGTGGCAGCGTAATCGCCGAGGAAAGTCTTTCTTCCCCGCTGCATCTCCTGGAAAATTGGTCTTGCTATTTTTGAAAAATTTTTAAATTCTTTTATAAAATGTTTGTCTTCCTCCGTTTTGGTAACGAAGTTTACATAAGCAAGTGCATGCGCCATTTCATGCAGTCCCACATTATTACTATCCCTGTTGGATCCTAATCCCTGTAAGAAATTATCCCATGATAAATAGATACCGGAACTGTCAACATGCCCCATGAAAGGCAGGGAATAATATCCGTAATGATAATCATGTTCCAGGACGTAGATATCACGAAAGTAGTTGAGGGTAAATTTATCAAGACCTAAAGTAAGTTGTGCCGCAACGGCGCTGATGAGTACCGGCATTTCAGGACGGGCTTCCACTCCTACATAATGAAACCTGCGTGACTGCTGAAAAAGATAAGTCCTGAATAAAAATTTATCCTGTTGTTCGCAATCAAGCCGGTGGAAAAAACGGAAGTTCCTGAAAATAAGGTCACGATAATACCCTTCGTGCCTGACGAATTCTTTTCGCTTCCGTTGCAAAGAGAAACGCTCAATGTATGGACGTATAACGCCAGGGAGAAATACTGTTGAGAATAAAATCGAACAAATAATTACTACTTCCATGTGGCGTATTCTTTTAAAGAGGTAACTTTTAGAATCTTACTATTAAGTCAAACACGGATCTTCGGGCAATTTTCTAAGCTTAACATAAGCTTTCAAATATTAAATAAGAATATCAGACAGGATACTGAATTTTTCGCAGGTATTATTAGCACTTTCAAACCACATGGATTGCAGTACCCGGTATATACCATGCATTGCATCTATTACTTTTATCAAGAGCGCAATTCACCTGTAAATGCTGCATTTGACAGTAATATATTGATTCCTTCACGCTTTCTTTTACCTTTACCAGCCAAAAACCTGCTGACCTGATTTTTAAGAATCACGTTTTCAATTTAATCATTCTTTTTACAAGGCGGCTAAAAATTTAACGATGTACAGAACGCATACATGTGGCGAATTAAGAATTACCGATTCAAATACAGCAATTTCTTTGGCAGGATGGGTTCAAACTATTCGTAAGTTTGGTGCCATAACTTTTGCAGACCTGCGTGACCGTTATGGTGTTACCCAGTTATTATTTGGGGAAGACATGAACAGAGCGCTGGATGAAAATCCATTGGGCCGTGAATTTGTGCTGCAGGTGGAAGGTATCGTGAATGAGCGTAGCAATAAAAATTTAAATATGGCTACGGGAGATATCGAGATCCAGGTAAAAAAATTTAAGATCCTTAATAAATCTGCCGTGCCGCCTTTTACCATCCAGGATGACACCGATGGCGGCGATGACCTCCGTATGAAATACCGTTTTCTCGACTTGCGCAGAAACGGTTTGAAAAAAAACCTGGAACTTCGTTATGCCGTCAACCGCTCCGCAAGAAATTATCTTCATAACAAAGGTTTCATGGATATAGAAACACCTTTTCTTATCAGGTCAACACCTGAAGGAGCAAGGGATTTCGTTGTTCCTTCCCGCATGAACCCAGGGCAGTTTTACGCTTTACCGCAAAGTCCGCAAACATTTAAGCAGCTACTGATGGTAAGCGGCTACGACCGTTACTACCAGGTTGTAAAATGTTTTCGTGACGAAGACTTACGCGCCGACCGGCAGCCCGAATTTACACAGATTGATTGTGAGATGAGCTTTGTGGAACAGGAAGATATTATCAACATGTTTGAAGGTATGGTGAAAGCGATTTTTAAAGATGTAAAAGGAATTGATTACACAGACACCGTCATGCGTATGAGCTGGGAAGATGCCATGTGGCACTATGGCATCGACAAACCCGATATCCGCTTTGGAATGAAGGTTGGCAATTTAAAGTCGGCTTTTAAAATGGAGGGAGAAATAATCGCTACCGGTAAATTAATCAATGATGCCGGCTTTGGCGTTTTTGATAAAGCTGAAACGGTGGTAGGCATCGCTGTCCCTGGTGCCGGCGACTATACCCGTAAACAAACAGATGAACTAACGGAATGGGTGAAACGCCCCCAGGTAGGCATGCAGGGTTTGGTGACAATAAAGTGTAACACCGACGGTACTTTCAAAAGCAGTGTCGATAAATTCTACAGCCAGGAGAAACTTAAAGCCATCGCTGAAACATGCCAGGCCAATGCAGGCGACCTTGTGTTGATTTTAGCCGGGGCGGAAGAAAGAACGCGGAAAGCCATCAGTGACTTGCGCCTTGAGCTGGGTCAGCGTCTGGGTCTGCGTAAAAATGATGAATACCGGTTGTTATGGGTGGTTGACTTTCCATTGTTCGAATACGCAGAAGAAGACAATCGCTGGGTGGCACGTCACCATCCGTTTACTGCTCCCAAGCCGGAGCATATAGCAGTGATGATCAACAACAATCCCCTGATTGAAAACGCTGCTGAATATCTTCAGCATCCTTACGCAAGTATCAAAGCGAATGCTTATGACATTGTTTTAAATGGCAACGAGATCGGCGGTGGTTCCATCCGTATTTTCCAGCGTGACCTGCAGGAAAAAATGTTCGCGGCATTAGGCATGTCGAAAGAAGAGGCTCAACATAAATTTGGCTTCCTGATGGGCGCCTTCGAATATGGCGCGCCACCGCACGGCGGCATCGCCTTTGGCTTTGACCGCCTCTGCGCTATCCTCGGTGGCAGCGAAAGTATCCGCGACTTCATCGCCTTTCCCAAAAATAACAGCGGCCGTGATGTAATGCTCGACGCGCCGAATAGTATTGATGAGAAACAATTTGAGGAGTTACAGATTAAGCTGGATCCGAAAAGTTAGTGTTTTTTTGGAACCACGGAGGCAGAGAGGCAAGGGGGTTTTTGCGCCTTAATGTTGTGGCAAAAAATTATTCTTTCTCTGTGCCACCCTGTCTCCGTGGTTCAATCTTTCACATTTTATTTTCTTTTCCCTTGTTAATTTACAGCCATGAAAATCATAGCAGTGCTGGCTTTTATGCAAATATTATTTCATGCATTTCCTGTAACAGCATCTTCAAAAGGTATCTCCGCAACACTACCTGCATCTGTTTATTTAAACGTTGCTTATGGCACAGATCCGAAGCAGGTAATGGATGTTTACCTTCCGGCTAAGAGGTCGGTTAATTCAACCAGGGTATTAATTATGATTCACGGCGGAAGCTGGTCGGGCGGTGATAAAAACGGCTTCAAACCTTATATCGATTCGATGAGAAATCATTTGCCTGATTACGCATATATCAATATAAACTACAGGCTGGTAAGTGCCAATCAAAACAAATTCCCCGCACAGGAGAATGATATAAAAATGGCTTTGTCTTTCCTTATGAATAAGTCGGCTGAGTACCAGGTATCGCAGGAGGTAGTTCTACTGGGAGCAAGTGCCGGTGCCCATTTAGCATTGCTGCAGGCTTATAAATATTCTGACCCGGTAAAAGTTAAAGCAGTAGTATCGTTCTTCGGTCCTTCGGATTTTAATTATATGTATGACAATCCGGTGTTCCCACAGGTTCCTCAATTACTTGAGTTGTTACTTGGCGGCAGTCCTGCAAATCATGAAGCCGCTTACTATGAATCAAGCCCGATCAATTATGTAACAGCGCAAAGTTGCCCTACATTATTATTCCAGGGTGGCAAAGATCCCCTTGTTAACCCAAAGCAATCGGTGCTGCTTAAAGATAAATTAGAAAAGGAAGGCGTACCTAACAAGCTAATCATTTATCCTGATGAAGGTCATGGCTGGCATGGCAGCAATCTGAGTGACTCGTTTAAAAAGATCACTTCTTTTTTGAATGAGAATGTGCATTGACATTTTTTAACCACGGAGAGGAAGAAGAGATAACATGGAGGGGCACGGAGGAAATTTCTCGGTGCCCGTCCGTGTTACCTCCGGCTGTTCTCCGTGGTTAAAAAAGACTCGACCTCTAAACAAATAGTTTTTAAGAACTTTAAATTATGAAAGTCGCACTTCCCCCATTAGCAGAACGGTTACGACCCACGAAGCTGGATGAACTTACCGGACAGGCGCATCTTACAGGCGAAGGCAGTATCCTGCGACGGGCTATAGAACAGGGTAAAATCCCATCTATGATTTTATGGGGACCGCCCGGTGTGGGTAAAACAACTATTGCCAACATTATAGCGCATACCCTTAATGCTCCTTTCTATACTTTAAGCGCCATCAGCAGCGGCGTTAAAGAAGTAAGAGAAGTAATTGAAAAAGCTAAAACCAACGAAAGGGTTATTCTATTTATCGATGAGATTCACCGGTTTAATAAAGGCCAGCAAGATGCATTGTTGGGCGCCGTAGAAAAAGGTATTATCACTTTGATAGGCGCCACTACGGAAAATCCTTCTTTCGAAATTAACTCGGCTTTGTTATCGAGATGCCAGGTGTACGTGTTGCGACCTTTGGAAGAGGACAACCTGGTAGCGCTGTTAAATTACGCGATAAGATATGATGTGGAATTATCTAAAAGAAATATTACGCTAAAAGAGACCGCCGCACTGATAACAATCTCCGGTGGTGACGCACGCAAATTGCTGAACCTGCTTGAACTGACAACAGACTCATCAGCCGACCCGGTAATTATTACCGACGATAAGGTTATCGAAATAGCCCAGCAAAGAATTGCCTTATATGATAAAAGCGGTGAACAGCATTATGATATTATCTCTGCATTTATTAAATCTATCCGGGGAAGCGATCCTAACGGTGCCGTATACTGGCTGGCAAGAATGATAGAGGGTGGTGAAGATGTTAAGTTTATTGCCCGGCGACTGGTAGTGCTTGCCAGTGAAGACATCGGGAATGCAAATCCTACAGCACTGGTATTGGCGAACGCGGCTTTCGATGCTGTAAATAAAATCGGTTACCCCGAGGCAAGGATTATTTTGTCGCAATGCACCACTTACCTTGCTGCCTCCCCAAAGAGCAATGCCGCATATATGGCCATCGACCAGGCGATGGCAGCCGTCCGAAACCACGGTGATTTACCGGTACCGCTGCATATAAGGAACGCGCCTACAAAATTAATGAAGAACCTTGGCTATAATAAAGGCTACCAGTATTCACACAGTTATGATAATAATTTTTCGACACAGGAGTATCTTCCCACAGCAATAAGCGGCACCACTTTTTACGAGCCGGGAAAAAATGCCCGCGAAGAAGAGCTGAGGAAGTACCTTAAAAATCTCTGGAAAGAAAAGTATGGTTATTAGTGTGGGTAGATTGATTGGTGTGTTTGCTATTAGTTATCAGCCTTCAGCTATCAGCCATAGTATAACGCGGGCGTTATGTTTCGAATAAATAACTTTGCGAATAAAATCAGTTGTTTAAAAGATAATAGTGCAAAAGCCTTTAAGATAATAAAGTAATTAATCATATTTAAAAAGCGGTTGTTATACTCGTGAAGATTTTTAAAAGCCAGGTACGTTTCCCTATTTTTTTCAAGGAGGGAACGTTCGAAAACGATGCGAAGCATGTTTTTGAACGGAGTAATTACTCACTGTGACGGTTATCTGCTGACTGCTGACAGCTGAATTAAACAACCACCTTTCCATTTTCCAGCCTTATAAATTTAGTCACACAAGCCGGAATCTCACTGGGATAATGAGAAACATAAATCAACGTTTTCGCGGTAAGGGTGCAAATCGTATCAACCATATTGCTGAACAATGTTACCTGATCTTCGTCGAGTCCCTGGCAGGGTTCGTCTAATACCAGCATCGGTGGGTTCTTTACCAATGCTCTCGCAAGCAGCACAAGCCGCTGCTCACTGTTTGATAATTGCGACAATAATTTATTTTGAGTGTGTGAAATTTTTAACAGCTTCATCCACTTAAGCACCAGTTGCGACTGATCTTCATTCAACAGCCTGAACAAGCCAATTGTATCAAACAAACCGGAAGCCACTACTTCATAACAATTGATACCTGCATCAAAATATAAATGAAGCTCGGGCGATACGAAACCAATTTTCTTTTTTATCTCCCAGATGGTTTCACCACTGCCCCGGTTTCTGTCAAACAAATAAATTTCATTTGCGTACGCCTGCGGATTGTCTGCATTGATCAGACTTAACAAGGTTGATTTACCGGAACCGTTTGGTCCGGATAAAGACCAGCATTCGCCTTTGCGCACCTCCCAGTTTATATCGTCCAGAATTTTCCGGTTGTTGTATTCAACATTAACATGTATCATTTTTACGGCGTACTCAAAATTTTGTATCTCAGTGGCCGGCACAAGTTCTTTCAATAAATCTTCGTCCGGATTAAATGCAGTAGGATGAACAATAGCGTTCAGCCTTTCCTTAAACCTGTCAGCCTTTTCCACCGTATAACTTCCGCCTTTTTCTAACGACAAAACATGGGTGATAAAATTTGGAAGATGATGCGGCGCTGTGACAAGGATGATAAGAATATTTTTCTTGATGATACCGGTAAGTAGTTCCACCAACACCTTCCTGGCATCAGCATCAAGACCGGTGAACGGACTATCGAGCATTAAGATAGTCGGCTGAAGCAACAACGCTTTTGCTATCTGCAGGCGCTTGTTTTCACCGTTTGATAACTGAATAAGTCGCACCGCAAGCAAATGCCGAAGTCTTAACAGATCCAGGATACGTTCTACTTCTGTTGAAAATTCATTGTCTGCTTTTTCAGTAGCAGTGATCAGCCCCAGTGCTTCTTTTACAGTGATGGCATCGTCCGCGTCGGAAGCATTAAATCGCTGCTGGTAATAGAAAGCGCTTGTGTTAGACAGGTTTTTAAAATGATGCTGCTGCTCCACCAAAACAATTTTCTGCATAGAATCTTTTGCTCCATCATTAAATAAAATACTGCCGCTGAAAAAATGTCCGCGGCACAGCGCCTGAAGCAAAGAAGTTTTTCCGCTTCCTGATGCGCCGACAATTGCCCATTGCTGGTGATGGTCAATAGAAAAAGTAAGGTCTTTTATAAGAACGATCCCATGTTCCTTTACCGTTATTGCGTTCACTTCTAAAAAAGGCATGAGGAAATGATTAGGGTTAAAATTAAAAACAAATCATGTTATAAGCCGCTTTTAATCTCCTATTTTTAAAGCAGGAAATAATATCACCCGATGACTGTACAATGGAGCTGTAGTAAGTTTGAGAAATTATCGGTAGAGGAACTATATGCCATCTTACAACTACGCATAGAAGTTTTTATAGTGGAACAAAACTGCCCCTTCCAGGACGCAGATAACAAAGACAGTAAGGCCCATCACCTGATGGCATGGAAGCAGGACACACTTGTTGCTTATACGAGGTTATTACCTGGTGGCGTATCCTATAAAGAACCTTCAATAGGCAGAGTGGTTACCTCGCCAAAAGCAAGGGGCGAAGGATTAGGTAACAAGTTAATGCGGCGATCTATCAATAAAAGTTATTCCCTTTTTGGGAAAACCGATATCCGGATTGGAGCGCAGCTTTATCTAAAAAGATTCTATGAATCTCATGGGTTCCGCCAGGCTGGTCCAGTGTATGACGAAGACGGTATTGATCATATTGAAATGATCCTGGTTAATCATTGATCATTCCATTCCGCTCCGGTTAAATAAAAAACAGGCCTGCACACCAAAACCATTTTAAAGACGTTTGTAGAATAACAAGCCACTTTTTGTGTGATCCGTTGCACACATCCGAAAACTTGTAGGACTAACATTCCTGAAACTTTTGATTCGAACCATTTGAAAAATTAAATCCAATATTCAATGAAAGGAACGTCACCTTCCTTAAGGCACCAGTGTGCCTTGATTTTAATAATTATCATTTCATCTCAAACCTGTTTCAGTCAGTTAAGCCTCAAGCTTGGAATGTATGAAGCTGGCTTTACAATGGCTCCATCCAATTTTCTTGGTGACCTTGGAGGCAACCCGGGAAAAGGCGGCACATTATTAAAAGATAACAACCTATCCAATACCAAGTTGCTGGTAGGCGCACATATAAATTTGTTCCCTACTGAATGGTATGCCATTCGATTTGCACTTAACTATGGAACCATTGCCGGAGATGACGCGCTGATAAAAGGCAAAGGTGGTGAAGAAGAAGCACGGATAGTTCGTAACCTCAATTTTAAATCAAAAATATCTGAGGCCCTGGCTGGAGTAGAATTTTATCCGACTGTTTTTCTTGAATTAGATCCGTCGGATCATGAGCATAAGATAAGGCCTTATATCGTTGCGGGAATAGGCGCATTTCATTTCAATCCGTTAGGGCACGACGAGGTCACCGGTGAATGGGTTAAACTAAAACAATTACACACGGAAGGCGAAGGCTTTCCGGAATATCCAAACAGAAAAAATTATAGTTTAAAACAGATAAATATTCCTTTAGGCATCGGCATAAAATATTTTTTAAGCGAAACAGTAAGCATCAGCGGTGAAATGCTGCTGCGTAAAACCTTCACTGATTACATAGACGATGTAAGTACAACATATATTGACAAAGATCTTTTTTATAAACATCTTTCGCTTGAAAGTGCGATTGTGGCCGTAAGGATGTACGACAAAAGCACCAGCTCCACTAACAGGAATGCCGGTGAAATGAGGGGAAAATCTTCTAACAAGGATTCATATTATTCAGCCGGACTTAAGATAAGTATTCTACTGAAAAATGTTACTAACCTGAGGTACATGCGCTGCCCAAAGATTTAATAAGTTTATAAGGATAGTAAATCGGAAATGAATGAATAATGATACAGAAAAGCAACATATAAATCATAGCCGGTAAGCAGCAGCGAACTTTTTAAAATCCTGATATCCGGCTAAACTATAGCCTGATCCGTTCCCTTTTTTACCCTTAAGCAGGATTTCATTAAACATTTGCTGCACATGCTTATCGGTTTTTTAAATCTGCTGACACTGGTAACATTTCATAGATAAAACTATCCGTGTATATTTATTTTAAAAATTTCTCTCCTACTTCTTTCCAGTTGTTAAGCCTTTCATATCCGGTAACATCCAGGTTATGCGCAGAAGTAAACAGATAAGGCTTGCCTTTAAACGTTCTCAAGTTTTTAACATGATCATCGATCATATAGTCACCGCACACCAGGCTTTTATCACCACACAACGCTATTTGTTTCCAGGTAAAAAAGGGGAAATGTTCAAGCATCCATTCGAGCTTTTCCTTTAGTGAATTTGGAAATTCCATCGCCGCGGAAACAATAAAAATCTCATAATATTTATTCATCTCTTCAAGCACTTCAATACTGTCTTTTATAACAGGCAGGTTCCTGAAAAAACCAACCGACAGCAATCGTTCATACACAAATTGCTGGTGATGTTCAGGAAACCCTTTGATCCATGAACCGCCTGATATTTTACTGTTATCGAACTCAAGCTGGTTTGTTTTACGATACCACTCAATCATATCACCCATAGGGTCTGCGATCACTTCATCCATATCAATTATTATTCTTTCCATCTGGCATTAATTCAGGTTGTAAAAATTTTCCTGTATGACTTTCTTTTACTTTGATAAGATCTTCCGGTGTTCCCTCAAACAAAATTTTACCACCACCATCACCACCTTCGGGACCAAGATCAATAATATGATCGGCAACTTTTATAACATCAAGATTATGTTCTATTACCAATACGGTGTTACCCCTGTCAACCAATTTAGTGAGTACATCCAGCAAATGCTGAATGTCTTCAAAATGTAAACCGGTGGTGGGCTCATCAAGGATATAAAATGTTTTGCCGGTATCTTTCTTACCAAGTTCCGTTGAAAGCTTTACCCTTTGCGCCTCACCGCCACTGAGTGTCACAGCTGACTGACCCAGTGTTATATAACCCAGCCCAACTTCCTGCAACACTTTTATTTTACGGTAGATATAAGGCACGTTGGTAAAAAATTCAACAGCTTCATCTACCGTCATGTCCAGTATATCACTTACAGATTTCCCTTTGTAACGGATCTCCAGCGTATCGCGGTTGTATCTCTTACCGTTACACTTTTCGCAATGCACATACACATCAGGCAGAAAATTCATTTCAATAACTCTCATTCCTCCTCCGCCACACATCTCACATCTTCCGCTTTTTACATTGAAGGAAAAACGTCCGGCCGTATATCCTCTTATTTTTGCTTCCGGCACAGCGGCAAACAACGTTCTGATATCAGTAAAAAAACCGCAATAAGTAGCAGGGTTACTCCTCGGTGTTCTGCCGATAGGGCTCTGGTCTATTTCAATTACTTTATCAATCAGTTCAAGTCCGGTTATGCTGGAATGCTCTTTAGGATTTGTTTTTGAATGATAACAATACTGCGATAACAAAGGATACAAAGTTTCGGTGATCAGCGTTGACTTACCACTGCCGCTTACACCGGTAATAAGGATAAGTTTCCCCAACGGAAAAGTCACGTCAACTTTTTTAAGATTGTTACCACGTGCTCCTTTCAACACCAGCTTTTTGCCACTACCCTTTCTTCGTTCTGCAGGCACTGCAATAACTTTTTCACCAAACAGGAACCTGGTCGTTTCGGAATGCGCGTTAAGCATTAGTTTAGGATCTCCCTGTGCCACTATTTGTCCTCCGTGCTTGCCTGCTTTAGGGCCAACGTCAACCAGGTGATCCGCAGCAAGCATTATTTCTTTATCATGTTCCACTACCAATACACTGTTACCAATATCCCGAAGATTTTTCAACGCCCCGATCAGCCGTTGGTTATCACGCTGATGCAACCCTATGCTTGGCTCATCAAGAATATAAGTAATGCCCTGCAATTGAGATCCGATCTGCGTCGCCAGCCTGATGCGCTGTGATTCGCCGCCACTGAGCGATTTTGATGACCTTTCAAGGGTAAGGTAATTCAAACCAACATCGAGCAGAAATTTCAACCGGTCTCTTATCTCTTTTAATACATCCTTCGCTATAGCGTTCTGTTTGGCTGACAAACGCTTTTCTATATTCATAAACCAGTCTGAGAGTTTATCAAGATTCATCTTGCCAAGCTCCGCGATATTTTTCTGATCAATTTTAAACCAAAGACTTTCTTTTTTTAACCTCGCACCCAGGCAGGTTTCGCAGGTCTTCATTTCCATAAACTGTTCCACCCAGTCACGTAACGATTCACTGCTGCTTCCTGCAAACCACCTTCGCAGCATAACAATTACACCTTCATACTCCGTCGCATATATATTGGTGTTAGAAGTATCGAATTCGAAATCCACATCTTTATTGGAAGCATCTTCTGTCCCGTACAAAATAAGATTAAGTGCCTCCTGTGATAGCTCTTTCACGGGCCTGGTTAAACTGATTTTATTTTTCCTGGCTAACACTTCAACCTGTTTAAAAACATACGCCTGACGTTCCTCACCAAGCGGCGCAATAGCGCCTTCGCTGATGCTCAATTCCTTATCGGGTATTACTGCATCCATGTTGACCTGGTTAACCGTCCCCAGTCCTTTACATGCAGGACAGGCACCATAAGGTGAATTAAAAGAGAATGCATTCGGCGAAGGTTCTTCATAGCTGATACCTGTATCCTCACACATCAGCTGCTTACTGTATTGAACAGGTTTTGTTTCATCGCTGATCAGTAAGAACATCAGGTCTTTACCTGTCTGCAATGATTTCTGTATGCTTTGGCTTAAGCGCACCTTCATATCTTCGGTTACTGCTAACCGGTCGATCACTACTTCAATGTCATGAATCTTATACCTGTCAACCTGCATACGCTCTGTTAAGTCGATAACCTTTCCATCAACTCTCGCTTTAAGATATCCCTTCTTACGTATGTCTTCAAACAGTTCGCGGTAATGTCCTTTACGCCCTCTTACCAAAGGAGCAAGCAACGTTATCTTTTTATTTTTAAATTTTGTAAATATGTTGCTTACAATTTCCTCTTCACTGAACTTCATCATCTTTTTGCCGGTGTTATAACTATATGCATCAGCTGTTCGTGCATACAACAGTCTCAGAAAATCATAAATTTCCGTGATAGTTCCAACAGTACTTCTCGGATTTTTATTAGTAGTTTTTTGTTCGATAGAAATCACCGGTGACAACCCGGTTATCTTATCAACGTCAGGCCTTTCCATATCACCCATAAACTGCCGTGCGTATGCGGAAAAACTCTCCATATATCGGCGCTGTCCTTCGTTATAAATCGTATCAAAAGCTAATGAAGATTTACCGCTGCCACTCACACCGGTGAATACTACCAGCTTATTTTTCGGAATGCGGATATCGATATTTTTAAGATTGTGTTCCCTCGCTCCAAACACTTCAATGAAATCCTCTTCTAACGCAACTATATCCTGTGGAATTTTGCTTTTTGCCATAATGTTAATGTGTAAAGATAATAACAAATTGTGAAGGTTTAAGTTTAGCTGGTGTTGTTCGCTTTTAGGTTATACACTTGTTGATAATTTTCAAATCGGTCGTACATAACTGTAGCGTTTTAACAAATGAGTTGTGCACATAAAATATCTTTTGGCACAGTATTTATTATTAGGTGTTTGTAATTACTTCTGAAACCATAATTATTTTTCACTAAAATTTCAAATTATGAAATCAACGAAAATTTTATTTGTAGCTACGGCACTTGCCTTGTCTTTGGGTGCTTATAGCCAGACTGATACAACCAGGAAAGATACTACAGCACATAAAATGGATACTACGGCGCATAAGATGGATACTAAACAAAAGCGTCCTTCATTAAATGAAAGCACCACTACAAATTTACAAGAGCAGCAATCTGCTACTACGCAACAAGCCACAAGTTCAACCATCACAGGAGCAGCAACAACTAATTCAGCAGCTAACACAACATCAGGTAACAATGCCGCTGCAGTGACAAACAGCTCTATGTCAGCTGGTATGGCAACAGCAGGCAGCAATTTACCCGGAACACCCAAGCCTAATTTTGGCAGGTATTACATTCCTGTTATAGGCAGTTTTAATGCTGTTGCAACTACAGCAGAAAATAAGTCGATCAAGATTACAGGTGACGAAAACAATCCTGGTAAAATCTGGGTTGAAGGTTTATCTGCAAATAAGTTTTATGCCTTGTTGAAGACTGTTCCGGGTACTTATAAAATACCGGCTCAAAAACAAGAAGTTAATACTGTTGCTGAAGGAACATTAATTTATGATGAAAACAGCAAACAGGTTAACGTATGCACAGGTTGCGGTTTTAACGAGCAGGTACCAACTGTTGCAGATGCTTTAGCATCAGTAAAGGAGACTCCTGCAACGGCAAAAAGCAATCACCATCAGCAGGCAGACAAAATTAAGAAAATGCCGGTAATCAGCTTTACCGGAATCAAGGCTGATCAGGGTACGGTTAGTTTGTTACAGTAATTTTTAAACAATAGTAGAAAAGGGTTGATGCAGATTTGCATCAACCCTTTTTTTGTTTATAGCCCCGGCTAGTAGTAATCACACAATCTTTTAACGAGATGGGAAAGATTATCTTATTTTTTTGCTTTAGTATTGATTGCTTTTTTATAAATGTATAATCAATTGGAAGTTACATATTGCCCGCGCCTGTTTCCAGTGGCATGAAATTGGTTCACTGATATTGTATGACAATTGCAATCAGGATTATTTCAATAATATATTTATCATCAACCTTTTTAACAGGTTGTAAAAGCATCACTAGTATCCAGACAGCTAAGGCGCTTGGTGCATCCGGTGGCGAAGCTATAGGAGAAATAATTGGCGAAGCTTCCGGCAATGCGTCGGCAGGCAGTGTGATAGGTGCAAATCTGGGTGAAGTAACAGGTGCAGTAATTGGCAACAGGATGGATAAACAAGCCGCAGAGATCAGAAGTGAAGTACCCACAGCAAGTGTCAGGAGGGTAGGTGATAGTATAGTTGTAGAATTCAGTAACAAAATACTCTTCGAACCTGACCATGATGGTCTATCTCATTCCGCTGAAAAAAATTTAGAGCGATTGGTTAATGTGTTTACAAAATATCCCGATACTTACCTTGAAATCCATGGTCATACCGATAATAAAGGTGCCCCTTCATATAATCAATCATTATCAGAAAAAAGAGCTTTCTCCGTAGCGGCATATCTCGAAAAAAAAGGCATTTTAAAAAATCATCTCACTGCAAAAGGATTGGGAGAAACTCTTCCTAAATATAAAAATGATTCCGCTAAAGACAGAATGCTAAACAGGCGGGTAGAGATCATCATTTCAGCTAAAGGAAAGTAATTAATTATTAAATCTGTGGTAAGTCCATTAATTTTATAGGAATATTATCGCTATTAAATCAATGATCGTGTATATTGAAAAACATTTGCCATAGTCATATAATGCCTCAGGCACTATTAATCAATAACCTCTTCTGCTTAATTTTCAATTTAAATAAACTGCCATTTATCAACACTTAAACATACCAACATGAGTACTAATCATCATTTTGAAACGCTTCAATTACATGCCGGTCAAGACATAGACCCGATTACTAAATCCAGGGCGGTGCCTATATATCAAACCACCTCTTATGTTTTTGACAACACAGAACATGCTGCTAATCTTTTTGCTTTAAGGCAATTCGGTAATATCTATTCAAGGATCATGAATCCTACTACGGATGTGTTTGAAAAAAGGATCGCTGCCTTAGAAGGTGGCGTAGCTGCACTGGCCACGTCTTCAGGACAGGCTGCTCAATTTCTTGCCATCAATAATATCATGCAGATGGGTGATAACTTTATCAGCACCTCTTATCTTTACGGAGGAGCTTATAACCAGTTTAAAGTTGCTTTTAAACGCCTGGGTATAGAAGTTCGTTTCGCCGACGGTGATAATATAGAGAGCTTTGCAAAGCTTATCGACAGTAATACCAAGGCTATTTACCTGGAGACTATTGGTAACCCAAGACTTAACATTCCTGATTTTGAAAAATTTGCCGGCCTGGCAAAAGAACATGACCTGCCTTTAATTGTTGACAATACTTTTGGTGCCGGCGGTTATTTATGTAAGCCATTGGAACATGGCGCAAATATAGTTGTTGAATCGGCCACTAAATGGATAGGCGGCCATGGCACTACCATTGGCGGAGTGATAGTCGATGGTGGAAATTATAATTGGGGTAATGGCAAGTTTCCACAATTTACAGAACCTTCTGAAGGTTATCATGGAATGAAATTCTGGGAAATATTCGGTGAAGGAAACCCGCTGGGCATGCCGAACATTGCCTTTATCATCCGCGCAAGGGTTGAAGGGCTTCGTGACTTCGGATCATCGCAGGGGCCGTTTAATTCCTTTCTTCTTTTGCAGGGACTTGAAACATTGTCACTGCGTGTTGAACGCCAGTCAGCAAATGCATTAGCATTATCAGTTTGGCTGGAACAGCATCCGCAGGTTGAATTCGTATGGTATCCTGGTTTGCAAAGCAGCCCGTACAACGAGCTTGCAAAAAAATACCTTACTAACGGTTACGGAGGTGTATTTCAATTTGGCATTAAAGGTGGTAAAGAAAATGCCGCCAGGTTTATCAATGCGCTGAAACTGATAAGTCATCTCGCTAATGTAGGCGATAATAAAACACTGGCTATTCATCCGGCGTCTACAACACATGAGCAACTAAACGAAATTGAACAAAAAGCTGCAGGCGTAGAACCAAACATGATCCGTATATCTGCCGGCATCGAACACATTGAAGATATTAAAGCCGATATAGAACAAGCGATACAGGAGGCTGTCAAGGGCTAGTGTAAATTTAGAAGTTGCTCTTTAAGCTATCAGCTATTGTACAATACTATAGGCCTTGGGCAACGGCATTAGCGTTTGCAAATAACTATTGTCCTGCCTTAGAATTAGCGCAGACTACCTAGCTGATTGCTGACAGTTGACAGCTTGTTGCTGAAAGCTTATCAACGGAAAGAAACTGCACGAGCACTTCTTTTTCTAACTTAAATTTTTATTTTTAATGAAGTAAACATCAACCATTATCAATTTACAATTAATGAGTGATACATTTTTTTATGAAGGCAATTTTTCGCTTGAAGCAGGTTTAACATTGCCCCGGTATCATCTTGCATATACTACATACGGTTTGTTGAATGAGTCAGGTGATAATGTTATCTGGATTTTTCATGCGCTTACTGCTAACAGTAACCCGCATGAATGGTGGCCCGGACTGGTTGGTGAAGGGAAACTTTTTAATCCTGCAACATACTTTATCGTTTGTGTAAATATGCCGGGAAGTTGTTATGGAAGTATTGGTCCGCTTGATAAGAAACCGGGGCTTGAGGATTGCTGGTTTCATGATTTTCCTTTCTTTACCCCAGGAGATATGGTACGTTGCTATATGCCACTACGAGAAAAGCTGGGCATTAAAAAAATTCATATTGGCATTGGTGGTTCAATGGGTGGACAGCAATTGCTGGAGTGGGCAATCGAAGAGCCGCAGTTGTTTGAATACATCTTCCCTATTGCCACCAACGCACTTCATTCGCCCTGGGGTATTGCTTTTAACGCTACCCAGCGTATTTGCATAGAGACAGATAGCAGTTGGTTAAACAGGAATACTGATGCGGGTATTACCGGCATGAAAGCAGCAAGGGCAGTTGCGCTTATTTCTTATCGTAACTATGATACGTACCAGGCAGGTCAGTCGGAAAATACCAGTGAACTGATTGATCATTTCAAAAGCGACTCCTATCAGCGATACCAGGGTGAAAAACTGGCAAAACGTTTTAACGCTTTTAGCTATTATAAATTAAGCCAGTCGATGGATTCCCAAAATGTAGGTCGTGACCGGGGTAATGCAGCAACTGCATTGCAAAAGATAAAAGCAAAGACGCTGGCTATCGGAATAAGGACGGATATTTTATTTCCGGTAGCAGAACAAAAATTTATCGCTGATAATATCCCGGGTGCTTCATTAGAGGTAATTTCATCCTTGTATGGCCATGATGGATTTTTACTGGAATATGAACAGATAGAAAAATTAATTACTTCTTTCATAAAACAAACGGAAGTGACAGGAGATGATAATAAAGAAAGTACAGGTCAGCCACCTTCTTTAATAAGTTATAAACTATAATATAAAACATGGATGCACATAAACAACTGACAATTGGTTTATTTGGATTTGGAATTGTAGGCGAAGGATTATATAAAGTATTACAACAGACGCCTTCGCTCAAAGCCGGTATAAAAAAAGTTTGTATCAAACATCCAAATAAAAACAGGAACGCACCGGAAGAATTATTTACTACCGATAAAAATGAGCTGCTGGATGATCCTGAAATAAATGTAATTGTTGAAGTAATAGACGACTCGGTGGCGGCATTTGAAATTATCGAAAGGGCGCTAACAAGCGGGAAATCTGTTGTTAGCGCCAGCAAAAAAATGATCGCTGAAAACCTGCCGGCCATACTTAAATTACAGCAGCAAACAGGTGGATCGTTTTTATACGAGGCTGCTGCATGTGCCTCAATACCGGTTATCCGCAACCTGGAAGAATATTATGATAACGACCTGTTGCATTCTATCAAAGCCATAGTAAACGGATCTACTAATTTTATTCTTACCAAGATGTTTGAAGATAAGCTCGATTTCAAACAAGCTTTATTAATGGCGCAACAACTGGGTTTTGCAGAAAGCGATCCTACCCTTGACGTGGAGGGATACGACGCTGTAAATAAATGGACCTTCCTTTTAA
>Ga0123336_10000910_pt1 | contig 28379 bp, 24 predicted proteins | sample SSSSmetaG_FD_96466 | JGI IMG/M metagenome (GOLD analysis project Ga0123336, IMG submission 96466) | Glacier valley bacterial and archeal communities from Borup Fiord, Nunavut, Canada, to study Microbial Dark Matter (Phase II) - ​SSSS metaG | ecosystem: Environmental > Aquatic > Freshwater > Ice...
CCTTGATGCTGTCAAACGCAAGAATCGCAGTGTTCAGATGATTGCGGAGCTCGTGGGCCAATGCCCCCAGACGTTCGGTACTTTCATCGGCAATTTTACGATCGTGAAGGCGCGCGTGCTCGGTGACTGCCCCGGCAATGGCCTCGTCGAGGCAAAAGTTGAGAATCTGAAAATTCTCCGACGAAATCTGGGCTTTTTTCTCGACGGCTAGCTCGGTGATGACCTGGCAAACATCTCCATAGTCCCGAACCACCTGCCCCACCGTGAGCCCCATCCGAAAGAGAGCGCGTCCATGATGACGCCCCGTATTGGCAATGCGCACTTCTTCTGTAGCGCCGCCCACCTGCGCCTCGCGCAGCGCTTCACCGAGCGCGTCGAGGAAAACCGGAACACCATTTGCCAGCTCGACCTCGGTCGGCTCGGGAAAGCTCCTCGCGGCGACCCGGGCTCGAACACGCATGATAATGACGTCGCGGTTTGTTGACAGAAACTGGTCTAACACGCCTAACGGTGCGCCCTCGGGTCTGCATAAGCAAGCGATCAAGCAGCGGCGCTCTCGAGGGCCTCTCCCTCGGTACGATGCGAATCGTTTTGTATTTCCGATGCGAATGCTCGCTCCTGGCGTTCATTCGCGCAGTGACGGCAGTGGTGCCATTGTCAGACGATATTTGATAGAGAACGCTGCTTGCTTTCGGTGTGCTGAGCGCGCACCGTTGGGAATGCTCGAACAGTTTCTGACCGATAACCGCGATGTGATCATCTCTCGCGTGCGAGAAAGGGTCGCGGTCAGAAGCTTTCCCGAGCCGACCGACGTCGAGATGGCCAATGGGATCCCCGTCTTCCTCGATCAGCTCGGCGAGGCCCTGCACTTTGCGGGGTTGAGTATTTCAGTCGAGCATGGCGAAATCGCCAGAACCGCCAGTCGCCACGGAAATGCGCTCTTCCGGATGGGCCTCAGCGTAGGCCAGGTGGTCCGCGACTACGGCGATGTTTGCCAGGTGATCACCGAGCTGGCCATTGAGAAAAAAGCGCAGATTTCCGCGGAGAATTTCCGCACGCTCAACTTGTCGCTCGACGAGGCGATCGCTGGTGCGGTCACCGAGCATGCGCGCCTTCACGATCGTAGAGTTGCCGAGGAGAGCACCGAGCGCCTGGGGACCTTGGCCCATGAGCTGCGCAATCATCTCAACACCGCAATGCTCTCGTTCGAAAGCATCAAAACGGGGCGCGTTGCAGTCGGTGGCAGCACCGGACAGGTGCTCAGTCGCAGCCTGTTGAACCTGCGCGCGCTCATCGACCGATCGCTGGCCGAAGTGCGTCTCGACGCCGGCATCGACCGTCTCGAAAATATCAGAGTCAGCGACCTTTTGGACGAGCTCGCAATCGGCGCCTCGCTGCAGGCGCAGTACCTCGGCATGGTGTTCGTCATGACCTCGGTCGACAGAGCCGTGACCATCGAGGGCGATCGGCCGGTCCTGACGGCCGCAATCTTCAACCTCCTGCAAAACGCCTTCAAGTTCACTCGCCCGCACACCCAGGTCTCGCTCACCACCATCGTGAGCGCCGACCGCGTGTTGTTCGAGGTGCGAGACGAGTGCGGCGGCCTTCCGCCGGGCAAATCGGAAGAGTTGTTCCGGCCCTTCGAACAGCGTGGAGACGACCGCAGCGGCGTGGGCCTCGGTCTTTCTATCTGCATGAAAGCCGCAAAGGCCAACGGCGGCACGCTCAGAGTTCGCGACCTTCCTGGTGACGGCTGCGTCTTCATCCTCGATCTGCCGAGAAAAGTGTCACCCCCGTTGTCGTTGATTGCCGGCGGCAAGGTACAGGCGACGTCGGGCTAGCTGTTCAGGCCTGCTGGAGGCCGGCCCAAACCGATAGCGCGATTGACCGCATTTCGGAGAGCAGGCGAGTCAAAAGGCTTGTCCAATCGCGGATTGGTGACTTCCGACAGAAAATGACTCGCGCGCAGCGTAAATGCTCCGCCGGTCATGAAGATGATCTTTTCGGCCATCTTCGGATTGGTGGAGCGCAGCTCGGCATAAAACTCTTGGCCGGTCAGGTTGGGCATCATCAGATCACACAAGATCACGTCGAACGAACGACCAGCCGCGATCCATTCCAGTGCCTCTTGACCACTCGTGGTGGTGGTGACCTCGTGCTGCCCGGCGAGAATGCGGCAGGTGGCCTTGCCGATGAGCACCTCGTCGTCGATGATGAGGATCCGTCCGCGATGGGACGGCGCGGCCGTCTCTTCGGCCTCCGCCGCACGTCCCAAAGGACCGGCCTTGGCGGCGGGCAGCGATACCCGAAAAACGGAGCCTCGGCCCGGTGTGCTTTCGACGGAAATCGAACCGCCCAACTCGGTCACGATTCGGTGGCAGATAGACAATCCGAGTCCGGTCCCTACGGCGGCTTCCGTGGTGGTGAAAAACGGTGTGAACAAACGCGGCAGAACCTCCGCGGGCATGCCCACACCTGAATCGCGAATCTCGACCACCACCAGCTCTCCCATCATCCGCATAACGACCGAAATCTCGTTCGTCGCAGCGTGGCCTTCTTCGATCGACTGAGCGGCATTGACCAGCAGATTGAGAAAGACCTGACCCAATTGCGACGCGTCTGCCTCCACCGGACGAAGCTCTGCGGCATAGTCGCGAATCAGTCGGGCTCGGTGGCGCAGCTCGTTGGAAGCAAGGCGCAGCGACGATTCCAGGATGGGCTCCAGCTCGACGAGGTGCCGTTTTTGACCGCTACACGCCGAGAAGACGCGTACGTTGCGGACTACATGGCGAATGCGCTCTGCTGCCGAGAGGCTGTCCCTCAGCTCGTCCTTGAGTGCTTGCGTATGCTGTAGCTTTCCTTCGTCCAGTTCGGCTGCGTGATCGATGGCCAGCGCCAAATTGGCGATGACCGCGGTGAGTGGATTGTTGATCTCGTGGACGATGCCGGCCGCTAGCATGCCCACCGACGCCATTCGGTCGGCTGTAAGCTGGTCGAGACGCTCATTGCCGGCTTCTTCTTGCAGTCGTCCGAATTCGGTGACCGCTTCTGCGATCGCGTCGTCGAGACACAGGTTCAGAGTTTTGAACTCTGCGGGGAGGATGACCAGGTCGCGTTCAGTGGCGAGCTCGGAGATTGTCTGGCAGACGCTGCCGTAGTCGCGCACGACCTGGGCGACGGTCATCTGGTTGTGCCACAGCTCAGCGGCGTGTTGTCTGGCGGTGCTGATCAGCGCCGAATGATCAGCTTCGCGGGCTCCGAGCACGGCGACCAGCTCATCGAGAAAGAGGGGCACGCCAAAATGAAGTGGGGAGCCGTCGCGATCAAAACGTAGTCCGCCATTTCTGAACGTACACCCAGCAATGATTTCTTCACGATTCGTACTGACAAACGCACCAAGCATCCCGCCCTCCGCCCAACCCTCGCACTGCACTTGCGCGGTGTAGGTGCACGGATCGAGCCACGATTTGCGGTCGAATGACGTGTAGCGAAGGGTGCAAAAAGAGCAAAAATGACGCTGAGGGCGCCGCAACGCCTCCATCAACGCCTCCATCGACTGGTAACAAAACTATCACTCCATCTTATTTGAGCCCTTTTATTATCAGAAACGCCTACTGTTGCACTCGGGGCGCTGGGTGGCGGGGGGCCAAATGCTACACGAGTTCATTGAAATACACCGCGATGAGATCCTGTCTCGTCATCGATCCAAGATGATCGGCGAACCCAACGTACTGCGCCGCGACGCCCACAGCGTCGGCAATTTTCTCGCGGAGATATCGGAAACGCTGCGGTTTTCGTTACCCCACACGAGGCTGAGCAACGCCGCCGTAGGACACGGCGCTGCGTCGCTGGGTGCCGGCTTCACCGTCGACCATCTGGTAAGAGAATTCAGCGCGGTCAGTAGCTCCATCGTCGAGCTGGCCGTCGAAGCGACGATCGCCCTCGATGCGGAGGAGCTCCGGTTGCTCCATCTGTGCGTCGAAAATGCGATTGCCGCATCCGTCTCCGAATATCTTCGACTGCGCGAGTACCAAGCGACCGAGCGCATCGGGATGCTCGGCCACGAGCTCCGCAATCTGATTGCCACGGCCCAGTTGGCATTCAACCACGTCCAGTCGGGCAGCGTCGGAGCGCGGGGGAGCACAGCGACGATTCTCAGCCGCAGCCTGTCAGGCCTCAGTACGATCATCGAGCGCGAGCTCGCCGATGTGCGTCTCGGGGCCGGCCTGCACCACCGTGAGACGGTGGTGGTCAGTGAGTTTCTGAAGGAGCTCGAGCTCACTGCGAGCTTGGAGGCCAACGGGCGCGCACTGCGCTTCTCGGTGACCACGGTTGCCAGTGATGTCCTGGTGCATGCTGATCGCCAGGTCCTGGTTTCGGTGGTTGGTAACCTCTTGCAGAACGCTTTCAAGTTCACGCCGCCACTTGGCCATGTTCAGCTTCGTGCGCTGGCGACCGCCGACCGCGTTCAGATCGACGTCGAGGATGAATGCGGCGGCTTGCCTCTCGCAAAAGTCGATCAGCTCTTCCGTCCCTTTACACAGGTCGGCGACGACCACACCGGCCTCGGCCTCGGTCTCACCATCTGCCAACGCGGCGCGCGCGCAAATGACGGTGAAATCCACGTTTGCAATCATCCGGGAGAGGGCTGCGTCTTCACGCTCGACCTGCCGCGCCAGCGCGCACAAGCCTCCGCATAGCAGCCGCCTGAATGACCGGGAGTCTCAGCCGGCTTTGCTGTGCTTGTCGCGGAATTCGGTGGGCGTGAGGCCGTCGCTGTGGCGCTTGAAGAGCAAGGTGAAGGAAGAAGGTGTGGCGCAGCCGACTTCTGTGGCAATGGCTTCGATCTTGCGATTGCCGTCGAGTAACAGCTGCTGCGCGCGGTGGATGCGGGCCGCGGCCAGCTCGTGGCCGAAGCTCGACCCTTCCTCGCCGAGACGACGCTGGAGCGTGCGCGTCGACAAGGCCAGCGCTGCCGCTGCGTCTTCGACGGTGGCTTGGGCACAATGCGGTAAGAGCCACGCGTGCAACCGCGCCACGAGCGGCGACCCGGCCATCGCCTGATCCACCAGCGCCGTTATTTCTGCGGTGCGATCATCGCCGCGGAGCAAGGCAAAGCCGGTGTGAAGGTCTTCCACGACCTGCCAAGCATAGTCGGGGCGAATGAAGGCGCTGAACCCCTCGGCCACTGCACCGACCACACCACCGGGACGCACCACGACCTGACGCTGGATGCGGGCGCGCAACACGTCCATCCGACCCAGCGACCCCTCGACCAGCCGGGCAAACGCTTCCGGGCTCACCGCTTCCACCCGGCCAAGATCGACGAGCACGTCGCCACGCGCGGCCATGGTCGGCGGCTGCGGCTGATCGAACAGATACAAGAGGTCTTCCACATCGGCGGGCTCTGGCCGCCCCCAGGCGACCAGGCCTGCGAGAGTGGTCGAGCTGGCAAACACCAGGTATCGCTCCGCAAGCCAATAGCGCTGAAACGGATTTTCGACAAAGGCCCGAAACGAAGGCGCCGGTAAAAGCCGGGTCACTTCGCCAGGTTAGCCGCTTGGTGTCAGACCGGCAATCTCCAATTCGTCGAGCACGGCAGACAGTTCGCCTCGGCTTGCCATTGCGGTACACTCGCGCGATGGATGCCGACCGACTGAGGGTGGCCGATCAGATGTCGTTGCCGCCTGCGCTGTTGCGTTCATTCGATCAGGCGCCTGTCGGAATCGCGGTTTTTGCCGGCGCCCGCCACGTGTATCAGTTCGCCAATGCCCGTTATGGCGAGATGATGGGTCGCGCCGACCTGCTTGGAAGAACGAATCACGACACGTTGCCGGCGCTGATCGATACTGCGCTCTCGAATGTGTTCGACCGCGTATTCAGTAGCGGCGAATCGTTCGTGACCGATCGGCTTGCAGTGCCGGTGCAACGCCGTGGGGTCGTCGAGACGCGCTTTTTCACCTTCAATCTAGAGGCGATCCGCAACGACGCAGGACGCATCGAGGGCCTGATTGCCGTCGCTGCGGACGTCACCAACCAGGTCGTACGGACGCGCCAGCTCGAGCTGTCATCCAAGGTGGGCCGCGCGTTGACCGGCCCAGAGCCAAGCGCAGACAAGCTCAAGGGATGCACCGACGCAATCGTCGAGGGTCTCGATGCCGCGTTCGCACGAATCTGGTCCTACAATGATTCGGAGCGGGTGCTGGAGCTCCGCGCCAGCTCGGGCTTGTACACCCACCTCGATGGTCCGCACCGCCGCGTGCCGCTCGGGCAATTCAAGATCGGGCTCATTGCCGCGGAACGACTGCCGCATCTGACCAACGCTGTCCTCGACGATTCACGCGTCAGCGACAAGGAATGGGCGCGTCGCGAGGGCATGGTGGCGTTTGCCGGATACCCGCTGTTGTACGAAGATCGGCTGGTCGGAGTCATGGCGCTCTTCAGTCGAAAGCCACTCGACCAGGCGTCACTCACCACACTCGGCGCCGTCGCCGATCAGATAGCGCTGGGCATCGAGCGCGAGCGAACCGAGCGTTTCCGCGAAATGTTCGTCGCCATGCTGGGTCACGACCTGCGCAATCCGTTGAGCGCTATCAAGCTCGGTGCCCATGCGCTGAACAAGAACGTTGCGCTGCCCGAACCCACCCGCGCCGTCGCTGGCAAGATGAAGGGCAGTGCAGAGCGGATGGCGCGCATGATCAACCAGTTGCTCGATTTCACGCGCGCGCGATCGATTGGCGGCATTCCCATCACCCGTCTATCGGTCAATTTACACGACCTCGTCATTCACGCCGTCGAGGAGATCCGCCAAGGCCACCCCAGTCGTACCATCTTGGTGAGCTTCGGAGCCGATCCGCACGGAAGCTGGGACCACGATCGGCTGGCACAAGTGTTTTCGAACCTGGTCGGCAACGCGGTCGCCTACGGAGACCCGACCACACCAGTGCGCGTTACCATCACTGGCAACGCGGACTCGGTGGTCTGCGAGGTCCAGAACCAGGGCGTCATCGCATCGGGGCTTCTGCCGGGCCTCTTCGACCCCCATCGTCGGGCACGCCACGCCAAAACGGCGGGCTCTCAGGGGCTTGGTCTCGGCCTTTTCATCGTCAAAGAAATCATCGCCAGCCACGGTGGGCAGCTGACCGTCAGCTCGACTGACACTGACGGCACGATCTTTCGCTTCGAGCTCCCACGCCACGGTCGCGAGACCGCATGACCGACTGCGGAAAAACGGTGGTGGTCATCGACGACGAAGAGGACGTTCGGGATATGCTGCGCTTCTTCCTCGAGAGCGAAGGCTATACCGTCGAGGTCGCGTCGGATGGGGTAGAGGGGCTGGCGCTGCTCGGTCGTGTCACCCACCCTTGCTTTATCCTCCTGGATTTGTTGATGCCCAACATGGACGGTTACGAGTTTCGGCGCCGCCAGGTGGCCGATCCATCGCTGGCCGACATTCCCGTCTTTGTGTCTACTTCAGCGACGGAGAAGCTCCCAGCCGACCTGCCGCTCATTCCAAAGCCCGTCGACCCAGATGTGCTCCTGCAAGCGGTCAAACACGCCTGCGGCTAGCCTGCATGGGCGTGCTCAAGACATTCGCTGCATGGCCGACTCAATGAATGGAGGCCGCTTGTGCAGCTCGAAAGGTCAACCATAGACGCGATGGCGGCGTCGCCATGCCCAGGTCCCGCGGCCCCGTTTGCAACGTGGCCCAAGCACTGGCGGCAGTCGACTGGGTTTGCTTGGTACACGCAACCAGCGGTGCTGGTCACGCAAGCCGCCCACGCCCACGCCACCGTCGAGGCAGCGGTCAACGCCATCAACGTCATCAACTTCGTGCTGGCCAAGCGCGAGGCCGACATTTCCGCAGCGGGAGGACTGCTCATCCTGCATGACTGGCGCCTGGTCACGAGCTGGGACGCCGATGCGCGCCGTCATCTCATGAACCGCGCACGGACCCACGACAAACGTCTGGTTCGCGGCGTGCTCGTGGCCATGACCGTGAATCCAATTCTGGGTGCGTGTCTCCAGACCGCCTGCATGCTGTATTCGCTCGGCAGAAAACACATGGAGATCGTGCGCGACGTACCCGCTGCGCTGCTCAAATATCAGATTGTCGCGCCGCGGCTTCTGTCGCCCGATTTGCGCGAGCTTCCGTCGCTGTAGCCGGTTTACGGTTGATTGCACCGCCCAAGGGCAATCTCGGCGTAGTACGATGACTGCGTGACGCGCGCGGCGTGGATGACGTTCTCCCTCTTGGCAGGGCTCGGTTGCTCCGATGGAGGGGGTTCCCCCGGCGATGCTGGGGGCGATGCATTCGGGGTCGGTGATGCTGCGGTTCTCGGTGGGTCCTGCGCCTCAGCGCCGGGCGAGAGCTTCGATCCGTTGGCAACCTACGTCGCGCCGCCGCATGCCAGCACGGTGATGGTCACCACGGTCGCCGATAGTGGTGCCGGGTCGCTTCGGGCGGCGGTCGCCACTGGCGGCGTGGTGGGTTTCTCGTCGTCACTGGCAGGGATGACCATCACCCTCGGATCCCCCATCGAGATGGGGCCTTCGGTGATCGTGGACGGGTCGGGCGCCCGAGGGTTGGTGATCGACGCGGCCCAAAAAGGCGGGGCGTTTCACTTCAATGGCGATGCCCCGACCAAGCTCGGGCTATTTGCGCTGATCATCAAAAACGGCCACACCATGGGGTCAGGCGGCGCGATTTCCGTCAACGGCGGCGCGGTCGAATTGGAAGTCGGTGGGGTGCGTTTCGAGTCCAACGTCGCTGGTGAAGGTGGCGCCATTCGCGCCGGCTATCGCAGTGCCCAGGTCTTCATTCATGATTCGGTCTTCGTCGGCAACGACGGATCCATCGCCAACAATGGTTTCAGTGGGGGCGCTGTGTCCGCAAACGGCGGCAACCTCCATGTGCTGCGCTGCCGCTTCGAGTCCAACATCGGCACCACGAGCGGCGCGGTGTACGCCATCCACGCCAATCCGGTCATCGAAGATTCGGTATTCATCAAGAACAAGTCCGCAGGCCAGCTCGGCAGCGGCGCGTTTTTCGCCGACGGTGGCGGTCCGGGCGATTACACCAACGGTGACCAAACGCCGGGGGAGATCACCCTGCGCCGATCGCTTTTTATTCAGAATCGTGGCGCCGGCGACGACAGCGGCGGAGGGGAGCTCTATGCCTATCCGCCAGACACCGTGACCGTGGAGGGCTGTACGTTTCGTGATAACGAGAGCAATCCCGGGCGGGCAGGCGCGCTGTTCATTCACGCCGACAAGGTGGTCATGGTCACCAAGACCGCGTTCATCGACAATCATGCCACCGGCTCGGGCGGTGCGATTTGGGCTGATGGATCGGCGACCTATACGTTCGAAAATACGTTGTTCTCCGGCAACAAGTGCGACACCGATCTGGGCGGGGCCTTGCGGATGAACATCTCCGATCAAGCGAAGCTGCGAATCTCCAGCTCTACGTTCGTCGACAACACGGCCACCGGCAACGGAGCGTTGTGGCTCCCTGGTGTGCGCGACGTCCATGTGACCAATTCCATCTTCGCCAACAACACCGGCCGCAGCGGAGCGCAACAGGTGAACTTCCCAATCACCGACGATGGGGGCAATCTCGAATGGCCTGATCCGCGCACCATGTCCACTCTGGCGAAATCGACGATCGCCGATCCAATGCTCGCGGCGTTGTCGTTCGACCAGGGGAGCTGGGTACGTGCCCCAGGTGCGGCTGCCATCGACCAAGCGGTTCTTCCCGCGCCGTTGACCGATCAGCGCGGCGCGCGACGCGACGCCAAACCAGACGTGGGCAGCTACGAGCACGGTGCCACGTGCCAATGAGGGGCGTCTTCGCTACGGACGCAGAGTGAAGCTCGGTGTTCGGCAGACTGGTTGGAGCGCGTAGACCAAGCTCTCGCCTCGACCGTTGATACCGACCAGAACCTGATTGTTGGGACAAAAGCTCGTCGCTCCGACTGCAGGCGCGCATGGAGCCATATTGTAAAGCGGGCCTGCCACGACGGAGGTGACAGCTCCGCTTTGCAGCTGCACGGAGAAGTCACTTTGGCTCACGACGAGATTGGCACACCAGATTGCTATCGCTCCGGCGCCACCCGCTTGCGATCCCAAAAAGATGCCATAGCCGACGGAGCCGGCCGGACACAACAACGCGGTCGTCGGCGCCGCTGACGGTCCCCCCAGGCCAGCACCGGTACCGTGTGCGAGACCATCGGTCGTTGGAGTCGTGGTGGTCATTGCGTACGTATAGGGCACTGCGCTTTTGAGCTCTACTTCGGCGAGCGGTGCACAAATCTGAGCAATGGTAATACCGCAGTCGGTGGTTCCAGCATGGACTCGAAATCCGACGACCACGGAACCTGCTGGACAGTGATCTACGGATGCATACTGCATCCCGCCAGTCGCGGACCCGACGAGCGTTCCCGACATTTCGTTACCGAGTAGCACCCCATTGGGGCAACCTTCGTCGGCGCGGCCGTTGAAGTTGTTGTCGATGCCGTCGCAGATTTCGGCAGGTGGCGGTCGCAAGTCGGCGGGCGTCGCAAAATCATGAGCCAGGTCGAAGTGCGGTTCCAAATCGAAGTCGTGCGCAAGGTCCGCAACGGACGCGTCGATGGGCCCAAGCAGATCCTGGGGCGGGTTGCGCGAAAGCGAATCTATATCGTAGCAACCGCCGACCATGAGCAACCAGGTAACCGTCAAGCGGCGCCAAAACATGGTCGAGCGTACCAAGCCACCGTCGTGGCGGCAATGTGGTAATCTGTCGCATGGCTTGCGCGCGACAATCGCTCGTCTATCTGGTGCTCATCTGGGGGTGGTTGCCCGTCGCGGTGGCGCAGCCGCTCGAAGACCCAGACACCGCCGCCGCCAAGCGGCACTTCCTGCGGGGCACGGCCTACTACGACGAGCAGCGTTTCGCGGAGGCGCTTCGTGAGTTCGAAGAAGCGCGGCGGATCCGGCCCTTGCCTGCGCTCGACTACAATGTCGGGCGTGCCAATGAGCGTCTCGAACGGTGGCGGGAGGCTGCCGACGAATACGAGCGCTACTTGGCGAAGGAGCCCAACGGCGAATCGAGCGGCGAAGTGCGCCAGCGCATCCTGGTTCTGCGTGCTCGGAGCACTCCATTCGCCGTCGAAGTGAGACGCGGAGCTCCTCCACTGAAACGGCCACTTCGCAACGCCGCTATCGGTGTGGCAGTTGGCGCGCTGGTACTCGCCGCAGCCGGAACGGGCGTGTATTTCTCGGCGTGGTCCGACTATACCGCGCGTCGCGATCAATGCATGGGTCAATGCCTCGCGCCAACGCTTACTGGGCTACGCAACCAAGTCGACAATGCAGTAGTTGGCGGCGCCGTCCTTTGGTCGCTGGCCATCGTAGCCGCAGCGGTAGACGTAGCTCTGTTTGTCATCGATCACCATCACCATCGCCAAGCTCCACTTCACAGCAGCAGTGCAGCGCTCACTTTGGTGTTTTGATGAAGGGGACTTCGGCGATGGTCAGAGCACATTTTCAGCAGGGTGGATAAGCGCGGAGCTCCTCCGCAAGCGCGAGCAGCGCCGCCGTGCGGGGATGTCCCGTTCGCCAGACCAAGCGGAATGCATCGGACCGCAATTGCACCTTCGGAAGTAGTCGAGTCAGGCGGCCTCGGTCGAGGTCGGCACGGACGAAGTAGCTTGGCAACACCGCGACTCGATTGGGACTGTCGAGCAGGCGTCGGCGAATGTTGCCGATGCCGCCCATGAGCTCGACCCGCAAAAAGGGCCACGGCTCTGCATCTGGAAGCGCGTCGAGAAAGTACCGGAACAAGGGCAGATCACGCGACGTATCGACGAGCGTCAGATGCTCGGCATCATCGCGGCGCAGGCGCATTTGCCGCTTGGCGACGAGCACATAGTCTTCGGCGTGCAGAGTGGCGTAGGTGAGCTTGGGCGAGGTGAGGCGCATGCTGGCCACGATGGCATCGAGATCGCCCCGTTCGAGACGCATCAGGAGATCGGCGGTATCGCCATTGTGCAGATGGATCGTGCGTTCCGGATGTGCTCGTTCGAGCGGTGTGAGGGCCGGGCATAGCCAAGACAGCCCGAGCTCGTAGCGTGTACCGAGATAGAGCTCATAGGGACAGCTGTCTTCTGGGTTGCGGGCCGCAGCCTGCAATCGCTCGGTCCCGACGATGATCTCTCGCGCCAGAGCCAGCAGGCGCTTGCCGGGGTCCGAAAGCTCCACCAGCCGCGTCGTGCGCAAGAATAGCTCGACGCCGAGATGGGCCTCGAGCCGCTGGATGCGTTCAGAAAACGCAGCCGGCGACAGGTGAACGCGGGTGGCCGCGGCGCGGAAGTTCAGGGTGGTGGCGGCGGCATCGAAACAGCGGAGCGAGTCGAAGTCCATGCGTCATCATAGTTCGTCTTTGCCGAACAGTCGCGTTCCAATCATTCTGATTCACAGCGCGGCCGTGCCCTCCTAGCCTGAATCGATAGACCGATAGAACGACGCACTCAACTTTGTTGGAGGACCACACATGAGAAAGACGATGATGTTCGCGGCAGGTGGGCTGGTTGTCACGCTTGGTCTGGGAGGCTGCAGTACCGGGACGCCAGCGACCACCGGGCCTACCGTGCAGGCGGACAAGCCAGCGCAGAGCGCGGCAGATCGACAGGTGCTCAACACGCAGATCGACCAAGACCTGTCGCGATTGAACGAGCTGCAAGTGATCCACAGCGGTCAGTTGCTCGTCGACCTTCCGTCGGAAGCGACCGCCTGCTACGGCGTTCCGTGCCCAGGGTCGAGCTGGGTGCAGCCCTATTGGAACGAACGCGCGCATCAGGCCGCACGGCTGCACACACTCGCCAACCTGGCCACGACAACCATGCCCACCGTTTCGATCGGTGATCATGTCAAGAGTGAGGCAGACGCGGCGCTGTCGGCGCTATCGGCGCTGAGCTTGATCGAAGGTGCCAGCCTCATCGAGGCGCAGCCGGCCAGCAACGTCAATTGTTATAGCTTGGCATGCCCGAGCGACATCGCGGCCGCCGACCAAGCCACCGCTCTCAACGTCGCCAAGGTCTTCGCGCTCGTCGACGCCGCCAAGCACAACGGTCTCTGAGATCCGTGCGTTTCCCGACGCTGCCAGGCCCCAGCCTCGGGGTAGGTCTCGACCTACCCTGGGGGCATCGCGGTGGTTTTGGACATACCACCGAGGGGGACCGACTCCAGGCGGACACGCGACAGTTCTTGACGGCTCAGGCGTCGAGCTGGTCGCACGCCTTCTTTTCCTGGCAGCCTCGGGATCGCGCGCCGCCACGTGTCGCCGACTATGCCCCAGCGTGGGACGACCTCATGGCCACACTGCCGGCGGGAATGCCGATCGCGCTCCATCACACGGCGCTGAACCTCGGGGCGCTGGGTCACTATCGCAGGGAAGAGCTCTACGCGTTCACCAATGCGCTCTGTGAACGCTACGACCTCGGATGGATCAACGAAGATGTCGGCCTGTGGTCGCTGGCGGGAAGGCCGCTGCCCTATCCGCTTCCGCCGTTCCTGACCGACGAGGGGCTGCGTGCCACCATCGAGAACGTGGAGGAGTGTCAAGCGGCTTTGGTGAGACCGCTGGTGCTCGAGTTTCCCGGCTTTTCGGAGGGGGCGAGTGTCGTGATTGGCGCGTGGCACGCCTATGACTTTTTCCGGGTGCTGGCCGAAACCACCGATGCGGCCGTCACGCTCGACGTGGGACATCTGCTGTCCTATCAGTGGTGGCGAGGGCTTCGAGGTGCGGCGTTGTTCGAGGAGCTGGAGCGACTTCCGCTCGCGCACTGTTTCGAGCTTCATCTGTCTGGCTGCGAGGTGTCCGGTGATCGTTTCATCGACGCCCATCACGGCGCACTTCTCGACGAGCAGCTGACTCTGCTCGATCGCCTGCTTTCGCGATGTCCCAATCTCCGCGCCGTGACCTACGAAGACCCCCGTTTCGACGAACACGGTCAGATGCCGCTTTCCAACCAGCAGAGCTGGCGCAGCCTCGAGGAGGGCACCCGATCATGGCGAACAGCACCGATCGCACGCGTGGCGACCAGCTAGAGGCAGAGCTCGCGGCATCGCTCTACGCGCCTACCGATTCGTCACCGCGCGAGCTACGCGAGGCAGCCGCGACGATTCGGATGATGGTCCGGACGCGCGCGCATCGCGGCACGGGTGGCCTCGTGACCTGGTTTCCGGCGACGATTCAAGCGTGGCGCGAGGGCCACCCCAACGACGAAACGCTCGACGAGCTGATGAGGCGCTTTTGCGGATCACGGTTCGCGGCTGCCTGGCGCGAGCTCTCGTTCGGCGAGATCGGGATGTCGATGGAGGAAGCCTTGTACCGTTTTTTCGTCGACGCTGAAGTGGGCGATCCCAAGGTGCGAGAGGAGGAGTTTCTCGGCGCGATGCTGCGCGGTCTGGCAATTGCTCCCGATGCTCGCTTTCGCTGGCCGTCAGAGTTGCGGTCGGCTCCGGGCGGTTTTCACGTCGTGTCCACGGAAGGGGTGTTACATGCGGCCATCGACGGCCAATACCTACGCGGGCCAGTCACGCCAGTCATCGCAGCGATCTTGAGGGGTGAGATTGTCGCCGCCAGCGAAGCCGTCGCGCAGGCGCTGCGCACGATGCGGCTCATTCCGCACCCAGGGCAATGTTGACGCGCGTCAAACTGCCTGGGCTGGCACCAAGCGCACCTAAACCCAGAGCTCACCTCGGTTGAGCAGCTGCGGCCGAGCCTGGCGGCCGAATCGCGGCTTACGTCCTCGCTCCCTCGGTCGCCGTACCGGGGGTACGGCTCGGTCGGTCGCTCCGGGCGCGCTCGCGATTCGACTCGCCAGTCTCAGCCTCGCCAGGTCAACCGAGGTGAGCTCTGGGGTTGAACCGGGCGCGAATACGCCTTGAGAAAGACCGCCGCCTCGGCCTTGGTGATCGCGCCCGTGGCCACACCAAGTGTCAGCTCGACGAGCGCATCCTCGTCGCAGTCGAGCTCGAGGTCGTTGAGAAAGAGAAACATGAATGCGACAGCGACGGCGATTCGCTTGTTGCCGTCGACCAAGGCGTGGTTTTTCGCCAAATGGAAGTGATAAGCCGCTGCCATTTCGGGAATCGTGCCGTGTAGAAATACTCCATCGTACGACGACTCTGCCGCAGCGACGGCAGACTCGAGGAGTCCCAGATCGCGCACGCCGGTGGTGCCTCCTTCGAGGCTCTCATCCGCGCGCCGTTCACGCCATCTCCTTTGGCAGGTGACGTGACTTCCAGATCAAGTAGACCGCTGGGTACACGAGGAGCTCCAGCGCGAAGGAGGTCACGAGGCCGCCTACCATCGGCGCGGCGATTCGCTTCATCACGTCGGCGCCAGCACCGGTCGACCACAAGATGGGCAAGAGACCGATGAACGCAGCGGAGACGGTCATGGCCTTGGGGCGGATGCGGCGGACAGCGCCATGCACGATGGCCTCGACGAGGTCTTGTCGATTGCGCAGCTTGCCGTCTCGCGCGGCGTCGTCGTGGGCGAGGTCCAGAAAGAGCAGCATGAAGACGCCAGTTTCGGCATCGAGCCCCATGAGCGCGATCATTCCCACCCACACCGCGATGGACACGTTGTAGCCGACAAAATAGAGCAGCCAGACCGCACCGACGAGCGAGAACGGCACGGCCAGCATGACGATCATGGTCTTCATCGCTGACTTGGTATTGGCAAACAGCAAAAGAAAAATAAGGAGGACCGTAACGGGTAACACGATCTTCATTCGTTCACGAACCCGCGTCATGTTCTCGAACTGGCCGCTCCAGACGAGCGTATATCCGAGTGGCAGCTTGAGCGCCGACACTGCGCGCTTGGCGTCGTCGACAAACCCGCCGACATCGCGCTGGCTGGTATCGAAGTCGACGAAGACGAATGCAGCCAATAGTCCATTCTCGTCGCGGATCATGGACGGTCCCACGCGGGGCTGAATGTCGGCTAGCTCGCCAAGCGGGATCTGGGCGCCGCTCTTGGTCATGATCAGCACCCGGCCGAGCTGTTGGGCATTCTCGCGGAGCTCACGCGGATAGCGCAGGTTCACGCTGTAGCGCTCGCGACCCTCGACGGTGGTGGTCACGGTGGCGCCGCCGACCGCGGCCATGATCGCTTCGTTGGCGTCATCGATGGTGAGGCCATATCGTCCAAGCGCTGTACGCTTGAGATCGAAGTCGAGAAAGTAGCCGCCGGCGGCGCGTTCGGCAAACACCGATCGTGTGCCGGGAACGCGGCGCACGATGGCCTCTAGCTCGCTGCCGATTGTCTCCAACGTGTGTACGTCGGCACCGAGGATCTTGATGCCTACCGGCGTGCGGATGCCGGTCGACAGCATATCGAGCCGATTCTTGATCGGCATGGTGAACGCGTTCGACTGCCCCGGAATCTGGAGCGCCTGGTCGAGCTCGGCCACCAACTCCTCGTGCGAGATATGATCAGGCCAAAACGGGCGGAACACCGGTTTGGTCCATTTGGGCCAGCTTGAATACCAGCGTGTTTTACCGCGCCATTCGGAGTCAGGCTTGAGGAGGATGGTGGTCTCCATCATCGAAAACGGCGCCGGGTCCGTCGAGGTCTCGGCCCGACCCGCTTTGCCGAAGACCCGCTCCACCTCTGGAAATGCGCGGATGATCCGGTCCTGTGTTTCGAGCAAGCGCGCCGCAACATCGACCGAGATGCCAGGAACGGTGGTCGGCATATACAGCACCGAGCCTTCATAGAGCGGCGGCATGAATTCGGACCCGAGCTTCAAAAATACCGGGATGGTCGTCGCCACGATCAGGACCGCAATACCAATGGTCGCCTTGGGCCAGCGCAGCACCAGCCGGCATACGGGCTCATAGACCCGGAACATGACGCGGCTCACCGGATGCCGTTCTTCGGGATAGTAGGTTCCGACCAAGGCTTGATTGACCAGCCATGCCAGTGGACGCGGACGAAACTTGAAGCGATCCATACGCGTGAAGATCATGCGCAACGCCGGATCGAGCGTCACTGCCAAGAGGGCAGCGATGGCCATGGTGAGATTCTTGGTGAAGGCCAGCGGCTTGAAGAGGCGGCCTTCTTGATCGACCAGGGTAAATACCGGCAAAAACGCGACCGCGATCACCAGCAGCGAAAAGAATACCGACGGGCCCACTTCCTTCAGGGCTTCGAGCCGGACCTTGTGAAAATCGCCAACCCGGCCGCCGGCCTCCCAGAGCTGCAGCTTCTTGTACGCATTCTCCACCTCGACGATCGCGCCATCGACGAGTACGCCGATGGAGATGGCGATGCCGGAGAGCGACATGATGTTGGCGTTGATTCCCATCGCGTGCATCGGCAAAAACGCGAGTAACACCGCGACCGGAATGGTGACGATGGGCACGATGGCCGACGGCAAATGCCACAAGAAGAGGAGGATGATCAGAGAGACAATGACCATTTCTTCGATGAGCTTCGAGCGCAAATTGGATATGGCGTGCTCGATGAGGACCGAGCGATCGTACGTTGGGACGATCTTCATTCCGGCGGGCAAAGACGCGCTCAGCTCGGCAAGCCTTTGTTTCACGGCGTGGATGACACGGAGCGCATTTTCACCCTGGCGCATCACCACGATGCCGGAGGTCACATCGCCTTTGCCGTCGAGGTCAGTCACGCCGCGACGCATATCTGGGCCGAGCGCGACCTGGCCGAGGTCACCGATGCGGACCGCGGTGCCGGCGGCGTTGGTCTTGACCACGATTTCGGAGATATCGCCGAGCTTCTTGATATAGCCACGTCCGCGCACCATATATTCGCGTCCGGAGATCTCCAGTAAGCGTCCGCCGACCTCGGTGTTGGATCGGCGGATGGCGTCGGCTATCTCGGACAAACCCAGCTGATACGAGATGAGCTTGTTGGGGTCGACCGTAACCTGATATTGACGAACGAAGCCGCCGACCGAAGCGACCTCGGCCACGCCGGGGACTGATTGCAGTTGGTAGCGTAGAAACCAATCCTGATACGAGCGCAATTGCTCAGCAGAATGAGCGCCCGTTTCGTCGACGAGCGCATACTCGTATACCCAGCCGACCCCGGTCGCATCCGGCCCCATTTCGGTCTTCACGCCTTCGGGTAGACGACTCTGGATCTTGGACAGATATTCGAGAACGCGGGATCGCGCCCAGTAGAGGTCAGTGCCGTCCTCGAAGATCACATACACGTAGGAGAAGCCAAAATCGGTGAGCCCGCGAATGGTCTTTACGCGCGGCGCTCCGAGCATGGCGGTCACGATGGGATAGGTGACCTGATCTTCGAGAATGTCCGGGCTCCGATCCCAGCGGGAATAGATGATGACCTGGGTGTCGGAAAGATCAGGTACAGCGTCGAGCGGAATCGTTCGTACGGCCATGACGGCCATGGTCACTGCGACCGCAGCGAGCGCAAGCACCAGCCACTTGTTGTTCGCCGAAAGCTCGATGAGGCGCTTGATCATGGCTGCGCACCGGTCGCCGAGCGCAGCTGGGCTTCGGAATCGAGGAGAAAGCTCGCGCCCAAAGCGACCTGTTCGCCGGCGACGAGACCGGATTTGACCTCGTATTTGCCGTCGAGATGAAGCCCAGTCTTGATCGTCCGTGGTTCGAGGCGTCCCTCGCCGACCGCCACGAAGACCACCATCCTCGTGCCAGTCGCGATCACCGCGTCGTCGGGAACCACCAGCACGTCACGCGCCGCAGTGTCGATCACCACATCGCCGAACATCTCCGGCTTGAGCTCATTTTTCGGATTGGCGACTTCGATGCGTACCTTGACCGTGCGCGACTTGTCGTCGATCACCGGCATGATGTAGCTCACCGTTCCCTGCCAGATTCGATCAGGCCAGTAGGCGAGGGTCAGCGTGGCTGCTTGGCGAAGCTTCAATCGCGGCAGCTCGTATTCGTACACGTCGGCGATGACCCACACTTGCGAAAGGTCGACGATTTCGAAGAGCGCCTGGTCGGGCGTCACCTTCGAGCCGGCGATGGCGGTCTTGGCCGTGATAAACCCCGAGATCGGTGCCCGCAGCGTGACGGCACGTTCTGCGGTGCCGCGCTTTTCCAGGCTCACGATCTCGGATTCCGAAATTCCGAAGAGCCGCAGCCGATCACGTGCCGCACGTGCCGCATTGGGCAGCCCCGACTGCTCCAGCGTCGCGTGCGATTTGGTCGCGAGCAGGAATTCTTGCTGGGTCACGAGCAGGTCCGGGCTATAGATCGAGAGCAAGGGATCGCCCTTGTTGACGAACTTGCCGGTAAAGTCGGCATAGAGTTGTTCCACAAACCCGTCGAAGCGCGCGGTGACCTTTTGAGTGCGCCGTTCGTCGACGGTGATTCGGCCGGTGGTGCGGATCCCCCCGGCCATGTGATCGATGGTCACGGCGACCGTCTTCAACCCCATCTGCCGCTGCCGATCACTGGCGATATGCAGCGTTCCCGGAGCCGCGCCGCCATCGCCCGCCGTTTCAGCATAGACAGGGATGTAGTCCATACCCATCGCATCCTTCATGGGTACTGGCGAGGTGGCGCTTGGATTCATGGGGTTGCGGTAAAAAAGAATGGCCGGCCCCTCCGCCACGGGCTTTTTGGGCACCAGCTTCATCGAGCAAATCGGACAGTTGCCGGGCTTATCGGAGACATATTGCGGATGCATGGGGCAGGTCCAAAGCTCGTGCTTCTGCACCGTCGATTTGCAGCCGACAACAGCGATTGGTAGGAGACACAGGGCGACAAAGCGAATCATGGCAAGACCTCGCGTGGTAGATCTTGGCCAATGGCAAGCTCGAGGTCAGCCAGCCGTTTTTCGTACTCGACGAGGTAGCGCTCGTGATCGAGATGGTGGTCGCGCACCATGCGCGCAGCGTCGAGCACAGAGTAAAAGTCGATGCGGTCGTTTTGATATGCCGCGCGCGCCGACTGAAGGGATAGCTCGGCCAGCGGAATAAGCTTGTCGGCGTGGAGCTTGATGTGGCGTTCTGCGGCTTGCATCTGCAAGAGCGCCAGGTGGACCTCAGCCTCCGTTTTTCTGCTGGCACCATCGAAGGCCGCTCTGCGCGCTTGCAGCTCTGCTTCGGCTGCGGTGGTTTGTGCCTGCCGACGGCGCGACGAGAAAATCGGCAGCGTGGTCGACACACCAGCCGTGAACGTATCTACGCCACGGACATTGACCATGTATCCCGCCCAGACCGCGAATTCGGGATTCGCCTCTCGTCGCGCCAGATCCAGCCTGGCCGTCGCCTCGGCGATGGCGTCTTTGGCCAGACGCAGCTCAGGTCGCTGGTCGAGCGCAGCCCGGACCAGCACGGCTTCGTTGGGCAAGGTCACGGGTGATCCGGTGTTGGCCACGACGGACAGCGGTGACGCCGCCGGCAGATCGAGGAGCGCGTTCAGCCGTGTGTAGGCTTCGTCTCTCCCGCGTTCCAAATCCAGGCGGTTGTTGTCGACGGTGAGAAGCTCGCTTTGCGTCTTCAAAATCGCCGCTTGCGGCGCCTTGCCTGCGGCATATTTGGCCTCGGTCGACTGCACCATGGCCTGAAGGAGCGCGCGATCACGGTCGTTGACCGTCAGACTCCTCTCGGCGAGCACCAGGTCGAAGAACACTCGCTTGACCTCGGCTTCGAGTCGCCGCTGGGTCTCAGTGACCGCATCGCGGGCAGTGTCCGCCTCACGCTCCGCGGCACGCCGACGTGCCGGCAGCTTTCCCAGCCATGGCAAAGACTGCCTGACCGACAGCATGATCGGGACCGTTGCAAAATCGATCGGCTGCTGCCACCACTCGAGCGACACGGTGGGATCGTCGAGTTGCGACACGGCACGCGGCCGCGCCGCCGCCGCTCTCGCCATGGCACGCCGCTCCGCCAGCTCGGGATTCTCGTGGCGAAGACGGGCAAGCAGGTCTTGTAGTCGGACGGGCGACGGCAGCGGATCTGCCGTCGCTGACGTACCAATGAGAAAGCCAGCGAGCACGGCCCATCGGCCGGCTCGCGTCGAAATATGCGCACGCATGGACACCTCCGCAGTCGGGAAAAGGAAACCGAGAGCGGACGTGCTAGATGCGGAGAACTTGTGACATTTGGTGCAGCGTCTCCCCAGGTGGTCGACCTCGGGGAGAAAGCCCGGTGTTGCACGCGGTCGACCCTAGATCGACGACAACCACCGACGGGGGAGCCAGAGTCGCCAGCAACATTGCGGGCGCACGCAACGACTCACCCGTCTGCGGCTGCGGCGCTCGGGCATCGAGCGTCGCACTCCGGACCAGCTCGCAGCACACACCCCGTATTTGGGCGCCTGGCGATGTCTGGCACTTGGAGCAGCCGCTTGGCCCGGCCATCATGCGCCGGCTCATCAGGCACCGATAGCCACCGCCAGCCGGCACGATGCCGGTGGCGCCCGTCGAGAGCGCAAGGATGAGCGATACGACTCGCGCGACCATGGTGTCTCGAAGGCTAGGGTCGCAAGCGCTGTGTGTCAAGGTGCACCTCCGTCTCGTCCATGCATCCGCTGCTGGGACCTGGGCTCTGGCTGACACGGCAAGTCCAGACAATCACCAGCAGCTGGGATTCGCCTGAGCTACGGTACCCAGACTTTGAGCTGCGCCACCACCTTGCTGGGCCAGATATCGCCAGGGTCGTCGCAGTGGCCCATCGTCGCCGGATCTTCGAAATAGGCGCTCTTGGACTTCACGTTCGCGTTGGTGTTGTTCGCTTTGACATAAGTAATCAACGCCGATCCTTCCATTTCCGAAGAGTCGTCGTAGTTGGTCGTGCCGACCAACGAGAAGACCGGAATCGTGAACTTCGACGCCTTGTCCATATCGGTGGCGCCGCACATCGCGACGAAACCCGCCATGTCGGAGGTCACCGCATAGTACGCAATACTGGTATAGCCGGAAAAAGAGGTGTAGGAAACGCCGCCCCACACCGTTTTGCCGCGCGAAAGCCCACTGCCGAACTTGGCAATCATGAAGTCTGCGATGGTGCTGAAGTCGCCCGCCAGCTGCTGCGCGTTGGTGTTCCAATCGCTCCCCGGTGCGGCGCGGTAGCCGACGACTACGCCGATGTAACCGGCTTGAGCAGCCAGATTAGCGGCCTCATTTTCTTTGGCGCCATTGGTGCCGCCGGCCGGCGGGTTGGTGGTGTTGCTCTGTCCCGCGCCAAGAAGCAAAAGTCCTTTGCGGTTACTGCCCGTGTCGTCCTTCTGAGCGTAAAGGACGTAGTTGATACCGCCGGTGGCGCCGGTCGACTTGACCACGGCGGTAGAAATAGCGCCGAAATCTTTGGCGCCCAAATCTTGGACGCTGGCGCCGAAATCCCTCACGCCAGAATCCTGAACGCCGAAATCGCCCGAGCCAAGGTCCGCGACGCTGGCATCTGCCACAGCGGCGTCTTGCGCGCCGGGGCCGCTGGAATCTCCCACTCCGGAATCTCCGGCCACGGAGGTCTCTTGCGGCTCGCTGCCGCACCCCACGCCACAACCCATCATGACGAGCAGGAGAAGTCTCAAGCGCATTGAGCCACTGTAGCCCAAGGTGGCCGGTAAGTCCCGACGGTCCTTACTACACGCGGAGCTCCACGACGCACCGGCAAGTTTCAGAAGCCATGCAGACCGGTTCATCACGCCGCCTGCGCGAGACTGGCGAGTGGAAGTAGACCCTAAACTCAAGAATTCGCTAAACCTCTCATGTGTATGCGCGGTTCTGCCATTCACGCCCAATCTGCATACCAGATGTCTTTCCGTCAGTACTTCGGCTTCAGATGCGCTGGGTGGTCGCGAGCTTGGCAAACGCGGTAGGCGTCATTCCTGTCACGCGTCTAAACAATGCCGTAAAGTGGCCGGGTGAGCGCAGACCGACGCGTTCGCCAACAGTGGAGAGCTTCAGATCATCACGGGCGATTAGGACCTTGGCGGCGTCGACGCGCGCCTGGTCGCGGCGCTGGCTGAACGATGTTCGGTTGTCGGTAAGCGTGCGCTGCAGAGACCGCCGTGAAAGCCCGACCGCGTTTGCAGCGACTGCCAGTGTCCCGTCGACAAAGTGGTCTGCGAGCCAGCGGTCGAGGGCAAGCAGTTGAGGGGCGATCGCGAGCGTGCTCGCAAGCGCAGAATAGCTCTGCAAGAAGTCGGTCCGGCCGAGCCATGCCAAACCTGCGCCAGGATGCTTGAACGTACGCCAATCATGACCGGGTCCTGTCGACGGGTTGAAGCCGCTCATGAGAGCACCCAGCATTCCACCACCGTGCAGAATCGCTTGTCTGCGGATGCGACGAGGAATCAGGTCCCGCCGCTCGATAACAAACTGCTCGAACCGCGCAAAACCGCCAGCATCCATCGCGGTCAACTGCCGCCCGTCGCTGATGATATTGAGCGGCGCGCTAAAAGCAGAATGGTCCGCAAGCTTTTCAATGAGCGCCAGCGCACGCGCGATATCCACGGCAGCCAGGTGGCCTGCCAGGATGAGGCCACCCAGGTTGGGCGATTCGAACCACAACAGAAACCCGGGCCCCCGAGTGAAACGGCCAATGGGCCGCGACAACAGGGCCTCATCGCTGCTCTCGATCATGCGCGCAAAGGTTAACAGATTCTGGCGCGCGACGGCCAGCGGTTGGCGCCCACCGGGCAGTCCTCCGTCGCAGTATGGCCGCCCACGGAGGCTCCACCATGAACCGATCTGCATCCATGTTTTGTCTGCTTCTTTCGGGGTGTACGTTGCCTCTCGACGCGCCGCCCGCTGTCGAGCAGCCGCTCACCGTGAGTGATCGCCGCGCATACCAGCCGGTGGCTTCGGGCTGGGGCACCTCCTTCGCATTGACCCGCGACGGCTCCGTGTACGGCTGGGGGCTATACGACCCGACGAACCCGAACAGCGGCACCGGACACCCCACCCCCGTACCCGTGCCTGGCCTATCGAAGCAGGTTGCCGTCAGCGCTGGTGCGGGCACCGGTTGCTCCGTCGGTAGCGACGGGTACATCCGTTGCTGGGGCGCCAACGACGTAGGTCAGCTCGGCAACGGGACCACCACTGCCAGCGCGCAACCAGTGTTGGTGAAAGCAGTGGAGAACGTGACTCTTACCGATATGTTGGAAGTGCAAGCCGGCAACGAATTTGCCTGCGCACGCCGGTCAACGGGCACTGTGTATTGCTGGGGATACAATGGCAGTCATCAATTGGGCTACGCCGGTGCCAATTCGTCCGTCGCGGTGACCGTGAATGGCTTGCCGCCTGCGGAGGCGATAGGTGTATCCGATAATAATGCCTGTGCAGTCACCCGAAGCGCCACAGGCAATGACGTCTACTGCTGGGGCGCGAACTACACCGGCCAGCTCGGCACAGGCAACACCAATCCTGTCATTGGCCCAATCAAGGTGCCAAATCTCACAAATCCCGTCGCTGTCGCGATGGGAAGTGACTTTGCCTGTGCGCTTGGTGCCGATGGTACGGTGCGTTGTTGGGGCTGGATTGGCGAGACGCAACAGCCTTATGTCTTCCCGTTGACGCCAGGTCTCATTCCAGCGCCAAGCGGGATCGGCAATTGGTCCGGCGTTCGCGCCATTTCGGCCACGGCAGGCACCATTTGCGGCATCGGTGCCAACGGTGCCGTGTACTGTCTCGGTGACAACACCGAAGGCCAGCTCGGCACGGGGGACACCGTCGGCCGCAGCTTGCCAACCCCGGTGCAGCTCGCGACGCACCTCGGCTATTCTTCGACGCCGGCGACCCATATCAGCGTGGGTCTCTTTACGGTTTGTGAGCAGAGCGCCGACGGCAACTTATGGTGTTGGGGCCGGAATAGCCGAGGCGAGCTCGGCAACGGAACCATGAACGCGTACACCACCGTTCCGACATACAATGTCATTCCCCGCTGGCTATCAGCCGGGCCCCGCTTGTCGACGAGTGGCTCGCATGCCTGCATCACTCAATCCACCAACGGCACGGTCAAATGCTTCGGCGACAACGTCCACGGAGATCTTGGCAACAACAGCACCACGCAGGCGCCTACGCCCGTGAACGCGGTCGGACTGACAAACATGGTGACCGTCGTCACGGGGCAAAGCTCCGCACACTCCTGCGGCGTTCGTGGGGACGGTACGGTGTACTGCTGGGGGTACAACGCCTACGGCCAGCTCGGCAACGGCACCACGACCGATAGCCTGGTCCCCGTTGCGGTCAACGGAATCACGACGGCGGTGGATGTCGCCGTGGGAGCAATCGCTACCTGTGCGCTGACCTCGGCGGGACAGGTCCTGTGCTGGGGCCGCGGCATCTGGGGCCAGCTCGGGCAGGGAAACACGACTAGCTCCTCAACGCCGCTACCCGTTGCGCTACCAAGCGCCGCCACGGGCATCGCCGTCGGCGGCGGCCACGCGTGCGCACTCTTGGCCAACGGCAACGCAAGTTGCTGGGGCCTGAATTTTTATGGGGAGGTCGGCGTGGGAACCAGCGTCATTCAATATCTCACGCCGCAGACCATTTCCTTCTCGACGGGCATGGTCAGCATCTCGGCCGGTTCCGAGAACACGTGTGCGGTGCTGACCAACGGCCAGCTCGCTTGTTGGGGCGCCAACGGCACCGGCCAGCTTGGCAACAACACCACCACGTTGTCGACATCTCCCATCGTCGTCAGTGGCCTGCCCAAGGTCGCAGCGGTCAGTGCTGGTCCCACCACGTGTGCGCTCGGCACCGACGGCACGGTCTGGTGCAGCGGTGGCAACGCCTACGGTCAGCTGGGCGACGGCACCAGCACGGACCGTCATGTCTTCACCCACATTCTACCTCTCAGCAACGTCATGCAGGTAAGCGCAGGCGATCGCAGCAGCTGCGCACTCGTGGCCGACGGTTCTACCTATTGCTGGGGACAAAATCTGTATGGTCAGCTCGGCAATGGCACCACGACGCCGTCACTGGTCCCGACGCTGACCTTGGTTGGTCCGTAGCCGCTCCCTTTGCTGCGCTCGGGCTCCGCCCCCTCGCTATCGACGTTCGCCCCGCAATCAACGCTACCTCGGCGGCAACGCGGTTTACGCGGCAGCGCCGCCGGTTTTTTGTGCACCACGAGGTCTTGCTGCTAGCCCCGTATGTTGCATCGGTCTGTGCAATTCGAGGACCTCGCGATCGTGCCCTCTTTTCTGAACCGCAAAACCTCTCCCGCTGAAGCTGCGCGATCCCTGCGAACGAGGCTTAGATTTCCGGCTCGCTGCGCACCGAGTAAAGCGCGATGAGCAACATCGACTTCAAAAGCCGTTCCGGCGGGATCGAGGGACGCCCTGTCGTCGAGTACATCGACTCGAACAGCCTGCTGGAGCGCAATGTACTCGGGGTCGAGGTACTTGGTGACCGAGGCGGGGACTGGTTAAGGAACGAAGTCAGTTCCGCGGAAGAAACCGAGACCAAAGCGGGGATTGCGAGCAGTCCCCAAGGAAAAGTGGGGACTTTGGTGGGGACCTTAGGCTGGGTCCGATGCGAGTCGCGCCGGCCGTCCATTTCGGTCTCGACCATCACCACCCAGCGCTGGCAAACATCGTGCTCGCGATTCGGCGCTCGGTTGCCAGCGTGGTGCTCCATGAGCGCGGGCTCCGCCTCCGCCGGCTTGGACGTGTCGACCTCGCAATCCTTGCTGAGGAGGTCGCCCGCCTTTCTATCGACGTCACTCGCGACTTCCAGGGAGGAGTGCACTCAGACACGAACTACGCGATTTCGGGAACTAGCGCAGAGGTCAGCGTTTCAGCGCCGCGTTTGGTGTCGCCCCTGGTGACAGCGAAGTCGGACCCGCACTCGCCACGATCAGCGCGGCTCTCACCGACAGGCTGGAGCGCGAACTCTCGGAGAAGGGCGCGATCGAGTTTGGCTCGATCGCGCGGCTCACCGCGCTCGGAATCGAGACCGCCAGCACACCGGGGCTCTTTTCGAAGAAGACCGCGCTCGTCCCTTACGACCGGGTTGAGCGTATATCGCTAGAGAGCGGCACCATCGAGCAAGACACCGCAACCAGGAAGTATGCCCCGGCTGCAGTGAGACCAGATGCTCATCGAACGGGCACGGCACGGCGCTTCCTGCAGCTGGCTGGACAAGACGACGCGGGTGCAGCCCAGCACGTGCGCGTGCATGGCTCGGATGCGAACTTCCATCAGACTTCCGCACCCAGGGTAGTTTGACGCGCGTCAAACTGCCCTGGGCTCACCTAATTAAACGGAGCGCGAATACGTCTTTAGAAAGACCGCAACCTCGGCCTTGGTGATCGCGCCCGTGGCTACACCAAGTGTCAGCTCGACAAGCGCATCCTCGTCGCAATCGAGCTCGAGGTCGTTGAGATAGAGAAACATGAACGCCGCAGCGACGGCGATTCGCTTGTTGCCGTCGACAAACGCGTGGTTCTGCGCCAAATGGAAGTAATAAGCCGCTGCCATTTCGGGAATCGTGCCGTGTAGAAATACTCCATCGTATGACGACTCGGCCGCAGCGACGGCAGACTCGAGGAGTCCCAGATCGCGCACGCCAGCGGTGCCTCCATAGAGCGCAATTTGCTCGCTGTGCAGAGCGAGGACCTCGTCGAGCCCGAGAAAACGCGGATTCACTTGGCGAGGCGACGAAAGGCGCCGGCAAACTTGGCGTGCATCAACTCCTGTCCACGCTTGAGCTTGTCGGTTTCGCGCTTGCTGCGCACGGGCGCGATGACGATGACGCGTCCGTTGGTGGAGACCTCGACCTCAGCATCAGGGTCGAGGTGCGCGGCCTCCAGAAGCTGCTTGTCGAGGACCAACGCAACACTGTTTCCCGTACGCGTGAGGTTCTTGATCATGGTTCGTACATCATGGCACGCCCGTACGTATGGTCAATGCGTGGGCGACGAGCGGGTCAGCCGCAAAAGAAGAAGGCCGGCTTGAGGAGGAACCCTCTAGCCGACCTTAACTTTCAGTAACTACTGGTGAATCTAGAGCGGGAGAAGGGATTTGAACCCTCGACGTCCACCTTGGCAACCGGATTTCGGGGCTCCTGCTGACACGGCAAGTCGAAGCACTACAACAACTTAGCGCCTCGGAGCGTCGCGTGCCGTCACCATTCGACGCAAGAAAAGTGGGGACTTTGGTGGGGATTGGCGTGTTGGACCTTCGCGGCGACAGCGGTAGGCGAATGTGCTGCCGATGGCGCCGGCACCGAGAATTGGGATCTCCGTGACTTCAGCTTGACCATGCGTACTGGACAGCCCAATGCGCACTGAATCGCGGCGCTTCGCGGTAGCCGCAATTGCAGTGCTCGTTGCTTTCCGGTCTTCTCCATCGCGCTGAGGGCCATAGCAACAGATTTTCTACTTACTTCTCTTCGGGATGTCGGTTCCCGC